>FWPV01002030.1_pt1 | contig 51517 bp, 57 predicted proteins | sample 2228371 | NCBI WGS metagenome assembly FWPV01 (sample SAMEA103939776, study PRJEB20133) | metagenome
GTTGACTTCGTGATCCTGGGGATCATCCTGATCGCCCTGACCCTCGTGCCGATCATGTCCACGCGGCTGATGAGCGATACGGTTGAACGGGAAAAAGCGGTCCTGCTGGCGGTCAGCAAGCTCGACGAAATATCCGGCAATTTCGCGGGGATCCCGGTTGGAGGCACTTCTTCCGACACGTCTCATTCCCCCTACACGATGTCCTGGACTTCAACGCTGGACACAAGCGATTCGAAGATCGTCACGTTGACAATCACCTGGCCGGGGGTCACGGGGGAAAAGACCCTCGAATTCAAACGCCAAGTCACCAAACTCGATTGAACGAAGGGGGATTTGGCAGGATGAGACTGGGACACGCGATCCACAGGAATGAAAAAAGTAAAAAGCGAAATGCCTTTACCCTGACGGAAGTGCTGATTTCGATCCTCGTCCTCGGCCTGATCATGGCCGCGGTTATCGGTCTTTTCTTTGCCATCGTGAAGCACCTGGAGCAATCCAACGACATCACGACCGCCCAGCAGCGCGGGGAGATGGTCCTGACCGCGCTCGGCCCGAAGATCCTGGCGGCAGGCGTGGGGATGCCCGAAACGTCAGGAGATAAATTCAAAACGCAGTTCGCCGCACTTTCTTCCCCGGATGCGTGGCAATCTGCGGTGATGCTGAGCGGGGACAAGGAATTGACGGTCGTCTATGCGGTGCCATCGGATGCACTTGTTTCAGGAGAGACTTCCCTGGCCAGTAGCGACGTCCAGATTGCTCTAACCGGAACGATGCCGACCGCCGCCGAGTTGAAAAAACTACCAACGGCTGCAGCGGGATGGGTGGTTTTCCCCGCCACGGGCGTTGCCCTGGCCGTAAACGACGATACACCGCAGGCAAGCCCCCTGGTTCTTACCCCGAAGGGAGCGGGAACGATTTACGAAAATGACCGCCTGCACCTGGTGAGAATCGCCCGTTTTTCGGTCGACAGCGAAAAATGGTTCGTCACGACCGACCTCAAGCCGGAGGTCAACCGCCGAGTCGTGGAAGGGATTGCAGATATTCGATTCCAAAAATCAATTGATGGAAAAACCCTCACGGTTTGGGTACTTGCCCGCGGGAACACCCGCCATGACGACGAGATCACGGCAGCAACGCTTCCAGATTGGCCATTCGGGTCTGTTCCAGAGGAAGACAGGCATTACCGTCTCAAGGTGGTCCAAAGGACATGGGGGTTGAGAAACCGATGAAAAGCTTCGGATCGAAACTTTCGGCAATACTCGGGAAACGCCTCGGGATGGCCTTGCCCCTTGTCATCCTCCTGGTGCTCGTCGGTTTCGTCTTTGTCGGTGTGGGGGCCTACGTGGTGCGAAACCTGTTCTGGAGTTCCCAGGGTGTTGTGATCGAATCCAAGCTCTACAACGCCGCCCAGAGCGGCATCGAGTGGGGAATGGCACAGATCTGGTCTCACAAGGACCAGATCGAGTCGGATCGTATCCTTTCCGCCGATAGCATCGACGATATTCGAATCAGGATCGATGATTACCAGCCCGGGAAAACCACGGGCATCTACCTTGCCGAGGGAGAATCCCCCCCGGCGGTGGATCCTCGAATTACCGTTACGGTCCACCTGCTTGATTGCAACTATGAACTTGCTTCGGGAGCAACTGCGAGCGGATTCCCCCCAAGGGTTTTCACGGGAACCGGAACAGGGGGCTCAGGCGGTCCACTGATCCCTCCCGGAACTTCTGTCATCATTGACCCGAGCCACTTCCTGCCCTTGGGGGGAGGAGTGACCTCCCACCATTTCGTGATCCGGTCGAGAGCCGAAGGGTATGGAAGAAGCCGCGAACTTGAAACGATGGTGGTGATATCAAAATGAAAAAACGGCGTTACGTGTTTTTCATCCTCCTGGGCTTGTCATTTGGCTCCATGCTGTTCGTGAGTGCCTATGCCGCAAGCTCTGACCGCACCGTTGATACGGCAACCTGGCCGATGTGGCCAAAACCCGATGCCAGAATTTTGAACAACGAGGTTTGGGAGCCTGCCACTTTTCTGAGCATCGGGAGGGACGTGATTGGCTGGGTCAACTTCGGAAACCGGCCAAGCAACGACGGTATCGTGAGCGCCGATTTCTACGTGACGATAAAAACAACCAGCAACTCCTTCGACACGAAGCCCCCCACGGCAACCAACGGGGACAGTTTCTACATGGTCATCGACAATGCCACAGTTCTTGCAGATGACAATTCCTCCATCCTGTCCGGCTTGAACGACCACGCCGTGTTGCCCTCACGGGTGCAGGAGTGGCTTAGTAACGGTACGGAGACGGTTCCAAACCAGAGTTTCAATAACCCTTCAAGCTTCATCAACGACTACAAGGCCTTTGCCGTAGGTTCCTCGACGGGTTTCCGGTATGCCGATTCGGGTCATGCTCCTCCCCAGATCGTTTTCGAAACGGACCCCTGGCTCGAAGCGTTCCTGGGAAACCAGTACGTTCCACCTCCCAAGTGGAAGGACCGGGTTTTCGGGTTCCTGCCCACGAACCAGGGAACGCTCCAGGGGTTCGAAATCTACCCCGAAACCCCTTCTTCCGCGCGGTCGTGGCTCGTCGTCCCATACCCGGCTTTTCTTCAGGCCTTTTATCACCAGGCCCGCAGACTCTACCACGACTCCTACAAGCGCCTGACCGTCCTTGACGGTCCAGTGACGATCCGGGACGTGGAGATTGGCGGAGGATGGAAACGAATCCTGATCGGCACGACCGGCATCGGGACCCTTCAATCCCTCAAACCGGCGGATGCCTGGGTAAAAGTCGGTGAAAGTACATTTAACCCGAGCTCGACGATCCCTTCGGTTTCCGACGAAGGTCGGGTTTTCGGGGTCTACGGTTTTGATTTCACGGACATGGAGGAAACGCCAAGTGCAAGCACGATCAAACCTCTCTGGTCGGTGACGAACCGGTCGTTCAATACGTCCGCTCGTTCGGGTGCTTTTTCCGATTTGCTGACAATGCCGGGAACCACGGGTTATTCGGCCTATGCCGAAATGCAGTATTCCGTCTGCAAACCCCTAATTGGGTACACGAAGGAAGGGACGACTCGCACCTGGCATGCCGTCATCCTCGGCGTGACCAAAGAAGGCCACTACAAGTGGCTGGACATCAACCCCGCCGATGGGACGGTTCGGCGAAGCGGAACCTTTTCCAGGCCTGGAGTCACAACAGACGGCCCGGTTTCCATCAGCTGGAAAGAGGGCAACAAAACGTATACGCTTTCACCGGAGCAGGCCGAGAACCTCTACCCGAGCCGAATCCTTGCCGCCTTTCCCCGCCCCGAGGACGGAATCCAGGAACCGCTTTTGAGCTCAATCTATATTTATCTTGAAAATGGTTCCCTCTACCTTTGGAACCTGAACGATCCCAACTCGACTCCCACCTGGGTTGCAACAATGAAGTGCTCTGACGAGAACCCCATGGCTCCCTTGACGGATTTCGACGTCTCTTATGTCAAGAATACAGCAACTCTCGAAAACGAGGCTTATTTTGCGGCAAACGTGACGTTTTCATACGGTGGGTCAGCCGGGCACGATTCCCAGGGGCTGATCGTCATCAACGTGACAAAGCTATTGAGCCTTGGCGAAGCAAGCCGTGTTTTCAAAAAGCCACCTCCCGGGCAAGCGGGAGCATCAATTTCGTCTCCCGAATCCTACTTCCTGCAGCTGCAGCTTCAAGGCAGCACGGGGGCAGACAAGAACGTCCAGCGAAACATCATGGCGTCCCCCGTGTTTATCCTCAACAAGTTGTATCAAGCGTTTTATGAAAAATCGGGACAGGGTGGAAACGCCATCAATTTGACTCGACTGTACACCTTGGATTTTGGGAAATACATGGGGAAGGGACAAAAGGTTGAACTCGAGAAAGGGACCGACTATATCGATCTTACAAACCAGCAGGCTGTTACAATGCTGGTCGACTCAACCGGCAACCTCGTACTTCTAGATGCAAGCGGGAATATCGTTGGGGAACCGATTCCAACCGGCCTTGTTTACGCGGGAACGGGAACGGGAACGGGTTCCAGCACTTTTCAGACCATGAAAGTTGTTTACTGGAAAACCAATTAGTCATTAGAGAATCAGAGAAAAGGGCGAAGAGACACAGCTGTGTCTCTTCGCCCTTTTCTCTGATTTTTCAGGACAACCTATTCGTTCGTGTGGTACTTGAACGACAGGCTGATCTTCGTCCTGTACAGGAGGGGCTTTCCCTCCTCGATGACCATGTCCTGCTTCACCACTTCCGCGATACGGAGATCTTTCAGGGTCTTGGAGGCCGTTTCGACGGCGTTCTTTGCCGCCTCCTCCCAGGAAACCGGGCTCGTCCCCACCAGTTCGATGATCTTGTAGACGCTGTTCGGCATCGCCATTCCCCCTCTTTCGCTCGACTTGGGCAATCGCCACCGCGCACTGCCTTGATAGTATTATAAAACATCATCCCATCGTTTCGTATCCTTAGGGGTGGGAATTTTCCCTCTTCTGCCGAAACCACCGGGGCAAGACCTCTGCGACCAAGATCGCGGAAAACATCAGGACAGCTCCTACGACCATCCACGCGGTGAACCGCTCTCCCAGGAAAATCCCTCCTGTCAGCGCCCCGAAGAACGATTCCGTGGACAAAATCAGGGAAACGTGCGTCGGCGGGGAATGCCGCTGGGCCACCATCTGTACGGCGAAAGCCAGAACGGTGGCGAAAAGGACGAGGAAGCCCATTCCCCACATCGCGCGTGCACTGATGGCGGTCGGCCAGCTTTCCAGGGGAATCGCAAAGATCGTGCAGAAACCGGCCATGGCGACCATCTGGGTGACCGCCAGGACGATGGGGTCCATCCGTTTCGCGTAATGGTCGATGCTCATCAGCTGCGCGGAATAGAAGACGGCGCAAAGCAGGGTCAAAGCGTCCCCCTTGTTGAAGCCTTCGATCCCCTCCCCGCCAAGCGTCAGGAAGCCCACCCCGGCGATGCACAAGCCCGCTGACAGGAAAGCATGAAAACCGGGAAACCGCCGGTTCAGGGCCCACCCCATGAAAGGGACGACGACCACGTAGGTGGTGGTGAGGAAAGCGTTCTTCCCGGCGGTCGTGTAGACGAGGCCGTAGGTCTGGGAGATGAACCCGAGGAAAAGGAAGAAACCGACGATAACGCCCGCCTTGAGGTCCCCCCACCCCATCCGGGAAACCCTCCGGGAAAAAAGGAGAGAAAGGATCGCGGCCGAGAAGGCGAATCGGACCGCCAGCAGGGTCATGGGCTGGAACGTGTTCAGGGTATCCTTCAGGACGGTGAAGGATGCTCCCCAGATGAGGGCGACGGCCAGGAGCCCGGCATCCGCCAGCAGGACCGTCCGCTTCATGGTTGGCGATGCCAGAGCATGCGCCCGCTCTCGAAGGTCGGGGTGATTTTTCCCTGGTCGGCAAGGAAAGCCAGGCAGGCGGAAACGGTAATGTTGGTCAGCACGTACTGGACCGGCGACAGGCTGATCCCGTAGGCCAGGACAAGTTTCGCAAGCACGTCCTCGCGGGAGGCCCCGCTCGCGCATGCCTCCAGGACGTTGTCCAGGAGTTTTTCCAGAGCCTTCCGGTTCTCTTTCACGAGTGACCGGATGTCGGAAGCCGGCTTGGCGTGACAGGGGACGAAAAGCGAGGCTTCCAGGGTTTCCAACCGGTCCAGGGTCGAGATCTGCCCCGCCACGTCACAGCAGACGACGAAGCCGTACTTGGCCAGGATCGTTTCCGAAAACAGGCTGTCGGCGAGAAAAACCACTTCGTCCGGGGTGCGGAAACCGACCATTTCGAGGTAATGCCCCGGCAGGGGAATCGTGGAAAAGGGCATTCCCTCTACCGGTCCCCCGGAGGGAAGGATGTCCGTCACCGTGGAAGGTTCGGCCTGGAGGAACTTCCCGCGAAGTTCCCTGAAGGGGGCGGCTCCCCAGAGGAAAAGGGGCTCCAGTGCAGGATCCTGGATCATGGGGGCTTCGTTCCGGGTCGCGGCGATGCGGCAGCCGGTCCTCTTCTGGAGGAAGGCGTTGCCGCCGATGTGATCCGCGTTGGAATGGGAGTTCAGGATGGCCTTCAGGGTCCAGCCGCGGGAATCCAGCAGTTTCCAGATTTTCCGCCCTGCGGATTCGTCGTTTCCGCTGTCGATGAGGAAGGCCTCGTTTCCTTCCACGTAGACGCCGAGGTTCGTGGGGCCCTCGATGACGTAGGTGCGTTCCCCCACCTGGGTCAGTTCCATGACAGGAAGCCCTCCCCGCCTTACGGGTTTTCTTCCGGCAGGTTCCGCCAGTCCCCGTATTCCATGTACCGGGCCGTGCGGTCGGCGATCTCTTCTCCGTGAAGTTTCCTGATGATGTGGAGAGACGCGTCGATCCCCGCAGAAATCCCTCCGGCAGTTAAGATCCGCCCGTTGTCGATGAACCGGGCGGTCGGATTCAGCCTGACGCTCGGGGCGATGCGCCGCACCTCGTCGAAGACTTCGTGATGGGTGGTGATCTCCAGTCCGTCAAGCAAGCCCATCCTTGCCAGGATCCGCGCCCCCGAGCAAACGGAAACCGTCATCTTCGCCCGGTCGTGGTTCCAGCGGATCCATTCTACGATGGCGGACTTGTCCATCTCCTTCTTTGTCCCCACCCCGCCTGGGATGATGAGGATGTCGATTTCGGGATGGTTGTCGAAGGCAAAATCAGGAACGACTTTCAAGCCGTTACCCGTTCGGATCGTTTCCCCATCCTCTGAAACGGAAAAAACCCGAAACAGGGAATAGTCGCTCAGCTCCGAGGTGACGGAAAAGACCTCGTACGGTCCGGCGAAGTCCAGCAGCTCGACATCGTCGAAAAGGAAAAGGCCTACGTTGTTCACGGATGACGCCTCCTTCTCTTTGCAGCCCCAGCCGGGGCAAAAAAAGCACGACCTTCAATCTGGCGGGAAACTTCCGATCGCGCTATAACATTACCATCAAAGGCAACAGAAAGGGGAGTCTAAAAATGCTGAAGACGAAAAAACTCGTGATGATTCCCGGGCCCACCCCGGTCGTCCGGTCGATCCAGGACCAGATGGGGCGCGAAACGGTCGCGTTTGGGGATCCGGATTTCGTTGCGGATTTCGCCGAGGTGATTTCCGACCTGAAGTCTCTCTGGAAGTGCAGCGGAGAGGCCTTCGTCGTGGCAGGGTCCGGGACCCTGGCGATGGAGATGGCGATCGCCAACGTGACGAAAAGGGGAGAAAACGTCCTGGTCTGCTCCAACGGTTTCTTCGGCGACCGTTTCATCGACCTCTGCGAGCGGAAGGGATTGAACGTCGACGTGCTGCAGGCCAAATGGGGTGATTCCGTCACCCCGGAAAGCGTTTTGGCCCAGCTGGCCCTGAAGGAGTACCAGGTCGTCACGGTCACGCACGTCGAAACCTCGACCGGTGTCGCCGCCCCCGTGGCGGAGATCGCCCGGGCCGTGCACGGGAACAGTTCGGCTCTCCTCGTCGTCGACGGGGTCGCCGCCACCGGCGGAGTCGAGGAGACGATCGACCCGATGGGGATCGACGTCCTCCTGACCTGCTCCCAGAAGGCTTTCGGTGTGGCCCCGGGTTTGGCGATGGTGTGGGCCGGAAAGCGCGCCATGGAAAAACGCGCGACCCTTGGCCGGATCCCCGAATCCTACGTGGACTTCGACAAGTGGCTCCCGATCATGCAAAACCCGGCCAAGTACTGGGGGACGCCCCCCATCAACCTCATCTGGGCCCTGAAGGAATCCCTACGGATCATGAAGGAAGAGGGGCTCGAAGAGCGGTACGCCCGGCATGTCCGGCAAGGGGCCCTTGTAGACGCTGCAATGGAGGCGATCGGCTTCACCGTCGCCGCGAAGAAACCCTTCCGCGCCCCGACTCTTTCGGTCTACCTCTACCCGGAAGGTTCGGGAATCGACGACGCCCGCTTCAGGACCGTTCTGGCCGACGAGGGCGTCCAGTCGGCCGGCTGCCTGGGCGATTTCCAGGGAAAGGGCTTCCGAATGGGACACATGGGAAACATCGACAAGCACACGCTCATCTCGGCCGTCGGGGCCGTGGAGCGGGCCTGCGTCAAGTGCGGATACCGCATCGAGTTCGGGAAGGCCCTAGGGGTGCTCCAGGAAGGGCTGGCCGGAGAATAGCCCCTGCGGGCTCCGCCGGAAAAGGAGAGGGCCTTCCGATCGCCCCGGAGGCCCTCTTTTGTTTTCAGGATTCTCTCGCGGGCCAGAAAGTTCGCTTGACTTCCGACTCCACCGTGTCGATAAAATCAGCCCCTGCTGGATTCGGCCGGGTCATCAGGCTGACCGCCACAAAAACCGAAACGCTCGTCAGCAACCCCCAGACCGGTGGCCATTGTCCCAGGAAATTCGTTTTGGTCATGTACAGGGCACCGGTTAGGACAGCCCCGGAAGCCATCCCCAGGATGGCCCCGGCTGCCGTTCCGCGTTTCCAGAAAAATGCCCCCAGGATCACCGGCAATTGGGCCATGAGCCCGGCGGAGGCCATCGAAGAGAGCACCGCGATCAGGCCGAGCTTCAGGCTCGCGAAGGCATAGCAGGCCAGGGTCAGGACCGGGATCAACAATTTGCCCCAAACCAGCTCCTTCTCCTCCGAAAGCGGGGTGAGGGCCCTGACGAGATCCCTTCCGAACATGGAGCTCAGCGTCAGGATGATCGAGTTCAGGGTGGAGACCGCAGCGGCGAAGATGCTGAGAACGACCAGGAGCGCCAGCCCCCTCGGGACTTTCGTCAGCAGGGCGGCCATGGCCCCGTCAGGGTTTTCGAGCCCGGGGACGAGAAGAGCCGCGGAAAGCCCGAGAAGCACGCAAAGGACGGTGTAGATGAACCCGAACACGGAAAAGCCCGCCACCATTCCCCGGATGCTGCGGATGTCCTTTGGTGCGTAGAGCCTCTGGACCACCTGGGGGTTCGTCAATGCAAAGAAGGTCCACGGCAGGGTCAGCCCGAGAAACATGGGGAACGGCCAAGTGACCTTCAGCAGTTCGGGCCTCGCGGAGAAGGCGTTGCCCCAGCCCCCCGGGAAAAAGGAGATTCCGATGAAGGCCACCAGGATGCAGCAGGCGACCAGCATGATCGAGGCCTGCAGGGCGTCGGTGAGGGCAACGGAGCGCAAGCCCGCCCAGATCGAGAAGACGACGGTGATTGCCGCGGCGACCGCCATCCCGGCCCAGAAGGGGAAGGCTCCACCGGACACGCCCTCGAGCAGGTAGCCCATTCCCATCAACTGCACGGATGCATAGGGGACCAGCGTCACGAGGCACAGCAGGGAAGCGACCGCTCCGACCCATTTCGACCCGTAGCGTGTGCTAAGAAGCTCCGAGGGGGTCATCAGCCCGTACCGGCGTCCTGCCAGCCAGTAGCGCGGAGCGAAAAGGACCAGGAGGACGACGGTGCCCAACAGGTAGGTCAGCTCGAATCCGAGCGACGCGATCCCTCCCTTGTAGGTCAGCCCCACCAGCCCGACCATCATGAAGGCGCTGTAGGTGGTGGCGCTGTAACTCATGGCGGACACGAATCCGCCCACAGTCCGGTTTGCGAGGAAGTAGTCGATCACCCCCCGCCCCATGCCCCGGCGGGCCTTGGCGGAAAGCGCGGCTCCCAGGAGAAACCAGGCCAGAATCCCGGCATTCAGCCAGCTCAGCGGCATGGGAAGTTCCCCCTCTCATTCCAGCAGGACATCACATACACTCCAGCCCCTATGACAGCCAGTGCGGTTATGCACCAGAACGAAAACGCCCCCGAAAATCGCGCCCACTCCTTCATCAGGCCGAAGGGGACGGCGAGATTCGCCGCAATGGCGAAGATGCCGAACCACAGCCAGATCCGTTCCGTTTTCGACATGGTTTTTTCCCTCACCTTCCCAGAAAGCCTTTTTCCCCAAGGACGGTTTCGATCCGATCCAGGGTTTCCGTGCTGTCCGCCTCGATCGTGTGCAGGTGGAACCCTCCCGATAGAGACGAAAGCGTGCCCCTTCCGGTACTCTCGAGCAGGTTCACGAACCGGTGGACTTCTTCCGCAGTCCGGACATCGATATTTCCCTTCAGCTCCCCGTATACCGGGTGATCGACGATCACGTCGATGACCCGGCCGCCCATCCCAACGATGGTCAGCAACTCTTCCCGGATTTCCCCGGGTCCGTGCCTGACCGCCACGAGCCTTCTCACCCCGCGGCCCTGCCGATCCAGGGCATATCCGGCCGCCGTGGCCCGGATGGGGCATCCCGAGTCCCGAAGCCTGGAGATATCCTGCACGATAGCCTGCCGGCTGACCCCGAAGCGTTCCGCCAGCTCCGCTCCGCTCAGGGGTTCCGTTGCGGACTCGAGAAGGGCGAAAATCTGTCCGAGTCTTTCGCTACGCTCCATGCACATCCCTCCACTATCTGCTAGTGGCAGATAGTAGCAGATGGATTCTCTTTTGAAAAGGGGGAAAACGTCCTACAGGATTGGACTGAGGAGTTTTGTCATGCCCAGGAAGCTTTTTTGCAATAGCGGCAGACGGTTCCACTCATCGATTCCCAGGGGGCGGGAAAGGGCAAGGTAGCCCTCCTGGATTTCCAGCAGGGCGGCAGTTTCCTTGGGGCCGTAGAGGACCAGGTTGAGCTCGAAATTCAACGCAAAGGACCGGATGTCGAAGTTGCTCGAACCGAAAAAGGCCAGTCGGTCATCAACCGTCATCGTCTTGGCATGCAGGATTCCTGGTTGATACAGGAAAAGGTTCACTCCCATTTCGAGGATTCGCGGGAAATATGCCCTGGCCGCGCTGCCAACCAGCCACTGGTCCGCTTTCTCAGGAACGATCAGGTCGACCCTGGCTCCCTTGAGGACCGCCACTTCCATCGCCTGGAGAAGGCCATCGTCCGGGATCAGGTAGGGTGTCGTGATGACCACCCGTCTTCGGGCATCGAAAAGGGCGGATACGACCAGCCTTTGAAAATTCTCCGTCGCGTAGGCCGGACCGCTCGGAACCGTTTGGAGGACCAGGCTACCCTGTGGACGGACTCCGGCTTCCACCTTCCGCCCCAGGGGAACTTCTCCGGTTTCCACAAACCAGTCCTCCAGGAAGACGCCTTCCAACTGCAAGACGATGGGCCCTTCCAGGCGCAGGGTAAGGTCATGCCAGGCCATTCCGTTTGCCTTGCCCCCGTAGGTTGGGTCGGTGACATTGTGTGACCCCATGTACCCAACCTGACCGTCGATGACGGCCAGTTTCCGGTGATTTCGAAGGTCGTATCGGGCCGTTAGCCGGTTCCTGCGAAACAGCCGCCCCAGGGGCAAGGCGTCGACCACCTGCACGCCCGCCTCCCGGAGCGTCCCAGCCTGTTTCTTGAGGAAGGGCTTCGACCCCAGCGCGTCCACCAGGAGGCGGCATTCCACGCCCCTGCGCGCGGCCCGCTCCAGGGCCTCAAGAAGGGGGCGGGTCGCAGCGTCACGGACGAAAATGTAGTAGAGAAGGTCCACGTGATGCTTCGCCCGGTCGATGTCCGAAGCCAGGTTCTCGAAGAGTTCGGACGCGGATTCGAGGAAGGCCATCCGGTTTCCCGAAACGATCGGCCACTCCCCCAGCTTTTCCCCAAGGCGGGCAAACCGGACCGCGTGATCCGGCATCGAGTGCATGTCGACGTGAAAATCTTTCCAGGGAGCCCGCTCGCGTAGGCTCCGAAGGACCTGCATCGCTTTCTCGTGGCGGGCCTTGCGTTCCCTGGGGAGACGGGTGGAACCCAGGAGGAGATAGAGGAAAGCCCCGGGAAGAGGCCAGAAGAAGACGACGAGAAGCCAGGCCATGGCCGTCGCTGGACTGTGGCGGACGGGGAGGATTCCGAGAGCGGCAACGCGGATCAAAAACGAGAGGAAGTTGTGGAGGGCCAGCAGGACAGCTCCGAGGCTCATAGGCCTTTTCCCTCCTCCGGGAGGACATCGAAGTCGCAGATGAGGGGAAGGTGATCGGAATGCCGGACCTCCGGCACATCAAAACGACGGACTTTCACGTTTGGACCGACAAGGAGAAAATCCAGGCGGAAGCGGGGCAATCGGCTCGGATACGTCTTCCGTGCCAGCGGATCCGCATCCCTCAACCCGGTCCTGGACAAAAAACCGCTCAGTTCGCCGCTCCCGTGGAGCAGGTTGAAGTCTCCTCCCAGCAGGACCGGTTTCCTGCTCTCCGTGACGATCTCGGCAAGGAGGTCGAGCTGGGCTTTCCGAGCCCCCAAGCCGAGAGGGAGGTGGACGAGAAGGAAGACGAAGTCTTCGAACTCCGCTTCCAGGAGCGTTTTTTTCATCCCCCTGGCCAGGTCGACCTTCCTTGTCCGTTTCGCCGGGACCCTCGAAAGGATGGCGTTTCCCTGGGAACTCAGGATCGGCAGCTTCCTGAAGATCGAATCCCTTCCATACTTGCATGAAAAGAAGTGGTCCAGTTCCAGATCCTCCGCCAGGCATCTCGCCTGGGACTCTCCCCCGTGCCGGTAGGACCCTCCGTCCACTTCCACGAGCCCCACGATGTCGGGTTTCACCCCGTCGATAAAAGAAGAAAGGCGTCTCAGGGAGGGCTCCGTCCTCCTGAAAAGGCCTGAAAACGGAAGGGGGAGATGGTAATCCCACCCCGTTCCGGTCCCGTACCGAATGTTGTAAAGGACGACTCTCAACGGCTTTCCTCCCGGGAATCTCTTTTCGCCCTTCTGCCTGACCCGCAGGGAAACTCAGCTTTCGGCGATTCAAGGGCAAACCGCTTTCCTAATTCTAGCGTAAGGAAAAACAAAAGTCCGGCGTTCCCTCGTGCAAGGGAAACGCCGGACTTTCCTTCGGGGTTTTCTAGGCCATCGTGATGACGGTTCCCTCTTTCCCCTCGAGGGCTTCCACCGCCTTGTAGAGGGAGGTGATGATGGCCTTCCGGCCAGGGAAGGTCCGGGCGAACTTGATGGCCGCGAGAACCTTCGGCAGCATGCTCCCGGGGGCAAAATGGCCTTCCTCCATGTAGCGGATGGCTTCAGGCACGGTCATGTGATCGAGAATCTTCTGGTCCGGCTTCTTGAAATTCAGGCAGACCTTGTCGACTTCCGTAAGGATCAGGAGGATGTCCGCTTCGATGTCTTCCGCTAGGCGCTCGGCGGCCAGGTCCTTGTCGATGACCGCGGCGACACCCGTGAGCGACCCGTCCATGTTCTCGATGACCGGGATCCCGCCTCCCCCGGCGGTGATCACGATCGTCGTGTCCCAAAGCCGCTTGATGGCGGAAAGTTCCACGATCTTCTTCGGCTCGGGGGACGGAACGACCCTCCTCCACCCCCTGCCTGCGTCCTCTTTCATGGTGTAGCCCTTTTCCGCCTCCAGCCGACGAGCTTCTTCCTCCGTGTAGAAGGGACCGATGGGCTTCGTGGGATTCTTGAACGCCGGGTCGTTGGGATCCACGACCACCTGCGTGGCGATCGTGACGACCGGAACGTTACGGTTGCGGTTCCGAAGGGCGTCCCGAAGCGCCTGCTGGATGTGGTACCCGATGTACCCCTGGCTCATCGCCCCGCAAACGTCAAACGGCATCGCCGGGGTCTGTTCGTTTTCCCTCGAAGCGATCTCCTGTCCCAGAACGATCCGGCCCACCTGGGGGCCGTTGCCGTGGACGATGGCCATCTCGTAGCCCCGGCAGCTGATTTCCGCCAGGTACCCTGCGGTTTTCTTCACGACTTCCAACTGGGCTTCCGCAGTCGGAGGGGTTCCGGACTCCTGCAGGGCGTTGCCTCCCAACGCGATGACGACCTTAGTGGCATTCATGATGTTCTCTCTCCTCTTCTTGAAAGATCCGTTGTCCAGAGAGAATTGTAAACCATAACATCGTATAAGTTCAATAACCGGCATAAAAAAACCGGGAGGACTCCCCTCCCGATTTTTGTGGGACCCCTTGCAGCCCCTTGCGATCATTGGCTTTCAATTGCTTGACAGGAAATATTCCACCGTTGTCACCACCCGGACCTTCTTGTGATCCGGTGAACCTTTGTCTCGGTCTTCGATCGTAAAAAGTCCCTGTGAAGCTCTCCGGATGCTTCCCACGCGTGCCCCGGAATCCCTGGCGAACTGCTCTGCGGCTTCCCTGGCGTTTTTCGTGGCCTCGGCGATCATCGCGGGCTTGATTTCGTTGAGTCCCGTGAAGAGGAACTCCGTGGAGCGCGCATAGTCCTGCTCGGCCAGCACGATGCCCCGGAGGACCAACTTGCCGGAATCTTCCATGGCCTTCTTGGCCGCCTTGACGTCCCCGGTCCGAAGGGTGACCGTCACGTTTGCGATGTAGCGGTAGTCCCGCTTCTGCCCGTCCCCGTAAGTTTGCGCCTTGAGGTCGGTGACCTGGGGCGGCATCTCCGAGATCTCCTCCGGCTTGAACCCGGCCGCCGCAAGGAAAGCTCTGACTTCGGCCTTGTGCGAGTCGACCACCTTCTGCAGTTCCACCAGGTCGTTTCCCGTGTCCCGGAAAGCGATCGGCCAGATCACGAGGTCCGATTCCACGTTTCTTTCCGCGAATCCCCGGACCGTCACGAAGCGTTCCGCGGACCGGGCTTCCTTCAGGGCTTCGCCGATGAAAAAACCTGCCAGGGCCAGGCCGAGTCCCACAAGGGCTCCAAGTATTGCCGCTGCTGCCGTCAACCGGCTTTTCACGCTCGTTCCCCCTTTTCCGTTTCTTCGACGAGACATGGCACAACATCGACGATTCGGCTTTCCTCGTTCAGTTTGAGCAAGGCTCCCGGAGCGATCTTCAAAGTCAGGCCTGGATCCCCCGAGCCTCCGTAGACGAAGTCGTAGGCGAAAAGGGCCCGGTCGACCAGCGTCGGAAGCCCGAGACCAAAAAGGGGAACCTCTCCGGGTCGCAGTCCGAACCGTTCCCGTATTTCCCTTGTCGTCGCCATCCTCAGCCCACGTATTCCCGTCTCCTGGGCCAGCGCACCGAAATCGACTTTTCGGAGCGCCCCGGACACGATCAACAGCAGGAATCTCCCCTGCGCCCAAAGGACCAGGGCAGGAGCCGTAGCGCCCAGTTCGATCCCCCAGTAGGCCGCCCCTTCAGACGCGCTTTTGAGCCGAACCCGGTTTTCAAGAAGTTCGAAGGGGAAGCCGCTGGAGTTGAGTTTTTCCTCCATTTTGGAAGGGTTTCCCATCTGCTTCACTCGATTTCCTGGTTCGGCCGGGAAGCGGAGCAGACCCCTTTCGCCAATGGCCTTGACCCCGTTTCCGCCAGCTTTTCCCACAGGATTTCCAACGCGGCTTCAATGGTCGTGGTTGTCGGGGAAAAGGCCCGATCAACGACGAAAACGGCCCGCCTCGACCCCAAGTCCAGCCCCGTCAGCCGACTGTCCCTGTGGTTCCACAGCCAGGTACAGATCTTTTCCGAATCGGCGTAAACGACATGGCTCGGCAAGACCTCTTCCTGCTCCTCGCTCCCCAGGGGGTAAAACGTTTCACCGCTTTTACCGAAGCGGATCTCGATATCTCCCCTGATCTTGTCGAGGTCGAAGGCTCCCATGGGAAGGAGGGCCCTTATGGAGACGCAGTTGTAGAGGTCCACGACGCTGTTGACCGTCCAAAGGGATTTTTCCTTCAACACCCTCCTGAGCAGGGCCTCGAGGGAACTCCGGTACTTGCTCGGCTTGACCCCCATCGAGCTGAACACCTGTCTCCAACCCGCCACGTCGGGATGGGAAGCCAGCTTGTCCATGGAAAGCCCGATCGAGGCCAACTCTTCCGCCAGCGCTCGCTTCCACTGCTCGACCCTGGGGTCCAGGGGCTTCGGGAAGATCTCCGCAACGAGCCAGCCTGCCTGGATTTGCGGATACCTTTCGAGAATCGCCTTTTCAATGCTGAAACGCATTTTTCCCCCTCCAGTCGTCTTCTTACCCATCAAGGACCGAATGCGGATTTCCGGAAAGCGTCCTATGGAGTGTTCTTGCCGGCTCTTTCTACTGTGTCCGGAGAGGACGTTTCGGAGCCTTCAGCGGGAACTGGGGCGTAATAGGAAACCGGCTCCATGTGCAGGGAAATGTAGGTCCCGGATCCGAAATTCTCTCTCAGCAGATGCTCGACCTTTGCGGAAATGTCATGGGCTTCCACCAGTGACAGGGATTCGTCCATGAGGATGTGCACGTCGATCGCGATCACGGGGCCGATCTTCCTCGTCCGGAGCTTGTGGGTGCCCCGGACTCCTTCCACGCTCATGATGAGGGTATGCAGCTCCATTTCCCTCTCCCCCGAAAGAGAAGCCTCCAGCAGTTCGTCCATGCACTCTTTCAGGATGGGAACGGCGGCCTTGATGATAAAGACGCTGACGATGACCGCCGCAAGAGGATCGAGGATCCGCGCCTTTTCCCCGAAGAACACCGCCCCGCCGATGCCCATCGTCGTCCCGATCGAGGAAAAGGCATCGGAACGGTGGTCCCAGGCTTTCGCGATGACGGCATTGCTGTCGAGCTTCCTTCCCCACGCGATCGTGTAGCGGTAAAGCCACTCCTTCGAAACGACCGAGATGATGGCCGCCACAAGGGCGATCATCCCGGGGCGCTCGATTTCCTGCCCCGTGAAGAAGTGCCAGATGGTGTGAGTCCCCGACCAGAAAATGCCGACCCCCGCCGCGATCAGGGTGATGCCGCAGAGGCCGGCGAGCAGGGCCTCGACCTTCCCGTGGCCGTAGTCGTGGGTGTCGTCCGCCGGTTTCCGGACGATCCTGAACCCAAGGATGACGACGATGTCGGTTGCGAGGTCCGTGAGGGAGTGGGTCGCGTCGGCGATCATGGCCGCGCTTCTGCCCATGAAGCCTGCCGCGTACTTGAAGAGGGTCAGGACCGTGTTGACAAAGAGCCCGATCCACGTGACCCGTACTGCCTGCCCTTCCCGATCCACCCCAGCCACCGCCTCTTTGAAAATTTAAGGGTCATTATGAGCCCATCCCATTCGGTGTCAAGATGCCGCCCGCCGGACAAGGCCAGCTGCTTGAAAGATTCGTCCTGCCTGACAGAAATGGCCCTCAAAGAATTCGAGGCCCCGGGCTTTTGCCCGGGGCCTCGATCATGTCCGCCAAGGAAGCCTAGAACGGCTGCCCTTCGAAGAGGCGTTCCGCGATCGGTCGATCGGCCTCTGCCAGGTCGACCTTCGGGAGATCCGACGGCAACACCCACTGCAGAGCCTGGTGGGCATTGTGCTGGAGTTCCCCCGAAACCCACCTGCAGCGGTAGGCGTAGAGCTCCACGAAAGCGTAGTCGTAATCGAAACGGCTTGAGCAGAGGAAATCCCCGACCCACACCTCTATTCCGAGCTCCTCGCGGATTTCCCGCGCCAGGCAGTCCTCGGGGGTTTCCCCCGGCTCGATCTTGCCGCCGGGGAATTCCCATTTTCCTGCAAGGCGGTCGGCCGGTCCCCGCTGCGCAAGGAGGACCTTCCCGTCTCTTTCGATCACGGCAGCCGCGACCCGAGTAGGCCTTTGCCGCATGGCCGCTCGTCCCGGCCCCCTAGATCTCCACCGTGGTCCCGATGTTCTTCTCGGCCGCTTTTTCGAGGATCAGGCGTGCGGTCATCACGTCGTGGCTGGCGATCCCCATCAGTACGGCTCCCCGGCGCCCCTTCCGGGCAGGTTTGACGAGACCGGCACAGATTTGCCCCATGTCCGCCGTGATTTGTCCTTCTTTCGGATACCCTTCCTGGAAATAGACCCCGTGTTCCTGGGTCCAGAGGTACTGGTTCAGGTCATCGCACACGAAAGCCCCTGCTTCGGACATGACGTCGGCGTCAAACGCGGAATCGTAGTCGACCGAAATCGCCAGCATCTCTTCCTTCAGCCATTCCGACCGGACGAACCGTTTCGGGTTGGCGACGATGGGGGTACAGGTCACGACGACGTCCGCGTCTTTCACCGTTTCCTGGACGCTCCCGCAGGGGACGACTTCTCGGCCTTTCAGGAAAGGCTCCACGAAAGCCCGGTACTTTTCAAACTGTCCCGGGTAGTTGTCGTAGGCCTTGATCTTCTTTACCTTCGGCAGGGCTTCGAGAAGAGCCACCGTATTGGTCCGCCCCTGGACGCCCAGCCCGATGACCGCGATCGTCTCGGAATCCGGATCGGCCAGGTGCTTCGCACAGACCCCGCTGGCGGCTCCGGTGCGCCATGCGGTGATCCAGTTCGCGTCCATGATGGCCTTTACGAAACCCGTCTGGGAGTCGTTCAGGACCATGATCCCCGTGATATAGGGCAACCCCGCTGCCTGGTTGATCGGGTAACCGGCAACCCACTTGATGCCGGCGGCATCCACGTCTCCGCCAAGCCAGCAGGGCATGGCATGGATAAAGCAATCCTGGCGAGGGTGAATGCCGATTTTCGCCGGCATCTCGATCTTCTTCTGCCCCTTGAGGACCCACCCCTCCTCGACCACCCGCATCACTTCGGAAACCGGGATTCCTAGCGATTCGACCTGTTCCTGCGAAATGCAAAGCACCTTCATCTTCCGTTCCTCCTCGTCGGTAATTTGCCTCATTTTCGAATCACAGCAACGTGATGATGTCGATATCCTTTCTCGCGAAAAGATCCTTTTCCGAAGCGAAGGCCTCGAATTCTTTCAGCTTTTGCCGCATCTTCTCGGGATGACTCATGAAAAATGCCGTCAACAGGGCATGGGTCAGGGCAAAGGCTCCTGCGCAAGGGTCGATGAACGTGATGAATTTCATCGGAGCTTCCAGGAGTACGTCGGAAAGGGGCGCCAGCGGGGACATGACGCTGTCGGTAATTCCGATCACGGGGATTTTCCTGCTTCGGCAGAGCTTCGCCAGGTCCTGGGTTCCGGAGGGATACCGCGGAAAACTGTAGATCACGGCAACCGCGTCCTTTCCCGCCGCCCGGATTTTTCCGTAGGCTTCGTGATCAAAGCGCTTCAGGACATGAACGTTTTCCCGGAGAATGGACAGGAAATAGCCCAGGTATTCCGCGAGGCAGGTGTTCGCCAGAAGCCCCGCCACAAAGACCTCCCCGGGTTTTTGCAGAAGGGCAACGGCCCGCGAAACCGCTTCGTGCGAAAGTTTCTCCTTCATTTCCCTCAAGACGTGGAATTCGAGAGAGAGAACCTTTTGAAACAGGTCTTCCTCGCCGGATGCGGAATCGTCCAGGAACCGTTCCAGGGATTCATACTGCCGTTGAGTTTCCCTCTGCAAGGCTTTCTGGAATTCGGGGAAGCCCGCAAACCCCAGGCGGACGGCAAGGCGGATCACGGTCGGGTTGCTGACTCCCGCGGCCTGGGCCAACTTCACCGAATTCATGAAGGCCACCCTTCGCGGATTCGAATGGATAAAACGAGCCAACTTGAGCTGCTGCCGTGCAAGCCTCGGAGAGAGTTCGGCCAGTTGGGCCAGGATATCCCGTGTCGTTTCCGCCATCCTGTCGTCACCCCGGCTTTCGAAGAACTTTCTTCATATAGGATAACTATCGTAGATAAAATGTCAAATATTCCCTGGGAGATCGCCTGGAGAAGTCTGTCGATGAATGGACCCATCCCGGGACGAGATGGTCACATCCTCGCAAGGCTTTCCTGAGATCCAGGCTCCCGGGAAGGATCCTTTCCAGGTATTCCCAGAAAGCCCTGGAGTGATCGAGATGGCGGGTGTGGCACAACTCGTGGCATAGGACATAATCCACGAGGCTGGGCGGAAGAAAGGCAAGCTTGGCGTTCAGGCTGACCGTCTTTTTCGCGGAACAGCTTCCCCAGCGGGTTTTCTGGATTTTTACCGTCATTTTCGCGTAAGGCAGGCCATGAAGCGCCGACAGTTCCTCGAGCCGGGAACCAAGCCCGGTCCTGCAGCGTTTCACGAGCCATTTGCGCAAGCGGGCAAGGGTTTTTTCGTCCTGCCAGGAGCCCTCCGCCGTAAGCAAGTGAGCATCCTCATCCACGTCCAGGACCCCCGAACTTCCGCTGTCTCGCGCAAACCTGATCTCCCAGCTTTCTCCGAATGCGGCGAGCTCGATCCGACCCGAGCCGGGAGCCGCGAAGGAGGCCTTTTTCGGCCCTGCACGGTGCTTCCGGATCCATTCCCGTTTTGTTTCAAGGATTTCCAGAACCCGGCTTTTCCTGAACCCGCGAGGAACAACCACGGTCAGGATTCCTTCTTTCGAAATGCGCAGCCTCACGTTCGACGAGCGGGGATTTTCCAGGATCTCGCAAGGGACGGGTTCTCCGAGATTCATTGATTCCATCCGCCTCCGATTCACTAAAACGTTCGAACCTTTTTCCAGGATTTCGGTTATCCAGGGTATAATCGATTTCCCTTATTTCATCGGCGATCACGCCTTCGGTTTTTCCAAAACGGTTGCATTCCTCTTTTTTCTTTCTATACTGTCATGTAGAAGATTCTTTTCGGCAATTTAAAAACCCGCTGAGAGAGGAGTGTTCCGCATGACCGCCGGGAAAGAACCGGTGAAGAAAGTGACCCGAGTTCGGCGCCCCCTTGAAGAACGCCTGAAGGAAGCCCAGGAGAAGGCCCGGAAATTGAGGGCCAGGGCGAGGGAAAAAGAAACAAAGGCGATTCAGTACGTTTGTGCAGCGATCTTCAAGATCGCGGACTACGAAATTTCCGAATCGGTCATCGACGAATTGATCAAAAGCAAGGGGGCTGGCGCCGAGGCTATCGCCCGGGAAATCATCGCGAAGGCAAAAGCCTGATCGGACCCCGGAAAATCCTGAAGCCGGGAAAGGGAACCCCTTTCCCGGCTTCCTCGCTCCCGCTATCTCACCGACTCGAAGAGGGCCCGCAATTCCTCCCTGCCGGACTGACGAATGTTGAGGCTTCTCGGGACGGCTCCCATCGCATCGTCGAGCATCGCGTCGTTTACCTGGAAATCCGGAATGCCCAGCTCGCGAAGGTTTTTGGGAATTCCGATCTCTTCGAAGATCTCCGCCAGGTCTTCGATAACCCGTTTCGCTCCTGAAACGGCATTCTCCCTGCCCGTGTCAAGCCCGAGGGGAACGGCAAGCCTGGCGAGCTTTTCCGCGCATACCGGCAGGTTGAAACGAAGGACCGGCTCGAGGAACAGCCCGCAGCAGACGCCGTGAGGAACATGGTAAAACGCCCCCACAGGATGTGCGAGGGCATGCACGAGGCCAAGACCCGCGTTTGAAAAGGCGAGGCCGGCCATGCAGCTTCCCATGAGCATCGCGTGCAGCGCCGGTTGATCCCGTCCGTCTGCGACAACCTTCCGGACGTGAGATGCCAGGAGACGAACCGCTTCGAGGGCCAGTGCATCCGTAATCGCGGTCGACTTGCGGGACAGGTAAGCCTCGATCGCATGGACAAAAGCGTCGCTTCCCGTTGCAGCGGCAATTCTGGGAGGGATCCCTTCCAGCAGGGTCGCATCGAGAATGCCGATTTTCGGGAAAAGCGAAGGGCCCCGCAAGACCATCTTGACCTTTTCCTGCAAATCGCTGATGACCATGACCCCTGTCACTTCCGAGCCCGTGCCCGCAGTTGTCGGGATGGCAATTACCGGCACCACGGGGGCCCCGATCGGACCTTGCCGGAAAGCCCGGATCCCCTGTCCCGTCGAAACGACGACGGCGATCCCCTTTGCGGCATCCATGCAGCTGCCTCCCCCGAGCCCGATGACCGGGCCGCATCCCCTTTCCCGGTAGAAAGCGGCTGCGGCTTCGACCGTTTCAACCGAAGGGTCGCTTTCGACCTTCGCAAAAACCGCATACCGGACCCCCGCCTCATCCAGGGCACCGCAAACCCGATCCAGGATCCCTGCTTTCTCGATCCCCGGATCCGTCACGATCAAGGGGGTTTCTCCGGCATCAATCAAGCCAGGCAGTTCAGAAAGGGCCCCGGGCCTAAAAATGAGCCTCACGGGGTTTTGAAAGGAACCGAACGGTACGGAATTGGGGAACATTTCCCTGGATCCCTCCTGCTCAATCCGATATTCGACAAAAGAAACTTCCGCCTGTTTCACCTGACCTTATCACAAAGCCTCCCTCACGGCATCCGCAATTGACGAAACCCCATCGCCTCTTTCTTCATTCTCCATGATACTATTAGGAATATGCACCTTGAGAAGAGAAGAGAAGAAAGAAAGAAAGAAAGAAAGAAAGAAAGAAAGAAAGGAGGAAGGCTCATGATCGTCCAATCCTTTTTTGTCAACGGGATTGCCCATTCGTCCTACCTCTTGGGGGCCTCGTCGACCTGCGCCATCGTCGACCCTCGGCGGGACATCGAAATCTATCTCAAGGCCGCGAAAGACCTGAACCTGAAAATCACCCACATCCTCCAGACCCACCTGCACGCGGATTTCGTATCCGGGCACATGGATCTAGCAAGGGCCACCGGGGCCTCGATCGTCATGCCCAAAGCAGCCAAAGCCGCCTTTGAACACATCCCCGTCTCCGAGGGAGACACGCTGCACCTGGAGGACATCCTGCTCGAAATCCTTGAAACCCCGGGGCATACCCCCGAACACGTGACCTACGTCGCCCGCGACCTTGCCCGTGGAAGAGAGCCGGTGTCCATCTTCTGCGGCGACACCCTTTTCGTGGGAGATGTCGGGAGGCCGGACCTGTTCCCCGGCAAAGCGGCAGAACTCGCCGGGCTCCTTTACGACAGCCTCCACGCCAAAATACTGGCCCTCCCTGATTTCTGCGAGGTGTACCCCGCTCACGGGGCGGGATCGCTTTGCGGCCGGTCCATGGGAGCCAAAAGGGAAAGCACCATCGGCTACGAAAGGCGTTTCAACGAAGCCCTCCGGATCACCGATCGGGACGCCTTCGTGACCGCTCTCACCTCGGGGATGCCCGCCGCACCGGACCATTTCGCCCGATGCAGCGAAATCAACCGGAGGGGACCGACGCTCGTCGATTCCCTGCCCTTCCCATCCCCCCTCGGACCCCGTGCTTTCTCGGAAAAAATGGCGTCTCCCGAGACGCTCGTGCTGGACATCCGCGACTTCAGCGCTTTCGGGGGAAACCACGTCCCAGGATCGGTAAACCTGGACCTGGGTGGGAATTTCTCCACGTTCGCCGGTTGGATCCTGCCGCCGGAGAAGGAGATCCTGCTTGTTTCCGACCGCCCGGAAATCGTCGAGACCGCCGTCACCTGGCTCAGGAGGGTCGGCCTGGACCGTGTCACAGCGACGCTGGAGGGGTCGGTTTTCGCCTGGGCCAAGGCAGGGTTGCCAACCGCCCATGTCCCCCAGGTTTCCCCCTATGAGCTCCAGGATTTTGCCTCTTCGACCGGAACTTCGGTCACGATCCTCGACGTCCGGTCCCCGTCGGAATACGAAGGTTTCCATATCCCGGGATCGGTGAACATTCCCGCTCCCGAGCTGAGGCACCGCTTCGCAGAACTGGACCCTGGTTTTAGGATCGTCACGGTTTGCGGCACGGGGCATCGATCGAGCCTGGCCGCAAGCCTCCTTCTCCAGCGAGGCTTCAAAAACGTCCACAACCTTGCGGGCGGCATGATGGGATATGCCGAGGCCGGCCTCGGTCCTTCCTGTCCTCTCTGCGTCTCGCCCCACGGTCCGCGCTTCATGGGGAAACGGACCGAAGAAGCACATCCGGAAGATCGAGGGTGATTTCATGGACTGGTTCTTCATGCCGAGATGGCCGGCCATCGCGGTCGGGGTTGCGATCGGACTTTTGGAATGCGTGACCTTTCTGTTCCTGGACAAACCGATCGGGTGTTCGACTGCCTTTGCGCGGACGAGCGGCCTCATCGAAAAGGCCATTCGGGGCGGCGCAGCGGCAGGAAAACCCTACTACCGGCTTTTCCCCCCGGTGATCGACTGGGAACTGGTTTTCGTCGCGGGAATCCCGCTGGGAGCGTTTCTCTCCGCGGTTTCCAGCGGGACCTTCAGGATCGAATGGGTTCCCTCCCTGTGGGGTACCGTTTTCGGCCCCGGGATTTTGCCGCGACTGTCCACGGCTCTGGCCGGGGGCTTTCTCGTAGGACTCGGGGCCCGATGGGCCGGCGGTTGCACGAGCGGGCACGGCATCAGCGGATGCCTGCAACTGGCGGTAAGCAGCTGGCTTGCTTCCGCGGCCTTCTTTACCGGCGGGATTCTAGCCGCCACCCTGCTTTTTTCCCTGGCCGGCGGATAGGAGGCGAAAGCAATGGAACGAATTCCTTTCCTGTTGCCTGAATCGGCGAAGAAACCGGCAGCTCTTTTCCTCGGCGTCGTCTTCGGTTTCCTCCTGCAGAAAGGAGGCGTAACCCGGTACGAAACCATCGTGGGGCAGCTCGTGATGGTCGATTTCACGGTCCTGAAGGTCATGCTGTCGGCCGTTTTGACGGGAATGCTGGGCATCCAGGTCCTCCTCCAGTTCAACCTGGTAACCCTTCATCCCAGGCACGGATCGTTCGGATCCTCCGTCATCGGGGGACTCATCTTCGGCCTGGGGTTCGGCCTTTTGGGCTACTGCCCTGGAACCGCCGCGGGAGCCGCGGGGCAAGGTTCCCTGGACGCGCTTTTCGGCGGAGTCGGCGGAATGCTCCTGGGAACCGCCTTCTACTCCGAAATCTACCACCGGATCGAGCGTACCGTGCTCCGGTGGGGATCCTTCGGGGACATCACGCTGCCCGAACTCCTCCGCACTTCCAGGTGGAAAGTGGTCATCGCAGTCGCTGCCCTTCTCGCGGCAGTCCTTTCTGCCTTTTCCCTGACCGGCCACTGAATGGAGGTCCGGCATGACGCGGGAAATCGCCCTGGCCTTCTTCGTCATGGCTTCCGCGATGGTCCTGTTCATCACGGAATGGCTGCGCCCGGACATCGTCGCGGTGCTGGTCATGCTGGTCCTGCCCTGGCTGGGCCTCATCGAAGCGAAGCAGGCCTTTTCGGGTCTTTCAAGCAGCGCCGTCCTGTCCATCATGGGCGTCATGATCATGAGCGCCGGGATCGAGTCCACGGGCCTGATGAGCAAGATCGCCCGCCCGATCGTTCAAAAGGCCGGTTCGAACGAAAAGCGCCTGATCGTTCTCGTTTCCGCGATCGTCGGTTCGATCTCCGCATTCATGCAGAATATCGGTGCCGTGGCCCTTTTTCTCCCTGCTCTACTCGGAATTTCCAGGCAGACGAAAATTCCAGCTTCCCGGCTCCTCATTCCCATGGGGTTTTCCGCGATCCTCGGGGGTACGCTGACCCTCGTCGCGTCCGGCCCCATGATCATCCTGAACGATCTGCTCAGGCAGGGCGGCCTTGCCCCGCTCGGCCTCTTCAGCGTGACCCCCGTCGGGGTTGTCCTGCTGGCGAGCGGAATCCTGTATTTTCTCTTCTTCGGAAAATTCGTGCTTCCCGGAATGCCCGGAAACCGGGAAACCGGTGAGGGAGCACGACTGATCGAGGAATGGGGACTCCCGACTGAAATCTTCCGTCTCGAAATTCCCCCGGGGTCTCCCCTTGCGGGGCAAACCCCGGAAGAGATCCGCCTTTGGCAGCGCTGGGAGTTGCACCTGCTTTTCGTGGAAGAGAAGGGGAAAGCCATCTATGCCCCCTGGCGCAGGTTCCCCTTCAAGGAAGGACAAGTCCTGGGAGTCGCGGGAACGCAGGAAGGAAGCAGGGCCCTTTTGGAAACATTCGGGCTGAAGAGGCTGAATTCCGGGGCAGGCCCCGAACAGGTGCTGTTGCTTGAAAACGCCTCTTTTGCCCAGTATGTCGTCCTGCCCCGTTCCCCGCTGGCGGGCAAAACCATCCGCCAGATCCAACTCAGAAGGAATTTCGGGGTGGAACCGCTGGTCCTGCTATCAGGAGAAACCGTTTTCCGGGAAGATTTTTCCGACATCCCGCTGCGGCCGGGAGACGCGCTCGTGGTCCACGGCCCCTGGGACAACCTCCGGAGGCTGGGTAAGGAAGAAGGGATCGCCCTCGTCACGCCCCTTTCGGGACACTCCGCCAGGGAGGCAAAGGCAATCCCTGCGGTCGCCTGCTTCCTTGGCTCAATCGGGCTGGCCGTTTCAGGATTTTCGCTCTCTCTATCCCTGCTGAGCGGTGCCCTGGCCATGGTGCTATTCGGGGTCCTGTCAATGGATGAAGCCTACAGGGCCATCGATTGGAAAACCGTTTTTCTCCTTGCGGGCCTGATTCCCCTGGGGCTCGCGATGGACCACACAGGAGCCGCCAGGTTCCTCGCGGAGCGGCTGTCCCTTTTCCTGGCAGGAAAATCCTTGACGGTGATCCTTCTCGTGATCGCCCTGCTTTCCACCGTTTTCTCCCTTTTCATGTCCAACGTCGCTGCCACGGTCCTACTGGTTCCCTTCGCGATTCTCATCGGGAAAGAATCGGGAGTCGATCCCAGCGGGCTCGCGATGCTGGTGGCGATCTGCGCCGCGAACTCTTTCATCCTCCCCACGCACCAGGTGAACGCCCTTCTGATTTCACCCGGGGGATACAGAAACGCCGATTTCATCAAGGCAGGCGGATTCATGACCGTTCTTTTCACCTTTGTTGCCGTGGCCCTCGTTCGCCTGTTTTACCTTTGAACCCGAACCCGGGCTCCCTCCTCCAGGGCCAGGCCTGCGTCCCGTACCACTTCGTCGCCTTCGTCAAGTCCCTCCAGGATTTCCACCGAGCGCCGGTCCGCCAGCCCTGTCCGGATCCGTACGGATTTGATTCGGCCGCTCTCGACCTTCAGCACTACCCGCTCCCCGCTTTCCGTTGTCCGAACCGATTCAACCGGGAGAAGGAGGACTCCAGGATGGCGTTCCGTCTCGATAGCGGCCCGGACTTCAAAGCCAGGCTTCAAGCGGGGGTTGTACGGAAGATCGATCCTGACTTTCACGCGCCTCTGAACCACACCCAGAGCCGAGAGTTTTTCAAAGGCCTGCGGATGGATTTTTGCAACCTTGCCTTCCAATACCTGGTTCCCGAGAACCGGGGCGGTAACCCTGACCCTTTGGCCGACCGCCACGTTTGCCATCGCATCGCCCAGGATGTCCGAAGCCACTTCCAGCCTGGCCTCCGGGGCCACCGTCACGACGAGGTCTCCAGGCTGGACAACCCCATCTTTCTCTGGGGGAAGCTCCAGGACGATCCCCTTGATGGGGCTTTTGACCACGAGTTCGGCCTGTTTAGCCTGCAAGTCCAGAACCGTCCGTTTCAGGCCCGATTCCAGGGCCGCGGCGGAATCCTCCGCCGACTTATGCCTCTTGAGATCCTTTTCAAGCCTCTCAAGAGCCAAGGCGGCCTCTTCCAGTTCCGAAAGGGAAATCGCCCCGGCCTCGTACAGCCGCTTTCTCCTTGCGGCATGCCGGGTTGCGTCCGAGAGAAGCAAGCGGGTCGATTCGACAAGAGCTGCCGCTCCTCGTCGATCCCTTATCGCCTGTTCGAGAAGTGTTCGGGTCTCCTGAATGCGGACATCCAGATCCGGGTTTTTCATCCGTACCAGGATCGTTCCCGGGAAGACGGAATCCCCCTCCTCGACGGGAACATCCACGACTCGGGCCAATTGGGTCGCGTAAATCCTGCGGTCCCCCGGCACCTCTACGACGCCGTCTTCTTCCACCGTTCGAACGAGGTCTCCACGGGCGACCCTGACCGTTTCAACCACCTGGCCCCGCAGAAAGACGAACCAGAGCGCTGCGGCGATCACCCCGAAGCCCAGGATCCCGAAAAGGATCTTCCTCATCAACGGTCCCCTCCCTCAATCCCTGGCCCTGACGGTTTCCACAAAGTCCAGCCGTTCCAGGCTGCGAAGGCCGAGGAAGAAAGCCAGGGCCGCAAAGGCACCCCCCCCGGCAGCAGCAAGAATGTAGGTCCTCGGAAAAACCACCGCGACGAAACTGAAAAGGTCCGTGCTGACCGCCCGAGCATACGCCTCGGACAGGAGCTTTCCGAACGGCAGCCCGGCAAGCGTTCCCGCGACGAGGAGAAGGAGGTTTTCCTTCAGCAGGAACAGCGCGACCTCCTGGCTTGCAAACCCCATGGCCCGGAGGCTGGCCAGGTCCCTGCGCCGTTCGGAGAAGGCCAGGGCGGAGGCGTTGAAAATGATCGCCAGTCCCAGGAGGCTGGAAAAAGCCACGAGGATGGCGATCGAAAGGTTCATGTAGGCGAGGTTTTTCTCCAGGTACTCCCTCTCCTTCTGGCGGCTGAGGACAGAAGAAACGTTGATCATCCCGGCCATCGCCCTTTCTGCCTCCTGGCTCCGGCTCCACTCGGTCTTGATCGCTGCGCCCGTCACAAGTCCCTTCTCCTGGAGGATCGAGTTCAGGGTTTCGAGGTCCAGGTACGAAACCCCTCCGACCGATTTGCGGCTAAGGCCCGCCACGGCAATCGTGCCTTTTCTCGAGGGACCTTTCCCGAGAAGCGTTTCCACCTCAAGGAAGTCCCCCGGCCTTGCCCCAAGCTTGCGCGCGGAATTCCAATCCAGGAGCAGACCCGAGACCGGCAGTCCTCTTGGGCGATTCCCCTCGTCGCTCATCCCCAAAAGGGATTGACCGGGGTCGATCCCCACCACAACCGTCTCTTCCCGGCGCCCCCTGAGCATCAAGCGAACCGGCAGCTCGAACAGGGGTTCCACGCGGATGACTCCGGGCAAACGCTCAAGGTTCAGCAACTCCACGTTTCTGACCGGGGAAGGGAACCGGGCAAGCAGATCGTACCGGAGTTCCCGGTTGAAATGCCGGTCAAAAAGGGATTCCACCGAATCCCGGGTAAAGAGGGAAACCACCAGCATTCCGATCGAAACGAGGACACCGAGAAACGTTACCGCAGACCGGAAACGGTTGCGAAAGATCGATCGCAGGCTCATCTTCGATGCCAGGTCAAGGCGGCCCCAGAGGAAATGCCAATTCTCAAGGAAAAGCTTCACCGCCCCTCGGGGAGGCGGCAACCTCATGGCCTCCGCCGGGCGAATCTCCAGGATGGATCTTGCCCCCGCGAAGCCCGCCAGGCAGCCCAGCGTAAGGCTCAGGGCCAACCCAAGGCCGGCGGAACGGGGGTTGAAAGCCGCATCCAGGCGAGGCAGGTTGAAATAGGTCGCGTAAAGGCGCGTGAAAACCCGCGCCAGGCCGTATCCCGCCAGGATTCCGGCTACCCCTCCCATTCCGGAGGAGGCCAGGCTGTAGCCACCGTACAGGAGCATCAGCCTCCCGTTGTCGTATCCCAGGGCTTTCATCAGTCCGATCTGTGTCCTTGCCGCCTTCACCAAACGGCTCAGAAATACCGTTTGCATCAGGGCAGCCAAACCCAGGAAAAATGCCGGGAGGAACGTAGCCGCAACCCGAAGCTGTTCCAGTTCGCCCCGGAGGATCGCCTCGCTGACCTGGTCCCTCTGCGGGTAATCCGCCAGGTTCCCGTAGGGCTCAAGGATCGTTCGGATTTCCTTCCGGATCCGATCCGGATCGGAGCCCGGCACGAGCCGCACCAGGATTTGGTTCACCGATCCTTCGAAATCGAGGACCTGCTGGGCCTGTTTCAGAGAGATCATCGCGGCTCCGAAACCGGACGGATCTTCGAAAACGGACGCGGCGTCCTTGATGGCGTAGACGAACTCGGGGCTTGCTGCAATGCCGACAACCTCCATGGGTTTTTCCTTCCCTTCCGCGGCGACGGACACCGTGCTTCCCGGGCGGAATTCGTTGGCTTTCGCGAACTGGGGGCTAAGGAGAATTTCCAGGGCTCCTCCTTCGGGATTCTTCTCGAAAAGCCGCCCCTGCTGGACAAGAATGCGGTTCAGTTCGTTTTCCATCGGAAGCTTGAAACCGGTAAGACGAAGCGTTGCCCGCGTGCCGTCCTGCCGGAAGAGAGAAACGTCCTTCTGGATCCGACCGCCGGCACGGCTGACGCCGTTTACGGCCGAAACTTTTTCGACCACCCCCTCCGGGGCTCTAACGACATGGAAAAACAGGTCTGCGAAGTCGGTCTGCCGATAGAAGTTTTCCCTGGACCGCATGAGGTTGTCCGACACCGCGGCCATGGAGACAAAAACGGACAAGCCGACTGCGACGACGGCAACGACACCGAAAAAGGGCCCCCGCGTGGAGCCGATCGTGCGAAAGAGCTTGTTTAGAAGAGGCGACTTCACCATTCGATTTCTCCCGGCGAAACCGGCGAGGGGTTTTCCGAACAGCTCGTGATCCGACCGCTGCTCATTCGGGCGATCCGTTTAGCCATCCCCCCGATGGCCGCGTTGTGCGAGACGATCACCACAGTCGTCCCGTAAACCCGGTTCACTCTTTCCAGAAGTTCGAGGATCCGCCTTCCCGTGGAACAGTCCAGGGACCCGGTCGGTTCGTCACACAGGAGCAGCCTGGGATTCTTGACCACGGCCCGGGCGATGGCGACTCGCTGCTGTTCCCCTCCGCTCAGCTGGGAAGGGAAATGCTGCATCCGGTCGGCCATGCCGACTTCTTCCAGGACCGCTTCAGGCGAAAGCGGCTTCCTGGAAAGGTGGGCACCCAGCGTCACGTTCTCCAGTGCCGTCAGGTCGGGGATCAAGTTGGAAAACTGGAAAACGAAACCGACGACGTCCCTTCGGTATGCCGTCAAGCGCTTTTCGTCCGCCTTTTCGAGGCTCTCCCCGTCGAACAGGATCCTGCCCCGGGTGGGGACATCCATTCCGCCGATGAGATTCAGAAGGGTGGTTTTGCCCGACCCGCTAGGCCCAAGGATGACCAACAATTCCCCTTCGGCGATCTCCAGCGAGGTTTCCTGGAGAGCCGTCACCTGGACCTGCCCCATCGAATAGGTTTTCGTCACTCGTTCCAGCTTCCAAAGGGGTTCCCGTCCCACCACGAGGATTCCCCCGTTCCCGGCGAAATTCGCACCGCCCGATGGTTCCCTGGGAGGGTCAGTAAAATTATATCACGCTGAACTCATGAAGCCGCGGGTACAGCAGAAAAGGGCCCCCGGCGCGATGACGGGGGCCCTGGAAGAACAATCCCGCGGTTCGTCAGGAAACCGCACTTCGCTCTTTCGGGAACCGTTCGTACTCCCGTCTCTCGATGATCTCCTTCAGTGCCCGGGCCACTTCCCAAACTTCGGAAAAAGTATTGTAGAGGGCAACCGGAGCCACGCGGATAACGCTTGGGGGCCTGAAATCCGGGACGATTCCCCGGGCTTTCAAAGCACAGCAGATCCTCCAGGCTTCAGTCGCATGCTCGATGGCAAGGTGGCCGCCGCGCCTCCCGTGCTCCCTGGGAGTGGCGACGGAATAGCCGTAGGGCCGATCCGAGAGGAAGCCATCCACCAGCTCGATCAGGAAATCGGTCAATTGGAGGGATTTTTCCCGGATCCGATCGATGCCCGCCTCCTCCTGGATCTTCAAAGCTGCCTCGAGCGTCGCCGCCGAAAGGACGGAAGGCGTTCCGAGCTGCCACCCGCCCGCGGATTTCGCATGCTCGAAATCGATCTTCATGTCGAACTGCCTGTCTTTCACGTAGCCGAACCACCCCGCCAGGCCAGGTTCCCTCCCGAAATGCCGCTCGTTCAGGAAAAGGAAGGCTGGGCTTCCTGGACCCCCGTTCAGGTGCTTGTAACTGCACCAGAATGCGAAATCCACGTCCCAGTCGTGCAGGCGGTGAGGGACGGATCCCGCCGAGTGGGCACAGTCGAAACCGATGAAAATCCCTTTTTCGTGGGCCGCCCGGGTCAGTCTTTCCATGTCCAGAAGCTGCCCGCTTCGATAGAGGACGGATGGAAGGAGCACCACGGAAACCGTTTCGTCCATCAGGCCGATGAGGTCCGATTCTTCAAGGGTGCTGCCGTCCCTCGATCGGGCAAGAACCAGGTCTTCCGCGGGATTTCCCCCCTTCAGGCGGATTTCGCTCGCAAGGGCGTAGAGGTCAGAAGGGAAATTGAGTTCGTCCGCAAGGATCTTTCTCCGCTTCCCCTCGGGCTGGTAGAAGGTGAGGACAAGGCTGTGGAGGTTGGAGGTCGTGGAACCCGACATCACGACCTCTTCCGGCAATGCCCCGACAAGGGGAGCCATCCTGCGCCCCATCTCTTCCGGCAGGGTGAACCAGGGAATCCTGCCTTTGAGCCAGCCGTCGATATTCAGGGTTTTCCATTCATCCAGTACGCGAAGGACTCCCTCGATGGATTCCCGCGGGGGAAGCCCCAGCGAATTGCCGTCCATGTAGACCCGCCCCTGCGGGATCACAAACCGCTCCCTGAACGTTCCCAAGGGGTCCCTTGCATCCAGGAATTCCGCTTTCGCCCTCATTTCTTCAAATTTCCCCATCTCCCCATGCCTCCCCTTTTCCGTCCCTGTCTGCGTTTTCCGCCATCCGCACCAAAAGCCGGAGTGCCCATTCCTTTTCCTCTGGGGTGAATCCCTTCACGAGGCGGTCGTTCCAGGCCTCAAGCTCCTCCAGCAGTTTCGGCATCGACTCGCGGGCCTTTTCCCCGAGGTAGACGCGAAAAGCCCGTCCGTCCCTTTCGTCCCGTTCCCTTCTCAACCATCCCTCTTTCTCAAGGCGCTGGACCGCCCGGGTAACCGTGCCCTCGTCAAAGGCCAGTTCCACGGCAAGCTGATGCTGCGTAAGGCCCTCCTGCCGCGACAGGAGGGCAAGGTAGAGGTAGAGCCCCTTGCCGAGCCCCATCGGTTCAAAAGCCCTGTCGAGGTGGACACGGCTCCGCCGGAAAAGGGTAGCGATCCATCTTCCCAACGACCGTTCCTGGAGATCCATTCGAACCCCCTCCGTCTTTTTGGTTGCATATGCAACTTTTAGGAAAATTATAGGGCTCCTACACCCTGCACGCAAGAGGCCGCTGCTCCCCATTCAAAGGGGGTCAGCGGCCGCAGGAACGGGAAGGGGCGTTCGCCTAGCGGGTCAAGCGGATCAGGGAGTTCGCGACAGGGTGTCCGGCCTCGAGGATCTCGAACGCGACCAAAGCCGCCATGCGGGCAGCCTCCCCGCAAACCTGGGGGCATGCGAACTCCATCGTTTCCATCAGGGCGTGCATTTCGTCCCGCTCTTCCTGGCGGGTCAGCTCGTATTCCCTTCCATAGAGGTCCTTCTGGATCTGCCTGCAAAGGACCGTCCCGAACCTTTCCTCAAAAGACCGGTAAACCTTGTCGCAGTACCCCAGGCCCCTGACGGCCTGTTCTTTCATTTCCAGGTCGTCTCGCCCCGCAAGCAGCCCGATAAACAAGAGCGCGCCGCTCAGGGCCCCACACATGTGCCCCCGGCGGACGCCTCCCCCGGCGAAGGCCGTTGAGGCCCGCAGGAGGTCGGGGTCGTGGATGCCGAAGGATCGCATCAGGGCCGCCAGTGTGCCCTGACTGCAAAGGTGATAGCGGCTTTCGTTGCGGCAGGCTTCCTCGGCGGCTCTTTTCAGGACCGCTTCCTTCTCGTACTCCATTCGGGCACAAACCTCCTTCGGAATCGCGATGTCCGTCCCTTGAGGACGGTTTCCCGTCGTTACCGAATCCTTACTTGCGAAGAATCAGCAGGGATCCCAAAACAAGGAAAAGGACTCCCGCCAGGCGGGGAAAATCCACGGGAAGTTCCCGGAAACCAAACGCCCCCATCGAATCCAGAGCCAGGCCCGCTGCCAGTTGCGCCGCGATCGCCGCGGCCATGGCCGCCGTGGTGCCGATTCTGGGAACGGCAAGAACGAGGCAGGTGACGTAGAAGGCACCCATTACCCCCCCGAGAACCTCCCAAGGGGCAGCTTCCGAGATGCCCCTCAGGTTTCCCCTTCCGAACAGGAGGACCACCGCCGCAAGGCACAAAGCCCCAACGGCAAAGGAAACGAAGGCGCTTTCCAGGATCCCGACCTTCTGGGCCAGCCGGGCGTTGATGCCAGGCTGCAGGGCCGAAACGGTTCCCGCCATGACCATCAGCAGAAAGATCCAGATCCGCGACACGGCATCCCCTCCTCGGTCCGTTCGATCGAATTCCCCCGCGGAACGAGACGATGGCCCGCAGCACGGGTGATTCGCTTTTCTGTACGAAAGCCTACATGTACCCTTCGTATTTTGTCGGCACCAGGGCGGAGTGTACGTACTTGATCATGGTGATGAAATCGAAGACCGGCCGCCCCGTCGCTGCGTGGACTGCCGCCGCGTAGGGAGGCAGGTCGCTGCATTCCAGCACGATGGCCGCGACTTCCGGGTGCTCCCGGACCATCCTCTCGGCGACGCCCACCACTTCCTTTTCGATCAGGTCGGAATCCAGGGTCCCCTTTTCCTCGAGGATGCTCGTGCGAAATTCCTCCTGGTCTTCCATCCCGTAAACGACGATCGGCATCTCCTTCGTAATCCCGACGTTCTCAAAATGTTCATCGGTCAGAACGGCGGCGTTGGCCGAGATGATCCCGACCTTTTGCTTCGAGGTCAGAGTCCTGCAGATGAAGGGAACCTGCAGGAGGCTCGAGAGAAAAACCGGGACATCGACGGATTCTGCAACCTGTTTCTGGAAAAGCGCCATGAACCCGCAGGCCCCGGTGATCGCCCGGACTCCCTCAGCCTCCAGCTCCCTGGCTCCCTCGATAAAGGGCTTGAGCAGTTCGGGGTCCCTTTCGTTCAGGAGCCGCTCGATCGAAGATCCCCGGATCTCCTTGTACCGGACGGGGAAGGGATAGGTGGTGGCGTTGCCAACGTTGCCGGGAACACAGGGATAGGCCGCGTCCAGGATGAGGATCCCGATGGCCTCCCCGTCCCAGGACCGCGTCTTGCTCTTGATCCGGTAAATCGTCATTTGTATCGTCCTCCCAGGTGGTTTTCAAAAGAAAAAGAACCTGATCCGTTCCCACGGCCCCTCCGCTGCCTTCCGACCGCAGGCCGGCCCCTTTCTCGTGCCGCTTCTTGCCGTGCCTCCGCTTCGCAGAAAAAGGCGGCGGGAAACACGTGGCCGCAAACAGGGCCCTCCCAGGCTCTCGATTCCGTTGCCGCCCTAGTTGAACTCGGAGAGCTTCCGGACAAGGGTTCCCGCGGGCATGGAGGAAATTCTCCCCGCCGCCAGAAAGACGCCATCCATGTAGATCTCGCTCGTGAAATCCGAGATCGTGATCCGGATGATCTCATCCTTTCTCCCCAGGACGACCTCGTGTTCCGAGAACGGAGCCGGATAGGGCATGCGTTCGGAATGAACCGGGATACCCGCGATTTTCCCTCCAAGAACCCCTTCGTACACTTCCCGGCTTTCAACAGGCCCTTCGGGTCCTTCCGAAACCGCCTGGGCCAGCATGGCCGCAGTTCCGCTCGGTGCATTGGCCATGGCCGGATGGTGGCGATCGGAGATGGCGACGTAAGGGAAATAGGGCCGAACCCTGGACAGGAAGTCCATCACCAGGTTGATTCCCAGGCCGTAGTTGGAAATGATCGCCCAACGCAGCCCCCTTTCCGAAACAAGGGTTTCCACTCTCAGGAAATCCTCCGCCGAAAGGCCGGTCGTTCCGATGACCGCGTCGAGAGCCAGGTCCGCGTACACCTCCAGGTTTGCCATGAGAACGGCGGCGCTCGTGAAATCGATGACCAGGTCGGCCCTGCTTTCTTCGAGCCCCTCGCGCAGGGTCCGCGAAGCCCTTAGGCCGATGGGCGGCAGCCCTGCCAGGGTACCCAGGTCCTCTCCGCACTCCCTGCAAAATCCTCCCGCCAGCTCGAACCCGTCCCGTTCGATGACATTCCGAACCACCAGCCGCCCCACGTTACCGGAAGCTCCTGAAACGAAAACCCTTCTCAAGAGATCTCCCCCCCTGTTGGAAAAGGTCCGTTTCTTCCCGTGTTAGTCAAGAAAAGCCAACGGAGAAAGCAAAAGGGCCGAGGGGGGATGTCCTTCCCCCGGCCCTTCGTGTGTCCTCGTCCTTGCCCCTATTCTTCCCCGTCCTTGGCCATGGCGATGTGCCGCAGGCACCAGATCAGCCCTCCAAGAACGACGACCATCACGACTGCCATGTTAAACATCCACATGAGGATCTCTCCTTCCATCCCGGCCGGGCTACACTTCCAGGCGGTGGGTCATCCTGTCGGCAAGCCAGTTGTTGAGGAGGATGCAGACCACCGCAGCGATGGCCCACTGCCAGTACATCGTTCCTACCGTGAACGTGTACTTGCTGATGGGAAGCCACTTGTACCACTCGCCCGGATACCAGGTGATGGCCTGCCAGGTCCACCATCCGAAGATGATCGCGAACCACACGGGGAAAAACCGAATCGCGGAGAACATCCAGTAATGCTTCATCTGTGTGTAGGGTTCGATATGCTCGTCCCAGATCTTCCTCACGCCGATCTTCATGGCACCCAGGCCCATCAAGAGTCCGGCGAGCAGCAGCCCGATCCCCCAGACCCAGTCCTGGTTGTCCAGGAAGGTCATGTTCATGGCTGAGGGAAGCCCCAGCAGCAGCGTGGTGATGCCGATGCCCCACGTCGCCTTTTTCCGGTCCCAGCCCGCGTCTTCCAGGATGCGGGCGCCCATTTCGATCATGGCGATCTCGGAACTGAGAGCCGCCAGGACCAGGGCGAGGAAAAAGGCGATGGCCATGATCGCTCCGCCGGGTATTTCCGAGAAGAGCTTCGTCATGTGGATGAAGGCCAACCCCGTGTTGCCGGATTTCACCGCCGCCATGGGATCGGGCGAGTAGGCGAAGATGGTGGGGATGACGCACATCCCGGCGAGGAATCCCGCCGTGGTATCCGCGAAGCAGGTTGTCGTCGCCGCTAGCATGATGTCCTCGCTCTTCTTGACGTAAACGAAATACGTCAGGAAGAGCCCCCAGCCGGCCCCGGTGGACCAGGCCACCTGGGTGAAGGCCTCAAGATACGTCCTCGGGTTCAGGAAGTCCGACGCGCGGGCGGTGAAGTAGAACTCGTAGCCCTTGACTGCACCGGGCAGGAAGGCAGCCCGGATCGCCAGGAAAACAAGAAGGATGAAAATACCGGGAACCATGACCTTGCAGGCCTTTTCCAGGCCTCCGGCCACACCCTTGGAAGTGATGAACATGCAGATGGCCACGACCAACGCGAACAGGAGGCTCTGCTGCATCCCGTTGGAGGCAAAAGCCTTCCAAAGGGCCTCGGTGTCCAGCCCAGGCCTGAACACTCCCATCACGGCATACGCGAGGTAGCGCATGCACCATCCCACGACCACGCCATAATAGAAAACGATGCCCAACACGATAACGGCCATCAAGACTACGACCCAGGTCCACCCGCGGCCGCACATGTGCTTGAAGGAACCGATGATGCCCATGCGGGAAACCTTCCCCCAAACGCCTTCGGCAGCCATCAGGGGAATCGCCCAAAGAAAAAGCGCCAAAACGTAGGCAAAGAAGAAGGCTGCTCCTCCGTTTGCTGCCGAAACCCTCGGGAACCGCCAGATGTTCCCCGTCCCGACGGCCATCCCGATCGATGCCAGGATCAAGCCCCATCGACTGGTCCACATGTTGCCCTCAAGCTTCTTTCCCATGCTCATCCTCCTCTCAGCTCTGTTTCCTTTCCTTGCTCAAACCGCTCGCTTGGGCCCGTTCCTCCTTCCTGGACTTCCCTCTCATCCCGCCGGATTTCTTTGTGCCGCGCAAACCGCTTCTCTCCCCGGGGAAATCCGTTCATTTTCCAAGTTTTTTTCAGCACTGTTGTCATGCTAGTTTAGTCCTTTCATCAAGGCAAGTAGCCTGTTAGACCATGTTACATAAAAACACCAACGGCTTGTTATTCTTTTAATCTTATCAAAAAGACCCGTATTTTAGACAAAACCCATTACGCAAGTTTAGAAGGCTCATTAATAAATATCCGCGGTTTAGCCTTTAAGGCCGCGGAAGAATCGACCTTGCCTTTCATCCATACACTGGACCCCGCAGCGTTTCGTGCCTGGGCGATTTGATCGAAACCATCCGGCAGGTTATGCTGTTTTTCAGCCATTCGACATTCGAACGGGGGGAGTGCGCCGGCGATGAAGGCAATCCTTTTCGACCCCGGCTCCGGAGCGGCAGGAGACATGATCCTCGCCAGCCTGTTCGACCTGGGAGCCGACCAGAAGAGCATCATCCAAGCCGTGGAATCGGCAGCCGACGTTTCGGTGAACGTGAACACGGTATCCAAGAACGGAATCCGCGCCCTTAAGGTCCGGGTCCAGGTTCGTCAAGAGACGCGGCCGCGCTCCTTCTTCGAGTTGATGGAGAGGATCGCGGGAATCCCCTTGCCGGAAAGGGTTAGAAAAGACGTCGCCGGCGTGTTCGGGATCCTTGCCGAGGCGGAGTCGGCAGCCCACGGGGAACCGCTGGAAAGATTGCACTTTCACGAGGTGGGACAGGATGATGCCGTCGCCGACGTGGTCGGATCCTGCCTGGCTTTCGCGGACCTGGCCCCGGAAGTGGTTCTCTGCACTCCCCTAAACGTCGGAGGGGGGCAGGTCCGTTCGGCCCACGGAGCCATTCCGGTCCCTGCTCCAGCCACGCTCCGGATTCTCACGCGGTTCGGCCTTCCCTTCTACGGAAACGGAACCAGGGAACTCCTGACCCCGACGGGAGCCGCCATTCTCGCCCATTTCGCCCGACCCGCCGAGGGATTTCCCCTGGGAAAATCCCTCTCAGCCGGTTACGGGGCCGGCGAGGCCGAAACGGAACAGCCGAACGTCCTGCGCGCCGTGCTCATGGAGCTTTCGGCCGAGTGCAGTAGCGACCGGGTCGACATCCTCGAAACCAACCTCGATGACGTTTCCGGCCAAATCCTCGGTCATCTCTTCGAACGCCTGTCCGAAATGGGAGCCAGGGACGTCAGCATTTCGCCCCTCACGATGAAAAAAGGAAGGCCCGGGCACCTTCTCCGGGTTCTGGCAGACCCGGAGAAAAGCCGGGATCTCGCCCTCGAGGTCATGAGGCAGACCGGAACCCTGGGGATCCGGGTCCTGCCTTCAGTACAGCGGTTCGTCGCGGAAAGGTCGTTCGGAACCGTTTGCCTGTCCATTGGAGAAGAAGAAGCCGAGATCAGGATCAAGAAGGCCTACGATCCTGAAGGAAAGGTCCTGAACCTGTCGGCCGAATTCGAAGATTGCAGGGCCCTTGCAGAGAAGACCGGCCTTCCCTTGAAGGAAATTCTCCGGATGGCCGAAGAACAAGCCTGGCGGACATTCCAGGAGTGAGAGAAGGGCGATGCCGGCAAACGGCACCGCCCCTTGTCGTTTCGGGAAATCTTGCGGTCCTGCTATTCCCTGGGAAGGTCGCAGGTTGCGAGAACGCCGAGCTTGACAGGCTTGACGGGAGGCCGGAAGGTTCCGGGATCCACCTGGGCCATGGGGATTCCTTTCGCCCTGGAGATCTCCCGCATGATGATCTCCCGGCAGCCGCGCCCCTGGCAGGGGCCCATCCCCACCCGCAGCAGGCGCTTCAGCTCGTCGAAGGTGTCGTACCCCTTCGCGATCCACTCCCGCACCTCGCCCATGGTCACTTCCTCGCAACGGCAGACGATGATGTCCTTCGTCTTGTCTTCCATGGCTACTTCACCACCCTGATGGCCCGGATGTCCATCACCAGCGCCTTCGGCACCGCCACGTGGACAACCTTCGTCTTGTCCTTCCAAGGCTCCATCACCCGCACGACCTTCCCCTTCGACACCGCCTCACCGTACCGGTTCAGGCAATCCACCTCGGAACCCACCTCCGGCACCGGCAGCATCTCGTACGGCAGCTTCATCAGGGCCTCCTCCGGCCCCCCGTACGTCAGGTCCACCACGAAACACGCCAACCCAGGGCACTTCGCCACGCACATCGTGCAGCCCGTGCACTTCGTGTAGTCGATCCTCGGCGTGTCGTTGATGTCCGCGAACGGCAGCACCGCACCCGTCGGGCAGCTCGTGTGGCACGGGTTGCACGGGATCCGCTGCGGGCACTCGATGATCACCAGCCCGTTCTGCTTCGTCTCCCACAGCTCCTGCGGCGGCTTCTCCGCTCCGGGACGCTCCCCCGTCAGGATCCCGCTGTTGAACAGCATGTCCATTTCCATCGAACTACACCTCCCAGCTGCCGCAGCAGGCCTGGCTGATCCCGTACCGGATCTTCTCTCCCACCGGCCCTGCCCTCAGGTCGCTCAGTCGCTTCCAGTACAGCGACGACCTCGCGTCGTACTCCGTGTCCGTCACGTGACCCGTCGAACGCGCCGCGTTCAGGCCCGCCACACGGCCCTCCACCATCGCCGAGCTCGCTTCCTCGATCCCCGCCGCGTCCCCGGCAACCCAGATCGTCGCCACGCTCGTGCGCATCTGGTTGTCGCGCTTCGCCACGTATCCGCAAAGCTCCGGCACGAACACCATCTCGCATCCCGCCTGCCACAGCAGCTCGCACGTCGGCGTCAGTCCCACCGCCATGCAGATCACGTCGCAGTCCACCTTCTTCGGCTCACCGGCCAGGCCGCCCTTCTCGCCCACCGCCTGGATCACCGCCCCCGTCACGTATCGGTCTCCCAGAGCCTCCACGATGGTGTGCCTCAGGTAGATCGGAATCCCCAGGCGCCTCACCTTCGCCGCGTGCACCCAGTACCCCCCGACGTGCGGCATGAACTCCACGATCCCCGCGATGTCGACACCAGCCTGCTTCAGCTGGTAGCTCACGATCAGCCCGATGTTCCCGGCCCCCACCATCAGGACCCGCTTCCCGGGCATGACTCCGTACACGTTCATCAGCGTCTGCACCGCTCCCGCACCGTACACCCCGGGCAGGTCGTTGTTCGGGAACGGGATCATCTTCTCCTGCGCACCTGTCGCCATGATCACTCGCTGCGGCTTCACCCGGAAGTACTCGTCCTCGCCCGTCACGCAGGAGACGACTCCGTCTTCCTTGTAGTACCCCACCGCCGTCGTGTTCGACAGCACCTGGATCCGTTCCTTGTTCGCCTCCAGCTCGCCGAACAGGATCTCCGCGATCTCGAATCCCCGCGTCCCCGCGTGCTCTTCCTTCGACCCGAAAAACTTGTGCGTCTGCTTGATCAGCTGTCCCCCAAGCTTCAGGTCGCTGTCCACCACCATCACCTGGCAGCCCAGGCTCGCCGCCTCCACCGCCGCCGACAGCCCCGCCGGACCCCCGCCGATGACCATCACTTCCGTCTGCCGCAATCCGCTCACCTTCCTCCACTAAGACAGGGCCGGGACCAGGCCCTTGCCCCGCTGCGTCTCCACGCGCATCCCCTCCGCCAGCGCGGTGACGCACGTCCGGACGTTCGGCACACCGTCCACGACCATGAAGCAAGAACTGCATTTCCCGATGGCGCAGAAAAATCCCCGCGGTCGCTTCATCTCCGGCGTCTCGCGGTAGATCTTCACCCCGTTCGCGTGCAGCGCCGCCGCGATCGGCTCGCCCTCGTACCCCTCCATCGCCTTCCCGTCGAAGAAAAACTTCACCTTCTTCCCATGCTGGAATTCCAGTATGGGATGTTCCTTGATCAGGTCCATCGGTTCAACACCCCTTTTTGAAAAAGCCGTCGCCACTAATAAATTAGTGGCGATCTGATGGTAGCACAATGGGCTTTCCTGTCAATGCTCCTACGGAAGATCAGGCAAAAAGCCAACTAGTCCCGGTTCGGGGCAGGCTGGTCCGAGCCCCTGTCCAGGAAGGCAAGGACGCGGTCCATGTGCGCCGCCATCGCTTTTTCCGCCGCAACGGCATCCCTGGCCGAAACGGCCCTGTAAATCCGAAGATGGTCTTCGACCAGGATTTCCCCGATTTTTTCACGGACTTTCGAAAGGAACTGGTCGACGCTTTCCCCGTCGGAAGCCGTGGTAAGCTGCTCGGAAAAATCGAACAGGGTGTTCAGGAGGGGGTTGTGTGCCGCGTCCAGGAGTGCGGCATGAAATTCCCGGTCCAGCAGGTTCCGTTGCCTTGCTCCCGAGGGGTTTTTCTGCTCCTGAACGTTCCTGCCCAGCCGCCGGAGATCCGGTTCCTCCGCCCTGAATGCCGCAAGCCTGGCTGCCTCCGTCTCGATTGCCCTTCGGGCCTCGAGAATATCGACCAGCCGCTGCCGTTCGCTTCCTGTCAGGTAATCGAAGATGCGGTCCGCGAGGCACGCCTTTCTCTGGCGGTTGCGGTACCCCTCCAGGAACTCCATGCCTTTCGGGGTCAGCCGGTGCCCCCTGTATCCCTCGCGAACCACAAAGCCGCGGTCCTGCAGGTCACGCAGGATGATTCCCACCGTGGCAGGACTCAGGCTGACCTGCGGAGAGATCGCCCTCTGGATGGAACCCGCTCCGATCGGAGAGGGCGAGTCCTCGATGCTTTTCAAAACCAGGTAGAGGATTTCTTCGTTTTCCGTCACGCGCACGTCCGTTCTCCCCCCGCCTGAACAGGATTTCCCATCGGAACCAACAGGCACTGCCACTTTCGGGCTAGCCGCCCCTCTTTTTCGACGATCGGCCTCTCCCCTGAAGAGGGCCGCACCGCCTTCTTCCGCTTAACGGTTGGAATGGCCCGCTGAAACTCGAACACAGAACAGCTTACATCCTCCCCCGCGATTTGAAAAAGAAGGAAGGCTCGCCTCTTTCCCCCTGTACGTGACTTTCCGGTTCAATTAAGCTTTTCACCAGGAGGTGGACGATTTGGGATCCGGTCTCTACCGTGCGTTTTCCGTGATCGAAGGGTTCCGAAACCTTCCCGTGGCTCGCGTCTGGTGGGTACCCCTACGGGCGGAACGATTGCGCTACGGCCCCATCGAGCAACTGGTCGCAGACTACGAAACCCTCTCGCCGGAGGAACTGAGTATCGCCCGAGGGTACGTGGACGAGTTTTTTACGCCGACAGAGGCGCACCTGCTGGTCCATGCCCTGCAGGCAGGATTCGGGTATTCGGTCGAACTCCTGGAAACTCCCGTGCCGATCCCCTGCCGTGACTGTTCCGGAGAATTGCTTTCGCCACTTCGTGCCCTTCCCGGATCCACCTGGAACGGGCAGGAAATCCTTGCGCACCGCGGGAAGCTTACGCTTCCCTTCGATGTCCTCGCCCTCTGGCGGGAAAATCCACTTGAAGGAGGCCCAGAGCCATGAACCACCCCACCTCGTCCGTACTTGCCAGGCTGGAAAAGGGAATAGGGCGGATCACGCTCAACCGCCCGGAAGCGATGAACACCTTCAACAGGGACCTGGCGTCGCGCCTTTCCGATGAACTGGAAAAAATGCAGGAGAATCCCGAGGTCCGGGTCGTCGTCCTGGATGCCGCCGGAAAACATTTTTCGGCGGGTATCGACCTGAAAGAGGTGATGGCCTGCCAGCGGCATGAAATCCGGGACTTTATCCGGCTAATGGATCGCCACAACCACCGAATAGCCGCGATGTCGAAACCCGTCATCGCATCGATCCGCGGATATGCCCTTGCAAACGGTGCGGGCCTTGCCCTGGCCTGCGATTTCATCATCGCCTCCGAGAGTGCCGTTCTGGGAACGACGGCCGTCAACGTGGGCCTGATCTGCCTCGAACCTGGACTCCAGCTGGCCCGCTGGATCGGCCAAAAACAGGCCCTGCAGTATGTCCTCTCCGGCGACTTTATCCCCGCGACGGAAGCCCACAGGCTTGGCATCATCCGTAAGGTTACGTCGGAAGGCGACCTGGAGAGAGAGACCCTCGAACTTGCCGAAAAACTGGCCGAAAAAAGCCCGCTTGCCCTTGCAACGGGCAAGCGGGGATTTCAAAGAATGGACGGTCTTCCTCTCGAAAGAGCCGTCGAAGTCGGCGGAGACCTTTTCGCCGCTCTCGCCTCCTCCGAAGACGCACGGGAAGGGGTCGAGGCCTTCCTCGAAAAGCGCAAGCCGACCTGGAAGGGACGCTAGTCTTCCGTTCTCTCGTTCCGGGGCCGATGGACGTAGACGCTGCAGGGAGCGTGCGCCACGACCTTTGCCGCGACGCTTCCGAGGAAAAACCGCTGGAGGTTGCTGAGCCCCCTGTGGCCGATCATGATGATGTCAGCGTCTTCCTCTTCAGCGAAACGGACGATCTGTTCATACGGACTTCCGCTCCGCAGGGTCACGCTCATGTCCGGGATTCCCCTGCCCGAAGCCTCGATCCTGGCCTTGATGAACGCATGGAATTCCTGCCGGACATCTTCCGGCGACGGCGGGACACTGACTACGTGCCCCCGGTAAAAGATTTCCCTTTGCTCCGAAGGTTCGATGACGTGGAGGAAGAGCATCTTCGCATCTTTTTCCCGGTTGGCATAATGAATCGCGTAGTCGACGACTCCCTTGCTGACCTCGCTCCCATCGATTGCGACAACAACTTTTTTCATGTCATTGCCACCTCCAGGCACACAATGGCGAAGGAAGTGATACCGCTTCGCATAGGTAAATTATACTCCTCCACCTGCGGATTCGACAGGGGAGGAGGCGGACTCATCCCTTCCTCGCGATCATTTCGATCTCGACCCGTGCCCCAAGGGGCAGGGACGCCACGCCGATCGTGCTTCTCGCCGGGTACGGCGGCTCGAACTGTTCCCGGTAGACTGCGTTCATCCTCGCGAAATCGTTCATATCCGTGAGGAACACGTTGACCTTGACCACGTTTTCCTGTGAAAGCCCGGCCGACTGAAGCACTGCGAAAAGGTTTCTGAAACACTGCCTTGCCTGGGCTTCGATGTCATCCTCGACCAGCTGCCCCGTCGCGGGATCGATCGGCGTCTGGCCTGACAAGTAGAGAACGTCCCCGGATTCGACCGCATGGGAATAGGGACCGACCGCAACCGCCCCTTCCGGGCAAAAGGCTTTCCTTTTCACTTCCGCCTACCTCCTCCCTTGAATTTCTTCCCATGATAAACTTGAAACGGATTGAAAGAAAAGAGAGAAGGAGAGAAGACCATGCCGGAACACGAAAGACCGAAGGGCACGTGGATCCACAGGGCAGCCATCCGTTTTTTCACCGTTTTCCTCGCGGTTCTTTTCTTCTGGCTGACCGGTTTTTTTCTCCAGGACATCCGGACGGCCAGGGACCCCGATTACGAGACCCTCGAACGGTCATACATCGACACCGCCCTGCTGCAAAAGAAAACCCTTCTTGACGAACAGATTGCCGAGATTTCAAGACAATCCGAAAACCTCGCGGAAAAACAGAGAATCCTTGGCGACAGCTCCAGGAGTCTCCAGCAAACCCTGACCCAGATCATCGAACTTCAAAAACAGGGGCTGCAGAAAAATGCCGTCTTCAACGACAGGCAACAGGCCGCTTTCTCGGACAGCCTGAACCTCTTCCTGGAAAACCAGAGGCAATACCAGGCCCTTAGCCGGTCGCTCGCAGAACTCACCGGCCAGAAACAGCAGCTGGCGGCGGAGAGAGAACGAGTCGTCCTGGAGATCGAGAAACAGCGAAAGCCCGCCAGGGAAGAATTCGAACGACTGTTGGCCAGGCATCGCTACAGGCTGGCCCTGATCCAGCTGATGGTCCTGCTGCCGGTCCTCTTGGCCGCTACCTGGCTGATCGCCAGGAAGAAGGGAAGCCTGCACTTCCCCGTTTACCTCGCCATCGGAGCAGCTACCCTGGCACGGACCGCGTTCGTCATCCACCAGTACTTCCCTGCCCGAGTCTTCCGCTACGTCCTGACACTGGCGCTGATCGCCGCCGTAATGAAACTGCTGGTCCACTTCATCCGAACCGTCGCCTTTCCCGGCCTGCAAATCCTGGAGCGCCAATACCGAGAGGCCTACGAGCGGTTCCTTTGCCCGGTCTGCGAGTATCCCATCCGAATCGGCCCCAGGCGGTTCCTGTTCTGGACACGGAGGACGGTCAACCGCATCGTCGTCCCCACCGGGCAATGCGACAGGGAAGAACCCTACACGTGCCCTTCCTGCGGAAGCCGGATTTTCGAAGAGTGCCCCTCTTGCCACGAGGTTCGCCACTCCTTGCTTCCCTATTGCACCCACTGCGGCAGCAAAAAGGGTATGGAACCCGACCAGGTTCACTGAAGGGTTCCTTTTCCCTCCCGGGGTTAAAATGAAAAACAACGCAGCCTATCCGGAAAGGAAGGGGTCCCATGATCAGCTTCAAGAACGACTATAGCGAGGGAGCACACCCGAGAATCCTGAAAACCCTTGTCGAGACTAACCTTGAACAGGCGGAGGGATACGGGCAGGACCGCTTCTGCCTGGAGGCAGCGGAGCTCATCAGGCATCGGGTTGGCCGGGAAGACGCAGACATTCACTTTGTCTCCGGTGGAACCCAGACCAACCTCATCGCGATTTCCTCTTTCCTGAGGCCCCACGAAGCAGCAATCTCGGCAAGGACCGGGCATATCTTCGTACACGAAGCCGGGGCCATCGAGGCAACCGGGCACAAGGTCCTTTCCGTTGAATCCCCCGACGGGAAACTTGACCCGGACAGGATCAAGCCAATCCTGGACTTTCACACCGACGAGCACATGGTGAAACCCAGGCTGGTCTACATCTCAAACCCCACTGAAGTCGGCACGGTTTACAGCAGGAAGGACCTCGAGACTCTCCGCTCCTTCTGCGACAGGCACGATCTCCTCCTTTACGCGGACGGAGCCCGTCTGGGTTCCGCCCTCTGCGTCCCGGAAGCGGACCTCGACCTGTCGGGGATGGCGCAACTCACCGATGCCTTCTACATCGGCGGGACCAAGTGCGGTGCTTTGGTAGGAGAAGCGTTGGTCCTTTGCCAACCCTCGCTCCGTCAAGATTTCCGGTTCCACCTGAAGCAGAGGGGAGCTCTTCTTTCCAAGGGGCGACTCCTGGGAATCCAGTTCCTCGAACTTTTCAGGGACGACCTGTATTTCGAGCTGGCAAGGCACGCCAACCGGATGGCAGATCGACTGAGGAGCGCCCTGGCGGGTTTCGGGTTCGATTTCCTGGCGGATTCCCCCACAAACCAGATCTTCCCCATCCTTCCCGATGCATTGATCGACGAACTTATAAAGGAATTTGACTTCTACGTCTGGTCCAAGGTTGACGAAAGGCTCTCTTCCATCCGGCTCGTCACATCCTGGGCGACCCGGGAAGAGGCCGTATCGGCCTTTATCGAAACCCTTGGGAAATGGAGGGATTGAAATGAGGTACGGAAAGAACGCGGGGAAGGGAACCCTCTCCGTCTGGGGAGGAGAAGAAGGGGGGTTCCCCGAAGGCACGACGCAGGTGCCCCTTTTCTTAGGAGTCGCCCACGCCTACGAAGAATTGGACGAATGGATCGACGTGTCCCTCGGGAAAAAGGCAGGGCACATTTACGGACGAAACACCAACCCCACCGTCCACGTCTTCGAAGAAAAAGTCCGCCTTCTCGAAGGGGCGGAGGCGGCAACCAGCGCTGCCACCGGGATGGGCATCATTTCAAGCGTCCTTTTCGCCTTGCTTGAACCCGGGGACCGCGTCGTGTCCGTAAAGGACACCTACGGAGGCACCAGCGTCCTGTTCCGGGAGTTCCTGCCGAAACAGGGAGTGACCGCCTTCCTTTGCGACACGACGGATCACGACGCGATCGAAGAGGAAATCTCAAGGGGGTGCAGGCTGCTTTACCTGGAGACCCCCACCAACCCCACGATCAAAATCGTCGATATCGAACGCCTGGCGAAAGCAGGACACGAGGCCGGTGCCATCGTCGTCGTAGACAACACGTTCGCCACTCCCATCAACCAGAACCCCCTGGAACTTGGCGCAGACATCGTCCTGCACAGCGCCACGAAATTTCTGGGCGGACACGCCGACGTTCTCGGAGGAGTCGCCTGCGGGAAGGCCGGCCTGATTAAAAAAATCTACCATTACCGGGAAATCAACGGAGCCGCACTCGCTCCCATGTCGGCATACCTGCTCCTTCGCGGCATGAAGACTCTCAGCCTCCGGATCACGAGGCAGAACGAGAATGCCTTGACGATTGCCCGCTTTTTGGAAAACCACCCTGCCGTCGACAGGGTTTTCTACCCCGGCCTGGAATCTCACCCCGGGCACACGATCGCGCTTCGACAAATGAGGGGTTTTGGCGGAATGATGAGTTTCAGCCTGAAAGGAAATTCATTCGACACCGTTCGAAGGTTCCTCCCGAAACTCCGCCTCGCTCACAAGGCGGCAAACCTGGGAGCCGTGGAAACGATCGCAGGAATCCCGGCCACCACAAGCCACGTTGAATGCACGGCCGAGGAAAGGAAAGCTCTAGGGATCCCCGAAACCCTGATCCGGTACTCGGTTGGAATCGAGGATGTCCAGGACCTGATCGAAGATCTCCGCCAAGCCCTGGATGGGATCCTTGCCTAGTAAAAACAAGACAAAGATTCTCTTCGAAAAGATCTTGAAATCGAGGATATTTGACCTTGCTTGACTCTAGTTGCGATTCCAAACCCTATTCCGGCCTTTATCTGACCAATATTGACTAATAAAATGACCGCGTAAGGTCATTAATGGTCAGATTGGAGGTGCTGGCAAATGAGACGATTCTGGTTGGCAGGACCTGGTGCACGGCGCGATGAAAATCTTTCAGTTTTCAGGGATATCGCTCAGATCCACGACGAAATGTCACGACTTTTCGACGAATTTGCAACGGGATTGTTCCCGGCTTCAAGGCCAGCGGAGGAAGTGGTGGCTCCCCGGATGGACCTGTACCGGAAGGACGGAAAAATCCACCTGGACATGGAGATTCCGGGGATCGATCCGAAAGAAGTGGATCTGAAAGTCTACCCTGACCGCGTCGTGTTCAAGGCCGAGCGTAAGGAAGAGAAAAAGGAAGAGTCGGAACGGTTCTTCCGGATCGAGCGAAGCCGAGGCAGCTTCTACCGGGAAATCCCGATGCCGGTAGAAATCGACCCGGAAGGAGCCGAGGCCAAGATCAGGAATGGGCTGCTCACGCTTGTCCTGCCGGAAAAACAGAGCGTGGACAACGGCAGGAAGCTGGAGATCAAAACGGAAGAGTAATCCAACCCATGCGGGGGATCCGGTATTCCGGGTCCCCTGCTTTTTTTGCCGGTTTGCAGTATCCTGTTCATCGAGTAGTTCTTCTTGCACGCTTTCGCAGAGAGGAAGGATCCCGATGGGCACCTGGCCCGACCCGAACGAAACCACCTTCGCCTTCCAGAAAGACAGGCTTGTGGTCTGCCTCACCCCTGATCCCCGCCTGCCCAAACTGGCGGAAATCCCCAAGGCGGAACCGGCGGAACCCTTGCTTTCCCGTTTCTCCAAGACCGGTTCCCCGAACTGTGTCTGGGCCCGCCTGCCGGAAGATGCACCGTTGCCCGACGGGATGCGCCTCGTTCCGCTCAGGGAAGCCTGGATCCTCCTGGGAGAAGAAACGTTCCTGAAGGCCGGACGGGCCAGGCAAATCATGGACTGGTACCAGGAAACGAACTACTGCGGAAGATGCGGGCAAGCAATGAGCGACCACGAAACCGAGGGAGCACGAACCTGCAAATCCTGCGGGCTCACCGTTTACCCGACGGTTTCGCCGGCCGTCATCGTGGCCGTCGAGCGCGAAGGCAAACTGCTCCTGGCTCGTAGTCCCCATTTCCCCAAGGGGCGCTACAGCGTACTCGCCGGGTTCGTCGAACCCGGGGAAACCCTGGAACAGGCAGTGGAGAGAGAAGTGTTCGAAGAAGTTTCCATCCGGGTCAAAGAGATCCGTTATTTCGGAAGCCAGCCCTGGCCCTTTCCCCATTCGCTCATGGCGGGATTCACGGCCGTATGGGAAAGCGGGGAAATTTCCGCGGACGCAAAAGAAATCGAAGACGCGGGGTGGTTCGCCCCGGAAGAGTTTCCCGAAATCCCGCCCCCGTTGAGCATCTCGAGGCGCCTGATCGACGATTTTACCCGGCGGAACAGCCGCCGCTTTCCTTGTTAGGGGGGACAAAAATGAAAATCGAAGGCGTTCCGTTCGTCACGGTCGACTGGAACAGGGTCGAGCCCACGATCCACAAGGGTGAAACGGGACAGGCAACTTGGAGGACGTTCGAACAGGGGAACATCCGGGTAAGGATGGTGGAATACTCCCCGGGCTACCGTGCCGATCACTGGTGCGCCCGCGGACATGTCCTCCTCGTCCTCGAAGGCAGGCTGACAACGGAGTTGAAAGACGGGCGCGTGTTCGACCTCCTCCCGGGGATGAGTTACCACGCGGAGGACGACCCCTCGAACCCCCACCGTTCCTGGACGGATATCGGGGCCCGGCTTTTCATCGTCGACTAGCCCGCTCGCTGAAGGCCCTCTCGTTTTTCAATAACTGACCAGGGCGGCTCCCACCCTGATGATCAAGTCCTGGCCGTTTCTCTTCACGAGGAAAACGTTTTCCCCTTGAACCAGCAGGGTTCCAAGGGCTTCGGGAGCCGATACGGGTTTCCCGTTGCATTCCAGGAGGATATCCCCCGCCTTCATGGAAGCCTTTGCCGCGAGACCATCCGGATTCACTTCCGCGATGACCGCAGCCGCTTTCCCTTGCAGCAAGCCTTTTTCCGCTTCATTCGGATAACGGAGGGAGAAACCCATTTTCGGCAGGTTTTTGGCTTCGCCCTCCGCCTGCTGAACCGGGGCTTGAGTTGAGGCCTGGACAGTCGGCCTGGCCACGGCAAAAGCCAGCCCCTGGGGTGGTTTCGGGTACAGATCCCCCGGAGGCAGGACGACGCGGCAAATCGCAGGCGGGGAGCTCTTTCTCAAGACCTTGAACTCGAGGGAAGTCGCCCCCGGCCGGATCTTTTCGGACCACTGGGCAAAATTCTCAACCCGCTGGTCGTTGCAGAGGACGACGGCGTCCCTCACCCGCAGGTCTCCCTTTTGCGCGGGACTTCCGATCATCACACCGGTTACGATCATCCCCTTTGCTTCCTTTAGGCCGGGTATCCAGAGGTCCTTTTCGGTAACATCCCTGAAATACGCACCGAGAGTCGGGTACGAGATCGGCCTTCCCGAAGCCGCGAGCAGGCTTGCCACTGCGTTGAAGACATGGGTCGCGGTCCCGTAATCGGGAACCCGGAACATTTTCATCTCGTTCTTGAGGTCGCAGCGGACACCGAAAACAAATTGCCTGTCGACGAAAACACGGACAAGGTGCAGACCCACGACTTCCTCAAAGGGAATGACGGTCGATTCCACCTGGGGGACCTGGATGGTATTGGAGAAGAACAGGCTGCTTTGCTGGACCTCCACGACCGTTCCCAAGGCCCGGAGCCCATACGCGTCGGCGTCCCACTGGGTCACGAATGACCCCTGCCATCCCACGACCTTCCCCTGGAGGTTCTTGAGGGCTCCAAGAGCTGCATCCACCGTGGGGAAATAGGTTGGCCAATACCAGTATTCCTCCGCTCCATAAGAGGAAACCGGGCCGAGGGGTTCAACGGCGATTGCAGCTCCCGACGAAAAACAGAGAAAAATGATGCCTGCAAAAAGAAAGAAGCCCCTCTTGAAACGCATCGTCATCTTTCTTCCCCCGCTTCTTTCAAAGATGGCCCGGACCTGCTTCATAGTTTGAATACTACCACCATTCGACGCGACAACCCCCTTTCCCGCGCGGGCGTTTATGTTTATAATAATTTAAATTATTGCATTTTTCCTCCGACCTGCAGCCCGAAAGGAGGAGCGAGTATGAACCGTAGAGAATTCCTGAAAAGCGGCGTGGCCCTGGCTGCCGGTGCCTCGGCGCTCCTGTTGCCCAAAAACCTCGGGAAAGCGC
>FWPV01002031.1_pt1 | contig 51443 bp, 43 predicted proteins | sample 2228371 | NCBI WGS metagenome assembly FWPV01 (sample SAMEA103939776, study PRJEB20133) | metagenome
CCACCGAATCCAAACTGCCTTGAGCCTGTCCTGTCTCATGACCGTCCGCCAGACCCACTCTGACACCGTTGTCGAGGTCAGCGACCCTCGGCCTCGGCCCGAGACCACCGACGCCGATGCGATGTTCACCAGCCAGCCCGGAGTCGCGCTCGGGGTCAAGGTTGCCGACTGCCTACCGGTCTTCATCTGGGACAAGAACCGGCAGGGCATCGGCATTGCCCACTGCGGCTGGCGCGGAACTGCCGCCCGGCTGGCTGAGAAACTCGCTCGTCAGATGTCATGCCGGCTGGCCGTGCCCTTGCCCGACCTGTGCTACAGCTTTGGCCCGTGTATCTGCGAGCAGTGTTACCGAGTCGGCCCGGACGTACTTGCCGCATTCAACTCGTTTCCCGAATCAGCCGGCCTGTTTCAGCCGGCTCCCGGTGCCGTGGCCGCCTGGCATCTCTCACTCCGCAAGGCCAACGACCGCCTCCTGCGCGCGCTCGGACTCGTACCGTTCCCCGGTCTTGACCACTGCACGTTCGAATCGGTGGCCGACTACTTCTCGTTCCGCCGCGAACAACCTACCGGCCGGAACCTGGCGCTAATCATTCGCTCGCGCTAACCAGACAACAAACCAGGACGGCTCCTCCGGCCGACCGTCGTCACGTGCGGCGATCAGAACGACCCGACTTGTTCCGGCGGCCGGAGTTATCAGCCCGGGTCGGCAGGCTGCCCCAGAGCCTTACCGAGCCCGGCCCGAACAACTCACGCAGCTCACCGACAAGCGCGTTACTCAACTCGACCTTCAGTTCGTCGAACCGGAAGACCCGACTCGAACCGTCCGTGTTCTCGAGCACCAGCTTCACCTGACCGCTGCCCGGATGAGCGACCAGACGTTCTTTCAATTTGACCATGTCGAGCTCACCGAACTCCTGCGCCGGCACCTCGATGGCAACCCCTTTCAAGTAACGCGCGCTGTCGGCGAATGCCATCACGTGTTCAGCCCAAATCTGCGGTACTCCGGAATACGCGCCACCCGCGTCTTGAGAGCGAACTTTGACCGTACCCTGCACCGCCACGAGGTTGTCAACTTTGAGCACCGCCCGGCACGCCTCAAGCTGGTCTGAAAAGACCAACACCTCTATCGTCCCATCGAAGTCCTCGATGGTGAGAATCGCGTACTCCCGGTCGCGCCGGTCTTTGGCTGACCGACGCGCGGTAATGACTCCGCCTAGGGCAACCGACGTGCCGTCCTTCATCGTCTCAACCTGAGCGATTGGCACCAGCCCCAGTGCCTCGTATTCGGCCCGGAACGGCTCGAGCGGGTGCGATGAGAAATAGAAGCCAAACGCCTCCTTCTCGAACGCCAGCAGGTCGTGGGTGTCGAATTTCTCTTCCGTCCGGGTCTGCTCAGACGATGCTTCAACTGCCCCGAACATGTCAATCTGCTTCTCCAGAAAACGGAGCCGCTCTGAGGCGGCTCGGGTCATCTCACGGTCGAGCGCAGTGAGCAGACTCTTCCGGTTGGGCTCAAGCCGGTCGAACGCGCCGGCCTTGATGAGCGACTCGACCGCCTTGCGGTTAACCTGGCCCCGGGTGCGAATGAGGAAATCGAGCAGGCTCCGGTAAGGCCCGTTTTCGGCCCGCTCCCGGACAATCGCCTCACTCGCGCCCGAACCCAGATTCTTAATCCCGGCCAACCCGAACCTAATCCCCCCCTCCTCAATCGAGAAATTGACCTGACTCAGATTGACATCCGGCCCCTTGACCGGCACGCCGGCCCGCCGCGACTCGTTGACGAACTTGGCGAGTTTCTTGAAGTCGCCCAGCTCGCTGGTCAGCACCGCAGCCATGAACTCAACCGGGAAGTTCGCCTTGAGATAGGCCGTGATGTACGAAAGGTGAGCGTAACCGGCGGCGTGCGACTTATTGAACCCGTATCCGGCGAACTTGGCCAGCAGGTTGAAAATCCGCTCGGCCTTGTCCGCCGGAATCCGGTTGTACTTCTCGCAACCTTGGATGAACGTCTCGTGCAAGGCCGCCATCTCTTCCGGTTTCTTCTTACCCATTGCCCGACGCAGCAGGTCGGCACGTCCCAGATTATACCCGGCCAGCGCCTGCGCCGCCTGCATCACCTGCTCCTGATAAATCAAAACACCGTAGGTCTCACGAGCAATCGGCTCGAGCAGCGGATGCTCGTACTCAATCGGCTCGGTTCCGGCCTTGCGTGCCAGATAGGACGGAATCAGGGCCATCGGCCCGGGCCGATAGAGCGCAATGAGCGCGATGATGTGTTCGAGCTTCTCCGGCCGCATCCGACGGCACAGGTCCCGCATTCCGGCACTCTCCAGTTGGAACACGCCGACCGTATCAGCCTTCTGTAGCATCCGGAATGTCGCCGGGTCGTCGAGCGGCAGCTTGTCAAGGTCAATCTGCCGGCCGCTACCACGGATCAACCGAACCGCTTCTTCGACCACGGTCAGGGTCCTCAAACCCAGAATATCCATCTTCAGCAACCCGACGTCCTCAAGTGCGTGCATGTCGAACTGGGTACAGACGTCGCCGTCCGAAGACTTGTACAACGGCACCAGCTCAATCAAGGGACGGGGAGCAATCACGACCGCGGAAGCGTGAATCGAGGCATGACGATTCAGCCCCTCGAGCTTGCGGGCAATCGTCGCAAGCTCCCGGTACTCGGGCTTCCCCTCGATTATCGTGCGCAGCTCGGACACCGTGCTCAGCGCCTGGTCCAACTCCATGTTCGGCGGCACAAGCTTGGCAATCCGGTCCACCTCGCCAATCGGAATATCGAGCACCCGGCCGACGTCGCGCACCGCGGCCCGGGCCTGCATCGTGCCGAAGGTGATAATCTGCGCGACCGAGTTCTCGCCGTAGCGCTGACGAATGTAGTCAATCACCTCTTGCCGTCGCGAGTCCGAGAAGTCAATGTCCACGTCCGGCAAAGTCACACGCTCGGTGGTCAGGAACCGCTCGAACAGCAGACCGTATCCCAACGGCTCGATATCGGTGATCCCCAGACAGTACAGCACCAGACTGCCGGCTGCCGAGCCCCGACCCGGCCCGACCGGGATACCCCTACCGCGGGCGAAATCAATGATATCCTTCACCACCAGAAAGTAACCGGCGAAACCCATCCGCTGAATCACCCCCAGCTCATGGGCCAGCCGTTGCTCTACCGCCGGCGTAACGTGGCGGTACCGGCGGTGCAGCCCCTGCTCGGCCAGATGCTTCAGATAGCTGAACGAATCGTCAAACCCGGGCGGCGCCGTGTAGCTCGGCAAATGAAACCGAATGTGCGAGAAATCAAGCAGCAGATTGCACCGGTCGGCAATCTCGCGCGTGCGGCGCACCGCATCCGGCAAGTCGGCAAACAACTCCTGCATCTCCGCCGGCGACCGAAAGTGCAGCCGATTCGTCGTCATCCTGAGCCGCGCCGTGTCGCTCAACCGTTTGCCGGTCTGGATGCAGACCAGCGCGTCGTGAGCCCGTGCGTCCTCCGGCCGCAGATAGTGGCAGTCGTTCGTGGCGACCAACGGAATGTCAAGGGCCGAGCCGAGCTCAGCCAACCCGGCCCCGACCTTCGCCTCGTCGTCCGCGTCGCAGCGCATCACCTCGAGGTAGAAGTTCTCCGGCCCCAGAATCTCCTGATACTCGGCCGCTGCCCGCATCGCCTTATCGGCATCCCCCCGCCTGAGATAGTAGCTCACCTCGCCCTTGAGACAACCGGAAAGGGCCACTAACCCGGCTGCGTGGGCCGCGAGCAACTCCTTGTCAATCCTCGGCTTGTAGTAGAACCCCTCAAGATAGGCATAGGACGAAAGCTTCATCAGGTTGCGGTATCCGGTCTCGTCCCGGGCCAGCAGGGTCAAGTGAAAAGACGATTCCGGAATGTCGGCATGAATCTTCCGCTCCCGCCGGTCATGCGGAGCGACGTAGGTCTCGATTCCGACAATCGGCTTGACCCCGGCCTTCTGTGCCTGCTTATAGAACTTCACCGCGCCGAACATGTTGCCGTGGTCGGTAATCGCCAGGGCCGGCATCCCGTACTCGGCCGCAAGCTTCACCACCTCCTCGATGCGCGACGCGCCATCGAGCAGGCTGTACTCGGTGTGATTATGCAGGTGAACGAAGTCGGCCACGGCTTTGCGGGGCATCGTTCTATATTGCTCGGCTGCGCCGACAAGTCAACAACGACGTAACCGGTACGCGGAACAGGTGGGGACATGACCCGAACTCGCCCTCGCGGGGACATGACCCGAATTCGTCCTCGAATTCGGGATCGTGTCCCCGGACCCTAAGGAGTTGTGCTCGAACTCGAGGTGGAGCTTGAGCCTCGGGCCTTTGAACTCGGGCGGCAGCGGCGGCAGCCGGTCAAGCACCTTGAGCGCCCGCTCGGCCGCATTGTCGTAGACCTTGTCGCCCGAGCTCTTCTCGACCTGGATGTCGCGCAGCGTGCCGTCGCGCTCGATGATGAAAACGAGGGTCGTCGAAACCCGGCGCGGCTCGCCGAGATAGGGGTCGAACCAGTTCTCGGCAATCCGGGCGAGAATCGCGTTCAAGTAGTACGAGTAACCGAGCGCGTCTGCGCCTTCGATGCGGGCACCCAGTCCCATCCGCTTGACCTGACTACTGCCCGCGGGTTTCGGCTTGGGTTCGGGCTTGGACTCAGGCTTCGGTGCCGGCTCGGGTTTGGGTTTGGTCTCGACCAGCTTCGGGCCCTCGGTTTCAGTCTTGGGTAGCGGCGTACCCGGGTTGATAACCTGGATAGAGAGCGTTATCGGCCGGCGCTGGTCTTTGGTGACGCGGTTCGCGGTGAGCAACCCGACCAGCCCGAGTAGTAGAGCATGACCGGCAAAAGATACGAGAAGTTCCCGCCTCATGGCAGAAAACCAACCTCAGCGGGGCAAGGCCACGAGCCCGATGTTGGTAATCCCCTGCTCGCGGACCTCGCCGAGCACGGCAATCACCGTGCCGTAGTCCACCTTCTTGTCGGCCCGCAGATAGACCCGGTCGAAGTTGCCGCTCGCCAGTTGGTCGCCGAGCGCCCGTGCAAACCCGGATAGTGACACTGCTTTGCGGCCGACGAAAATCGAGCCGTCCGCCTTGATGCTGATTTCCAAGCCTTCTTTGGGCTGGGGTTGAACCGAGCTTGTTCGCGGCAGTTCCAGGTCAATCCCCTGCATCCGACTAAATGCCGTGGACACGCCGGCAATCAGAAAGATGACCATCAGGGTGAAACTGACGTCGGCCAGCGATGTCACGTTCATCTCAGCCAGAAACTGAAGCGGCTTACGTTTGCCGCCTGCCGAACCGCGGTGGGAAATCATGAAGAGGAGCGGTCGTTCCGTTGGGCGAAGACCATCTCCCGCCTGAAGATGCCGGTCAGTTCGGATGAGAACCGTTCCATCTCCGACTGGAGCAAACGTATCCGACCAACAAAATAGTTGTAGAAGAACGCCGCCGGTATCGCCACAACCAGCCCCATCACCGTCGTCACCAAGGCATCGGATATCCCGGGCGCAATCGTCTGTAGGGTCGGAATCTGCACCCCCCGCAGTCCGAGAAACGTGCTCAGTACGCCTTGGACCGTGCCCAGCAACCCGAGGAAGGGGGCGACCATGGTCGTCACCGAGAGCACGGTCATCGAGCTCTCCAGTTGGTCGCTCTCACGTGAGCCGGCCCGCTCCATCGCCTCGGTGATGTTAGGCATCAACTGCTGCATCAACTCAAACCCACTGGTGCCCGTGCCGAACTCAGCCCGGACCGCATTGAACTCCTTGACCCCGGCCAGCAGCAGACTGGCGAGCGGACTGCTCTTGAGCTCGAGCGCAACCCGTTCATAGTCACCCAGCCGGGTCCGAAATCCAAAGACATTGAGAAACTGCCGGGTCTGCCGGGTCGCCCGCCGCAACTGGCGCGCCTTGCGGATAACCACCGCCCAAGTAACAATTGAAAGCAGGAGCAGCAGCACAATGACAATCTGGGCAAACCAACCGGCGTGGATGAACGGGCCGAAGAAACCGCCGGTCGCCTGACCCGGTACCGGCATTGTTGACTACTCCAGTGATTGAAGCCGGTCTTGGGCAAGACGGGCTTCACTGGTTCCAGGATAGTTCTTGACTACTTTGCGGAGCTGGCTCAAGGCCTCGGGTTTGCGCTTCTGGGCAAGATAGACCAGCGCAAGCTTGTAGGCTGCGGCCGCCGCCTTGTTGCCGTCTGGCCAATCGGCCAGTACCCGCCGAAACTCGCGCTCGGCGTCGTCAAGCCGGCCCATCGAATAGTAACACTCGCCAATCCAGTACCGGGCATTATCGGCATTGTCGCTTTGCGGGAACCGCCGAATGAAGTCCTCAAACCCGGCGATAGCCGGGTCATACTTGCCCTTCATGTAATCGAGATAGGCCGTGCTGTAGGCCTGTTCCTCACGCCGGCCGGTTGTGTCATCCAGCGGCCCGACCGAGTCCGGACCAGGCACCGACTCGAGCTGGCGCACTGGTCGGCGGCCCAGCCGGTCTACCTGCTGGGTCATGTCAATGATCTGAGCGCTCAATTGCTGGAACCGCTCATCAAGCAAGTCGAGCTGGGTCATGACGTCGGCCCGCATCTTGGCCTGCTGCTGGCCCTGCTCGACTTGCCGCTGCTCCATCCGGTTGACCCGCGCGGCCAATGAATCAAGCAACTGCCCTCGCCTTACGTACTCCCGCTGGACGCTGCAGCCGGACAGAACTACAACAGCCAGCAGGCCCCAGCCGGCACCGAAGAGCATGCTGGTGCACGACTGAGGCCTACCGGCCGTCATCAGTCACGAAACTTGGCTAGTCGCCTGTTACTTCGTTACCTTGAACTCGCAGCGCCGGTTCAGCTCGTACTGAGCCGGGTCCTGCGTCACGAGTCGCTCTTCCCCGTAACTGATTGTCGAGAACTGCCCGGCATCAGCACCCAGCTTGACAAGATAGGACTTGGCCGATTCGGCCCGACGCATCCCGAGTGCCATGTTGTACTCTGAAGTCCCGATTGGGTCGCAGTGCCCTTCAATCGTAATGGTTGGCTTCAAGCCCTTTTCCGCAGCCTTGCTCATCTGAGCGTAGTTGTCTTGGAGCTTGCGCGCGTCGCCCGGTCTGATATCCGACTTGTCGAAATCGAAGTTAATCGTCACCAGATTCCAGGTAAACTCCGGCTCACTCGGCTCCTCGACCTGAGGCGGCGGCGGAGGCGGAGGCGGAATCGGCTCTTCTCTCTTGACAGCCTTCTTTGGGCAGCCGACCAGGGTCAGCACGAACATCACGCCCAAGAGGATGCTCACGACTCTGGCTGTGGTTCTCATCGACAGTCCTCCTTGGTTTGTCTAGTCTTCGCAGATGCCTCTGTCACGGCGCGGCCTGACCGCTCAGGCCTGCCGTAAGTGCAGATAGCTCTTCTCAATACAGTAATCTACTAAGGAACCAAGCCTCTGTCAACAGACTAGCGACAAACCAAGTCGAGGTCAAGCTCGGCAATGGGCCCGGAACCGACCGCGAGCAACCACGCTTGCCGCCTGGTTCGCTCCTCAGTCCTCACTGCTCAGCTCCTTGTCCTCTCGGTGCACCCGGCAATTGTCCGCATCCTCGGCCTGACAAGCTCTTTCGTTATCAGCGGCCTCGGTGGTTGACCCAATTCCGGCTCCGGAAAGAGACCGCTGAATCCCTGCCGGGTTTGACAAGCCGATTCGTATCCGTAGCATCTACTCGCAAATGGACATCCGAACCATCGAGGCTGATTGATGGGACGCCACTCGCACCCACCGTTGATCGGCATGGACCGACTCGGACAAAGGCTACGGGAGCTGAGACAACAGGCCGGCGTCTCCCAAACCGAGCTGGCGCGACGTTTGGGCTTTGACCCGACTCACGGCTACAAGTACGTGCTGCGCCTCGAAAGAGGGCTTGTGCCCAATCCGACCCTACGTACTCTGACCGGCTACATTGAAGCCTGCGGAGCGACATGGGACAGGATTAGCGACGTGCTGCCGACGACAACCAAAGCGGTACCGGCAAAGGCCGAGGCTCAACCTCAGAAACCCGAGGAGCCACCGACGCCCGAGCCGACTGCTCCGAGCCTGCCCCCGAACCACCGGTATGACCCCAGGCCTCTGCGCGAGAGACTTCGGGCTCGGCGCATCGAGGAACGCCGCGCGCGTGACCGCGCGTACTGGACCACAGTCGCCCGGGTCGAGGCCAAGGTCCACCGTCTGCTCCGTGCTGCTCGCCTCAGCCCGAAGCTGGAACGAGGGTACCTAGCTTATGCCCGCGTCTGCTGTGGTCTACTCGGCAACGAGACCGCCAAGCCCGACGCAGTTGAGCAACAGATGGCTGCTCAAGCCCAAGCTGGGGTCCGGTCCGGTCTCGACCGGCAGCTCGTCCAGCAAATCGAGGCTGCCTGCCGCACCGAGTTCGCCGCGTTCATGACGCCCGAACCAAGCAGCGGGGCAGAACGCCCCTGATGCTACAGAAACTCAGGCTACCCGCATCGGTGCTGCTACTGCTCTTGCCTGCTCTGTTGCCGGCCGGCACGACACCGGTCGGCTACCGTGCGCTGCTCCGCCTTGACCGCCAATGCCGGACCCTGACCGGGACCATGACCACGACATATCGCAACCTGACCAGCGACACCCTCGATGCCGTCTGGTTCCATCTCTTTCCCAATGCCTTTGCCCGGCCGGGCACAGACTACGGCCGCGAATTGGAACAACAAGGCAGGTTCGCCTTCTCGCTTGCGCCGGCTTCGGCCCGAGGCGGCATCTCCATCACCGAAGCGCGCAGCGGCGGCAGCGACCTTGAGTTCCAAGTGTACGAGACCGAAATGGAGCTGCTCCTTGCCGCCCCAATCCGGCCCGGCGATTCGGTTCAGATTGAGCTCGACTTCATTGTCGAACTGCCCGAGGCATTCGGTGAAATCGGACGCCGCGGCCGCAGTTGCCTGCTTGCCCACTGCCTACCAAAAGTCGCCCGCCGCAGCGGTTCCGGCTGGCATGTAGACGGCTACCACGTCTGTGGCCACTCGCCGGCTGAGTTTGCCGACTACGACGTGTCAATCACCGCTCCGGCAGGCCTGGAGCTTGCCGCAACCGGAATCCGAACCGAAGATACACGCCTGCGAGCCGAACTGATTGATTCTGGCTGGACAACTCACCGTTTCCTTGCCCGGAACCTGCCCGACTTTGCCCTGTTTGCCGGACATGGGTTTGTCGCATTTGCCGACTCGGCTGGCGGTAAGGAAATCGAACTACTCAGTCCCAACCAGAGCTCAGTCGAGTGGCTCAGGACATTGGACTGCATCAGCGACATCATCCAGTGCTACTCTGAATGGTACGGCCCATACCCGTTTGAGAAACTGACCGTTGTCCAGGCCGGTCGTAGTGCGACGGTTGATGCCTCCTATCCCGGGCTGGTGATTATGGCTCAGCGCCCGGTTCCGTTGACCCGCATCTTCGAACAGGCTCTGGCCCGCCAGATTGCCCTCCAATGGTTCGGCACCGGTGTTGACATACTCCGTCACCCCTGGCTTGCTCTGGGCCCAGCCACCCATGCCGAGATGCGCTACCTGTCTACCCGCTACGGCAAGACAAACCTAGTGGACCACCCGCTCATTGCTGCCGCATTCCCCGGACTCGGAGCCACGTACCTGCACCGCGTCGGCTACTATGTCGCCGCCTCAAACGGAATTCTCTGGCGCGACCCGCTCACCAGTCTGGACCCGCTCGGGTTCACAGCCTGGAACGCCTCAAGGCCCGGGCTGCTCCTGCTCGCACTCGCGCAGGAATTGACGACCGGCAAGTTCGATAGCCTGATGCGGCACTATCTCAGCTCAACTCGCGGTCGGCATCATGAACCAGCCGACTTCGAGCGCCTCTTCCCCGGATTCTCGACCCGGCTTGCGACACTGAACCCCGACGACACCCTCACCCCTTCCCGGCTCAACCTGAACCGAGTCGAGGTCCGCCCGATTGTCGCCCTGCCAAGCTTCAACACCTATCAGCTCTTCTACGGCCCCTATCTCTGGTTCGACGGCTACCACGGATTCCAGCTTCAAGGATGGCTCATGGGCCGGCTGTTTGTTGATGCCGGCCCTCTGCGCGGACGCCACATGTGGATGCTGAGCCAAACCTATTCGACCAAACTCAAAGACTGGCACACCAGCTTCAGCTACTCGACTCCGCTTGAGTTCATCACCAACCGGTTGAGGCTCACTGCCGGGCTCGACCGCTCCGGTGTCGAGGCAGGAGCAAAGACCAGCTTGGTCTGGGAAATCGGCCCGGTCCTTCGCCCGCCTCAACTGACGGCTGAACTGGGCTACCGTTTCTTAAGCCTCCATGACCTGCGCCTGCGCGACCGCCGTGCTTGGGACTCGGCCGCGTTCTCAGATGTCCGAACAAGGCTCACCCACACCTATGAACAGCGCAACTTCAAAGGCAGCCAGCGATTCTATCTGGCTCGCGGCCTAAGAAGTCTTGGCGGCGACTATAGCTACTGGAAATTAGGCATCGAGCAGACCCACACCTTCCGCTGGCGCATGAACTCCGGAATCACCCTGCGGCTCTTTGCCGGGACGATTCATGGTGGTGTGCCGGCCCAGGAGCAGTTCTACCTGTCCGGCGGACTCAGCCCCACTCCGGACGAACCGGTCAGTTGGGCACACAAAGACCGGCTCTCAGGTCAGGAACACTGGCACTACGACGGTGATGTCAACTGCCGGGGATATGCCGGCGAATACCGTCACGGCCGCCATGCCTGGGGCCTGAACCTCTATCTTGTGCCGGTCGGCCTCATCCAGCCATTCTTCGACATCGGCAACACGCTCGACACCCTCGGTTTTGGCCTGTTCTGCAACCCGAAAACGGACGCGGGAGTTCGTCTGCGCCTCGGGCCCCTCTATGCCGACTTTCCGTTCTGGCGCTACGACTTTGACGAACCGGGGCACCGTTTCGCATTCCGCTGGATGCTCGGACTCAAGATTTCAGGACTGACCTCAGGCATGTAGCCTGCTGCTCGTCCGGGTTTACACTTGTCCGGCCTGTGCTAGAATCACACTCTTGACCAGAAACGGAGACGCCCCACCCCCTCAACCCGACGCCGACGCTGAGCCGTCGTTCGCCACGATTCCAGTTGACACCCAAGCAGTAGATACGACTCCGGCCCGGCTCCGTACCTTCCTCCCCCCTACTCTGGCCGCTTTCCAGCATCGCAACTTCCGGCTCTACTGGTTCGGTGCGTTCCTATCGCTCATCGGAACGTGGATTCAGAGCATCGCCTCCGGCTGGCTGGTGCTCCAGCTCTCCAACTCCGCCTTCATCGTCGGGCTCAACTCGACTGTCGCCTGGCTGCCGGCATGGTTCGTCTCCCTGCCCGCGGGCGTGCTCGCCGACCACTACAACAAACGCAACCTGATGATCGTCACCCAGACAATCCTTGCCCTGCTGGCGCTCATCCTCGCGGTCCTCACCTGGACCGGAGTCGTCAACATCACCCACATCCTCATCATCTCGGCCCTGGCCGGATTTGTCGTCACGGTCAACTCGCCGGTTGTCCAGTCGATGGTGCCGGAACTGGTCCGCGGCCGCGATGTCCTCAACGCAGTTGCGCTCAACTCGACGATGTTCAACTCGGCACGAGTCGTCGGCCCGGCCCTTGCCGGCATGCTCATCGGCATCATCGGCCCGGCCGGCTGCTTCGGCATCAACAGCGCAAGCTTCCTTGCCATCATCGGCGCGCTGCTCCTCATCCGGCTCGACGGCCCCAAACCGACAAGAACCGACGAGACGGTCTGGCAGCGGATGCTCTCCGGACTGCGCCTGGTCCGGGCCGACTCAGACATCCTGACCCTCATCATCATGATGGCGGTCTTCAGCTCCTTCGGCATCGTCTACCTGCCGCTGATGCCGGTCTTTGCCCGCGACGTCCTCGGCTCGGGCGCGGCCGGCTACGGCCTGATGATGACCGCGCTCGGCATCGGCGCAGTCATCGGCGGCCTGACCCTTGCCACGGTCAGCCGCACCGCCCGCCGCGGCCGCTTCCTGACCATCGTCACCTTCCTCCTCTCGGCGCTGCTCATCGCCTTCTCATTCGTGCGCGACCTGCGCCTTGCCCTGGCCGTGATGGTGCTCATGGGGTTCTGCCAAACCACGGTCGCATCGCTCACCAACACCATGATTCAGCTCCTCGCGCCCGACCAGATGCGCGGCCGGGTCATGTCGGTCTACACCCTCGCCTTCAACGGCATGTTTCCGGTCGGCAGCTTCATTGCCGGCGCTGTTGCTCAAAAACTCGGCGCGCCCGCGGCCACCCTTGCCGGCGGCTCGGTCGTCCTTGCCAGCCTGGTCACGGTCTCAATCCTCCGCCCCCAAATCCGGCAACTCTAGTCTTCGCTATTCCACCCTCTCCCTTGACGTGAAAGGGGCAAGGGTGAGGGTGAAGAGACAGACGCCGATGTTGCTGGCTGATCTCCAGTCCGGCCAAGGCTCGGCACGGTTACACGATTGACAACAACTCAAACAGGTAGCTGTTTCCAAGGCCGCCCTGTCCACGCCAGATACCAGGGGAACTCCGCCCTCCTGCAGCTTGAAAATATGGGAAGTGTCCCCAGACAGCCCGAGTTCGCCGCTTGGCCTGCTTCTTTGCCCGGCGCTTTCGAATGACTCTGGCGCGCCTGGGGCCTGAGACCCGGCGATTAGAAGGCACGTCGTCGAGTTCGCCTTGTTTCTCCATCTGACAGAACAGGTCGCGCACCAGCTCAAGCACCCGCCTGAGCTGTTCTTCGGTGCCGTCGTGGCGCTCAAGCGCGGTTGCTACCGCCTGTTCGAGCCGGGCTAGTCGCTTCTCCTCTTGCTTGGCCTGAGTCTTCTTGAGTATGCCCCAGACCTTGCGGCCGAACTCAGTCAGGGGCCTGCGAGCAACCGCCGATGCCGGCACTTTCAGCTCGTCGAGCAGTTCGGCAAGCCGGTTCTCAAGCTTTGCCCGCTGGACAAAGGCTGCGGCCAGCCGACATGCCCGTTCAATCCGTCGCTTGGGCGCGAGCCGCCGCCGCTCGAACTTTGCTCGGGCTGCGGTCTTGGCATCGTAGCGCTGAACCCGAACCTTCAACCGCTCAGGCAGGTACTGGATGGCAACGTCAATCGCCTTTCTTGTTTCGATTTCGGTCACCGGCGGCTGTGTCACGTACTCGTTGAGCAAGTCGAGAATCTCGTCAAACCGTGCCCGACAGCCGCGCAGATAGTCGGCCACCAAAGCCAAAGACGGGTACTTCACCTTGCCGCTTTCCAGTCGGCTGAGCTGGTTGGCCGAGCCCTTGCCCTGTCTGGCCATCAGTCGAGCCAGCTCTCCCTGAGTCAGACCTGCCCTTTTCCGTAGCTGTTTGAGCCGCGCTGCCAAAGCGGCTGAGACCGTGAATGAGGCCTGAAAGCGCTTCATCTTAGAGCCCCGACAATTATACTACGAAGTATAATGAGCCGCAACCGACAGAACCGGCCTAAATCATTGAGCCAGAGAACCTTACCCGACTGACCGTTGTCAAGCCCCTCCAATCCCCTAGGTGGTCTGGGGGGCAGCCCCTGCTTCGGCCTGCGCGTGCGCCGCCCAAGCCGTCTTGGGCACTGCTGGGCACGCACTCAGGCGGGCGATTCCGCCCGCTTCCGGGGATATGACCTTGGTTGCCGCTCCTGAAAGCCTGCCCGTATCGGCCGGCGAAACCACCTTAAGGGCCAAGACCGGCTCGCCTCTCCGCATCATCCGGAAAACTGCTCAGGCTACTCTTCCGGAGACTGCTCCGGTCACGCCTTCCTCAGTCTGCGCCGAGTCAGAATCGGCCTTGACGCTTTGTGCTTTGACTTGGCGCAGGCCGCGCCGTATAATCGGCACGTGCATCTGGCTGAGCTGCTGCGGCCGCGCCTGGGCGTGCAGGTCCTGTTCGACTTCACCGACGCAACCGAGGCCGTTGCGTTCGTTGCCGCCCACCGGTTGGGCGTGCTCGAGCTCAACCTCGGCAATGTCCATTTCTTGAAGCAGTTGGCCCGGGCTCGCGCGCGCGCCAGGATTCGCGCCGCCTGCCGGAAGCACGGCATCACCCTGACCTTTCACGCCTGGGAAGGGCCGTCGTTCTTTGTCACGAATGAGCGCGTCCGGCAGTGCGGCATCGCTGAGTTGAAACGGCTGCTCGAGCAGGCCGCGGACATCGGGGCAGCCGGTGTCGTGATGCACCTTGGTCATGATATGAACTACGGCACCTCGACCGGAACCGGGTTCACGCACCAGCATTACCCGGACTACTTCCACTCGGCCCTGACCGACGGGCTGCTGGAACTGAAGGAGCAGGCCGGTAAGACCACGCGCCTCTCGGTCGAGAACGTCGGCGGGTTCCGCTACAACCTGACTTTCCGGATTCTCGACCGGGTCTTGGGCGGCGGTCTCGGGTTGTGCCTTGACATCGGCCACATCAACACTCTTGCGCCTGAGCCCAGGGCCCGCGAGCTTGCGTTCTTCAGGAAACATCGGCAGCACATCTTCCACAGCCACATCCACGACAATTCGGGCCGGCGCGATGAGCATCAGATTCTGGGCCGGGGCGATATTGACTTCGTTCCGTTCTTCCGGTTGCTCGGCCGAACCGATGCGCTGGTCGTGTTCGAGGTGCGCCCCAAAGAGGCGGCGCTGCGCTGTCTGGCGTACTACGAGCAGAGCATTGAGCCGGAGCTCGCTCGGATTAGGTCAAGGGCGGCCCAACGCCGTTAGAACGTGAACGCGCTGGTCACCGGAGCCAACGGCTTTATCGGCTCGCACCTGTGCGAACACCTGCTCCGGCTCGGCTTTTCGGTGCGCGGCATGGTGCGCCGGACCAGCAACCTGCAGTGGCTGGCGTCGGTTGCTCAGGCCCGGTTCGAACTCGTCTACGGTGACCTGCGTGACTCAGAGTCGCTGCGCCGGGCTGTGGCTGATGTCGAGAAGGTGTTCCATCTGGGAGCGAACGTCCGCGACGCGCGCGAGTTTGAGTCGGTGAACCTGAACGGCACGAGACTCCTCGCCGAGGCCGCGCTTAAGGCCGGGGTCAAACGGTTTGTCCTCTTTTCCAGCGCGGCTGCGGGCGGCCCGGCCCGGTGTCGGGCAGAACCCCGCTGTGAGGCCCACCCGCCCCAGCCGGTCAGCCGGTACGGTCAGGGCAAGCTGGCCGCCGAGGCCGCAATCCAGGAGCTGCGCGACCGGCTTTCGTCGGTTATCCTCCGGCTGCCCGCGGTCTACGGCCCGCGCGACCGAGACTTGGTCACCCTCCTGCGTTGGGCCCGCCGCGGCGTCGTGCCGGTGTTGGGCGGCACCTTCTCGGTCATCCATGTCAGCGATGCGGTTCGGGCCGCGGCGCTGGCTGCTGAGCGCGCGGTTCGGTCCGGCTCGGTCTACTACGTCACCGACGGTCGGTGCTATACTTTTGAGGACCTGGCCCGAGTCGTCGGCTCGGCCTTCAGCCGCCGGCCGCTGCTCGTGCGCGTTCCGCGCTGGTTTGTCTATGCCGCGGCCTGGCTGAGCGAGCGGTTCGCCCGCCACGGCTCGATATTCAACCCGGACAAAGCCCGGGAACTGACCCAAGAATGCTGGGTGGCAAACCCGGACAAGGCGCGGGCTGAGCTTGGCTTTGTGCCCGAGTACGACCTGACCACCGGTCTGCTCCAGACAATTCGATGGTATGAGGAGATGAACTGGCTATGAGCATGAAGAAGACCCTTGACGCACTTGAACAGACCTGCAAGGACGTGGGCGTGAGACTGGTCTACGACGAGCTGAAAGGCGAAGGCGGGCTCTGCCGCCTGCGCGACTCGTGGTATCTGATTCTCAACCGCCGGCTCTCAACCGAGTCCCGCATCCGCATCATCCGCGAGGCCCTGACCCGGGTAGGCGCGGCCCCGCCGCTGCGCCCGCCCCAGGCCCAGCCGCCGCCGGCCATGCCCGAGCCGACCCCAGCAGTCGAGGTCGAGCAAACGCACGAGCCGGAGCCGGTTTCGGCCCGGGTCTAGCACCAAGACGACCCTTCTGCCTAAGACATCCGGGGCGGCCCAAAGGCCGCCCCGGATTGGTGAATGCGCGTTGCGCTGGCTAGCGTTGGACGACCAACTTCTGCGTGGCCCGATGGCTGCCCGCGCTCAGTTGCAGGGTGTAAACGCCGGCGGAGAGAGTTCGCAGGTCGAGGACGGTTGCCGAGCGCTGAGTGCTGAGTGCCGAACGCTGAACCAGCCGGCCGCTCGCATCATGGATACTGACCGTCGCTGGGCCGCCGGGCCACTGACCGCTCAGCCTGATGGTGGCGAAGCCGGCACGCAGCGGACTCGGCACGACTTCAAGTTTCAAGCCGCCGCGAGCCGACTGACTCCGGGCCTGAACCTGAGCCGGACTTGACGCCGGACGTATCCCGGCAAACCCGCCCATCACCGTATAACACCAGAGCTCGACCGTCTTATTGCCCTTCAAGGCAAAAAGCAGACCTTGGCCGTCGCTGGCGATGTCGGCGCCGTTCTTCACCTTCTTACTCCGCTCGGTTGAGCCGTAGACCGGCAGGGTCTCAAGCTCGGTCCAGAGATTGTCGGCAATCGAGTAGCGCCAGAACTCCTGAGTGTTGCCGCCCTTGAGCGAGTAGAGCATGTCGGCGTAAAAAGTGCCGCAGCCGCCGTCCTTGGACTTCTTGTTCCGGCCCTGGCTGCTGACAAAAGGCATGCCGACAAGATGGCGCGAGGTGTCCCATTGACCGACAGTCAGGTCAAACGCCCAGAGCTCGTGGTACTTGGCCTTGTGGGCGTAGATGGTGCCGGCCTGATCATAGGCCAACCAAGAGCCCTTGTCCCACTTGGGCCGGCCCTCGGGCGGCGCCGGCTGAAGCAGCTCCCACGAATCGGCGTCAACCAGATAGCGCAGGAACTCGTTGCGATACCCTTTGAGCAAATAGACACAGTTCTTTTCGCCCGGCACAAAGACCATGTCACCGCCGCCCTTGAGCTTCTTGCGGCTCGGTCCGAGCGGTATCTCGGCCAGCGCGGTCCACGAGTCGCCGGCGATGCTGTAGCGCCAGAACTCAGCGGTGTTGTTCCCTTTGGCTGCATAGATGTACTCGGCGCCGTCGGTCGTGCCGCACGCTCCCTTGCCCGCGTACTTATTGGACGTGCCCATCGGCATGGCCGTGAGATGGAGCCAGGCATCGGTATTCGGGTTGTACTGATAGAAGTCGTTCGACTTGTTGCCCTTGGCCGCGTAGATGACATCACGGCCCGCATGATAGGCAAGCCAGGCGCCGTCGCCCGCCGGCCGAACCGAGGGCGGCAGCGGCATTGCGGTCCGCTCGGTCCAGGGCCTGACCGAAGGCGGCAGCACGACGCACTGGCTGCGGGCGGTATCATTGCCCGGCGCCAGGTCACCGGCAAGCATCGTGTAAGCGGTAACCAGGTAGCTGCCGGCCGGATGAGCAACCCAGACCGGCAAATGGACGTGGCGGGCAGTGCCCGGCTCGTGGTCGGTGACCGTTACGGTCGAATCGTAGAGCGTGTCAATCGTCAGCCGCAAGGTATAGGTGGCCGTGGCGTTGCCGAAGTTGTACACCGAACAGGCCGGCGCGATGATGCGCCCCTCAGGATAGGGCCCGACCGGCGACGTCACTTGAGTGCAGCCGACATCCGGCCCGGCCCGCAGCACAAAGAACTCACCGGTCCGGCAGTCGTTCAGCGGTGTATTGTCAGAACCGAGTTCGGTCGAGCAGGTAACGACCGCTGGGCCGACCGGCCAGGCCCGCCACTCCGGAAAGTCAATTGCCCGGCTCGTGCCCGGCGCGTGGTTGGTGACTGTGACGACCTCTTCATAGACCGAGCCGATTCTCATCCGCACGTTGTAGGTTTCGGTAAAGCCGCCGTAGTTGCGCACCGTGCACGCAGGCGTAATCGGAGCGCCCGAGTCCATCTGGCCGACCGGCGCAAGGATGTGGGTGCAACTAACGTCGTGGCCGCCCGTGCTCCGGACCGTGATGACTGTTGTCTGCCGGTTATTGGCGCTGCGGCAGTCCCCGGCCAGCTCGGTCGAGCAGCGCACCAGCATGTTGCCGACCGGACTGGCAACCCAGCTCGGGAACGCCAGGTACACGCGGGTCCCCGGTGCATGATTGGTTACGGTTGCGGCCCGGCTGTAGACCGTGCCGATACGCAGCCGCACCGAGTAGGTGACCGGTGCGCTCCCAAGATTGTCAAGGGAGCAGGCCGGAACGACGGTCGTGCCCGAGTCGTAAGTGCCGAACGGCTCCAGCAGTCGGACGCACGCCACATCCTTGACGTTGACCGTAACCGCGGTCCGGGCCGTGTCGTTTCCCGGAACCTGATCACCGGCCAGCGAAGTGAACGCGGTCACGGTGTGTGTCCCGCGCGGCCAGTCAGCATATGGCGGGAACTGAACGGACTGCTTGGAGAGCGGCGGATGGGCCGTGACGTTCACGACCCGGTCGTAACAGGAGCCGACGACCATCCTGACGCTATAGGTCTGCGCGGTCGTGCTGTTGTTGGCGACGGTGCACGACGGCACGACCACCTGTTTGGAGTCGATCGCGCCGATTGGGGCGACGATCCGGGTCAGGGCGACATCAACGACCCCGACCGTCGTCGTGGTGCTGGCGACGTCGTTGGCCGGAACCATGTCGCCGGCAAGCGCGACCGTACAGCGTACTGCGTGCACGCCGCACGGCCCTGCGGTCCAATCGTTGAAGCTGACAAGCAGTGAGTCGCCCGCGGCGAGGTTGTTGACCGCCCGCGCGTCGGTGTAGCCGGTGCCGATTCTGAAGGTCACGTTGAACGAAGCGGCGCCGGTGCCGCAGTTCCGCACCCAGGCCCGGGGCGTAATCACCGTGCCCGAATCGGCCGCGCCGGTCGGCGCGACAATCCGCAGCGCCGCCGCATCAACCACCCGAACCGAAACGCTGCGCGAGAGCGTGTCGTTCGAGCGGTTCTGGTCCTGAGAGTAGCCGGTGCTGCACCGGACCAGATGAGTCCCGCGCGGCGCCGCGGTCCAGTTGACGAACCAGACCGGGGCCGAGTCGCCCGGCGCCAGGTTGGCGACGGTCTGAACGTCGCTGTAGCCCGAGCCGATGCGCATCGTCACCGGAAAAGTGGCCGACAGACTGCCGAAGTTCTTCACCCAGACACCCGGGGTCGTCGCCGTGCCCGAATCGAGCGTCCCGAGCGGAGCGATGATCCGAATCGGCCCGACGTCGGTCGAGCCGGCGATCACCTCGCACGAATCCTCGTCCGGCAGGTAGTTCGGCTTGGTGGCGGTCACGTACATGTATCCGCCGGTGGTCGGATTGATCGCGAAAGTAACCTGGCCCGAGGAGTTGGTGTAGTTCCGGGCATACACCTCGCTCCCCTTCCAGAGACAGACCAGCGCCGTGCTGACGTTACTGCCGCCCGAGGTTACGGTGACGGTGAAGTTCTGGTTGCCGAGCGCGATCGGACTGGTGAAAGAGGCATCGAGCGCCGCCGGCACGTTCTCGTACATCAGAAGCAGCGGGTCGCCGAACAGATTCAGCTCGTAGTAACACCAGCGCCAGACCTGCACCGCCTGCGCCCAGCCGGCATAGACCTCCTTGGACAGCGCGTGGGTGATACCGATTGGCATCGTATCGCGGCTGAAGAAGTAGTCGTAGAACCGGATGTCGAGCATCTCTGACGGGCCCATTGACGGCGGCGTGCCCCAGCCGTACCGAGAGTTGAAAATCACCGCGAGCGCGCCGCCGGTCGTGCAGTTGTGGCTCAGCTCGGCCAGGCAGTCCGACGAGGCATAGTCGAAGCAGCCCGGGTAGCAGGCGATCGAGTTGATGAGCCCGACCCTGCTGCCGTTGTTATGACCCGGCACCACACCGTTACCGTAGTACGGCGTGCCGCCGTTGTAGATGCCGACTTCGTTGCCGTGGCCGACCATGTGGCAGAACTGAAACCCGTTGTTCAACGAATCGCGAACCATCGTCGTCCCGACCGGGTCGTGGATGAACACATCGGTCCAGCCCGCTGGCGTCAGGTTGGCGATCGAGTCGTTCGACTGCTGGTGGTTGTACCCGGACCAGAGCAGCGCGTCAACTAAGAGCATCCGGCGCAGATAGTCGGTCGGCGGGTTCCTCTCGTGGGTGATGACCTTGTTGACAAAGGTCTGCACCTCGGTCGAGGCCTCAACCGAAGCCCGGCCGACGTACAGGTCGTAGTAGAAGTCGACCGTGTCATATCCTGCCTCGCCGAAGATGTTGTTGTTATTCCCGTCCCACGACCACTGCAGGTCGCCGTAATAAAGGTCGCAGGCGATGTTGCCGGTGTAGGTGCCGACAACCGCCCGGGCCAGCCGGGTCGGAACGACCGTGTAGTCGCCGCCCAGAACGACCCAGCGCGTGCCCTGGTTCGTGTAGTAGTCACGGATGAAATTACGGATCTTCTCCTGATTGTCGCGGCCGGTGTAGTTGGCGCTGATCCACGAGACGGTCCTGACTTCGGTCCGGTAACCCTTCTTCGTCCGCCAGCGGACCAGCGGAGCAAAGTCGGCCTGCAGCGCGTCGTTGGTGATGACGATGCAGTCAATGTTGCCCCAGTCGGTCTGCCGCTCGGCCGGCGCGTACCGGGCCACGTCCTCTGGGTTGTAGACCAGCGCCCGAACCGCATCGCCGAAAGTCTCAAGCTGGGCCCGAGTGAGACTCATCGGCTGCGCGGCCGGGTCCGGTTCGAACTTGAGCTTGACTGCCAGCTCGGTTGCAAGAAAGAGCCGGCCCGAAGCCGGGTGGTACTGAACCGGATGCAGCGTCACGGTGACGAGCCTGAACCCGGACTTGATGCCGACCGGGCCCGCACTCGCATAGACCCCGGGATAGGCAAGGTCCGACCCGTAGACCGCCGCGTCACCGGACCGAAATGGCGGCAGCTCACGCACCGACACCGGCACCGGCTCCTGAGCCGGAAACACGTCGAACCGGCCCGGAAGCTGCTCAGTACTGGTCGGCACCGCATCAACGCCGGCCACGCGCATCCCCTGAGGAATGACGAGCGTGAAACTCCACGTTGGCAGTAGCGGCTTGCCCGGCTGAGCGTCGGGGACACAGTGAAGCCCGGGTGTCGGCTGAGGCCCGGGATTCACCAGTACAAACGTCCTGCCGTCTCTTGTCGTCGTGGAAAGGTCGATCGTCCCGGTCGGAAATCGGAAGTTGCCGGACCATGTGCTGGCCCATGCCGTGGTAGCGAACATCGAGAACATCGCCAGCCAGAAATAACGCTTCACAGTGCCTCCTAAGTTAGGTAACAGTCTCGACCTCAAGGAACCGGACTGACCGGCGACCGGATACCGGTCTAGCCAAGGGCTCCTGTCGGTTCCGTCATGGTTTGGCGCCTCATCTAAGTATACCCGAGCCCAAACACTACTGTCAAACCAGTGGTTGGCTACGAGCTCATCCCCAGCACTTTGTCTCTTCGTCCTCTTCGCAAACCTCGGCCCAATGCCGGGTCCGGGGGCTCGGGAACAAGTTTGACTGACCCGACGTTTCGTGCTAACATTCCTCCGCTGACAGGCTGGCTGCGGCCAGCCTGAAGGAATCAAAACCAAAAGCTCGGTTCTGATGAAGAGGGCTGCGCGGCCCGAATCGAAGGGACGGCTTGGCTTCCAAACAGTATTCAAGTGACCCAACGACCTAGTGGTCGAGTGCGGACCGGCACAGCGTACCCGGACCGCGCAGATAGGAGAAATTGCCGTGAGTGAGTCGCCACAACCAAACGGACAAAGACTCGGCGTTATCGCCGTATTCGTCGAGAACCGACTCGAGGCCGCACCGCAGGTCAATACCGTGTTGAGCGACCATGCCGCCATCGTGGTCGGCCGCATGGGTATCCCCTATCGTGAGAAACGCCTGTCGGTCGTCGCCGTCATTGTTGACGGCACGAATGACGAAATTGGCGCCCTGACCGGCAAGCTTGGCGCGATACCTGGAGTATCGGTGAAGACGGCACTAAGGAAACAGGCGAACACAGGGGGCAAAAAGCCAAAGGTCTGTCTGCCAAACGAGGAGGCAAGGTGAGCATCGCTGCCGAGACAAAAGCCAAGGACTTCATTGACGACTGGCGAATAGAAGAAACCCTGGCTGCGGCCAAGCCCGACCCGATGCGCGTGCGTGAGGTGCTGGCCAAGTCGCTCGCCAAGCAACGGCTCGAACCGGCTGAAGTTGCCAGCCTGCTCGCAATCACTGACAAAGACCAGTGGGCCGAGGTGTTTGAGGCTGCCCGCACGCTCAAACAGAACGTCTACGGCAACCGCATCGTCCTCTTCGCACCGCTCTACATCGGCAACAAGTGCGTCAATGACTGCGCCTACTGCGGGTTCAAACGCGCAAACCGGGAAGTTGTCCGCAAGACCCTGTCCGACGGCGAGCTGCGCAGTGAGCTCGTGGCTCTGGAAAACCAAGGCCACAAGCGCCTGATACTCGTCTGGGGCGAGCATCCCGACTACTCGGCTGACGAGATGGCCCGCGTGGTCCGGCTGGTCTATTCGACCAAGGTCGGCCGCGGTGAAATCCGGCGGGTGAACATCAATGCTGCGCCGCTCGACCTCGAGGGCTACCGCACGATGCGGCAGGCCGGCATCGGTACCTACCAAGTCTTCCAGGAGACCTACCATCACGAAACCTACCGCCGGTTCCACCCGGCCAATACTCGTAAGGGCGACTACCTGTGGCGGCTCTCCAGCCACGACCGGGCAATGGCCGGCGGAGTGGACGACGTTGGCATCGGCGCCCTGTTCGGCTTGGCTGACTGGAAGTTCGAAGTCATCGGACTGCTCGCGCATACGATTCACCTCGAAGAACGCTGGGGCGTCGGCCCGCATACCATCAGCTTCCCGCGCGTCAACGTCGCCTCAAATGTCCGACCCGACCGGTCGCACTTCGTGTCCGACGACGACTTCCTAAAGGTCATCGCGGTGCTCCGGCTCGCCGTCCCCTACACCGGACTGATTCTTACCGCCCGCGAGACCCCCGAAATGCGGCGTGCGGCCTTGCGGCTCGGCGTGTCTCAGATTGACGCCGGCTCGCGTATTGAGCTTGGCGCGTACCAGGAATGCAAAGACGGCGCTTGCCAGGAGCTGACCAGAGAGCAGTTTGAGCTCCACGACACCCGGCCGCTCGATACCGTGGTCCGCGAGCTCATCAACGACGGCTACGTGCCGAGCTGGTGCACTTCCTGCTACCGGCTCGGCCGGACCGGTGAACACTTCATGGAGTTCTCAAAACCCGGGTTCATCAAGCGCTACTGCACGCCCAATGCCCTCACGACCCTGGCCGAGTACCTGACCGACTACGCCCGCCCGGAAACCAAAGCGGCGGGATTCGCGCTGATTGAGCGCGAGATTGAACAGCTCGAAAGCGAGAAGACGCGCCGTCAGGTCCGCGAGCGCATCACGAAAATCAAGACGACCGATGAACGAGACCTCTGCTTTTAGGGAAGCGCTGACACGGCTGGTCCGCGGGCAGCCGGCCAAACTCTGGCTCTGCCGGGCCAGCGGCCGGCGCTGGGACTTCCTCTGGTCGGTCGGCGAGGAACGGCTCGAACCGGCCGAGCAGGTCGTCTCCGACAACGAGTACGCGGTCTTCGGCGAGAACGTCGGCCCCCACCTCGCCCGGCTTGTGCGTGAGGAGTTCGCTCGCTTCCGCACCGGCGCAAGAACGCGGACCGAGAAAGACCTGCTCGGAGAACGGGCCGTGCCGGCCAACGCACTCTACGGCATCCACACGGTGAGAGCGCTTGAGAACTTCCCTTTGTCGAACCGGCCGGTACACGTCCTGCTGGTGCATGCCTTCGGCGCAGTGAAACTCGCCTGCGCCCGAACCAACCGCAGTCTCGGCATCTGGCAGAACGACACCGCCAAAGCCGACGCCATCGAACAAGCCTGCCGGGAGATGATGGAAGGACGGTTTGACGGCCAGGTGTTGGTTGACGCTCTGCAAGGCGGAGCCGGAACCTCGACCAACATGAACGTCAACGAGGTGCTCGCCAACCGGGCGCTCCAAATCCTGGGCGAACCGCTCGGCAACTATGCCCGAGTCTCACCCTACGACGACCTGAATCGGCACCAGTCAACGAACGACACTTTCCCCACCGCGCTCCGGGTCGCTGCGGTCAAATCGTTGCGTCAACTTGAGGAAGAACTCGTCGCGCTGCAGGAAGCATTCCAACTCAAGGAAAAGGAGTTCGCCGGCGTGGTCAAGGTCGGCCGAACTGAGCTGCAAGATGCGGTCCTGACCACGCTCGGCCGGGAGATGGGCGCGTATGCTGAGGCGTTCAGCCGCGACCGGTGGCGGGTCTTCAAGTGCGAGGAGCGGCTGCGCACCGTCAACCTCGGCGGCACCGCCATCGGCACCGGCATCGGCGCACCGCGTCCTTACATCTTCACCGTCGTTGACCACCTCCGTGACATCACCGGCATCGGGCTCAGCCGGGCCGAGAACCTGGTCGAGGCAACGCAGAACGCTGATGTCTTCGTCGAGGTGTCCGGCACGATGAAAGCCTGCGCCGCCAACCTGCTCAAGGTAACGAACGACCTGCGGCTCCTCTCCTCCGGGCCTGAGGCGGGCTTGAACGAAATCAACCTGCCTGAACGGCAGGCCGGTTCGACAATCATGCCCGGCAAGGTCAACCCGGTCATCCCCGAAGCAGTGGCTCAGGCGGCAATGATGGTCTTCGGCTACGATGCGGTCATCGCGATGGCTGCGGCTGCCGGCAACCTCGAACTGAACCAGTTCATGCCGCTCATCGCCTACGCCCTGCTCGAAGAACTCGAACTGATGCGCAACGCCTGCCGGATCCTGCGGCTCCACTGTGTAACGGGAATCCGGGCGAATCTCGACCGCTGCCGTCGGTTCGTCGAGTCAACCACCGCCACAGTCACCGCCCTCGTCAGCGAAATCGGCTACGAACGGGCCGAAGAGCTGGTCAAGGAATCACAAGCAACCGGTCGGCCGCTGCGTGAGCTGGCGGCTGAGAAGTACGGCGTGCCGACTGAGCGATTCGACGAGCTCGTCTCGCCCGAGGCGGTGAATCGGCTGGGAAGCAGCGAACCAGCAGGGGGTCATGGAACCGGCGACTCCGGAAAGCGCAGCCGTGAGGACGCCTAAGTCCCTCCGTCTCCACATCGGCATCTTTGGCCGGCGCAACGTCGGCAAGTCGTCGCTTCTGAACGCGCTCACGCGCCAGCAGGTCTCCATCGTATCGGATACGCCCGGTACGACCACTGACCCGGTCGAGAAGCCAATGGAACTCCTGCCGCTCGGGCCGGTGCTGTTCATTGACACGGCCGGTGTTGACGATGTCGGCGCGTTGGGCGAACAGCGGATTGCCCGAACTCGCAAGGTCATCGAGCGGACCGACGTCGGTATCATCGTAACCGAAGCCGGCCTCTGGGGCGACTTCGAACAGACGCTACTCAAAGAGCTGAAACGGCGCGGCGTCCCGGTCGTCGCCGTGTTCAACAAAACCGACCTCGGTACTCCGGATGCCGAAGTCGAGAATCGGTTGCGGGCACTCGCGGTCCAGTGCGTCCGGACCGCAGCACACCGCGGCGCGGGCATCCTTGCCCTGCGCGAAGCCCTAATCGCCGCCGCGCCTGAGGACTTCGTCAACCCGCCGGCCATCATTGGCGACCTCGTACCATCGGGCGGGCTGGCGGTCCTGGTCGTGCCGATCGATAAAGAGGCTCCGCGCGGCCGGTTGATCCAACCTCAGGTCCAGACCATTCGTGACCTACTCGACAACGACGCCTATTGCCTGGTCGTGAAAGAGCGGGAGCTGCGCGCCGCTCTGCTCCGTCTGAACCGAAAACCCGACATCGTCGTCACCGACTCGCAAGCGTTCCTCAAGGCCGCCGGCGACACGCCCCGCGATGTCAAGCTGACCTCGTTTTCGATTCTCTTTGCCCGGTTCAAGGGCGACCTGGTCGAGATGGTACGCGGCACGACCGCCATTGACCGGCTCAAGCCCGGCGACCGGGTCCTTGTTGCCGAGAGCTGCACCCACCACCCAATCGGCGACGACATCGGCCGAGTCAAAATCCCACGCTGGCTCACTCAGTACGTTGGCGGCCAGCTCGAATTCATCACCCATCAGGGCCACGACTTCCCCACCGACTTGGCCGGTTACAAGCTGGTGATTCACTGCGGCGCTTGCATGACCAACCGTCGCGCCGTGCTCAACCGAATCGCCCGCTGCCGCGAGCAAGGCGTACCGATTACCAACTACGGTCTGACAATCGCGTACTCACTCGGCATCTTCGAACGGGCACTAGAACCGTTCCCCGCCGCACTGGAGGTTTACCGCGAAACGAAACCCGGCACGTACCGGCGCGGGACATAAAACGGACAAACACACCCGGCCGGACGTAATGACCCGCGCGCAAATCCTAACCTGGCTGAAGGAAAGCGACGAATCAAGGCTCGAGCTGCTGTGGGCCGAGGCAGACCGCTTTCGCCGAGCGCACGTCGGCGACGAGGTCCACCTCCGCGGCCTGATTGAGGTCTCAAACTACTGCTCCCGCGACTGCCTCTACTGCGGCATCCGCGGCAGCCGCAGAATCGAGCGCTACCGGATGACCGAGGAAGAAGTGATGGACTGCGTCCGTACTGCGGTACGGCTCGAATACGGCACTGTCGTGCTGCAGGCCGGCGAGGACCCAGGCCTGACCCGCGGGTTCGTGACGCACCTGATACGGCGCATCAAGGCCGAGACCCCGCTCGCTGTCACCCTCTCCTTGGGCGAACGCACCCGCGCCGAGTTGGCCGAATGGCGCGCGGCCGGTGCCGACCGCTACTTGCTGAAGCATGAGACATCCGACCCGGCCCTGTTCAATCACATTCACCCTCATCTCACTCTCCTCCCTCCAACGGAGAGGAAGCCGGATGACCCATCGCCCCCGCGAGAAGAGAACAAGGTCGACAAGATGCCGAATCAGCGCATCGAATTGCTCAAGTACTGCCGTTCGCTCGGCTACGAGACAGGCTCGGGCGTGATGGTCGGCATCCCCGGCCAGACGTATGATTCACTCGCCGACGACATCATGATCTTCCGCGACCTCAACCTCGAGATGGTCGGTTGCGGCCCTTTTGTTCCGCACCCAGAAACACCCTTGGGAATGATGGATAACGAACTCCCAATGACGAATCGGCAAAACCAGGTGCCAGCCACGGACCTGATGACGACCAAGGTCGTGGCGCTGACGCGGTTGGTCTGCCCGGATGCAAACATACCGTCAACCACCGCGCTGGCCACGGTCAACAAGGAGCATGGTCGCGAGCTGGGTCTGGAGCGCGGCGCCAATGTCTGGATGCCGAACCTGACCCCGGCGAAGTATCGCAGGCTGTACGAAATCTACCCGGGCAAAGCTGCGGTCATTGACACGGCTGAGCAGTTCCACGAGAACCTGCTCGCGACTCTGGCTGCACTCGGCCGCCGTCCTGGCAGAGGTCCGGGCGGTCGAGTTTCGGGACGTAATGCCAATCAGGGCATGGCCTTGTAAGTCCAGAGTGTGAGTTGTCGCCGGCCGCAAGATGGCCAATGGCATTCACGTCCGTTGTGCATCGGCGTGCCGGGATCCGGGAGCGTGAAGAAGGCGGTGTTGATGAGATAGGGCGAGGGCAGGAGACCGGAGACAGCATCCAGGATACAGGGTGGGGCGGCGAAGAGGAACTCGCCGCCCCAACGTGACCCAGCGCCGACCCTGCATCATGGCAGGCGCACTGTGTCAGGCGGTGTCGGCGAAGGGGAACGGGGTCTTGAGTTCGGGCCGGCGGTACTCGGGTAGCAGCATCGGTGACCTTCGGTCTTTGGGGACCTTGGCCGCCTTGAGTTCCTGCTGAAAGGCCTCGACATGCTTGAAGCCGACGGCATCGAGCTTGACCGACTTCGCCGCTTCTGCCGCTGCCGCGCCGGCACGTCGGCCAAACACCAGAATGTCGAGCAGCGAGTTACCCATCAGCCGATTCCGGCCGTGGATGCCGCCCGCGACCTCGCCGGCAGCATAGAGGTTTCTCACTCCGGTCCGACCGGAATCATCAATCAGGATGCCGCCGTTCTGGTAGTGCTGGGTCGGATAGGTGAGAATCGGCTCTCTGTCCATGTAGATTCCGAACCGCTCGTACTGATGGTACATTGCGGGCAGGTTCTTCTTCACCGCACCCGGGCCCTTGACTACCTCAATCAACGGTGTATCAAGCCAAACCCCAACTCGGCCGGTCGGGGTAACGACACCCAAGTTCCGGCCTTGGCACTCGCGGATGATTGCCGAGGCGGTGATGTCTCGGCTTTCCAGCTCGTAGACAAACCGGTTACCTTCGACGTTGACGAGATGCGCTCCCACTCCCCGCACCTTCTCGGTGATGAGCAGACCAAGAATCTGCTCCGGATAGACCGCCCCGGTCGGATGGTACTGAATGGTATCCATGAAAACGAGCTTCGCGCCCGCCCGGTAGGCGAGCACCAAGCCATCCGCCGTCGCACCGTAGTGGTTGGTACAGGGAAAGCCCTGAACGTGCAGCCGACCGCAGCCGCCGGTGGCGATAATCGTTGTCTTGGCCCGAACAACGAAATGCTCGTGGGTCTCAAGATTCACGAACGCCGCGCCGCAGCACGCTCCTTTTGCATCGGTCAACAGCTCAACCGCGGCACAGTACTCGACCAGCTCGAGTCTCCGGTTGCGGAACTCGTCGCGGAGCGTACGCATGATTTCGGCCCCGGTGTAGTCCCGGGCTGCGTGCATCCGCTTGCGCGAAGTGCCGCCGCCGTGAATCGTTATCATCGTCCCATCGGCTTCCTTGTCGAACATCACCCCGAGCTCCTCCAGCCACTGGATAACACCCGGCGCATCGCTGACCAACGCCCGGGCCAAAGCCGGAATGTTCTTGAAGTGCCCGCCGCCCAAGACGTCAAGGTAGTGCCGTTCGGGTGAATCGTTCGCCTTGTCGGCGGCCTGAATCCCACCCTGAGCCATCATCGTATTGGCGTCGCCGATGCGGAGCTTGGTCACGGTCAACACCCTCGCCCCGTGCGCGGCCGCGACCAGCGCGGCCGACACTCCGGCCCCGCCCGCACCGATGATGAGTACATCGGCATCGTGCTTGGGATGTTCGGTATCAAACCTTTCCAGTCGAACCAGCGGCCAAGCCTCAAGTACGTCAGCAATCTCCATCGGAGTGCGGTCGCCCTTGTTGGGGCCGACCGTGAGCGCACGCATCGAAGACTCGATGTAGTCAGGGTGAAAGCTCTCGAGCAGTTCCTTCTTGGCATCAGCTCCGAGCAAGGGTATCTTCCCCTGCTTGATGCGCGCCGCGCGCGTCGCGTCGAGCCGCCTGATGGACGCCTGCATGCTCTCTGGGTACATCACTCCTCCCTAAGGCTCGACGTCGCGGTCATGGTAGTAAATCTCCGACAATTCGGCTTCGGTCATCTTGCAGAGCTTGTCCAAACCAGGCTCGAACCTGCCTGCTTTGACCTCCGCCACCCGTTCGGCGAGATGTTGCGACCGTACCGCCAGCTTGGCGCCGTACAGCCGTCGGGCCAGCAGGGCAACGTTGTAGTGGACGATCTCCGCCGGACAGCGGCTTGCGCACAGCCCGCACATAATACAGTCAAAAGACATGTCGGCCACCCGAGCAATGTCGCCGCGGATGGCCGCGTTGATGTACCCCATAACATCAATTTCTTGCGGACAGATCTTGGTGCATGAGTTGCAAGCGATACAACGCATCACTTCCGGATAGAAGCGCACAAGAGTCTGGGTGTCAGCCCGCTCCCGGGCAATGTCGTACTCTTTCTTGTTCGCCGGGTAGAAGGGAATCTGAGTCAAGTACATTCCGTCCTCAACCACGGTCTGACATGCCAGACCGACCTTGAGCTTGTAGCTGTCCTTCGTCCGATAGACCGTGCCGCACGCGCCGCAGAACCCACCCCGGCAGCCGCACCCGCGGATGAACCGGAAACCGGCATATTCCATTGCCTTCATGATCGTCAGCTCCTTGGGCACTTGGTACGGCTCACCCATCACGAAAATAGTGACCAGGTTGTCAGCACCGTCTTCCGCTGCTTGCCGCTCCTCTTTCCTCGCCGGCTTGGTGCCTGCTCCTTCCTTCTGACTCTTGACCTTTGACCTTTGACCTTTGTGTTGCGCCACGGGTCACTCCCTTCGGTACTGCGCCACGCCCTGTTCGTACAGGTCGCCGCCGTAGGTATCGTTGATAACAATCGCCGGAAAATCCTCGACCACCAGTTCGCGTATCGCCTCCGGGCCAAGGTCCTCGTACGCAATCACCTTCGCCTGCTTGATGCGGCGTGCGATCAGGGCTCCGGCCCCGCCGACTGCGGCGAAGTAGACCGCACCGTACTGTTTCATCGCGTCGAGCACCGGCTGTGTCCGATTCCCTTTGCCAATCATCCCGCGCATGCCGTGCTCCATCAATAGCGGCGCGTAAGCATCCATTCGATAAGAAGTCGTCGGGCCGGCCGAGCCGATGACCTGGCCGGGTTTGGCCGGAGCCGGACCGACGTAGTAGATGACGGCACCAACCAGATCAAACGGCAGACTCTGACCTGCCCGAATCGCCTCAACCAGTCGCTTATGGGCCAGGTCACGGCCGGTATAGATTGTTCCCGATATCAACACCGAATCTCCGGCCCGCAGGTCGCGAACCGTCGTCTCGGTCAAAGGAGCAGTGATTCGCTTTGCCATTGTTCGCTCCTACAGGACGGCCGACTTGTGCCGGGCCGCGTGGCAGTTGATGTTCACCGCGCAAGGCATAGTCGCAATATGACAAGGAAACGCCTCAATGAACACGGCTAGGGCGGTCACCCGCCCGCCCAGACCCTGCGGGCCGATGCCGAGTCTGTTGACCCGCTCCAGTAGTTCCTCCTCCAGCGCCGAATAGAATGGGTCCGGATGCCTGGAGCCGACCTCACGCAGCAATGCCCGCTTCGCCAGCAGCGCGCACTTCTCAAACGTACCGCCGATACCAACGCCGACAATAACCGGCGGGCACGGGTTCGCCTTGGACCGCGCGACTCGGTCGACAACGAAGCGCTTGATGCCCTCGACCCCGTCAGCCGCAGAGAGCATCTTCACCTCACTCATGTTCTCACTGCCACCGCCCTTGGGTTGCACGACAATCTTCAGCTCACTCCCGGGTACGATATCGGTGTAGATGATGGCCGGCGTATTGTCTCCGGTGTTCTCACGCCGCAGCGGGTCTTTGACGATTGACTTCCTGAGGTAGCCTTCGGTATAGCCCTTGGCCACGCCCTGTTGAATTGCGTCGTAGAGTTCGCCCCCTTTGATGCGGACATTCGAACCGACCTCAAGCCAGACCACGGCCCAGCCGGTATCTTGGCAGATAGGCACCGTCTCCTGACGAGCAATCTGCTGGTTCTCAAGCAACTGGCTCAAGATGTCTTTGCCTGCGGGCGACTCCTCGGTCTTCAGACCGTTCTTGAAAGCCTGCACCACATCGTCACCCAAGAGACAATTGGCTTCAATGCACAACCGGGCGACTGTGTCACGGACTTGCTCGAACGGAATCTCGCGCGCCGTAAGACGTCCGGTTTTGGTCTTGGCTTTGGGCTTCTGGCTGCTGGCTTTCAGGACCCGGCCTTGGGCCTTTGCCTTCTGTCCTTTGCCCTTTGACTTGATTCGCTTCACGCATCCTCCTTAGAGCGCGTGTTCCAGTACCCAAATCTGCGGAGACTCAGGCAAGTTTGCCAGCGTCAGCTCGACCTCTGGGGCGCCGACCATCTTCACATTACCCTGTCCTCTAATGAATTGCTCCACGCCGGTGATCGGCATGTTGGTTTTCTTCGTCGCGAAGTGCATCGGAATGACCACCCTCGCCTTCAGCAGCGCCGCGGCTCTGTGCGCCGGTTCCGGCCCAATCGTGAAATGACCGCCCACCGGCACCAGGGCCACATGCACCGACCCAATCGCCTTGGCCTGCTCATCGGGAACGTGTCCCAAGTCTCCTAAGTGCGCGAGGCGCAGCCCCTCATCCTCGAACACAAAGACGATGTTGCCACCCCGTTCACGTCCCCGACTCTCGTCGTGAAACGTCTCGAAGCCCAGGACATTGACCGCGCCCGCGGTCCCGCCCTGCGTAGTCCTGATGACCTTAGGTGCGCCGGGCAGGTCGTGCGTATAGTTATGGTCGAGATGGTCGTGACTGACCGTGACGAAATCGGCCCGCTCACGGATTGCCCCGTAGTTCACCGCACCGTCGAAGCAACCCGGCTTGTACGGGTCGGTAATGATCCGCGTTCCATCCGACGCAGTGAGAAGAAACGCGGCGTGCCCCAGGTACTTGACCTTCATGCTGACCGCCCGCCGTGCTACGGCATCGGAACAACCGACACGCGCGTCTTGTCCTTGCTGACTCGCCTGAATTCAACCCTGCCGTCGGCCAGTGCGAACAAAGTGTCGTCCTTGGCGCGGCCGACGTTCAGTCCGGGAAGGATCCGAGTCCCGCGCTGGCGAACAAGCACACTGCCGGTCGTGACCACCTGAGAACCGAATGCCTTGACGCCCAGCCGCTGACCCGGGCTGTTGCGACCGTTCTTGCCCGAGCCGCCGCTCTTCTTGTGTGCCATATGATAATCTCCTAGTTCTGCGGATTGTATGGAGGAATGGAATTATAGCCGGTCGCGCGCCGGAGTCAAACGCCGGAAGTCGAATCAAGGAAAACCCGGGACTGTCCCGGATTGCGCCGCGTTCCTACGCGGCGGGGACTGTCCCGAGGTTTTCCCAGCTCTGCACTCTAGCCTCTAGCTTCTCGCTTCTGTCTTCGCCCGTCCTCCGCGCACACGACGGCTACCTAGCCAGACCGACCAGCCCCCTGTACCAAGCAAAGACCGCTTGACCCCAGAACAGCCCGAGCAAACCACCCAAGGCAAGAAACGGCCCAAAAGCCATCGGTTGACCGGCCTTGCTGCGGCCGAACGCGCGCCCGACCACCCCAACCAGCACCCCAAGCACGACGGCGGCAAACAAGGCAACGGCAAGGGCTTGAAGCCCGACAAAAGCCCCAATCATCGCTGCGTAAGGCAAGTCTCCCCCGCCCATTCCTTCTTTGCGGTTGACACCCAGATGGCGGAACAGCCCGGCAAGCAGGTAACGCCACAGCAACCACGCAACGCCGATAAAACCTGCTCCCGCCGCGACCGCGGCGAGTGAGTCACCCAGCATTGGCGGCGGTGCCACGACCGAACTGACGATTCCTAGTCCCAGTCCGGCAATGCTCAGCCGGAAAGGAATCACTTGGAGGTCGAGGTCAATCATGGCAGTCACAACCAACAGACTGACAAACACGACCGCCTTGATTGTCTGAAGGGTCAAACCGAACCGCGCCAGCGCGGCGACAAAGAGCAGCGCGGTCAGGACTTCAACCAGCGGGTAGCGGACCGAAATCGCCTTGCGACAATAGCGGCAGCGACCTCCCAGCAGCAGAAAACTGAGCACCGGGATATTGTCAAACGGTCGAATCGGCTTCCGGCAGTGCGGGCAGTGCGACGGCGGCGTAACGATCGACTGGCCCCTCGGTATCCGCCAAATGCAAACGTTGAGGAAACTGCCGACCGAGAGCCCAAGCAGAATGAACAGCGCCCAGGTCATGACCCGGGCGTTTTCTCTTCGAGCCCTGCCGGCGGAATGAAGAGCTTCTTGTCGCTGGCCGCGGCGTAAGCCGTCTCTTGGGAAATCAGCCCGCGGCGCAGCAACACAGCCAGACACTGGTCCATCGTCTGCATGCCGAACTGCGAACCGGTCTGAACCAGCGACTGGACTTGGTGCGACTTGCTCTCACGGATGAGGTTCTTGACCGCGGGCGTGGCAATCAACACCTCCATCGCCGCAATCCTACCCCGGCCGTCTTTCCTAGGCAAGAGGGCCTGGGAAACAATACCCCGAATCACATTGGCGAAAATCTGACGCACATAGTCGTGCTGGTCTGCGGGAAACACGTCAATCACCCGGTCTACCGTCTGCGCCACGCTGTTCGTATGCAGGGTTGAGAGGACCAGATGTCCGGTCTCAGCCGCCGTCAGCGCCAGCCTAATCGTCTCCAGGTCCCGCATCTCGCCGACAAGGATGACATTCGGGTCCTCCCGCAGGCAAGCCCGCAGCGCCGTCGCAAAGGACCGCGAGTGCGTACCAATCTCGCGCTGGCTGATTAGACAGTTCTGCCCCCGGAAGATGTACTCAATCGGGTCCTCGATCGTGATAATCCGGGCCGTACGCTCTTGGTCAATCCGGTCAATCATGCTCGCCAAGGTCGTTGACTTGCCGCACCCGGTCGGACCGGTTACGAGCACGAGTCCCGACGGACAACGCGTCAGCTCGGCCAACGACTCCGGGGCAGGCAGTTCCTCAAGCGAACGGATCCGGGCCGGTATGATGCGAAACGCTCCGCCAACGCCGGCGAGGTCCAGAAATGCGTTCACCCGTGCCCTGATGCGCTCCGGGGTGACGTACTCGACCGAAAGCGCCGCATCGCCGGTCGGTACGGTGCCCCAGGTGTAGGAGAGGTCGAGCTCGCGCTTCCGTTCGAGTGCCGCGCGCTGCTCGTCCGTCAGTATCGAATAGACCAGCGCCTGCGCGTCTTCTGGCGCAAGCGCTGGCCCGGGGATTCTCTTGAGCTGCCCATTCACTCGGATGATGGGCGGATTCCCGGCCGTTATGTGAAGGTCAGAAGCACCGTACTTCGCGGCATACCGCAGCAGCTCGTCGATGTTCATGCTCGACCACGGCCCCGACTCCCTATCCGCCGGACGACACGATGTGCGGAATGATGAAAATCACCAATTCACTCTTATCGTGTCGGATGGAGGTCTTCTTGAACAGGTGACCGAGCAATGGTATGTCGCCGAGCAGCGGAATCTTGCCAACGTTTCTGGTCTCCTCATCTTTGAGCAGCCCGCCGATGACCGCCACTTCGCCGTCCGCCACCGTCACCTGAGTCGCGGCCTCGCGGCGGGCAACCACCGGACGCTGGTCGTCAGCCGGACCGACATAGCCGGTAATCGCCTCGACCGTCGGCTTGACGCTCATCGTTATCTTGCCGTCGGAGGTGACGCGCGGCGTGACCTCGAGCTTGACCGGCACCGACCGACTCCGCCAAGTCGTAATTACCAGCCCGGTCTTGGGGTCGGTTGATATCTCGCGCACCGGGAAATCGGTTGCCATCGTCATCGTCGCGGTCTGATTGTCGAGCGTCATTGTCTTCGGAGAAGCAATCACCCGGGAACGGCCGCGCGACGCCATCAGTTCCATCGAGGCGTTGAATCGGTCAAGACTGACCTTGCCGATCACAAGATTCGGCCCTGGATTGAGCCAACTCGGCACTTCCTCCGGCAGCCGGGGCGTAACGATTGGGACGCCGAAGTCCTTTTCACTGTCGAACGGCCCCGTGCTCGCATTTGCGGCTAGCGTCCACTGGATGCCGAAACGGTCTTCATCCGTCTGGGTCGTCTCGACGAACTTGGCCTCAATCATGATCTGAGGAATCGGCCTATCATACTCGGCGATGAACGCCGCCGCCGCATCAAGCGCCTCAGGAATGTCGCTTACCACGATGTAGGCCATCCGCTCCGAACCGCCGCCGCTCGCCAGTCGCCGGTCCGCCGCAAGGACCTCACCGGCCGGTGACAACACCCTCTTCATAACCTTGACGATGTCGGTCGCCTCAACGTAGTCGAGTCGAAACAGCCGCGTCTGGGTCTCGCCGAACATCTCCTTCTTGAGCGGCTTGACAATCAGGATGCCGTTCCGCCGGTCTTCAACGATGTTAGCCATCGCTGCTTTGACCAGCGCCTCCAAGCCGACCCGAAGCGGCACGTCGTTGAGCCGGACCGTGACCACTGATTTGACGTCCTGGGTCGTCAGAATGTTCAAGTTGAACTGGCTGGCAAGCATTCTCAACACGTCGGTGATCTCCGCGTCCTTGACGTAGATTGTCAGGCGCTTGCCGGCAAACTGGTCCAGCGGCTCTGCCGCCGGCATCGAAACCACCGGAACCGTTCCGATATCAACAACGACCATGCCCTTCTCGGTGGTTACTCGGTGTTGCGTCAGCTCGCGCAGCTTGACGGTCACGCGCACGCCGCTCGTCGCCTCGCTCGCCTTGACCGTGACTCCGACCACCGGATAGTACTTCGACTCCAACTGCTCGGCGGCCACCCGGGAAGTCGCCCCCATCAGGTCGATGACCACGGCCGGCGGTTGGGCCGTGACGAACGAACTGACGTTGGGGTCGCCGTCACAGGCAATCGTCACCCGCACGCCCTCGAGCAGCTTGTCGATTGCGACGTCGGTCACGTTTATCGTCTCCTGTGCCGTCAGGACAGTGCCGAGGCCCAGGATGGTCAGTAGCGTAATGATTCTCTTTGTCATATCTTACTCCCCCAGCATCAGGGTGAACGTCCGTCCGCCCTGTTCTAGTGTTACTTTGTCGGTCTCGATGTTGACGATCCGCTTGCCGCTGATGTAGTCTCCGACCTCAAGAATCTGGTCGTTGATCAGCGCATAGGCACGCTCGCCGCCGACCGTAATCGCCTTGAGCGACAGGTTGGCCAGCTCGTTGACCATCACCCAGTCCCGCACAAACGGGTCGCTGCCCCAGACCTCTGGCGGAATCTCCCGCATCTCAGTAGGCGGCGGAGCGGCCGCTGTGTCCTTGGGTGCGGTGGCGGTCGCCGGGGTCGGCACCTCGGTCTCCGGCGTTCCCCGCCTAGCCTCGGTTCGCCTCTTGGCTTGAGCGGCCACCGAGCCAGATAGCTCTTGGGCCGCGTCATCAATTTGTGTGCTGAGCTCGGGAACGGAACTCCGAACCCCGAAGAGCAGCGTATACAGCGCGAGCACTGCGACTGCCGCGCCCAGTACAACCAGAATCCGCTGTCTCAAGGTGCTCCTTTCTTTGCCGGCATCATCCAGCCTCGTCTCAAAACCTACCTGCGTCGCCGCGCCCGCGGCTCTCCACCGCCGTAACCGAACGGCGCGACACTCTCTCCGACTCGGACCGACGAGCGTCGGCCGAACGATTCAACCTCGATTCGGTCCGGCGCAATCGCCACCACCTTGCGTCCCATGACGACGTCGCCGACCTGGACTCGGCGCCCGTCAATCAATGCATAGCTCTCGCTGCCCAGGGAGACAATCGCCTTGACAACATAGAACTGCCCTTTCCGACTCCTGGTGCCCTTCCGGCCCCGGCGCGAACTCCGCAGCATCCGCCGGCGCTCACGTTCCTGACGCTTCAGCTCGCGGCGCCGGCGCTTCTCCTCGGCCCGGCGGCGCTTCGTTTCGGCACGGCGCTCTTCTTTGCTCATCGTCTTGAGCGAACCGCTGACCCTGCCGCCGGAACGGCCGCGCGCCGACTTGGCAGAAGCAGCCGGGCGTGTACCGGTGGTCGTCTTCCGGTCGGCGGTCGAATCCTGCTCGGTCTTTCGGGCGCTCTTCCCCTTCTTTGCCGTGCCCTTCGGCCGCAGCAGCATGTAGCCCGCCAGACCGAGGACGGCGACGAGGATGAGCACCAGGACGATACGTCTCACAACCGTCCCCCGGCGGCCAGGCTCGACGCGTAGAGGTTGACCAACAGTTTCGCTTCGATTTCCGGCCTAATATCCTCGCGCGCGTTCACCTCGAAGTCCGGCACGCGTACGAAGTAAGGAAAGTTCTTCAACGATTCAACGTAACGCCCAACGTCCAGATAGCGTCCCTGCACGGTAATCAGAAACGGCACGCTGCGCAGCGGCTGCGCCGGCGATTCCTCTTGCAGCAGGGTATCAAGCCCGGGTGGGATGATCTCGAGAAAGCGAACCTTCTGGGCCGCGGCCTCGTTCGCCAGCCGGCGCAGCATCGTGAGCATCTCCGACCGCGGGATGACTCGGGCGACGAAAGCAGCGTTCGCCTCCTGCAGTTCGCCTACCCGCTGGCGCAGTCGGCCGATGTTCTTGACGCGGGCCCGGGTCTCGTCAAGCTGTTTCTGGAGCTCGACGACCTGCGCGGCTGTCCGCTGCCTTGCCTGCAGTCTCGGCTGGTAAAGCAGAAACCATGCGGCAATCGCCATCAGCCCGTACACCACCAACCCAATCAGCAGAACACGACGTTCAAGTAATGCCATGGTTCACTCCGTAACGCACTGGATTTCGAACTCGAGGACCGACTCACCCTGCAACGTACCCCGTGACTTGGAGACCAGCATTACCTGCTTGAACGCCGGGCTGGTCTCAAGGTCAATCAGGAACTGCGCAAGGTCAACGTCGAGCAGAAACGGCTCGCCCGATACCACCCCGGCCAGCTTGACATTTCGTTGCCCGGTCAGCACGCAGGTGTTGAGCTGGATGTTGGCCGGTACGATGCGCGTCAGTTGAGCCATAACCGGCACCGAGATGATCTCCTCGCCGACGACATCGCGCAGACTTCGCTGCTTGGCTTCCAGCTCTCGGACACTAGCCTCAAGGGCGAAATACTCCTTATTGCTCTCCTCGGTCGCTTTCAGGTCACGCTTGAGCCGGTTGGCCCGGCCGACGTACGCTTGGGACCAGCCGGCCAGAACGACAAAGATGAAGATTAGCAGGCCGCCCCAGACGATGCCGCCCGCGACCGCCAGTCGAATGTCGCGTGCTACATACTTGCCGGTCTTCATCTCGACCGGCAGCAGGTCAACCGCCGAATGGTCGTAGAGCAGCCCGAGCGCCGTAACCAGCCGGTAGCCGATTTCGTCCTCCGGAGTCGTCCCTTTCTTGTAGAGCCCGGCGCTCCGGAACGGGTCGAACAATTCAGTCGGAATCCCGAGGTTGGTCTGGATGTACTCCCGTATGCCGGCCATTGCCGCGGTGCCGCCGCAAACCAGCAGACGGTCAATCCTGGTCTCACCGAACTCCCGGCGATAGTAGTCAATTGAACGGTTGACCTCGGCGACGAACCGCTCCAGCGCCGGTCGCTGGAGGGTGGCCAGCCGCTTGACCACAATCCCCGAGGGAAGCCGCTCAGTGTTGTCTTCGCTGGGGATGCCGTGCCTCCGCTTCAAGTTCTCGGCGTCGTAGGCATCAAGCGCCAACTGCCCCTCTTCGGTCGTAATCGCCACCGTCATCGCCTCGGTAATCGCGTTGCCCGCGGTCGTTATCGTCCGGGCCAGGTCGAGCCGCTCACCCTTCATGAAGACCATGTCGGTAAACTCGGCCCCGATGTCGAGTAGACAGACCGTCTCATCCGGCCGGACGTTGCCGAACTTCTTTACTGCCGCCTGCAGCGCGAACGGAATGACGCTAATCGAAGTCGGCTCCAGTCCGGCCTTGCGCAAGGTGCTGATATGGTCCGAAACGATGTCCTTGCGCGCGGCCACAACCATGACGTTGTCCTTGATTGCTCCGGCCTCACGCTGGGGACCAAGGGTCTTGAAATCGAGAATCGCTTCGTCAAGGGTAAACGGTGAGTACTTCTCCAGCCGCAAAAGAATCGCATCCTTCAGCTCGCGCCGGTTCATCTTCGGGAACGGTGCCTGCCGCAGACTGACCGACGGCCCGGAAACGAAGCTGTAGACCTCGCCCGGCTTGTAGTCCTTAATCAGCTCGCGCAGAATCGAGGGGACGTCGAACGCCTCACCGATCTCCTTAAGACCGTAGTCAACGACACGCCCACCCTCCATCTTCACGAACTTGACTGAGTTGGAGCCGATATCAATGCACAGCGTGCCTTTGCCGCCGCCGCCGCCGAAAATGCCGCCTAAGCCGGTTGCCATGTTCCTCCTTAAGTGCCTGCTGTCATTGTGGGGTCACCGTGATTTCAGAACCGTCACTGAACCGCAGACGAAACTCCGCACCGCTCACGTTTACCGGGCTGCCCGCACCGGTTGAATCCTGATTGAAGTACAACATCTGGAAGTTCACCAGTTCGGCCCGGTTGGCCGGAGCAACACAGGGCGGAGTAAGCTGGACCGTGCCGCCCTGTCCCACGCCGAACGGGCGCAGCGAGTCGGGCGGGGCGCCGTTGACCGAAATCGCCTGCATGTACGCCGGCGTCGGTGCCTGCACCAAGAATATCGAGTGAATCGTATCGTCGGACGAACCCTCGTTGACGACGCTGAACCAAAAACTGGAACTGTCGCCCAAGACAATCGTCGGCGTACCAACCAGCACCAACAGATTGCGGAACGTCCGGCCGAAACGGAAGTCAACCACCGTCCGCGAACGCGGCGCGACGGTGACCCATCGGGAAATCGAATCACCGCCAGCAATGCTCGCTACCAGCCGGTGCGTTCCGACCGGCACCGGACGACCGTTGGCCGGCCCAAACTGGTAGAAGCCGCCTTCGTCAGGCGAAACAAAATAAGGCGTCTGCCCCGAACTCGGTCGCAGCACAATCGAAATCGAGCTGGCCCTTTCTCCGGGGGTGTTACCCTCTCGGTCGGTAACAGTTCCGGTGACAGTGTTGTCGGTGAGCTGCGGCAATGAATCGGCGACCCGAACCGTCATCGGGTACTTGCCCTTACCCAAACTGGCAATCGTGCCGGTCGCGGGATTGTAGGAGTAGAGATCGCCCCAAGCGTCGTAAAGGAACCCGACCGTATCGCCGGTCAATCCCCGACGGATGTAAGGACCGTGCCAATTGGTGTCGTTGGTCGTATTGACCACGAGCTCCCGCAAATCCAAAGGCAGGCGTCCCATGTCGCCGAAGAAACCGAAGTCCACCCGTCGCCCATCATAAGTCAGATCAGGATTGCCCGTCATCGCCTGGACCAGCTCGTTCAACTCTCTCGCCGTCTGTTCGAATAACCCACGGTCCCGGGTCGCATCAATCGTCCGCAAGGCAACGGTACTCAAGATGCCGATAATCAGCAAAACGACCAGCAGCTCCATCAAAGTGAAACCGCGGCTGCCGCCGACCGCGCGCAAGTCTCTACCCACCCGACAACTCATGGTTCGTTATTCCAGTCCACATTCAACTGAAGCCTGACATCCCGCGCACCGAAACCGGGATAGACGGTCACGTTCATCGTCGTCATCACACTGTCCCGGGGCGGCGTGAAGTGAATGTACTTGCCGTGTAGTGTGTGGCTACCTTGAGGAATGTTGACGAAGCTGAACTGCCCGTTGGTCAGTTGCAGTCCGGTCAGGGATGTCGCATAGGTGCGCCCCTCAAATGGGTATTCCAGCGTCACTCTGATTCCACCGAGAATCGTGTCGTTCGCCGGCGGAGTCATCCCCCGGACGTCAACCACCCGCCCCTGAACCGTGTTCTGTAACAATGCCTGACGCTCAAACCCCAGACTGTGGGTCATCCAGCGCGTCCGGTCCACAAGACCTCGTCCGCCGTAGCTGCGCAGGAAAAGACTGTCCTTGTTGTAAATGATGGAATCACCCCAGCCGTCAAACAGAAAAGCCATCGGCGACTCATTGAACGGTGCTCGCAGATAAGGCCCACGCCACCGACTGCTCTCGGGCGGCGACACCGGTGGCGCAATCGCCAGTTCGGCTAGATTCTCAGGTAGACGTCCCATGTCACCGATGAACCCAAAGTCGGCACGCCGTCCCGCGACCACATAGCTCGGGTCACCGGTGATTGCCGTAGCAATCTGCTCCAGTCGTTTGCGCGTCGTCTCATACCGCCCGCGCTCCAGTGTCACATCCCAGGCCTTAACCGCGGCAGTCAGAATCAGACTCAGGACCATCAGGACAACCAACAGCTCAAGCAGTGTCATACCAGCCCGACGGTCAGTGGTCAACTAGAACCTCACAACAATGTCGTCGCTGTCCTTGGCTCCGGGTTGGCCGAGAAAGAGATTGTCCGCCCCGGCACTCCACAGCCCAACCGTATCATTGTTCTCAATCAAAAAACGATAGAAGACACCCCAGGCATCACTGCGGTAGCCCAGCTGGCCGTCTTCTCTAACATATGGACCGTTCCAGCCTTTCTTAATGTATGGGTCCCACGCCGGTATCGTCTCCTTGCCGACGTAGTCAACCCGCTCGTAGATGCCCTCAAATGGATTTCGGGTCGCGAGCTCGATCAGGTCGCGCGGATAGCGGCCAACATCGGCCCGGAATCCCATGGCGACCAGTTCGCCCCCAACCTGAATATCAGGATTGCCGGCGATAGCGTCGCGCAGCATGCGCATCTCCTGCATTGTGGCGACTCGACGGGCATTGGCAACAACGCGGCTGATGATTGTCGGCACGAAGAAGGCGAGGATGATCCCAATCACCGATATAACGACCAGCAACTCAATCAGCGTGAACCCACGGCTGAGGCGTGAAGTGACGTTCACTGAATGTATTATAGGAATCCGCCGTGCTGAAGTCAAGGACGGAAGACCGGCTGCCCCGACCCTAGTTGTGGAGCAAGAAGATGATTGCGTTGCCATCGGCGTCAAACTCCCGAATCGCGACCCCGTTTGTACCAATCGCTACCAGACCGTAGCCGACCGGCGCCTGCGCCCCTTCCGGTTCCCAGACCCCGTAGACAATCTCGCCCGGGCTGTAGCCGTCAATGTCATTGGGTCCGTCCTCTTGATTATTGCTCAAGTCGCTCTCTTTCTCGTAGTCCTCAGGGTTGAACTCATCCGGGTCCATCTGCCGATTACTCCACGGATTGGTCGGCAGACGACCGAGTTCCTCATTGAAGACCCCTCCGGGAAAGAAAGAGCCATATCCATCCTCGTAGAAGTCGTCCGCGTAGTAACCCTTCTCCATGTGGAACGCCTCAATCACGACCTGAACATTGTGCAGGTTCATCTTCATCGCCGCACGTCGAGCCTGCTCTCGGGCGTTCCGGAAGTTCGGGACGGTCATTGCCAGCAGGATACCGATAATCAGTATCACCACCAACAGCTCGACAATCGTAAAGCCTCTGGGTTCACGCATATGTCACCTCACTGATATATAGTCCAACTCGCCTTGGCTGTCAAGGAAAACCCGGCTACTCTCTTGCTCCTGGGGGCGTCGTCGTCCGGACCCTGCCATTGTCAAGGAAGTACCGACCGCCGTAGGGATCGCGTTCGGGCACGCCGTCCACGTAGCCGGCCGACGCCAGTTCGCTCAGGTCGGCCGGCAGCCGCCTCCGGTCCTCTTGGAATCGGTCAACAGCACGCTGCAGCCGGTCAAGGGTTTCCATCAACTTCAGATTGCGCAGTTGCCGGACGACAAGTTCTCGGAGCCGTTTGTTCTCGGTGGCGTTGTACATCTCGACCCACATCTGGCGGGCCGTCTCATAGTCCCCGGCCTTGGCCCGAGCCACCGCAGCCCACCGGCGGCTAACAAACCAAGCGCCCGGCAGCCGGGAAGCGATGTCGAACAAAACCCCGGCAGTTTCATAGTCTCGCGACACCATGTAGCTGATAAATGCCGCATCAAACGGCAGTTGCCACGCCATCGGGTTCGCCTTCATGCCGGAGAAAAGCAAATTCATCGCCTCGGTCGGCTGGCGTGCGTCCCAAGCCAGCGTAATCGCACCAAAATGGTAGGCGCCAAGGAAACTCGGGTCGAGGGTCGTCAGAATTTCGAAAACGTGGCCCAACCACTCATACTTCCGGTCGGTCATCAGATGATGGCCGTAGTACTGAATCGCCCGGAGCCAAACCAAGTCCGCAGCCAGCTCGCGGTACTCAATCGCCACTTGGCGAATGAACCGCCCAGAAGGGAAATAGGCCAGCTCCTGGATAACCTTCTCGCGCATCCTGCCTTCGCCCGCCCGGTCCAACGAAAGCTGCAGCAGATAGACGCCAACAAAACCCCAGAGCACAAGCACAATTGGCAGCAGCCGTACCAGCGGCCCAGGCGCCGCCGGAACGGGCCGCTCGACGACCTCTTCGAGCAACGGCTAGAACTCCTTGCGGTTGAATATCGCCACCGAGATGGAAAGCAGCGTGGCGGCGTAGACGACCGCGTACAAGGTGGCGAGCAGCAATGCACTCGGGTCAAGCAGGACGTTGTTCACGACTTCACCCCGGATGTTGAAGTTGGCGAAGTTAGGCAGGACGTAGTAGAGGAATTGGGAAATGAACTTCACGACCGGCGAAGGGCTCATCGCCGCCAGTAGCCGTAGGTCGCGGGTCAAGTGGCCGACAAAGTAAACGGCAAACGTGAATACCGCACCGGTAATCGGCGTCGTAAATGCCGAGAACAGCACCGCCACTGCGGTCAGCACCGCCAGCTCCATCAGCGTCATCAGTACCGACCAGAGCAAGTACGCCGAGGCCTCTACCCGCAGCACAAATAGAATAATGTAGAAAAGCAGCGTCATGACCGCGAGGCTGACAAACAGCACCGCGAGCAGCCCGAAGTACTTGCCGAGAATGAACTCCCACCGGCGCACAGGCTTGGCAAGGACAATATAGATCGTGCGTTTCTCAACCTCCTTGTAGACGATCCTCCCCCCGACCAGCACCGCAATCAACACACAGAAGAGCGTAATCGCCGACAAACCAAGGTCCTTGATAATCTTGCTCTCCTCACCCAGCGCCAGCGGCTGAATCACCCGGGCGCTGCCCATGACCAGTGCGGCAAAGACCAACAATGTCACCAGCACCTTGTCCCGGATTGACTCCCGGAACGTGTTGAGCGCCACCGTGCCGATTCTACCCATCGCTACACTTTCCCGGCTCGGCTCACCTGAGCCATAAAGTGGTCCTCCAACGTCCTGCGTCTCGGTACAATCGCCACGACCCGGGCCTGGGCCTCGCGGGCAATCGCCATCACCTTTTCCACGTCCTCTTCGCTGCGAACCGTGAGCAACAAGTCACTCCCGGACTGAATCGAACGTTCGGCCACCCGTTCCATCGCCTTTCGGAACTTCCCGGCAGCACCTCGAACCGTCACTTCAACCGACTCGGTGTCTTCTCCCAGAATCTCGCTCAATTGACCGACGCTCACCATCCGGCCGCCGATGATGATTCCGACCCGGTCGCAAATCATCTCGACGTCGGTCAGGATGTGAGTCGAGAAAAACACCGTCTTGCCCTGGTCCCGCAGTCCGGCAATCAGATCGCGAAACTCATGGCGGCCGACCGGGTCCAACCCGCCCATCGGTTCATCAAGCACGACCACCTCCGGGTCACCGACCAACGCTTGGGCAATCCCCATCCGTTGCAGCATGCCGCGTGAGTAGCCGCGCATCTGCTGGTTCGCCGCCGACTCCATCCGCACCAACCGCAGCAGACTCCTAATTCGGTCCTCAACCTCGCCCTTCGGCACACCGGCCAGACGGGCCGAGAACTGCAGGAACTCACGCGCGGTCAGGTACTCATAGAAATACGGCGACTCTGGCAGAAAACCAATCTTCGCCTTGACCCGGGCATCGTACGTCGGCCGGCCCAGCACCTGAGCCCGGCCCGAACTCGGCCGCGAAAGCCCCATTAGGATCTTGATAAGCGAAGTCTTGCCCGCGCCGTTGGGCCCAAGGAACCCAAACACCTCCCCTTGCTGGACGCTGATACTGACATCGGTCAGCGCCTTAACGCGCCGCATCCGGAAACCGGAGCGGTAAGTCTTCGACAGCCGGACCGTCTCGATGGCCGGTTCGATAACTGCCGTCATGACCCTGCGATTATAGAAGAGGCTCATCTAGTGTCAAGCAGACCGGGCACACGAACCAACAAGACGGCCGTCCAGCACGCCGCGGCTTGCGCCGAATGGAATTTGAGGAAACTGTCAGTCCGCTGACTGCACCCGATTCGAAACTCTGGGCCCTTCCCCATGCGTCACCCTGCGCGAAGCGAGACGAAACCGTCTCTCTCCCTTGAGGGAGAAGGCGAGGGTGAGGGGAACCAGTGCCGACAGCCCTTGTTCGGTCGTTTTGGCTCATGGCTTCTCGCCTTTCCTGATGTTCTTGACACCTGCTCCGGACAGTCGAGAATGAAACGATGAATCTCCGGGGCCAGCGCGCCGTCCTCGCGCTATCCGCCGTGCTGTCAGCCGAGTCGGCCATGCCGCGCCGGCCGGAGTTCGGCGAGTATCGGGCGGTGCAGGAGTCAGGGTTAAGGTTGATGTGGCGAGAAAGGATGGCCTGATGGAAACGAGATTGCTCAGACTGATGCAGGTACTGCTGATGGTGCTGCTGGTTCCTCAGTTCGCGCGGGCGACGGTGGATACGGCCTGGGTGCGGCGGTATGACGGACCGAGGCACGGACATGACTGGGCGACGGCGCTCGCGGTGGACTCGGCAGGCAACGTGTACGTGGCCGGGGTCAGTGCGGCCGACACCGGCTACCGAAACCTAGACTTCGTGGTCATCAAGTACTTTCCGAATGGCGATACGGCCTGGGTGCGGAGGCGGGACTTCGGGGGCGATGATTCGCCCAGCGGACTCGCAGTGGACGCTCAGGGCAACGTGTATGTATCTGGCACCACCGGCAACAACCGGATTGCGACGGTGAAGTACAGCTCAACCGGTCAGCCTGTATGGTCGCGCATGTTTGACAGTCGGGCTCAGGGCAACGGACTCGGATTGGATGCGGAGGGGAATGTGATAGTATTTGGAGATACCCTAACTCCACCTCCCACTACCACGTCGGACGTCGCGGTTCTGAAGTACCTGCCGAACGGCGACACAGCGTGGGCGAGGTTCTACGACTGGGCGGGCTACGATGATGCCGCGGATGCGATGGCGATTACGCCAGAGGGCGATGTCTGCATTGGCGGGTTCTGCGTTGATGCAAACCCTGGGGGCAACGTGCTGGTGCTCAGATATGGCGCGACGGGGACCCTTCTTTGGTCGGCCTTCTACGATGGTCCGCAGCACGGCTCTGACTGGGCGAATGACATAGCGGCGGACCAAGACGGCAATACCATCGTCACCGGCGTCAGCGACAATGGCTACGGGACGCCACCTGACTACCTGACGGTCAAGTACAACCCCGCAGGCGAGACGGTCTGGGTGCGGAGGTACAACGGGACGGCGAATGACTGGGACGAGGCACGAGCAGTCGCGGTCGACGTCCTGGGGAACGCATATGTCACAGGAAGCGCGAGGTACACGGATACACGCGGCGACTTCACAACCATCAAGTACCGACCCGACGGGTCCGTTGCCTGGATCGTCCGCTATGACGGACCGGCCCATTCCGGAGACGGCGCCTACGCAATCGCAGTCGCAGATGACGGCCGCGTGTACGTTACCGGCAACAGCTTTGACCCTCAGACACTGGCGGATTGCGCCACCGTCTGCTATGATTCGAGTGGTGAAGTGGTCTGGGTCAAAAGGTACAACAGCCCTTCGAACTGGGCGGAGTACACAACGGAGTTGGCGCTCGGTCCCTGCGGCGCGGTATGCGTGGCGGGTATCGGCTACACGGCAGGCAGCGCAAGTAGCGACATCCTGACCATCAAGTACGTCCAGAGCGGTGGCGGCGTCGAGGAACGCTCGGTGCCGTCCGCTCAAGCTGCGCTGCCCGCGCTGGAGGCGGGGCCGAGCCCGTTTACGGCGCGGACAGCCATCAGCTTTCGGCTGACGGATATGGTCAGAGCGAACGTCGTGGTGTTCGATGCTGTCGGACGGCCGGTGCGGACTCTTGTGGAAAGCCGGCTGCCTGCCGGAGTTCACTCCGTCGTCTGGGACAGGACCGATGACGACGGTCAGCGAGTCCCCCCAGGAGTCTACACCGTCAGGCTGACGGCAGAACAGACGAAGCAGAACCTGAAGGTTCTGGTCTTGGATTAGCACAAGAATGAGATGACGAACAGGGTTTCGGCTGTTGCGGCGATGCTCTTGGGCATCGTCGTCTTCGCGTCGGCTCAGGTGGCCGGGCCGGACGAGATGATGAAGGGCATTGAGTTCACGCGGGCCTCGTCGGTCTACCCGTACAACTCAGGCAGCGCGCGGCAGGCTCTGGAGCGACTGGCCGCTACCGGTGCGAACTGGGTGACGATTGTGCCGGTCTGGTGGATGTCGGACACCGGCGCGTCCAACATCTTCTGGATGCTCGACCAGTCGCCGTCAGACGCCGAAGTGCGGCAGGCGGTGCGCTGGGCCCGGCAACTGGGACTCGAGGTGTTCATGAAGCCCGAGGTGCACTGCCTGAGCGGCGTCTGGCAGGGTCATCACGACCCGCACGACGAGGTCTGGTTCTACTCCTACTCCTCGTTCATCCGGCACTTTGCCGAACTGGCCCAGGAAGAGACCTGCGCGATGTTCTGCGCCGGGGCTGAGCTGGACAAGTCAGCCGACGAACCCTGGGAGCGGGACCAGTGGCTGGCCATCATCGGGTACGTCAAGAGCAAGTTCCTGGGCCCGGTCACCTATGCTGCGGACTGGCGGACCTACCCCAGCATTCCGTTCTGGGACGCGGTTGATGTCATCGGCATCAACGCCTACTTCCCGCTCAGCGACGACGCCGTGCCCCACCCGCTCAGCGACACGGTCAAGTACCTGGCCGGGGTCTGGAAGAACCGGTGGATTCCGGAGATTGAGGGGTTCCGCAATGCCCACAACTGGGCCGACACGGTCAAGCCCATCATCCTGACTGAACTCGGCTACCGGAGTATCGAGGGCTGCTACCGGTATCCCTGGGACGAGCAGATTGCCGCGCCCTGTGACGGCCGGATGCAGCGTCACTGCTACATCGCCGGGCTGCACTCGCTCTTGGGCAGACCGTGGTTTGCCGGCTGGTTCTGGCACGAGTGGACGACCGACCCCGACCAGGGTGGTACTGAAGACCTGAGCTACAGCCCCAAAGGCAAGCCGGCCCAGGAAGTGCTCCGGCGCTGGTTTGCGGCCGTCGGGACGCAGCGCGGCATCAGCATGGCGGCCGACCGACACCACAGCGACATTTATGAGTGGCCCCGCACGGAGCTGGCGGTCGAGTCCCTGGCGCGGACCTGGGCCGAGTGGGTCACGATCGTGCCTGTCGGCTGGATGGACAGCATCGGCTCAGACGGCATCCGGGTGATAAACGCCACCACGTATCCTGCCTCACCGTCAGACCACGCCCTGGGCCAGGTAATGGCCTGGGCTGAAAGCGCCGGCCTGAAGGTGGTCCTCAAACCGCATGTTGACTGCATCAACGGTGACTTCAGGGGCAACCATGACCCCAAGGGGGCCGGAGTACTCGAAGACTGGTTCGAAGACTACCGGGTCTTCATCACGACCTATGCGCGGATGGCTGAGTCGGCGAACTGCGAGCTGTTCTGCATCGGCACCGAGCTCAACCACGCGGTCGATGATGGCCAGGAGATAGCCCTTTGGCGCAGCTCAATCATCCCCGCGGTGCGGCAGGCGTACTCCGGGCCGATAACCTTCACCGCGCTGTGCACGTTCTTGAACGACCCGCCGGACGATGATACAGTCCTGCCTGACCTGTGGACAGACCTGGACTTCATCGGCGTGGATGCGTACTTCCAGTTGTTCCCAAAGGAGCTGTACCCGAGCTACGGCGACGTACGCGATACGTTCGACGGCCAGAGGCCGAACGTGTACGACTTGGTCGAGGGTGCTGACCCCTACAACCCGCTGGCTTGGCAACAGAAGTGGCTTCCTCGCCTCGGTAGCCTGAGTGACTTGGTGGACAAGCCAGTTATCTTCCCGGAAATCGGGTATCGGAGCATAGACAGCTCGGCCTGGCTTGGCGGGGGATGCCAGCGGTACGGGTGGGACTCGCTGTACTCAGGCACGACTGCTGACCTGTATGCGGTATGTTTTCCGATGGACACGCTGATTGGCTATGTAGTCGGGGCGGGCGGGGCGATACTGAAGACGACAAACAGCGGCGGTCTTTGGGTCAGTAGGTCATCAGGCACTTCCTGTGACCTCTACGCTCTCTCTTTTCCCAGGCAGAATGCCGGCTACGCGGTTGGAGCTGACGGCACCATTCTCAAGACCGAGGACGGCTGGGAGAATCGGACGAAGAAGGCCATTGACGGGCAGCACGCCGCATATCGCGGGGTATGCTTTCCCTTTGACCCGGATACCGGTTACGTGGTGGGCGACGGCGGGATAGCGTTGAGGACATCAAACGGCGGCGACAACTGGAGCACGATGTCGGTCGGAACCACCGCGGGGCTGCGGTCAGTTGACTTTCCGTGCAGGGACACGGGGTTCATCGTCGGTGACTCGGGGATAGTGCTCAGGACCACGGATGCGGGCAGCACCTGGACTCGCTGCAACTCACCGAGCGGGTGGACCCTGCGCTCGGTGCACTTCCGCTCACCCGACACCGGCTACGTGGTCGGCGACAGCGGGACCTGCCTGTACACTCAGGACGCAGGCGAGACCTGGCTTGATAACAGCCTGCGCCACAGCAGACAGACGCTGCGGGCCGTCACCGTGCCGGCGCTGCGTCCGAAGTACGATACGTCGGCCTATGTGGTTGGTGACGAGGCGGCGATACTGCGGGTGGTGAGCTTCGACGACGCCTGGGAGATTGACGGCATGCGACAGTGGTATCCGGTGTATCGCAACTACAACGACATCTGCTTTCCCGACAGCCTGACCGGGTTCATCGTGGGCGACAGCGGCACAATCTTGAAGACCACCCGGGGTGGAAGGATGCGGATTGACTACAACGAGCAGAGGAACTGCTACGAGGCGGCGTTCCGGGCATTCTGGAGCAGCCGGGATGACCTCAGACCGTCGCCGTGGTTCTACGGGTTCCACTGGTGGGGCTGGGAGACCGAGCCGACGCCGCGCGAGCGACAGAACGGGCTATGGGTTGATGCATTCACCCCGCAGCAGAAGCCGGCGCAGACTGTGTTGACCCAGTGGTACTCGACCAGACCGGTGGACCCCGGGCCCAATGGCCACCACGTGCGCCACTACCCGACCGGCAGCCTGGACGTAGTTGTGCCCGAGAACGGCAGGGTGAACGTTCCTTTGGTTCTCTTCAGGCTGGAGTCGCGCAGTTGGGAAGGCGGCGGCCCGGCTGACCAGGCAAGGCTCATTCAGGAGTACTGCGGCCGGGGCGACACCATCTTGAAACTCGACTCTACCGCCTGGTTCAACCTGGGCCAGCAGACCACCTTCAATACCGAGTGGCGGTTCCTGTCGGGTGAGGGTAAGTACCGCTTCTACGTCCAGTTCCTCGACCTTCCTGACAAGCTCAGCCCGCCCTACCCTGACTTCGAGGACACGGTCGTGGTCTTCGACACGACCGCGGCTGAAGGAAGCATCACGCTCAATGGCGGGGACCGGTTCGCGACCTCGCAGACCTGCTCGCTGGCGTACGCGGCGTCGGATATGGTCTCAGGGGTCAGAGCCACTCGGCTCGGCAGGGCCGAGCTGGTCAACCTGGTGGCTAACCCCAGCTTCACCGCGCAGGACGGCGGCTGGGAGTTCTTTCCGGGCGGGCGGTATCGCACTTCACTGGATATTGCCTGCCGAGTGTATGGTGTGGGCCTGACTGGCTTTTCTTTCCTGATTCAACAAGCCTAGCTCTCTTAA
>FWPV01002034.1_pt1 | contig 51384 bp, 40 predicted proteins | sample 2228371 | NCBI WGS metagenome assembly FWPV01 (sample SAMEA103939776, study PRJEB20133) | metagenome
TACGTCACTCAGGCCCAGACCTATCATCCTGACTGGTTTACGTGCGTTACCGAGGATAGCTAGGGTATCCCGACAAATGTCGGAAACGTAACTCCTCCATCCACGGCCCCTGCAGCGTGGCCGGGATGCCGTAGGGCGATGTGGCGCCCGCCAGCTTGACCAGTCCATAGGTATGATACCAGGTCAGCAGCGGGTCGGGCAGTTCCAACCGCGGTACGCCCGCCCAGAAAGCGCGCCACCACGCCTCGGCGACATCCCGGCAGATTTCGAGGTTGGACGTGGCTGTGAGACGGATTGCTGCCGGGGCCGGGTCTCCCCCCAAGGCGGTGGCGATGACCAGCGTTGCCTCGCGCCACTGCCAGGCAAGCGCCAGGGCGGGGTCGGCGGGCAGCCGCTGACAAAAGCCACCGCCTTCCGCGGCGCCCCAGACCTCCGGCGGCCGGCAACCGACCGCGGATAACCGCTCACCGACGTAATGCCAGGCCGGGATGAGGCTTACCGTAACGCGACCCTGGAGTTCGGGCGGAACCTCCATCCAGATCAACTCACAATCAACTGCCTGGCGCAGGATCACATCGGCAGTGCGGCCTGCACGATCCGCCAGGCGCACCCGCAGCGCACCCGTCGGCAGATCAAGCTCGGCCGAGACCGGCCGCAGGCCGTCGGGGAAAGCCAGCTCCAGCCGGCCGCCGCCGATCTGTTGAGGCCGCCGTGGTTGACCGGCTTCGAGGGCGAAATCGCGGAAGACCTCCCGCACAGTCGGTTCCTGACCGGCGAGCAGCAGATCGCGCATCTGCACATAAGTGATGCGTCCGGGAAAGTCGTTGCCCCCGCGGTGATCCCAGAAGCCGGCGCGGGCAATCGTCAGTTTCAAGGTCTGATCGCCCCAGACCAGCAGGCCTTGCACGCCGTTGGCCAGGGCGATGCCGGTGTGGGCGCGCGGGAGGGGGAAAGTCCAGGAGAGGTTGGCAGGTGGATTCATGACAGACATTCGCGCCGCACGCGGCGTTACGGCGGATGAAGACATAGTCGTGAGGGGCGTACGCCCTGCGTGGGCGCACGCCGTGCACCCCTACAGACGGTATGGCAGGGGCGGACGGCGTTTGTCCCCGGACGCCGTCCGCCCTGCCACATTTGACGGAGGCCTTACTTCTTCGACCACGGCGAGGCCAGGTACGCCTCTTTGTACTCCTTGATGATCTGCTTGTAGGTTGCGGAGTCGGTGATGCTCTTGACGTAGGCATCCCACTCGGCTTCGCTCATCTGCCCCATGATGTACTTCACGCGGTTGTCGGACAGCTTGCTGGTCAGCTCGCCCCACTTGCTGACGAAGGTGGGCGAGTAGAGCCGCAGCGCCCACAGGCGGACGCCCGGGCTGTTCTTGTATCCTTCATACTGGCCGGAGGCGCCAATCCTGAGTTGCTCGAGGCCGTAATCGGTGAAGTTGGCGTAGGTCTTCTGCTGGTAGACCCAATCTTCGACCGTGGCACCCCAGGGGCGGATGCCGATGCTCCAGGCATAGGCGGCATCGTCTTCCCATTTCTTGGTGAAGACGTTCTTGCCGTCCTTGACCTCGGTGTAGCCCAACTCCTTCGGCAGCGTGTCCACGACGTTGCGGGTGTACTTGTCGTCAATCCACTTGTCAATCACAGCGAGCAGGGCCGGGATCTGATCCTTCGGCAGCTTGCTGCTGATGGCGTAGCTCGTCCAGTAGCCGCGGTTGGCATCCACTGCATAGGCCTTGGGCCCCTTGACCGGCGGCACATTCAACATCTTGATCTTGCCGTCCGGGTTCGTATTGGCGTTCCAATCCGGCGGTCGGATCTCGCCGGTCTGGGGGTTTTTCATCTCACCGCACATGTGCCAGCGCCAGGTCCTGATCGCCGCCTTGCCCTTTTCCGTCCAGTCCGGGCCGTTCTGCCCCAGGGCGAACTCCGGATTCATGGCGCCGGCCTTATACAGGTCGCGCACGAAGTTCAGCCAGTCCTTGTACTCGGGCATAAAGGCCTGGTAGGTGAAATTGCCCTCGGCGTCAATCGCCCAGTCGTTGACGCCGGTGAAGGCGTTGATGAACGCCTTACCGCTGGCGCCGTCGAAGTTCGTGCCGGTGAACTGCCAGCCGTAGATGCCGGCCTTCGGATCGGTGAGCTTGAGGATGACGTTCTTCAGCTCATCCATCGTCTTGGGCAGGTCGTCAGGCACTTTGAACCCGGCCGCCTCGAACAGATCCCGGCGGATGCACAGGCTGTTGAAGGTGTACGGCTCCATATTGCTGGGGATGCTCCAGATCTTGCCGTTGTGGGTGATGTTGTCCCAGATGTCCTGGGGGATCTTGCCCAGGTTGGGGTACTTCTTGGCGAAGTCCGGATCCTTGATGTACGGCGTCAGCTCGTGGAACATGCCGTTCTCAATGGCGTCGAACTGGGGTTGGGTGTACATGCCCACCGGGGCCTGGTTCAACTTGGTGAGGATCGGGATGTCGTTGGCTGCCAGCGCCACATTCAGGCGATTCTCGAACTCGTTCGGCGGCACGTAGATCGCCTTGGTGAACTTAACGCCCAACTCCTTGCCCAGCCAGTCGGTGTAGTCGCTGGGGAACTTGGGCGGCGTGCTCCAGGCGATCTCCATGAAGCTCAGCTCCAGCGGCTTCGCTTCGGGTGCCTTGGTGGGCTCCGGCGCCTTGGTAGGCGCCGGTTGCGCGGCCGGCGCTGTCGTCGGTTGCGGCGCCGGCGTCGGGGTCGGCTGGCTGCAGGCCGTCAGGACGAAGCTGATGACCAGCGCCAGGGCGAGGACGGTAGAGAGACGTTTCATGGCTGCTCCTCCTGAAAAGATGTTTGGGATAGCTCACTCTTTGATCGAGCCGATCAGCACGCCTTTGGCGAAATACTTCTGCACGAACGGATAGACCAGCAGGATGGGCGCAATCGTCAGCACAGTGGCGGCCATCTTCACCGTCTCCGGCGGCACCTGGTGCAGACGCATCATCAGCTGGTTCGCCAGCTCGGGATCTTGAAACTGCGCCAGGTTGGCCGACAGGACGATCTGCTGCAGGGTCACCTGCAACGGCCATTTGGTGGCGTCGGAGATGTACAGGATAGCGCTGAAGTAAGTGTTCCAGAAACCGACGGCCGCGAACAGGCCGATGGCTGCCAGCGGCGCCTTGGAAAGCGGCAGCACGATGCGCCAGAAGGTTTCCAGTTCATTGCAGCCGTCTATCCTGGCTGCATCCTCCAGATCGCGCGGCAGCGTCTGGAAGAAGCTTTTGAGCACGAAAACCGTCCACGGACTGACCATCCCCGGCAGGATCAACGCCCACCAGGTATCCAGCAGGCCCAATTGCTTGATCCAGAGATAGGTGGGGATCATGCCGGCGCCGAACAACATCGTCGCCAGCAAGTAGCCCATGATGAACCGCCGGCCGGGCAGATCGGGTTTGGAGACCATGTACGCGCACGATGAATTGAACAACAACACCAACGGCGTCCCTACCACGACCAGGAACAGCGAGGCCTTGAACGAGTTCCAGAAGCCACGGCCGGCCAACACCCACTCGTACGCTGCGATGGAAAGCCTGGCCGGCGCCAGCGTGAAGACCCCCTCCCGGTAGACGCTGGAATCGGTGAAAGAAATCGAGATGACGTAGTAGAGCGGGAAGAGCATCAGCAGCGCCAGCAAGAACAGGAAGAAGCCCAGGATGAGCTGGTAAACCTGTTCGCTCCGCCGATACCCCATGCCGCGCCAGGCGTTCGGTTTGGTGATGGCTGTTTGCGCGCTCATGGTCTCACCATAGCCCTTCCTGGCCGGACTTGCGGGCCAGCCAGTTCGCAAAGACGATCAGCACCAGGGCCACCAGCGATTTTGTCAAGCCCACTGCAGCCGTGTAGCTGAAATTCCCGGCCCGGACGCCGGCCTTGTAGACAAACGTATCAATCACCTCGCTGACATCTATGTTGAGGGGGTTTTGCATCAACCACATCTGTTCCAGGTTGCTGCTCAGGATGCCGCCCAGGCTGAGCACCAGCAGGATGACGACGGTCGGCATGATGCTGGGGATCGTGATATGCAGGATACGCGCCAGCTTGCCCGCGCCGTCCACCACCGCTGCTTCATAGAGCTCCGGGTTGACCCCCGCAATGGCCGCCAGGTAGATGATCGTCCCCCAACCGACCTCCTTCCAGAAGTTCTGGAAGAGGATCAACGGGTAGAAAAGCTCCGGCTTGAAGAGAAACGGGATTTTGGTGCCGCCCAGCGCTACGATGGCCTTGTTGATGAGGCCGACCTCCGCGGAGAGGAAGAAGTACGTCAGGCTGACCACGATCACCATCGAGAGAAAGTGCGGCAGATAGTAGATCGTCTGCAGGGAGCGCTTGAAGAAAGTGCTCCTGACCTCGTTCAGCAGCAGCGCCAGGATGATCGGGGCCGGGAACAAGAAGATGATGCCGAGCAGGCTCAGCGTCAGGGTGTTGCGGACATAGATCCAGACATCGGGGCTGGTGAAGAGGCGCTCGAAGTTCGCCAGCCCAACCCACGGGCTGCCGAAGATCCCCTTGGCCACCGAGAACTTCTGGAATGCGATCACGATGCCGGGGATGGGGATCCAGTGGAATACGAAGATGTTCAACAAACCGGGTATGCCCAGCAGGTAGAGGTATTTGTACTTGTTCAGGGTTCGGAGGGCTCGAGCCACACGCGAGGCAGGCAAGACGGACGGCCGGCGGCCAGCAGCCTCCTTGACGCCAGACCTGGCAAGTTCGATCATGACACCTCCTGCGGTACCATCGTGGCGACCAGCTCGCGCCACTACCTACGACTACCCTGCGCCCGTGTCTTGTCTGTCCGGACCGGTTGACCCAACCGCTAGCAGCGATGTTTTCAACTCTGTTTCTGTCTGTATTATAATTGAAGTAGATCACCTGTGGGGGCGATTCGGCCAGCAAGGTGACATCGAGAGGACATGACCGATCAGGTGGAGCAGGCCTTTCTGAAGGAGTTGGGTCGGGCATTGCAGCATCTCTACGATCCGGTAGAGCTGCGACGCAGCCCGCTGTTGGCGCGCTTCGGGCTGGAACGCCGGCCGAATCCGGCCCTGGCCTTACAGGAGACGTTGATCGCCGCGATCCAGGCGCTCAAACCGGCAGCCGGGGTGCCTGCGCAGGCCAATGCGTGGCGCTATTATCGCATCCTGACGTATCGCTATGTGGAGCAGTCACCGCAAAAGCAGGTCGCCGATGACCTGGCCCTCAGCATCCGCCAGTTGCGCCGGCTGGAGAACGAAGCCCTGACGCTGCTGGCCGATAGCATAGCGCAACGCCACGGCCTTCAGGCGGCAAGCCTGCAACGTGCCCCGGCGCCTCAGGCCGAGACAGCAGCAGACAGCACGTCGGCGTCGGTCGGACTGGACGACCGGAGTCGGGAGCTGGACTGGCTGCGAAGATCGTTGTCCAGCGAGACAGCCGCTGTGGCAGAGCTCATGGCGGGCGTATTGCAGACGGCCGAGCCGGTGTTGCGCGCCATGGATGTTGCGGTCCGGTTCCACCCGCCGGCCGAAACGCTCACGGTGATATGCCAGGTCACGACTTTGCGCCAGGCGCTGCTGAGCCTGTTGACCGCAGCCGGTTCGGTGGCAGCGGGCGGCGAGGTGGTGGTGGATATCGTGGCTGGCGCAAGGCAGGCGGAAATCCGCGTCCGCTCCGTCGGAGGCGCCTCGACTGCGCTCAAAGACGACGGCTGGCAGGAGAGCATCGAGATCGCCCGTCAGCTCGCCGGGCTGTCCGGCGGCACACTGCGCGTCCAGGCCGACGGCGAGGCGCCCTTCACGGCATTCCTCAGCCTCGACCTGACGGAGCAGGCTGCCGTGCTGGCCATTGATGACAACGCCGACACACTCCAGCTCCTCGCGCGTTACCTGGTCGGAAGTCGCTACCGTCTCATCGGCGTTCAAGATCCAGAGCAGGGCCTCAACCTGGCGACCAAGGCCCCGCCGTGCGCCATCATCCTCGACGTGATGCTGCCCGGCATAGACGGTTGGGAGCTGCTGGGCAAGCTGCACGCCCATCCCGCGACGGCCAGCGTCCCGGTCATCGTCGCCACCATCCTGCCGCAAGAGCAACTGGCGCTGGCCCTGGGGGCCGCCTCGTTCCTGCGCAAGCCCTTCAGCCGCAAGACGCTGCTGGCGACGCTGGCTGCAGTGGCGCCAGGACGCCCAACAGCGCCTGCGCTCGGCTTGCACAGATGCGATACTCGCCCGATCTAACACGCTGTGCTAGAATGAAAGTGCAAGTTGGTTCAGAAGCGTTGTAGAGAGAGGAGGCGCGACAAATGGGAGTGATTGATCTTGCCCCACAATTGTCGGAACAGATCCAACGAATTGCAGCATGGCAGCAGATTACGGCCGACGAGGTAGCTGCGCGCGCCGTGTCCAGCTACCTGGATCGCCTGGAATGGCAGAAGCTCGAAGTCGAAATGGCTGCTTTTCGCGCTCAGCTTCCAGCCCTGCTGCTCGCCTATCCGGATCAGTTTGTGGCGATCCACGATGGGCAGGTGATTGACCATGATGCTGATTTGCGGGCGTTACATAGCCGTGTCTATGCCAAAATGGGAATCATCCCCGTCCTGCTGCAGAAAGTGACCGCAGAGCCTGCTGCGGATATTCTCGTTCGCAGCCCTCATCTGGAGGGATAAGCTCAATGAAGTACGACCTTTCGGTCTTCCCGCCTGCCCCTCGCCTGGAAGTGCTGAACAGGCTCCGCTTGCTTCTCGATGGGCCAGCGCAGCGCACGCAGTTGCTAGACTGAACCAGTTGCGCCGGTCATCCGATGCACTGCGCCATCTAAACGAACGTATCCTTCAGCGACCAGCCCCGCAAGCCCTTCAGCCGCGAGACGCTGCTGGCGACGCTGGCTGCAGTGGCGCCAGGACGCCCAGCAACGCCTCGATGCATGCCAGGACCTGCTGCGCCGACAGACCGCCGCCGCGCGTCACCATGAGCGCATCGCTCGCCACCGGCTGCCCCAGCGGATCGCGGGCCGAGGTCAGGATCACCGGGATCTCGCGCAGCTCGGGCGTCTGGTTCTTGGCCGCCAACAACTGGAAGCCGTCCATCTCCGGCATCACCAGGTCGAGCAAGAGCACGTCGGGCTGCTCCTGGCGCAACATTTCCCATGCCTGTCTGCCGTCGCTGGCCCGCAGCACGCGATAACCCCGACCCGCCGACGCCAGCATCCGCCGGAACAGTTGCAGCGCGTCCGGCTCATCGTCGGCCACCAGGATCGTCCGGATCGGCCGCTCCAGGCGATCCAACGCCGCCAGCAACGCCGACGCAGAGATCGGCTTCACCAGATAGTCCGCCACCCCGAGCGCGCCGATCGCCTCCTCCAGCCCCGGCAGCGCGCAGAGGATGGCCGGCGTGCCGAACGGCAATGCGGCCGAGCTTTTCAGCCGCTCCAGCGCCGCGCCAGCGCGAATATCGTTGACCAGCAGCGCACGCGGCGGCGTCTGCGCCAGTCGGTCAAGCGCGGCCTCGAGGGTGGGGACGAGAACGATCTCAGCGCTTTGGGTGTAGCGGGTGAGCAGCCGTTGCAGCACGTTGCCCTGCTCGACCACCATCAGTTGCGGCTGGACCGCAGCAGGACGGACGCGCTGCGGTCGAGTCCGCGGCTCGTAGGGTTCATACGGATTGAGCCAACGGGTCGCGCTGGCCGGCTGGGGCAGAGGCGGTGCAATCGGCAGGCGGAAATAGAAGGTCGTGCCGCGGCCCGGCTCACTTTCCAACCACATCTTGCCGCCGTGCAGCTCCACGAAACTCTTGCTGATGCTCAGGCCCAGGCCGGTGCCGCCATAGCGCCGTCGGATCGAGCCGTCGGCCTGCTGAAACGGCTGAAAGAGACGTTCCTGGTCGGCTGGGGCAATTCCTGGCCCCGTGTCAGCCACGCTGACGACGGCATCCTCCCCCTCGCGCCAGGCCTGCACTCGCACGCCGCCCTGCTCGGTGAACCAGCCGGCGTTGCTCAGCAGGTTCAGCACCACCTCCCGGATGCGCGTCGGATCGCAGAACACCGACGGCAGGTCATCCGCCACTGCGACCTCCAGGCTGAGGCCTTTGGACGCGTAGAGAGGCCGCACGGCTACGGCCGCCGCCTCGATGATCTCGCCCAGCGCCACGCGCTCCCGGGTCAATGCCATCTGTCCGGCGTCAATCTGGCTCAGATCGAGCACATCATCAATCAGCCTGGACAGGTGTTGGGCGTTGCGCAGGATAACCTTGAGGTCGGCCAGGAGCGCAGGCGGGAGCGCCTGGCAATAGGTCTCCGGCGCCTGCGTGATCATCTCGCTGAAGCCGATGATCATATTCAGCGGGGTGCGCAATTCGTGGCTGACATTGGCGACGAACTGCTCTTTGGTTCGCCGTTCATCCTCGGCGGCCTGGCGCATCGCCTGCGTCAGTTGGTTCAGCCGTGTCAACTGCGCATTGGCGGCTGTCAGGTCTTCCAGGGCCTGCTTCAACTGCACCTGGGTATCGCGGGCCTGCTCCAGGGCGGCCTGGCTGTTTTCGTACCCCGACCATGCCCACCGGATGGCGGTCACCAGCGGCCGCAGCGTCAGCCAGATCATGCCGACGACACCCCAGACGCCGAGCAGCGCCACCGCGCGCTGCAGCCCATCGGCGGGCAGCACGCTCTCCGGCGCCCACCCCAGGAACAGGGAACAGGCCAACGCCAGGCTCAGCCCGGCGGCCCGACTGATGGTCACCGTCGCCAGTCCCACCGGCAATGCCAGCAGCGCCACGGCCGGTGCCGCGCCGCCCCGAACGGCGAGCACGAGCACGACGGTCAGGCTGCCGGCCGTCAGCAGCCAGGCGGACGTGGGATAGCTGCGCCGACGCAGCGCCCATGCCAGCGGACCGACAGCGGCCAGGACGAGCAGCGCGATGTTCTGGGCCGGCTCCCGGATGGACTGACCGGCCAGCAAGATGGCTGCCCCGGCAATGTACAGACCCACCAACGCCAGGCCGACCGTGCTGCCCTGCATTTCGGTCAGCATGCCGCGCAGCTCATCCGACCAGGCCGGCGCGGCCCCAGGCGCGGGCCCATTCTGCGGTGGGCGTGTGCTGTCGAGCGAAGTCGAAGCGGCTGAATCCACGGACATAAGCGTTCTCCTCTCGCCCCAATTATGCCGCAGAGTGGGTGGAAAGGAAAACGCCGGCCGTTCGGCGGACGGACGCCTACTCGATCAGCGGTCGCAGGCGCGCGGCCAGGTTCTCCGCCATGTGGGTGTGTCCCTCGGTGCTGGGGTGGACAAGATCGCAGGTCAGGCCGGACAGATCAGTGAGGATATCGGCCCCCTCGATGAGATGCACGCTGCGATCGGCGAACTCGGCGGCAACCTGCCGAAGGATCGTGTTGAACGCCCGGCCGCGACGCGCAGGCTCATCCGGCTCGATCAGGTAGTCGCCGATGTTAGGGAACAGCGTAAACAAGACCAGCGGTTTTCCGGGCTGTGCGCCGGTCAAGATGCGCAGGAACTCCCGCACCCGATGTGCGAATTCCTCCGGCGTGATGAGCGAACGGACATTGATGCCGAGCTCCAGGGTCGCAAAGTCCCAGTCGCCGCGCGCCGCAATGTGTTCAGCCATGACAGGCTCTACGTGGCACGCGCCGGAGAGCCCCAGGTTCACAACATCCACGCCCAGTCGCCGGGCAGCCTGGGCCACATAACACTGTTGCCGCGTGATCGGCGAAAAGCCTTGGGTGATGGACGAGCCGTAGGCCAGCCAGCGTCGCGCGGGTTTCTCCTCCGGCCCTGGCGGTCGGATGACGCATCCCATCCTGTCCACGCCATGAAAGAGGGTCGGCCCGTCCAGGCAGACGCGCCAGACCTCTGGGGAAAAACGCCGCCACGTCAGCGCTTCGGGCCGCCACTGTTTCAAGGGCAAGGCTTCATCGTCGAGCACCAGCCGGTAGAGCGCGCCGGCCGGCAGACGGAGGTGGCTCAGCAGGAAGTCGCCGCGGTAGACGAACAGGTCGCTCCCTTCCAGGGAAGTCAGGCAGATGGCCAGGCGATGCCCGCGCTCCTTGACGAAGCGCACTTCGCTGAGCGCGGCGTCCTCGGCCGCTCGCGCGCCGTTGGTCAATTGCTCCGAAACAACGCGCGGCAGGCGCCGCACCAGCGGCCCCCCATAGCCCGCATCACGATCCAGCTCCCAGATGTTGTGAAGCTCGTAATCGCCTTCTGTTCGCAGTTGGCCACCGGCGGAGATAGCGTGCAAGACAGACATCTTCAGGCTTCCCTACGCGCGCCAGCGCCTCGTGGCCCCCAACACGAGGCGCTGGCGTAACCCAAAGGAGGAAGGAGACTGCTGACCCAGCAGACACATTATCGCGCACTTTGCGCGTTTTGCGCGGCCATTGCGCGGCCATAAAGGGGACACCGGCGAGAAGGATCACCAGTAAGGCGCCCAGCCGGGCTGCGTCACACGGGTCAGCCCTGCTTCGCCAGTGCCCGGTTCAGTTGTTGGCGACGACGGTCTGGCTTGACTGTTCGATCGGGCTCCGGCTCAACTCCACTGGATCGCATAGGTTGCGCAGGACGCGCAGCAATTCGCTCAGAAACCTGTCCCGGTCTGCATTCTCACTCATGTCTGCCTCGCGTCCGGCAAATGACCGAAAACCTGTTTACAGGGCATCCGACAAATAGTATGCTTGAATTGCTCTACGCATCGGGCAATTTTCCGCCTTATCACATGTCCGTATCTCATCGGGCCACGTAGTAGATTCTGAAGGAGGAATGGCTGCCATATCCCTGATCCGCTACGCCAACGGCGTGACCGGCATTCAGATCGGCGCGGCAGGCGAACACGGCATGTTCTACTGCGACGTGATCGGCAGCGAAGGCCGGGCGCGCACGGGTATCTACACCCCGCCCTTTGCATGCGACAAGAAGGGCCAGGCCATAGACCGGAGCGCGCTGGGAATGCCGGGCAACGCCAGCCCCTTCCGAGGCGCCTACGACCAGATCGCAGCCCATCTCGACGGCGGCTCGCGGCCGGCCTGCACAGACGCAGACTGGATCGCCGTGCACGAGATCGGCTTCGCGGGGATCGAGAGCGTTCTGACGAACCGACGCATCGAGCTGCCCAACGCCAACCGGACGCGGCGCATCTTCGCTAACGGATGAAACGGTGAGTTGAAACATGCAACAACCTTACGGCTACACCGGCAAGATCCTCTGGGTTGACCTCACGCACCAAACGTTTGCGCTGGAAGAGAGGGACGAGATCTTCTGGCGCAGATACGTTGGCGGCGGCCTGGTCGCCACGCGGCTGCTGCTCGAAAGGACGCCGGCAGACATAGACCCGCTTCAAGGCGCTCCTCACCCTCTGGTCGGCCGCCGACGCGCTCGACTTCTGCATCTTCGCCATCGCGCCCACGCGGCTCCTCTCGCTGGCGCAGATGGCCGAGATGCTGCGGGCGGTCACCGGCTGGGAGACGAGCGGCTACGAGATCATGCGCATCGGCGAGCGACGGCTGCATCTGATGCGCCGGTATAACCTGCGCGAGGGGCTGACCGCGGCCGACGACCGCCTGCCCGACCGCTTCTTCGAGGAGCCGATCGCCTCCGGCCCGCGACGGGGAGACGTCCTGAACCGCGCCGCGTTCGTTGAGGCGATCCATATCTTTGTGGCTTTGTGTGAGAATCTCTTGCAAGTGATAGTTTACCACATTCCCCGCAAAATATGAGATGTGACCGCATGACCGACCCTCTTGCACCGCGCATCAAACAACTTCTGAACGGCTGGTGGGATTTGCAGCCGGTCCCGCACGACGACCTGTCCGTGCCGCTGGTGCCGTCAGCCGCGCCGACCGACGGCTGGGCCGCGCGCGCCTACCTGGTGCCCGGCTTTTTCACCGATCATCCCTATCCCGAGGCGTGGCGCGCGAGCCGCAGCGCGTGGACGCGCACCCGCTTCCCCGTCGCCGACCTGTCCCCCGACCGCCGCGCCTATCTGACCGTCGGGGCCGCCATCCCGAAGGCCCACATCTTCGTGAACGGCCGCAAGGTGGCCGAGCAGGACGACATGTTCATCGGCGACGAGATAGACGTGACCGCGGCCCTACACCCCGGCGAAAACGAGCTGGCCGTCTTCCTGACCGAGCACCAGACCTTCCCCCACCCGCAGACCGGCGAGCTCAAGCTCGTGGATGTGCCGTGGGGCTGCTGCATCGCCCAGGGCCAGGCCGGCATCTGGCAGGACGTGACCCTCGAATGGCGGTCGGCCGTCCACATCGCCGACGTGACGATCGTGACCTCCGTCCGGGAGGGCCGCATCGCCGTCACGTGCGAGGCGCACAACGCCGGCCACGCGCCGTTTGTCGGCGTGCTGGCGGCCTCGGTGCGCGAGGGCGACCGGGCCGTCTTGAGCCTCCCGCCGGTCCCGCTGCGGCTGGCCCCCGGCGAGACGCAACGGCTGACGCTCGCCGCGGGGTGGGCCGACTTCCACCCGTGGCAGCCGGAGGACCCGCACCTGTACCGGCTCGTCGCGGAGCTCCGACGCGACGGCCAGGTGGTAGACGCCCTCGCCACGCGCTTCGGTTTCCGCGAGGTGTGGATCGAGGGGCATCGCATCCTGCTCAACGGCCGGCCGCAGCGCTGGTACGGCGAGTGGTGTCACAAGGCCCATGCGCACTGGCTGCGGCCGGAGTACGTGCGCCAGTGGTATCGCCAGCTGCGCGACGGCCACATGAACTACGTGCGCATGCACACCTTCCCCCATCCCGAATACTTCCTGGACATCGCCGACGAGATGGGCATCCTGGTCTGCCAGGAGATCGCGCTCTACGGCTCGTTCGAGGGCGCGCTGGACACGCCGAACCTCTGGCCCAGGGCGGCCGCGCACGTCCGCCGCATGGTGCGCCGCGACAAGAACCATCCCTCCCTGGTGATCTGGAGCGTGGAGAACGAGATGCGGTGGGCGCTGCGCACCATGCCGGCCGCGGTCGAGGAGCTGCCGAAGTTGCGCCGCCTGTTCAACGAGCTCGATCCCACCCGGCCGGCCTTCCACGAGGGAGACAGCGCCATCTGGAACGAGAAGCAGCAGCCGATCATCTCGCGGCACTACGGCCCGGCCTGTCACGGCTGGGGCTGGTGGGAGCGCGACCGGCCCCTGCACGCCGGCGAGATGGGACGCTGGCACTACGGCTCGCCGTTTACCGCGCTCCTGTGGGCCGGCGATGAGGTGTACGCCGACTACGAGGCGATGTGTCGCTCCATCGCCCAGGACGCGGCCCGCATCATCGAGCTCGGCCGCGCCAATGAGGTCTCCTGCCTCTTCATCTGGAACACCTCCGGCCTGGACAACTTCCGGCCGGCCGAGGCGCGCGCCTTCGCCTGGCCCGATCCGCAGACGCCCTATGCCAAGCCGCTGGCCCATCGGCCCTACGAGAGCGAGTACGCCTGGTGGCAGGAAGGGCCAGGCTATCGCCCCGGCCCCAGCTTCGAGATCGTCCGCCGCGCGCAACGCCCCCTGGCCGTCGTGATCTGGCAGGAGCGGACGCAGTTCTACGCCGACCGCAGCGTCGCGCACCGCTGTTTCGTCGTCAACGACCTCCCCCATGCCGTGGCGGGCAGGCTCAGCGTGCGCCTGGAGCAGGACGGCCGCACCCTCTGGGAGGACGGTCGGCCGCTGGTCGTGCCTGCGGGCGGCACGGCCGAGGCGACGTGGCGGGCGCCGCTCGATGCGGTGACGCTGGACGTCGTCTCGGCCGACGGCCGCGCGACCCTCGTCACGCGCTTCGAGTGCGCCGATGGCGCCGACGAGGTGCAGCGGCCGCTGCGGGTCGTCCACCCCCGGCGCCGGACCGATCCCCTGCGCCTGCCGGCCGTCGGCGTGTGGGGCGGGGGCGCGATCGTCGGCTGGCTGGCCGGGCATGGCGTGACCCCGCGGCTCCTGGACCGCGACGCCCTGCCCGATCCGGCCGACGTCCCGATCGTGGTGGTCGGCGAGGGCAGCGTGGCGCCCGACAGCCCCATCGTGCAACGCTTCCACGACTATGTCGCGGGCGGCGGCGGGCTGCTCGTGCTGGAACAGACGCACAGCCTCTTCCCCGGCCTGGCGCTGGCCCGCATGCCGACCGAGATGGCCCACGTGCGCGATGCCGGCCATCCCGTGCTGGCGGGGATCGGCGACGCCGACCTGCGCTTCTTCGGCGATGACCCGTTCGGCCTGCCCTCCTCCGATTCGTGGGTCACGCTCTATCCGTATGTCAAGCCGACCGACGGCCATCTGGTCCGGCCGCTGGTGGATTCCAGCGGCGGCGACTTCGGGATCGGCGGCCTGGCCTGGGCGCCGGTGATCGAGGCCCGCGTCGGCGCGGGGACGGTCATCGCCAGTCAGCTGCGCCTGGCCGACCGCCTGGACGAGCTGCCCGTCGGCGACCGGCTGCTGCGCAACGCGCTGGAGTACCTGGCGGCCGCGGCCCGTGCTGCGACGTCGCGGCCGGTCATGGCGGATGCCGCGCTGCGCTCGACCTGGCCCGACGGCCTGGAGCTCGACCTGACCCCCTGGCCCGCTGCTCTGAAAATCACCGCGGAGGACGCGGAGGGCGCAGAGAATCTGAAAGTCTCTGCGTCCTCTGCGCCCTCTGTGGTTACATTCTCACCCGCTGCTCTGAAAATCACCGCGGAGGACGCGGAGGACGCAGAGAATCTGAAAGTCTCTGCGTTCTCTGCGCCCTCTGCGGTTACATTCTCACCCGCTGCTCTGAAAATCACCGCGGAGGACGCGGAGGACGCAGAGAATCTGAAAGTCTCTGCGTTCTCTGCGCCCTCTGCGGTTACATTCTCACCCGCTGCTCTGAAAATCACCGCGGAGGACGCGGAGGACGCAGAGAATCTGAAAGTCTCTGCGTCCTCTGCGCCCTCTGCGGTCGTCCTGGTGAGCGGCGAGCGGCCGCCCGATCTGCCGGCCGACCATTGCCGCCGCGCGCTGGAGGAGGGCGCCACGGTGATCGTCTGGGGCTTGGCCGAGGCCGGCCGGAGCTACTGGGAGGCGGTGAGCGGCCGGCGCATCGCGCTGTTCGAGCCGGAGCACGCCGCCTACCAGCTCGTGAAGACGCAGCCCGATCCGCTGACGGCCGCCATCAGCCACGAGGACATCTGCTGGATCGAGAACTGGCCGTACCGCCGCAACCAGCCGAAAGAGGTGATCGTGGATCGCCTGTTGACCGTGGCCGGCGGGGAAAACTTGCTGGAGAACGCCACGCGCTCGGGGCTGGATGTCCTGTTCGGCGACGATCAGGCGTCGGAGCGCACCCGGATGGTGGCGATGAGCGCCTACTTCGAGGCGCCGCCGCCGGCCGTGGGCGGCGGGCTGGTGCGGCTGGCCGTCGGCCACGGTCAGCTCATCTTCTGCCAGATCCGCTGGCGGCCCGACAAGCCGCAGTTCCGCCGCATCCTCGGCCTGCTGCTGTGGAACCTGGGCGTGCGGGCGGGCACCGACGTGCTGGCGGGCGAACGCACGCCGACGGCCGGCAAGCGCAGCGACGGCTATCCGACGACGCTGCGCGTGGCGCGCGGCCTCGACGCGGCGGCCCTGGCCGGCCTGGTCGAGACCGCCACGCGGCGGGTCGAGTATTGCAGCGACAACATGACCTTCCGCAACTGGCCGGGCTGGCAGTCGGTCGAGGCCCCGGCCGGCCGCGTTACGGCTGCGGCCGTCGCGGGGACGGGGCCGATCGTGATCGGCCTGGAGGTGCACAGCAGCGAACCGCGCAAGTTTACCGAGACGGTGGGCGGGCTGCCCAACCCCGACCTGCAGACCTCGCTGGCGCTGGCCGGCGGAGGCCGCATCCGGGCCTGGATCAACGGCGCCGATCGGGGCGAGCTCGTCCTGGCGGGCGCCGGCCGGATCGCCGACATTGACTTCGAGGCGGGCGCCAACCTGGTACTGCTGGCCTGGGAACCGCCGGCCCCCGACGCGTCCCTGGCGCTCCGCTTCGAGGATCGGGCCGGCCGGCCGGAGATCACCTTCAAGTTCGTCTGATGTCAAGCCTGACTCCCATGACGACCCATCCCCAAACGCCGCAAGCGGCGTTTGGCATGTAGAAAAAACTGGAGAGGAAACCCACCCATGCGTCCCATTCTCGCCCGTCAGGTTCATCTGGATTTCCACACCTCGGAGCACATCCCCGACGTCGGTGCGCGGTTCGACAAGCAGCAGTGGCAGGAAGCGCTCAGGCTCGGCCGCGTCAACTGGATCAACGTCTTCGCCAAATGTCACCACGGCTGGAGCTACTACCCCACCCGGATCGGCGCGATGCACCCGGCTCTCCGATTCGACCTGCTTGGCGCGCAACTGGAAGCCTGTCACGAGATCGGCGTGCGCGCGCCCATCTACTACACGGTCGGCTGGTCGGTCCACGACGCCGTGACGCATCCCGAGTGGTGCGTGCGCCGGCCCGATGGCGGCATCGCCGCCATAAATTGGGACGACAACGCACGGCCTGAAGACCCCAAGCCGCACTTTTCCTGGCAGTTCATGTGTCCCAGCGGCGACTACCTCGACCTGATGCTGCGCCAGACCGAGGAGATCTGTCAACGCTATCCGGTGGATGGCCTCTGGTACGACATCACCGGCGGCCCGCCCTGCTATTGCGAGAACTGTCGCCGCGGGATGGCAGCCGGTGGCTACGACGTGAACGATCCCGAAGCGGTCCTTCGATACGGCGTAGCCAAATGGCGCCACTTCATGGACCGGTGCAAGCAGATCCTCTACCGCTATCACCCCGATGCCACGGTCTTCTTCAACGGCACGACGAACCTCCATCCCGACGCGCGCGACCGCAGGCTCAAAGACCGGCTGTTCGACGCCAACACGCAGCAAGAGCTCGAAGACCTGCCCACTACCTGGGGCGGCTACGATAAGTTGCCCCTGCGCGCCAAATTCTTCCATAACACGGGCAAGCCGCTGATCGCCATGAGCGGCAAGTTCCACACCAGTTGGGGCGAGTTCGGCGGCTTCAAACACCCCGACGCGCTCCGCTTCGAGGCCGCCGCGATGCTGGCGTTCGGCGCCGCGTGCAACTTCGGCGACCAGCTCCACCCCTCCGGCGCGATGGATATGGCGACCTATGCCAACATCGGCCACGCGTTCGCCTACGTCGAGCAGATCGAGGCCTATTGCCTCAACGCCATCCCTGTTGCAAACCTGGGGCTATGGTTCTCCTATTCCCAGGCCGACGACGAAGGCACCGCGCTCATGCTGCTGGAGACGCAGACCGATTTTCGCGTGGTAGATCCGGCCCAACCGCTGACCGACTATGCGGCCATCATCCTGCCGGGCGCGAGTTGCCTGAACGCGGACGAGGCCGCCCGGCTGAACGCCTACGTCGCCGCGGGCGGCAGCCTGCTGGTGATCGGCGAAAGCGCCCTGGACGAGTCGCACACGCGCTTTCTGCTCGACGTGGCCGCGGACTACCTGGGCCCGGCGAACTACGCCGAAGACTTCACCGTCATCGGCGAGGCGTTGCAGCCTGGCCTGCCGGCCAGCCCCTTCCTCAACTACGAGGCTGCGCTACGGGTGCGGCCCCAGGCGGACGCCGAGGTCCTGGCGACGATCCACGAGCCTTATTTCAACCGCACCTACGGCCGCTTCTGCTCGCACCAGAACACCCCCTACCGGCTGGAGGCCGCCGCGCACCCGGCCGGCCTGCGCGCAGGCCGCGTCGTCTTCCTGCCGCATCGCCTGGGCCGGCTCTACCATCAGCACGGCGCGCGCGTTCACCGCGATCTCTTCGCCAACGCCCTGCGCCTGGTCTACAGCCGGCCGCTGGTGCAGACCCGCCTGCCGAGCGCCGGCCGCATCAGCCTGATGCATCAGCCCGATCACCACCGCTACATCGCGCATCTGCTCTACGGCCCGCCACTCCAGCGCGGCCGCTGCCTGGTGATCGAAGACCTGCCGCCGCTCTACGACGTGCCGCTGACCGTGCGGCTGCCACAGCCGGTCAGGGCCGCCTATCTGATTCCGGATCAGCAACCGCTGGCGCCGGAACGCCTCGGTGATGCGTTCCGCGTAGTCGTGCCGCAGGTGCGGGGGCATCAGGCCGTCGTGTTTGAGGTCTGAGCGGGCCTGTCTGGGGGCGTGAAGGGGTTCTCACCTGGGCCGATGCCGGCGCGACGCTGCTGGATGTCGGCGGGGCGGTTCTCTCCGGAGCGGATGCGACCGCCGTGCATATCTTCGCCCTCGGTGCCCACACCTGGCTGCTTGCGCCGGGGCATCCATTGGCCCGCGGCGTGTCGGTGGTCGGCGCCGACGGCCGCATCTATGGCGTGGCCGCGGATTTCGGCTCAGAGCCGATCCACATCGCCGCGGCGGGCTGGCTCACGGCGGATGAAGTCGTGACCGACATCGTCACCGGCGAACCGGTCGCAGAGGCAGGGTTCCAGCTTCAGGCCGGCCAGGTGCGCGTGTTCCTGGCGGAATGGCACAACGGTTCTTTCAGAGCTGCCATCCCCCGTACAGCGGGTGGTCCGGGCCGATGGGCAGTTCCACCGGAGCACCGGTCCTCGCCGAGGCGTAGAGGGCAGTGAGGAGCTCGATGGCCCGCCGCGCGTCGGCCAACGTCACGGGGAGCTCTGTGCCGTTGCGCAACGCCTCAGCGAACCCGGCGAACTGGCCCACGAAGCCCTCGGGGCCGGGGACAAAGGCTGCCAGCACAGCATCTATCCGCGGCTTGACCTCCTCTGTGTCGGCGACGAACTGCCAGGGCTCGGCTGTATTCTTATCGTAAGGCGCCAGGTTGCTCTCGGCGACCAGGTTGGCGAAGCAGTAGCGCTGTCGTGAGATCTCGACGCACGACCCCAGCGTCACCGCAATCGTCGCCAGGGCGCCACTGGCCATCTCAAGCGAGGCAGACGCGCAGTCCTCCGTTTCAATCGGGTTAACCAGGGTCTTCGTGCGCGCGAAGACGCTGCGCACAGGGCCGAGCACGTACATAAGCTGATCCAGGAAGTGGATGGCGTGGGTGGTCAGGGTGCCGCCCAGCTCGGTCTGCCAGCGACCGCGCCAGGGGATGGCGTAGTAATCGGCTCTTCGCCGCCAGGCCACCTCGATGGTGCCCAGGTAGGCGCGGCCGGCGACCCCTTCAGCGATGAGACGACGCAGCTTCTGGACGCCAACTCCGAACCGGTAGTTGAAGATGGGCATCACGCGGCAGTCGGAATGCGCCTCGGCCTCGGCCAGCCGATCCAGCCCGGCGAGCGAACCCGCCACCGGCTTCTCGCAGATGGCATGCTTGCCCGCGGATAGCACCTGCAGCGTGTGCGCTTCGTGGAGATGGGACGGCGTGCAGATGTCAATCGCATCCAGCCCGTCCATTGCGCAAAGCTCGTCGAGCGAGCCGGTGACGTGCGGGACTGCGAACGTCTCGGCCAGGCCGGTCGCCCGTGCCAGGTCAATGTCACACACGGCGACCACGTCGAACAGGTCGGGCAGGGCACGGTAGCCAGCCAGGTGCGCGCGGCCAATCCCCCCACCGACGACGGCGACGCGAATCTTACTTTCGTTCACTGGTTTGCATTATGTCACGTTAGACAACGTGCAGCCCCAGCTTGCACGCCCTGGCCGAACCGCCCTTCTCCAGGTCGTGGCCCAACAACACCCGTTCCAGGTTGGCCGGCAGGTCGCGAATGCGCCTGCCTGTCGCATGATAGATGGCGTTGAGGATCGCCGGTGCGGTGGGGACCATGGCCGGCTCGGCGATGTTCTTCGCGCCGTACGGCCCCTTGGAGAACGGCGCCTCGACGAACTGCCCGTGAATCTCCGGCACGTCCACGGCGGTGGGGATCAGGTACGACTCGAAGTTGGTCTCTTGCACGTAGCCGTTGACGTAGGTGATCTGCTCCATCAACGCGTAGCCCAACCCCTGGGCGATGCCGCCGTAAAGCTGGCCATACGCACCCTGAGGGAAGATGACCTTGCCGGGGTCGTGCGCAGCCCAGATGCCCACCACCTGCACGTTGCCCGTGCGCATGTCCACTTCGACCTCGGCCACTTGCGCGGCAAAATGGTAGGCCATATAGGGCGTGCCGCGGCCCGCATGATGGTCCCAGTCAATGCGCGGCGCAGTCCACTTGCCGTGGGCGGAGAGGGCCAGGCCCATCTCCCGGGCATGATCCACCACCCGCTCCCAGCTCACCGGCTCCTCGGACGGGCCCACGTAGTCCTCGCCGTGACGCAAAAGCTGATAGACCTCACACCCCAAGAGGTCGGCGGCCGCGTAGTCCAGCGTCTGGCGCAGGTTCATGGCCGCAATCCGGGTCGCGTTGCCGCCCAGCATGGTCGAGCGGCTGGCCACCGTCGGCCCGGACTCGATCGCCGTGTCGGTGTCGGGCCGCTGCATGTGGATCCGTTCCGGCCGCACGCCCAGCTCTTCGGCCGCGATGAGGGTAAACACGGTGCGCGAGCCGGTGCCGTAATCGGTCAGGCCCGATGTCAGGTCAATGGAATAGTCCTGCTCAATGGCAATCGTTGCGCCAGCGTAGTCGTGACCTTCTGCGCCCAGCGAGGTGCCGTGAAAGAGGGCGGCGACGCCGATGCCGCGACGGATGTCCGACTGCCTATTGCGTACTGCGTATTCCGTTCGTTTACGGTCCCAATCGCTTGCCTTACGGACGGCATTGAGGCACTCCGCCAGGCTGACCGATTCCGTCAAGACCTGGCCGTGGGGGGTCTCGTCGCCCAGTCGCAGGCAGTTCTTGAGGCGGAAATCAATGGGGTCCATGCCCACCGCCTCGGCCATCTCGTCAATGGCCTGCTCGATGGCCGAGCACACCTCGGTGTTGCCAAAGCCGCGAAACGCGCCGTAATAGCCGTTGTTGGTGTAGACGCACGTGATGTCCACCGCGCAGGCGTCGTAGCGATAGGCGCCCATGGCGTGGATGCTGGCACGCCAGGCGGTGAACGAGCTCTCGCTCGCGTACGCGCCGGAATCCAACAACCCCTCGAACTTGCACGCGCGCAACCTGCCGTCCGTGTCCGCACCCAGCCAGATGTGCATGCGCATAGGGTCACGCTTGTAAGAGGCGATCATGCTTTCCTCGCGACTGAACACCATGCGCACCGGCCGGCCGGTAATCAGCGCCAGCTTGGCCACCTGGGCCGAGGTTTCGTACACCAGGTCGTCTTTGCCGCCAAACGATCCGCCCACCGGCGGCTGGATCACCCGCACCAGGTTATGGGGCAGGTTCAACACCAACGCCAGGTTGCCGTGGTTGACGAACGGGCTCTGGTTGGGCGCATAGACCACCACGCCGCCCTCGCGCGTGGGAATGGCCAGCGCGCCCTCGGGCTCGATGTACGCGTGCTCCTGGGGCATCACCGAGTAGCGCCGCTCCAGCTTCACGGGGCACTGCGCCCACTCCTTCAGCGCGTCGCCCTTGCGGACGATCAAGTTGTCCAGGAAGTTGGGATGCTTACCGTCGGGCCGGTCGGGGCCCACCTGCGGCGCATCGGGATCGAGCGCGTGCTCCATGTCGAAGACGCCGGGCAGCGGCTCCAGCTCGCAGATGATGGCTTCCACGCCGGCCAGCGCAGCCTCGGGTGTATCGGCCGCCACCGCCGCGATCGCCTCGCCCACATAGCGCGCCTTCTGGTACGCCAGCATGTATTTGTCCTTGACCGGAAAGCCGTACAGCCCATGCTCGAAGAAATCCTCGCTGGTGATCACCGCGCGCACGCCGGGCACCGCCAGCGCAGGCGTCACATCCAGCTTGACGATGCGCGCATGGGGCACCTCGCTGCGCAGACAGCGCGCATGCAGCATACCGGGCAGCTTGCGGTCGGCGATATACTTCGCCTTGCCCATCACCTTCTCCAGCGCATCCACACGCCGGGCGGGCTTGCCAACGTATGTAAGTTCAGACATGAAAGCCTCCTGGTAGCTCGGACATACTGCGTACTGCTTACTGCGTACTGCTTACTGCGTACTGCTTACTGCGTACTGCTTACTGCGTACTGCTTACTGCGTACTTCCTATCCGACTACTTGCTATTGAATCAACACGCGATACGAAATACGCAGTACGGAATACGCAGTACGCAATGTGCAATGCATCTAAGTCACGCGCTGCGCTGCCGCGCCGTCGCCTCAATCGCATCCACGATCTGCTGATACCCCGTGCAGCGGCAGAGGTTGCCGGCCAGCGCCTCCCGGATTTCGACACGCGTGGGGCGCGGATTGCGCATGAGCAGTGCTTCGCCAGCCATGACCATGCCGGGGATGCAGATGCCGCATTGGACTGCGCCGTACGTGATGAAGTTCTCCTGCATGTCGTTGGGCCCGCCGTCCGGCGCGTGGATGCCCTCGATGGTGATGATCTCGCTGCCGCCGGCCTGCGGGGCCAGCACCAGGCAACTGTTGACCAGCCGGCCGTCCATGATCACCGAGCACGCGCCGCACTCCCCCACCGAGCAACCTTCCTTGGTGCCGGTGAGGCCCAGATAGTCGCGCAACAACTGCAGTAACGTGATATCGGGCGGTGCCTCCACCGCCACCGGTTGATGGTTCAACGTGAATTCAATCAACATAAATCCACCTTCTCTGCGATCTCTGTGCTCTCTGCGGTGCAAAATGTCTGACGCCGAGCAGTTACCCACTGCTTTCCAATCCTGGCGCGGCACAGCCGCTTCAGACCCAGGGGGATATGTCCCCGCGAGCCGGATTCAACACAGCACCCGCTGCAACGCGCGCTCGGCCAGCCCCTGGATGGCCACCTCTTTGTACTCGGTGGACCACCGCCGGCCGGTAACCTGGATCATCGCCTCGGCGGTCTTGCGGCCCGCTTCAGCCAGCAGCTCTTCCGTGGGGACCTGCCCCAATAACATCTCCTCTACGGCCAGGATCCGCCGCGGGCTGGGCATGGCCGCGCCGGGCACCAGCCGCACATAGTCCACGCGGCCTCGTGCGTCCACCCGGCCCGCCGCAGCAACACTCAAACGCGAGATGGCCTGCGCGTTGCGTCGGCCCAGCTTGATGAAGACCTGTCGCGCACCGGCCGGCGGTACCGGGAAGGTAAAATGGGTCAACAGCTCGCCCGGCCGGATGCCCGTTTTGTTGGCGCCCTGGATGAATTCGCTCACGGGCAGGCTGCGCTTGCCGTCCACGCGCTGCAAGTGGGCCACGGCATCCAGGCACACCAGGGGCGGCACGCCGTCCGCGCAGGCCGCAGCGTTGACCACATTGCCGCCCAGGGTGCCGGTGTTGCGAATGGCCGGGCCGCCCACCGTCAGGCAAGCCTGCACCAGGCATGCTGCCACCTCCTGCAGCAACGGGCTCTCGGCCGCCTCTGTGTAGGTGACAGCCGCGCCGATCACGATTTCGTCCCCTCGCCGTTCGATGATCTTCAGCTCGGGGACCCGGGTGATGTCTACGACGCGGTCGAAATTGGGTTTCTCGTGGCGGATGTAGACGAGGATGTCGGTGCCGCCCGCCAGGGGACGGCTGACGTGGGCGGGGTCGGCCAGCAGTTGCACCGCCTGTTCGATAGAATGAGCTCTGACGTAGTCGAATCTGGGCATGGACACATCCTGCAATGAAGTTATCGCGCACCACCAACCACGGTGCGCAGAAGCTGCACCTGATCTCCGTCGGCCAACGGGACGTCGTCGCGCTGATAGAAACGGTTCACGCTCACCAACGGCCGCCTCTCGTCCAGGGGGATGTTCAGCAGCCGCAGCAGATCGTTCACCGTGGCGCCGTCGGGCAATTGCACCTGTGGCAGATCGCGCTCCACATGGGGTGGCACGCTTTGGGTGAAAAGACGACGATCGCCGAAAAAACGGACCTCAACCGTGATCATGCGCCAAACGCCGAAAAGATAACACGAAAAGGTTGAAGCAGCAAATGATCTGCGCCATATTGCGGCTACTTGAAGTATGCGCCGCGGCCGCCCATGCACGGGTGGGCCAGCAGCCAGGCCTGCGAGTCCACGACAGGCTCGCCCGGCGCGGGCTGGCGCCGCACGTAACTGCCATCGGGCTGCAAGATGCGCGCCCGAACGTTGTTGTGGAGCTCCACCTCCAGCACTGCATGGCGCAGATAGGCCGCAATCCCGGTGTCCAGCACCGGGAAGACGATCTCCACCCGGCGGTCGAGGTTGCGCGGCATCAAGTCTGCGCTGCCCAGGTAGACTTCGGGAGCGCCGCCGTTGGCAAAGTAGTAGATGCGGCTGTGTTCCAGGAAGCGGCCCACGATGCTGATGACCTGGATGTTGTCGCTGACCCCGGGCACCCCCGGCCGCAGGCAGCAGATGCCACGCACGATGAGGTCAATCTTCACGCCTTCTTGCGAGGCCTCGTAGAGCCTGCGGATCAACCGATCATCCACCAGGGCGTTCATCTTGAAGATCAGATGCGCCTGCCGGCCTGCGCGCGCATGGTCAATCTCGCGCTGGATCAGATCCTCCATCCGCTGGCGCATGCTGCCGGGGGCCACCAGCAGCCGACGGTAGTACTGCTGCGTCGAGTAGCCCGTCAGGGTGTTGAACAGCTCGGTGGCGTCGGCCCCCATCTCCGGATCGCAGGTCAACAACCCCAGGTCGGTGTAGATGCCGGCAGTGATCACATTGTAGTTGCCGGTGGCCAGGTGCAGGTAGCGGCGCAGGCCGCCCGGCTCGCGACGCACCACCAGGGTGATCTTGCTGTGGGTTTTCAGCCCGACCAGGCCGTAGACCACATGGACCCCTTCGGTTTCCAGCGCGCGGGCCCAGCCGATGTTGCTCTCTTCATCGAAACGCGCCTTCAGCTCCACCAGCACCGCAACCTGTTTGCCGTTCCGCTGTGCTTCCAACAGAGAACGCACCACCGGGGAGTTCCGGCCCACCCGGTATAAAGTCTGCTTGATGGCCAACACATTGGGATCAACAGCAGCGGCGTGGATGAAATCCAGCACCGGCTTGAACGAATCGTACGGATGGTGCAACAGGATGTCCTGCTTGCGAATCGCAGCGAAGATCTCTTCGGACGTCTTCAGGTCACGGAGTTGCGGCGCGACGGCCGGGACAAAGGGCGCGTCCTTCAGGTCCGGGCGGTTGATGTTCAGCAGCGCCCACAGGCTGCTCATACCCAGCGGCGGTTGCAACAGATAGATGTCCTGATCGTCTACCTCCAGGTTCTCCTTGAGGAGCTCGATCATGCTATCCGGCATCGCTTCGTCTACCGCCAAACGGACCACCGGGCCGAACTGGCGTTGACGCAGCCCTTGCTCGATGGTCTCCAGGAGGTCGGGGGCCTCGTCCTCCTGGATTTCCAGGTCGGCGTCGCGGATCACCTGAAAGGTATAGGCGGCCAGGATGCCGTAGCCGGGGAACAACACGCCCAGGTTATCCGCAATCACCTGCTCCAGCCAGACGAAGCGATACTGGTTCTCGGGCCGCGGCGCGTCCGGTTTCGGCGGCAGGGGCACCAGCCGGGGGAGCGAGGTGGGCACCTTGATGCGGGCAAAACGCTCTTCGCCGCCAGGCCCGCGCACCAACACAGCCAGGTTGAGGCTGAGATTGGAGATATGGGGGAAGGGACGGCCCGGATCGAACGCCAGCGGCGTCACTACCGGCAGCACCTCGTCCAGGAAATAACGCCGCAAGTAGTCCTGGTCGCCGGCATCCAACTGATGATAGTGAAGGATGTGGACATCATTGGCGGCCAGCGCCGGCACGATCTCCTCATAGAAGTAACGCCGTTGCTCGCGCAGCATCGGCAGCACGCGCGCCCGGATCTCGGCGAGCTGCGCGGCAGGGGACATGCCGTCGGGCGGAGCGAAGGTGACCCCCGAGGTCACCTGATCTTTCAGCCCTGAAACCCGGATCATGTAGAACTCATCCAGGTTGGAGCTGAAGATCGCCAGGAATTTGACGCGCTCCAGCAGAGGATGCCGCGGGTCCTGCGCCTCCTCCAGCACGCGGCGATTGAACTCCAGCCAGCTCAACTCACGGTTGAAGTACAGGCTGGGATCACGCAGGTCTATCTTCGCCTCGCGCACGGTCGGGGACGCTGCCGTCATCACAGAGAGATCAAGGGACGTATCCATTACCGACCACCTGTCAAGGACAACTTGCCTGTGAGCCAAAAGGACGCCACAATTGTAGCGCAAAGGGCGAATAGTCGCAAACGCAAGGGCGTTTCTGGCTTCGACCGCCGGGGCTGGGGTATAATCTATGGCGGTTACCCAACCATCCAAAACGCGCAAAATCTGTTATCCGAGGACCTCCATGATCCGTACCGTTCCCGCGACCACCAGTGAAGGGATTGAGCTCTACATCCGCACCTATTACTCGTTGCTGCGCTCCTCCGGGGATATCCGGATCCGATCGCTGGAGGAAACGCACGAGGGGATGCGCTCCAGCCTGCACCTGTGGGCGGAATCCCCCAACTTCGATGCATCGGCGTTTCTCTACGCGGCGCTGCGGTTGCCGGGCTGCATTGATCGGGCGCGACGGGTGGTGCTGGGCCAGTCGGAGGAAGTGTTCATGCGCGGCGGCCTCCACGACGTGACCCGTTGGCAGCGGGTGGACGCGCCGGCGCGGCGGCGACGCATGCTGTTCGACGGCAAGGATACCATCGCGGCGTTCGTCTCCAGTGTCTCGGACATTGACGATCTGTTGCCTTGCCTGACCGCGTACCAGATCGAGTGGAACAAACTCCATTTCCGTCTGGCAAGCACTCAGTTGGGCCATGACCTGGCGGCCGGTCGCGCCCGGGCAAGCGACCATCCTCAGGCCTTGCGCGAAGCCCTGGCTATCACGGCCGAGGACCTGGAGCGGCTGCTGAGCGTCTGGCGCGCAGAGTGGGACGCCAAGATCGCCGCAGTGGCAGGCCGCGAGCTGGACATCCGCATCGCCTCGCTGGCCAAAGGGTTCAACGACTACCGCAAGGTGGTCGAGGATTGGTGGGACGACCTGGTGCGCGCAGCGGATGCCACTTATCTGGAGTTCCGGCCGGTCTACTTCGTCTCCAGCAACCCCCATAGCATCACCAACCTGCTCTCGGGCTATGCGCTGAGCCGCCGGGAAGCGCTGGAGGCCTTCACCCTGGCGGCCGATCCTGAGGGCCTGGCCCAGGAGTGGGCCCGCCTTCGGGAGCGCGGCGACATCGGCGCACAGGCCAACTTCCTCTACTACGTCCAGCGCGCCTACTTGCGCGACGACCCCTCCCGGCGCCAGGAATGGGCCGCAGCCGAAGCCGAGGTGGGCATCCACCGTTTCGACGAACCCCACGCGTTGGACATCAGCGCGCAGGTCATCGAACTGCGCGCCCTCGATCCGGCCCGCTTCGACCCCCGGCTGCAGATGCCCGGGCTGGAGGCGCTGCGCGACAGCCGGGCCCTGATCGTGAACGTGGACTACCCACTGGGGTTTGCGGCCTACCATCTCCTCTCGCAAGTCGCCTCGGACACCGCCGACTTGCTGGGGGTCTACATCATGGGCAAAGCTGCCACGCTCAACGGCCGGGTGGGCGACGTGATGATCCCCAATGTGGTCTACGACGAACATTCGCGCAATACCTTCCTGTTCAAGAACTGCTTCCTGGCCCAGGATGTGGCGCCGTACTTGCTGCACGGCACCGTGTTCGACAACCAGAAAGCGGTTACCGTGCGCGGCACCTTCCTCCAAAACCGCGATTTCATGAGCGTTTTCTACAAGGAGGGGTACACGGACCTGGAGATGGAAGCCGGGCCGTATCTCAGCGCCGTTTACGAGGACATCTACCCGCAGCGCTATCCGGTGAACGAAATCGTCAACCTGTTCATCAACGCGCCCTATGACATCGGCCTGCTGCACTACGCGTCGGACACCCCGTACAGCCGGCGCCAAAGCCTCTTAAGCAAGAGCCTGAGCTATTTCGGCGTCGACGCGACGTACGCGTGCAGCGTGGCGATCCTGCGGCGGATACTGAAGACGGAGATCGAGCGCTAAACGAAAAGTGGGGCGGCTTTCGAGCCGCCCCACCCGGATGAGTGCTGGTCGTGCACCCCGTTTCGTTCCTCGTCACTCGGCTTGCCGGCCAGGCCCGCTCAGGCCAGGCAGCCCCGTGGCACCCGAGGGTGACTGCTTATGGCTGCTACCTTCCGGTCCTGACCAGGTTCACAGGCCCCCGCCGCACAGGACCCAGCCCTCTACACGCGCCTGGCAGACAGTCCCGCTGACCGCCGGCCCTCAACCGGGGAATTCGATCCCGCTGTAGCGGATTGCGGGTTACAGGGCACCGCTAGCTCCCCATCTAGCACGACCATCCCTATGTTAATTCAAGACCGACGATTTGTCAAAGAAACTCCGCAGGGTGTCCTACGACCGCTCCATCGCCTCTGCCACCTGGCCCGCCAACGGCTTCAACAGGTTGGCGAACTCCATGGGGAAGATGAACTTGGTGGACTGCCCGGCGCCCAGGGCCTTCAATGCCTCCAGGTACTGCAGGCTCATGGTCTTGCTGTCCACGTGTTGCGCGGCCTCGAAGATCTTGGTCAGCGCCAGAGCGTACCCCTCGGCGTTGAGGATCGCAGCCTGTCGCGTGCCCTCGGCGTTCAAGATCGCCGCCTGCTTGGCGCCTTCGGCGTTCAGGATCGCCGCCTGCTTGGCACCTTCGGCCACCTTGATGGAGGCCTCGCGCTTGCCGTCCGCCTCGGTGACCATGGCCCGGCGCTCGCGCTCCGCAGCCATCTGGCGGTTCATCGCCTGCTGGATCTCGCGCGGGGGCACGATCTCACGGATCTCAACGCTGGTCACCTTGACGCCCCAGCGCTCGGTCACCTCGTCCAACTTGGTGCGCAGGATCTGGTTGATCTGTTCTCGCCTGGCCAGCACGTCGTCCAGCGGGATGTCACCGATCACCGCGCGCAGGGTGGTGGTGGCGATGCCCTGGGTGGCACCGGCGAAGTCGCGCACCTTCAGCACGCTGAGGCCGGGGTCCACCACCTTCCAGTAGATCAAGAAGTCAATGTCAATGGGCGCATTGTCCTGCGTGATGCAGGTCTGGCTGGGGATCTCCAGAAAGTCCTCCCGCAGGCTGGTCTTCTGTGCCTGGTCAATGATGGGCCACAGCCAGACCAGGCCGGGCCCACGTTCTCCCACAAAGCGGCCCAGCCGAAACACCACCAGGCGCTCGTAATCCCTCACAACGCGCAAAGGCCGGAACACTGCCAGGAAGAACAGGAATAGCACCAGCAGTACCAAGATCAAAACTGCAAGTACATCAGCCGGATTCATAAACGACCTCCCTCTCTGTGTTTGTTTCGCTCAGGACTGGCCCCGTTCCTCGACCGGGGCCACCTGTAACCGCAGACCCTGGACACCTACAACCCGAACGGCGGTACCGGTCGGCAGCGTTTCCCCCGTCGCGCTGACTGCCGTCCATTCCTCCCCCTCCACGTGGACGATACCGTCAGGGCTGAGCGGCGACTTGACGGTACCGATCTTGCCGATCAGGGTGCTCTGCCCCATGGCGACCGGCCGAAACTGGGCTTTCACCGCTGCCGACACGGCCAGCAAGAAGAACGCCGCCACACCGCCCGTGGCCGCCACGATGACCCACGGGTTCAACTGGGCCACCGGCGCAGCCGTGCTCGGCACCTCCACCCAGAACGGCGTGAAGATCAGCAGAGACCCCAGGGCGAACGCGATCACAGCACCGATGCTGAGGCCAAATCCTGTCACCTTGATATCGGCCAGGAACATCACGATGCCCGCTGCGATGAGCGCGATCCCAATCCAGTTGGTGGGCAGCCGCAGCAGCCCGTACAACGAGAGCAGCAGACAGATCACGCCGGCCACCCCGGGGAACACGGAGCCAGCGGTGACAAACTCCGCCACCAGGCCCAGCAGGCCCATCACCAACAACAAGTAGGCGACGTTGGGATTGGCCAGGAAAGCCAGAAAACGATCCAGCGCAGCGATCGGCTCTTGGGCGAGGCCGCTGGCATAGGCGGGGCGAGCGCCGAGGAATGCCAGGCCAGGCAACAGAAACCAACTCAGGCGCGCAAGACGGTGACGAATCATATGCCCTCCATTCCTCTTTGCTGACAGCGTACGCCACAAGTATACACGCGAACGCGTTTTTCTGCTTGTCGGTTCCCTGATGTAAACCTGACAACAAAAGAGAAGGCCGCACCCGGCACCCCGAATACGCACCGGCTGCGGCCCTATAGCTGAAGGATGAGAGGCGGAGAGGGAGGGATTTGAACCCTCGATCCCTTGCGGGATACACGATTTCCAATCGTGCGCACTAGGCCAGACTATGCGACCTCTCCAGAAGACAGTGCTATTATAGCGCGAACGATCAGTTTCCCCAAATCAGTATGACCCGTATCATAGCCGATGCGCGCACTGGCGACTACAATGGGGCCACATAGACCCTGGTGTTTGAAACACACCAAGGGCGTTCACCAACAAAAGAACCCCACGATCATGTGGGGCTCTTCCGAAAAAACCATGGCGGAGAGGGTGGGATTCGAACCCACGATCCCTTTCGGGATACGCGTTTTCGAGACGCGCGCACTAGGCCAACTATGCGACCTCTCCCTGACGGCTTGAGTATACCATAAAACCAACACGCGGGCAAGAACAGGGACTTGGACACATGGGCAAGGACAAACTTGAAGAATTGCGCCAGATGCGGGCCAGGGCCAAGTTGGGGGGCGGGCAGGCCCGCATTGATGAACAGCACGCCAAAGGAAAGCTGACGGCCCGGGAACGCCTCGACCTTTTGCTCGACCGGGGGACGTTCCAAGAGCTCGGCCGGCTTGCCACCCACAACATGAGCGACTTCGGCATGGCCGAAAAGCGCTTCCCCGGTGACGGTGTGGTCACAGGTTTCGGCAAGATCAACGGCCGACGGGTTGCGGTCTACGCCCAGGACTTCACCGTGCTGGGCGGGTCGTTCTCCGAAGTCCAGTCGCACAAAGTATGCAAAATCATGGAGCTGGCCATGGAGAGCGGCATCCCGGTCATCGGGCTGTTGGACTCCGGCGGGGCGCGTATCCAGGAGGGGGTGCGATCGCTGGCCGCGTACGGCGAACTGTTCGTCCGCAACGTGATGGCCTCCGGGGTCATCCCACAGATCTCCGTCCAGATGGGGCCGTGCGCCGGCGGCGCAGTCTACTCGCCCGCGCTGACCGATTTCATCATCATGGTGCGGCGAACCAGCTTCATGTTCATCACGGGCCCGGATGTCATCCAGGCGGTGACGGGCGAGAAGGTGGACTTCGACACCCTGGGCGGCGCCGTGGCCCACAACGTCCGCAGCGGGGTTGCCCATTTCGCCGCCGACGATGAGGCTGCGGCCCTCCGCCTGGTCAAAGAGATCCTCAGCTATCTCCCCCAGAACAACAGCGAAGATCCCCCGCGCGTCACGCCTTACGACGACCCCGGCCGGCGCGATGAGTTGCTAGACCATCTGGTGCCCGAGGACAGCAGCGAGCCCTACGACATGCGCCAGGTGATCAGCAGCGTCTTCGATCGCGGTAGCTTCCTCGAGGTGCAGGCGCACTACGCGATGAACGCGCTGGTGGGCCTGGCCCGCCTGGACGGCTACCCCGTGGGGGTGGTGGCCAATCAGCCCATGTACCTGGCGGGTGTGCTGGACATTGATTCCAGCGACAAGATCGCCCGTTTCGTGCGCTTTTGCGACGCCTTCAACCTGCCCATCATCACCTTTGTGGACTGCCCGGGCTATATGCCGGGCGTGGCTCAGGAGCACGGCGGCATCATCCGCCACGGTGCCAAGGTGATCTACGCTTATTGCGAGGCCACCGTGCCCAAGATCAGCGTGGTGACCCGCAAGGCCATGGGCGGCGCCTACATCGCCATGAGCAGCAAACAGATGCGCACCGACCTGGCCTACGCCTGGCCCACCGCCGAGATCGCGGTCATGGGGCCGGAAGGTGCCGTCAACATCCTCTATCGCGAACAGCTCAAGAAGGCGCCCAATCCCAACGAGCTGCGGCAGAAGCTGTTGCAAGAGTATATCGAAAGGTTCCACAACCCGTATTCGGCGGCCGACATGGGTCAGATTGACGAGGTCATCGAACCGAGCTATACACGGCTGCGCCTGATCAACGCGTTAGAGATCTTGCGCTCCAAGGTGGCCAGCAACCCGCCGAAGAAGCACGGCCTGATGCCGGTGTAGCCGATGGTTGATGGCTGATGGCCGATGGCTGATGGCCGATGGCCGATGGCTGATGGCTGATGGCCGATGGCTGATGGCTGATGGCCGATGGCTGATGGCCGATGGCTGATGGCTGATGGCTGATGGCCGATGGCTGATGGCCGATGGCTGATGGCTGATGGCCGATGGCTGATGGCTGATGGCCGATGGCTGATGGCTGATGGCCGATGGCTGATGGCTGATGGCCGATGGCTGATAGCTGATGGCCGATGGCTGATGGCCGATGGCTGATGGCTGATGGCCGATGGCTGATGGCCGATGGCTGATGGCCGATGGCCGATGACCGATGGCTGATAGTAGCAGCTATCTGCCATACGCTATCTGCCATACGCTATCTGCCATACGCTATCTGCCATATGCTATCTGCCATACGCTATCTGCCATACGCTATCTGCCATACGCTATCTGCCATACGCTATCTGCCATACGCTATCTGCGAGGAAGACAACGCGATGGATGCAAACATACTCGAACTACTCCGCCAGGGGCTGATCATCACCGTGATCGGGATGAGCCTTGTCTTCGGCGCGCTGGCGCTGCTGTGGGGGCTGATGCGGCTGCTGTCGTTGGTCTTCAAGGACCAGGAGGCGGCCGGCGTCGAGGCCGCGGCCGCCGCCCACGAAGCCATGGCCCCGACCGATGCCGACGTCGAGGCCGCACAACTGACGGCCGAGCGTGCCCACGTGGCCGCGATTGTGGCCGGCGCGTTGCTCGCCAACGCGCTGCCGTTGCTGTTCGAACCGCCGCCGGGGCCGACCTTCGAACACGGCCGCTCGGCGCCATCTTGGGTGGTGGGCAATCGCTCCCATGCCCTCCAGCGCTGGCATCCCCCGCGCCGGCCCGAGAGCTACCCCACCCCGTCCAACGAGTATTGAGCATCCCACACACCGAGGTGATCTCCGTGCCAAGTTTCGACATCACAATTAGCGGAAAGACCTATCACGTTGAGGTGCCCAATCCGGCTGCGTCACCCCTGGAGGTCATCGTGGACGGCCAGGCCTTTCAGGTTACCGTTGCAGGTACCCTTCCGTCGGCGCCAGCGGTGAAATTGGCCGAGCCGCCGCCCCCTGCGCCGCAACCCACACCCCTGCCCCCACTGCCTAACATCCCCATCGCCAGGCCGGTGATGCCGGCCGGCGCCAACGGCGGGCAGGAGATCACGTCTCCCATGCCGGGCACCATCCTCTCAGTGGAGGTCAAGGCGGGCGACGCAGTGACCCCAGGCCAGGTCGTCTGCGTGCTGGAAGCCATGAAGATGAAAAACCCCATCCGGGCCAGTATCGCCGGTACCGTAGCCGAAGTGCTGGTGCAGCCCGGGCAGACCGTGGCCTACGGCGATGTGCTGATCAGGCTGACGTAGGGGGGCCGGTATGGAAATCGGCTGGGACAATCTCCTGTCCATCATTTCGGCGATCACCCAACTGACATGGGCCAACGTGCTCATGATCGGCGTGGGCGGCCTGCTGATCTTTTTGGCGATCACCAAGGAATACGAGCCCGTGTTGCTGATCCCCATCGGGGTCGGCGCGATCCTGGCCAACATCCCGGGCGCGGGCATGGGCCTGGATTTGCGGGCCATCATGGCGGGCGAGCAGGCTGAAGGGGTCTTCTACGCGCTGTACAAGGCCGGGATCGAGACCGAGCTGTTTCCCCTGCTGCTCTTCATCGGGATCGGCGCGATGACCGACTTCGGGCCGCTGCTGTCCAACCCGCGCATGGTGCTGGTGGGCGCTGCGGGCCAGTTCGGCATTTTCGGCGTGTTGCTGCTGGCGCTGGCCAGCGGCCAGTTCACGCTGAAGGAGGCGGCATCTATCGGCATCATCGGTGCCATTGACGGGCCCACCAGCATCTTCGTGGCCACCAAACTGGCTCCCCATCTGCTGGCCCCCATCGCGGTGGCTGCCTACACCTACATGAGCCTGGTGCCGATCATCCAGCCGCCCGTGATGCGCCTGCTCACCACCAAAGCCGAACGGCGCATCCGGATGCCCTACATCGAACGGCCGGTCTCCAGGCGCACACGCATGTTGTTCCCGGTTGTCGTCACCCTGCTGACCGGTTTCCTGGCGCCGCAGGCCAGCCCGCTCATCGGCACCCTGATGTTCGGGAACCTGATGCGTGAGTCGGGGGTGGTGGACCGACTGGTGAAGACGGCGGGCAACGAGCTGGCCAACATCACCACCATCTTCCTGGGGATCACCATCGGCGCGACGATGGTGGGGGAGTCGTTCGCCAACCTGCAGACGCTGATCATCCTGGTGCTGGGGGTTCTGGCCTTTGCGCTGGACACGGCGGCCGGCGTCCTTTTCGGCAAGTTCCTGAACGTGCTCACCCGCGGCCGCTTTAATCCGTTGATCGGCGCAGCGGGCATCAGCGCCTTCCCGATGTCTGCGCGCGTGGTCAACCGCGTTGGCCTGGAGGAGGATTACGGCAACTTCCTGCTGATGCACGCCATGGGCGCCAACACCGCCGGCCAGGTGGCCTCCGTGCTGGCCGGGGGGATCGTGCTGGCGTTGATGATGTAGGGTGGATTGCAGATTGCAGATTGCAGATTGCAGATTCGCTGATTCGCCATTCGCTGATTCGCCATTCGCTGATTCGTGATTCGCTATTCGCTGATTCGTGATTCGTGATTCGTGATTCGTGATTCGCCATTCGCTGATTCGTGATTCGCCATTCGCTGATTCGCCATTCGCTATTCGAGGTTCCCATGCCCATCCTGACCCGAGTTAAACCCTCTGAATACCACGACTCCATTACCTTGATGCAGGTTGCGGCTGCGCTGCTGGACATGCCGGGCGTACAGGACGCGGCTGTGGTAATGGGCACACCGGCGAACCACGAGATCCTGGCCGGCGCGGGATTGCTCACCCCAGAGGCTGCTGCGTCGCAGCCCGACGACCTGGTGATCGTCGTCGCTGCTGCGGATCAGGCAGCGGCAGAGGATGCGCTGGCGCGCGCCGAGCAGATCCTGTCGCAGCGTGCCCTGCAGCAAGCGGAAGCCGGACAACCACGCCCCAAGTCCCTGGCGTCGGCCGTCCGTCACGCACCCGAGGCCAACCTGGCGGTCATCTCGGTGGCGGGTCGCTATGCGGCCGCCGAAGCGCGCACAGCCCTCCAGCACGGCCTCCATGTGCTGCTGTTTTCGGACAACGTGCCCCTGGAGGAGGAGATCGCGCTGAAACGGCTGGCCGTCGAGCGGGGCCTGCTGTGCATGGGACCGGATGCCGGCACCGCCATCATCAACGGCGTGGCGTTGGGTTTTGCCAACAAGGTCCCTCGCGGCAACGTCGGCCTGGTCAGCGCGGCAGGGACGGGCCTGCAAGGGGTCACATGTGGCCTGGCCCGCCGCGGCGCAGGGGTCTCACAGGCCATCGGGGTCGGCGGCCGCGACCTGAGCGAAGCAGTAGGCGGCGCGATGATGCTGCAGGGGCTGCGCGCGTTGCAAGAAGACCCGGAGACCGCGGTGATCGTGCTGATCTCCAAGCCGCCGGCCAGGGCGGTGGCCGAGAAGATCCTGAGCGCGCTCGGCGGTTGGAAACCGCAGCTACCATTGCCAAGTCGCCCTACGGCGACTGCGCAGCCGACGCAGGTCGGCTTCGCAACGGTTGCTGCGACTTCCAGTCGCCCGGCCCCCGACCCGACCCCAGACCCGGCCCCCGGCCCGACCGCCGACCAGCCGACGCAGGTCGGCTTCGCAACGGTTGCTGCGACTTCCAGTCGCCCGGCCCCCGACCCGACCCCAGGCCCGGCCCCCGACCCGGCCCCCGACCCGACCTCCGGCCGCCCACCCCTCCCCAAGCCCACCGTCGTCTGCTTCCTCGGCGCCGACCCCGGCCCCATCGAGAGGGCGGGCGCCATCCCGGCCACCAACCTGACCCAGGCGGCGGCCATCGCGGCGGCGCTGGCGACAGGCGCCAACTGGTGCGAGGCGCTGGTGAAGCTGGAGGAAGAGAGCAAGGCGCTTATCACGCTGGCTGCGGCCCAGCAAGCGAAACTGGCGGCCGGCCAGCGCGCGCTGCGCGGGCTGTTCGCCGGCGGCACCTTCTGCTACGAGGCCCAGGTCATCCTGCGCAATCTGCCCGAGCCCATCTACAGCAACGCGCCGCTGGACAAAGACAACAAACTAGAAACCCGGTTTCTCGGAGAAACCGGGTTTCCGGGCCACTATTGCATTGACCTCGGCGAAGATGAGTTCACCCAGGGCCGGCCCCATCCCATGATTGACCCCAGCCTCCGCAACCGGCGCATCGTGCAGGAGGCCCGTGATCCGGCGACGGCGGTCATCCTGCTGGACGTGGTGCTGGGTTATGGCGCGCATCCCGACCCGGCCGGTGCAACCGTGCCGGCCATCCGCGAGGCGCAACGCATCGCAGCAGAGGCGGGCCGACAGATCATCTTCATCGCATCGGTGTGCGGCACCGAGGGCGATCCGCAAGTACTCAGCCGGCAGGAGGCCGTGCTGCGGGAAGCCGGGGTGATCGTGCTGCCCGACAACGCCTCAGCTGCACGGCTGGCGGGGCTGATCACCCAGGCCTTGCACGAATAGGCGCTTACAGGGGTGTCAGGCCCAGGCTGATCTTGATGGCTTCGTCAACCTGGCGCATGATCGCCGGGTCTAACTGGCCCACATAACGCTCTAAACGACGCTTGTCAATGGTCCGGATCTGGTCCAACCTGACGGCTGAGTCTTTCGTGAGGCCGGCCGTGCCTGCCGAGAGCCGGACCTCGGTAGGATAGGGCTTCGGAGGCAACGTCGTGGTGAGCGCAGCGACAATGACCGTTGGAGAAAACATATTGCCCGTGTCGTTTTGGATGATCAAGACCGGGCGGTAGCCTGCCTGCTCGTGCCCAACGACAGGATCGAGATTGGCGTAGTAGATCTGTCCGCGACGATATTCTCGCGCCATCTCTACTCCTCCCAGGGCGCGTAGCGATCCCAGGCTTCCTTTTCAGCGACGAAGAACTCTTGCGCCAGTTGACGGCTTTCTTCTGCCCGGAACAGGTAGCCTTCCTTCAGCAGCTCGCGCAACTCCTGGCGGCGCTGGGCTTCGACAAACTGTTCCACCGCCTCCCGGATGAGCCGGCTGCGGCTGTAGTTCAGCTTGGCCGCTACCTCTTCGACCTGGGACAGCAGGTCGGGCGGCATGGTGACGATGATCCGTTGCATGGTGGCTGCGGTAGACATCGCGGCATAACCTCCTGGAATGGTGTAATTGCAGTATATACTCTGAATGGCCTACTTGTCAATATGACATCCGAGGACTCGGCAATCCCATAAGTATCCGGAACAGTCGGTCTCTGCATCATGAAGAAATCGCAGGAGCATATTCATGGATCTCTTCCAACAACCCCTGAAACCCATCAACGTGGGCCTGGAATCGTTTTACGAGAGCCTCCTGGCCCAGGGCGTGGACGCGGTGGCCGTGGACTGGCGGCCGCCGCTCGAGGGTTATGTCGAGCTAAACCACACCGCCGACGGGGCTGACATCGAAGCCGCCAACGCTGAAGCGTTCAACCGCATCGTATCCGGCCGTCCCATGCTGATCGGCATGGGCATCGCTCGCGAGGTCATCCCGGGCTTTGCGGCCACCAGGGGCCGGCTGCTGATCACCCACAGCGGGCCGCCCATCACCTGGGAGCGCATGTGCGGGCCGACGCGCGGGGCTGTCATAGGCGCGCTGATCTACGAGGGGTTGGCCGAGACGCCGGAGGAGGCCGCCGCGCTGGCGGCGTCGGGCGAGATCGAATTCGCGCCGTGTCATCACTTCAACGCAGTAGGGCCGATGGCCGGCATCATCAGCCCCTCTATGCCGATTTTCATCGTGAAAAACGAGACCACGGGGCACATTGCGTACGCAACCCAGAACGAAGGGCTGGGCAAAGTGCTGCGCTACGGCGCCTACGGCCCGGAAGTGATCCGCCGCCTCAAGTGGATGGAGACCGTCCTCTACCCGGCGCTCAAAGCCGCCCTGGAAGTGAGCGGCCCGCTGGACTTGCGCAGCATGATCGCCCAGGCGTTGCATATGGGGGACGAGGGGCACAACCGCAACCGAGCCGGCACCTCCCTTTTCATCCGCGCCATCGCGCCTGCGCTGGTCGAGGCCGTGCCCGACCCGGCCACGGTGGCTGCGGTGCTGCGCTTCATTGACGGCAATGACCATTTCTTCCTCAACCTGACCATGCCGGCCATGAAGGCCATGCTGCTGCCGGCCGAGAAGATCCCCGGCTGCACCCTGGTGACGGTCATGGCCCGCAACGGCACCGACTGGGGGATTCGCGTCTCCGCCACCGGTGACCGCTGGTTCACGGCACCGGCCCCCAAGGTGGAAGGCCTGTGGCTGCCCGGTTTCACGGCCGAGGATGCCAACCCCGACATCGGAGACAGCGCCATCACCGAGACTGGCGGCATCGGTGGCTTTGCCCTGGCGGGTGCGCCGGCCATCGTCAAGTTCGTGGGCGGCACGCCGGCCGACGCGTTGAACACCACCCTGGAGATGTACGAAATCACCCAGGGGGAACATCCGGCGTTCACCATCCCGGCGTTGAACTTCCGGGGGACGCCCGTCGGCATTGATGTGCGGAAGGTGATGCGCACGGGCATCCTGCCCCGGCTGAACACGGGCATCGCGCACAAGGACCCGGGGATCGGCATGGTGGGCGCAGGGCTGGTCACTGCGCCCAGGGGATGCTTCATGGAGGCATTCGAGGCCTTGCGCAGCGGATGAGCGCTGCAGGTTCACCAGGGCAGCGTTAGCAAACACCATCGGCCCTGTCAACAGTTGACTTCCGACCTTTGCTGGGGTATCATCCGGCCCCAGGAGTTGGATCTATCATGAGTGAGACTACCCAAGCCAAAAGCGCCACCGTGTGGTCGGGCAGCCAGGCCGCGTTGCTGCTCAAGACCATGCGGCCCAAGCAGTGGACCAAGAACATCTTCGTCTGGGCCGCGCTGGTGTTCGATGTCAAGCTTTTTCAGCCACAGCCGTTCCTGCGGACGCTGATCACCTTCGTGCTGTTCTGCCTCATCTCCAGCGCAGTGTACATCATCAACGACCTGGTGGACATCGAGAAAGACCGCCTCCACCCTGAGAAGCGACGTCGCCCCCTGGCATCGGGCGCCCTGAGCCCGCGCCTGGCGGCGGTCGCTGCTGCTGCCCTGATCCTGATCTCGCTGCCGGTGGCGCTGTGGGAGGGGCCCCTGTTGACTGCGATCCTCTACGGCTATCTGCTGTTGATGATCGCCTATTCCTTCTGGCTGAAGAACATCGTGATCGTGGATGTGATGACCATTGCGGCCGGGTTCGTGTTGCGGGTGGCCGCCGGGGTGGCAGTGGTCGAGGCCGAGCGGTTCTCGCCGTGGATCTACTTCTGCATGGTGCTGCTGGCGCTGTTCCTGGGGCTGGGCAAACGCCGGCAGGAAATCATGTTGATGGCCGAAAACTCCAACAACACGCGCACGATCCTGGCGCACTACAACCTGCGCTTCGTGGACGAGATGCTCTCGCTGGTAAGCGCGAGCACCGTGTTGACCTACGCCCTGTACACCTTCTCGGCCCCCAACCTGCCGGCCAACCACGCCATGATGCTGACGGTGCCTTTCGTGCTCTACGGGCTTTTCCGCTATCTTTACCTGATCCACGTGAAAGGGGAGACCGACCCGCCCGATGTGGTGGTCCTGAAGGACCGGCCGTTGCAGATTGACGTGCTGCTGTTCGGGCTGACGGTGTTCCTGGTGTTCTACGGGGAAGGCATCGTGCGCCGCCTGGGGCTCTAGCGGCGCACAATGCCAGAGGCCCGCTTCATTGGGCCGGCGCGTTGTTCTCCTGCGGCTTCCGGCTGAGCGAGCGCCGGGAGGTCTTCTTTTGCTCCTTGCCGGACTCCGTTTCGACGGGGACCGGCTCGGCTGCCGCCACAGGGCTCTCCTCAGACGGCGTCGCTACGGCCTCAGCCAAGGACGCATCGGCGGGCTGAGCGGCTGCCGGCGCCTCGACTTTGGCCTGGGCCTGCGACCGGCTGCGGCGCGAGCGTGCTTTTGGCTTCGCCTCGGCAGCCGCGGCCGCCGGTTCGCCGGCCTCCGCAGCCACAGCGATGGGGGCGGCCTCGGCAGGGAACGCGGCCTCTACCGGAGCTGCTGACGGCTCTTCCGCGGCAGTTGGGGCCGGCACGGCCTCGAGCTCCGGCGTGACCGCTGCTGCAGGTTCCGGAGCAACTGCTTCAGCCAGTTCCGGGGCCGGCTCCAGAGCGGGCGTCTCTCCCGCTGTCGCCGGTTGGGCCTGCTGGTCTTCAGTTGCGGCTTTGCGCTTGCGCGACGAGCGCGAGCGCCGGGCGGGACGGGCCTCGGGGACGTGGGCCTCCGGCTGTGGGATCACGGGTTCGGCAGGTGCTTCAGGGGCCTGGACTTCCGGCTCCGGGATCACAGGTGCAGCCGAAACCGGAAGCTCAGGCGTCTTGGCGGCCTCGAGCAACGCCTCATCGGGTGCGATGATCATTTCGTTGGCGCCCACTTCCAACGCCGCCTCCCACTCGGCCTCCAGCTCAGGCGCGTGCCCGACCTCGAACTCGTAGGCCGCACCCAGCCCCTCGCGATCCTCAGCTCGCAGGAATTGCGCCCAGGGCCCGGTCATGCCATCGCTGGTAACGCCGTAGAACACCCGGATGGTGCCATCCGATTGGCGCAACACCAGGTCGTAGCGCAGCCTCCTGGCGCGCCGCGCCACCTGCCACAGTCCGAACTCGCCCCGCCAATCCACCTGCTCCGGATCCACCGGGTTCGTCAGATACTGGCTGATGGCGTAGCTCCAGAGCTTACGCGCCGAGTAGATGGTCACGTTTTGCACGATGTTGCCGTTGCGCAGATCACGGATGGTGAAGTAGCGGCCGCCTTTCCGCTCTTCCATGCCGATGATCTCCACGCCGATGGCCGGCAAGGGGAGGCCGTCAGCCGTGACCTGAGGTGCCTGGACTCCTGGCAGGCTGACTTCCACGGGCGCTTCAACGGAAGGCTCCGGCTGGCCGACTGCGACCGCTGCCGGCGCGCTTTCCGGCACCGCAGCGGCCGGCACAGGGGGTTCCTCTTTGGCCGCCGCAGGCTGGGCAGCCTGTTGGCCGCTGAGCACCAACTGCACCACCTCGTCCCGCACCGCCTCGTTGGTCTCGCCCTCCTGGCGCACGTAGATGCGGGTCTGGTTCAGCGCGTAGGGCTTGTCCGAGCCGTTGGGCACGATTGCGCGCACGATGGGCACGCCACGGCTCTGCATCACATCCACGCGCACGTCCAGCGGCGGAGTGATGTTGCGCTCGATTTCGCGACGCAGCATCGCTACAGCGCTCTCGGGGTTCTCCACCCCCTTGGGCGGCGCCTTACGCGTGGCACTGGCGCCGATGTAGATCGTCCCTCCCGCCGTGTTGGCGAACGCCACCACGTCACACAGGACCTTGTGCAGCCGGCCGCCTTCACGCGACATCCCCTCGTGGAACGCCTGGACGATGGTGTTCCCCTGCTCGCGCGCGGCCTCCACATGGTCGAACGGCACCTCGGCCGGGGGGCGATACGGCCGCGTGCGGGTGAAATCGTCCCCCTCGAACACCGCTTTGAGCGCCTCGAAGCTGACCTCCGGCAGCAGGATCTCGGTCACGCGCTCTCCGATCCCCAGGCGGTTCTTGTCCTTGGGATCGCGATTGAGGCGATGCGCGTCCGAGCCCTGGATGCAGTGCATCCGCCGGGGATACTCCGGCTTGGAGCCGTCGAAAAAGCGCGCCGTAGCCCGCCGCGAGGTGCTCTCCAGATCGGTGACCTCCAGCGCGTGAAGATTGGGGTCCTGAGTGAAGGCGATCTTCGTCTGGCCGCCGAAGCTGAGGCCCTGTAGCGCAACACCATGGGTGCTGTTGGCATGGGCTGCGATCACGATGCCGCCGGCCTCACGGATCAGGCGATACGCTGTCAGCACATCCGTGCTTGCCCCCACCTCCGTGCTGCCCTCGGTCAGCCGGTCGTCCGGCACGTTGAGGCGCAGCAGGAGCAATTCCAACTTGCGAACAGAGGTTTCGGGCGGGAAAATGCCGAGGATGTGAAACCCGAACATGGCGGTAAATTCGAAGCCCGGCAGCACCAAAAGCTTGTCGCCGATGCGGCGGTACTCGTCCAAATCACGCCGCTCCTGGGGTCGGAGTCGGTCGTTGGCCTCTAACCATGTCAGCCGCTCAATCTCGGCTCGCAATCTGGCGATCCCCTCAACGGTGTTGTGATCGGTGATCGCCACAATGTCGAGGCCCTTCGACTCCGCTTTCTGCAGCCACTCGAGGTAAGTGACGCCCGGCTCCTGCCAATCCGCCGATGCGGGGGTGTGCAAATGGAGATCCACCCGCCGCCAATCGCCCTCGGCCGCCCGAAAGCCTTTCTTTATTCTTTTTTGATTTGACACAGCGCTATGACACGGACTCCTTTCTCGTGGGTTGGGCCGATTTAAGATCAGGCTCGGTCGCACGACCGAGCCTGAGACATCCCAACCGGTACCAACGCGTTCAGCTCAATTATGTTTACATTTGCCGATTTGTCAAACTGACGAGGTGCGCACAGACAGCGCACAAACAGGCACCCCGCCTAAGCCCCGGCCTCCCCCTCAACCTCAACCTCAGCTTTAGCCTCAACCTCAGCCTTAGCTTCAGCCTCAGCCTTCCCCTCACCCGGCCCCTGGCCGTTCCCCGATGGCGCTGGCGTGAGCGCTGCAGCGATCACGTCCTCGACCCGTTCCGCGAAGATGAACTTCATCTTCTGGCGCACGGCCTCGGGCACATCCTCCAGGTCGCCCTCGTTGCGCTTGGGGAGGATGACCGTGGTGAGGCCGAAGCGGTTAGCGGCCAGCACCTTCTCCTTGACCCCGCCGATGGGCAGTACCTGCCCGCGCAACGTGATCTCCCCGGTCATCCCCACGTCTTTGCGCACAGGCCGGCCGGTGAGCAGGCTGACCAGGGCCGTGGCCATGGTCACGCCGGCGCTGGGGCCGTCCTTGGGCGTGGCACCGGCCGGGATGTGGAGATGGATGTCGTGCCTGGCGAAGAAGTCCTCCGGGATGCCGTAGTCTTTGGCCTTGCTGCGCACCCAGCTCAGGGCCGCCTGGGCCGATTCCTTCATCACGTCCCCGAGCTGGCCTGTGAGCGTGAAGCCCTTGCCGCCCGGCATCATGGTGGCTTCCAGGAAGAGCACGTCGCCGCCGGTGGGCGTCCACGCCAGGCCCGTCGCCACACCCGGGATCTCCACCCGCTCGGCCACCTCGGGCAGGAACTTGGGCCGGCCCAGGTACTGCGACACACTTTCGGCGGTAATCACCACGGGCTCTTTGCCGTCGCCCTTTTCGGCCACCTTGGTGGCAACCTTGCGGCAGATGGCGCCGATCTGGCGCTCCAGGTTGCGCACCCCCGCTTCGCGGGTGTACTCGCGCACGATGCGGCGGAGCGCATCCTCCTCGAAGCGGATCTCATAGGGCCGCAGGCCGTTCTCCCGGATCTGGCGCGGCACCAGATAGCCCTCGGCGATCTTGACCTTCTCCTCTTCGGTGTAGGAGCTGAGCTGGATCACCTCCATGCGGTCCAACAGCGGCTGGGGGATGGTGTCCAGCCAGTTGGCGGTGGTGATGAAGAAGACCTGGCTCAGGTCGAACGGCACGTCGAGGTAATGATCCCGAAACTCCGCGTTCTGCTCAGGGTCCAGCACCTCCAACAGCGCCGAGGACGGGTCGCCGCGGAAGTCGTGGCCCAGCTTGTCCACCTCGTCGAGCATGAAGACCGGGTTGCGGCTCTCGGCGCGGCGGATGGACTGGATGATGCGGCCCGGCATGGAACCGATGTAGGTGCGCCGGAAGCCGCGAATCTCCGCCTCGTCGCGGATGCCGCCCAACGCCAGCCGGATGAACTTGCGGCCCATGGCCCGGGCAATGGATTGCCCCAGCGAGGTCTTGCCGGTGCCGGGCGGGCCCACAAAGCACAGGATCACGCCCTCCCGCTCGCGGCGGATGTGATCCACCGGCCCGGCCTCCGCCTGATCGCCGTTGCCCTGGGCCTTGCGCTCCAGCCGCAGCTTGCGGACGGCCAGGAACTCCAGGATGCGGTCCTTGATCTCGTCCAGGCCGTAGTGGTCTTCGTTGAGCACCTGTCGGGCATGGGCGATGTCCAGGTTGTCCTCCGTCACCTTGTTCCAGGGCAGGCTGACCATCCAGTCCAGATAAGTCTTGATGACGGAGTACTCGGCGGCCTGGGTGGGCATCTTGCGCATCCGGTCCAGCTCGCGGCGCGCCTCCTTCTCCGCCTCTTCGGGCATGCCGGCCTCGGCGATGCGGCGCTCGAACTCCTGGATCTCGGCCTCCTGTTCGTCCCCTTCTCCCAACTCCTTCTGGATGGCCTTAAGCTGCTCGCGCAGGAAATACTCCCGCTGCATCTTGTTCATCTCGTCCTGGGCCTGCGACTGGATCTTGCGGCCCAGCTCCAGCACCTCCAGTTCCTTGTTCAGGATGGAGTTGAGCTTGAGGAGTTTGGCCTTGACCGGGTTAAGCTCCAGGATCTCCTGGGCCTGGGCGGGCTCCATGCGGGTGCTGGCAGCTACCAGGTAGGCAAGCTGGCGCGCGCTGGACGCGTTGATGGCCGCGGTCTCCAGCTCCTCGGGCATGTGGGGCACCAGGGAGACAAGCCGGCGGAACAGCTCCAGGGTGTTGCGGGCCACCGCCTCTTGCTCCAGCGAGTCTTCCTCCACGTCCGGGATCACCTCGACGCGAGCGCGAAGGTAGGGCTGCTCCTGGACATACTCCACGATCCGGATGCGTTCCAGCCCTTGCACGATCAGCCGGATGGAGCCATCGGGCGCGCGCAACATGCGGTGGACGATGGCGGCAGTGCCCACAGTGTACACCTGTTCCGGGCTCGGCTCGTCAATCTCAGGGTTGCGAGAAGTAAACAGGCCGATGATCCGGTGGTCGGACGATTCGACCAGGGCGTCATCTACCAGTCGGATGGACCGCTCCTGGCCGATGGACAGGGGGAGCCACATCATAGGGTAGACGACGACCCCCCGCAACGGCAGCACCGGAAGTTCGGTGGGTATTTCGAACTCGAATTGGTCTGTCATGGATTCACCTGTAAGCTTCATTCAGCAGCCGGGACGCGCACCGGCACACGACGCACTCGCGCCTTGGGCAGCGAGATCTTCAGAAAACCGTTCTCATAGACCGCCTCGTAACCGCTGGGCTCCAACGCCCAGGGCAGGTGCACCTGCGCGCGAAAGCGGCCGTGACGGATTTCCATCTGTTGATAGGCCAGCTTTTCGGCCGGATCCCGGCGCTCGCCGGTGATGATCAAGGTCCGGCCGCGCAACAACACCTCGTAGTCACCGGGGCTGAGCCCGGCGATCTCGACCACGACGACCACATGGTTGTCGGTCTCATAAACATCGGTAGGCGGCCGCCACACAGCTTCTTGCGGCAGGCCCCAACGGGTTTCGTTGAATGGATCTGGATACACAGGGCTTTCCTCCGGCTGAATTTCGACAATCTGCCGATACAATAAAGGCAAGTAGATTCTAGCACAAGACGCGCGCCGATTCAATTCGGATTGCGCCGCTTTGGATTGCGGCGCTTTGGATTGCGGCGCTCCAGCGCCGCTTTGGGTTGCGGCGCTTTGGATTGCGGCGCTCCAGCGCCGCTCTGGATTGCGGCGCTTTGGATTGCGGCGCTTTGGCGCCGCTTTCGAACCCCCGCGCTCCGACGCCGCTCTGGATTGCGGCGCTTTGGCTTGCGGCGCTCCAGCGCCGCTTTCGAACCCCGGCGCTCCAGCGCCGCTTTCGAACCCCCGCGCTCCGACGTCGCTCTGGATTGCGGCGCTTTGGATTGCGGCGCTCTGGATTGCGGCGCTCCAGCGCCGCTTTCGAACCCCGGCGCTCCGGCGCCGCTTTCGAACCCCCGCGCTCCGACGCCGCTCTGGATTGCGGCGCTCCAGCGCCGCTTTTAGAGCGGCGACCCGTCGCCGCAATCCAAAAGTGTAAGCACGCCATGTTAGCGCTACACTTCTTCTGCGTTAGCGTTGCGTTAGAACCGGTGCGCGCGTATCGGCCGCCGGACAACTTTGTCCTCCAGGCCCATGAACCGTATAATGGCGTCGGGAGAAAGGCATGGAAGCGCAAGAAACCTACTCTTTGGCCGCGTTGACGGTGGCCGAGTTCGGCGAACTGGTGGCGCAAGGCCGGGCTGCGCCGGGAGGCGGTGCCGCCGCAGCGCTGACCGCAGCGTTGGCTGCGGCCCTGGTCGCCATGGTGGCCAGGTTGACCGTGGGCCGGCCGTCCTACCAGGAGCATGAACCCGAGATGCTGGAGCTCGCCGCCGCCGCAGATGCGTTGCGCGCTCGCCTGCTGGCGCTGATGGACGCAGATGCCCGGGCCTACCAAGAGGTCATCGCAGCGTACCAGATGCCGCGACAGACCGTCTCACAGCAGGCCCGGCGCACCGGCGCGCTGCAAACCGCGCTGCGCAACGCGACCGACGTGCCCATGGAAGCGGCTGAACTGTGCCTGCGGACGTTGGAGCTGGCCGTCTCGGCTGCGACGCGCGGGAACCGCAACGCAGCGGGCGATGCAGCCGTGGCTGCCCTGTTGGCCCACGCCGCGCTGCAGAGCCACGCCCGGAACGCCCTGGTCAACCTGGCAGCCATCGCCGACCCCCATTACTGCGACCGCACGGCCAGGCGCAGCGCCGAGATCACCGCGGCGGGCGAGATCGCGCTGAGCCGGGTGCTGGCCGCCGCCGACGAGGGAGGATGACCGCGTGACCCCCTCCTGGAACATGCGTCAGCGGCGTCCCCTGGCGGGGGCCGTCGCTGCCCTGGCGGGCTACCTCTTGCTCACGCTGGGCATGACCTATCCGTTGGCCGCCCGGTTTGCGCAGGCGATCCCGGGCGACAGCTTCGACGGCTGGCAGAACTACTGGAACCTGTGGTGGGTCAGGGTGGCGCTGCTGGTGGAGCACACCCATCCCTGGTTTACAGACCTCCTTTACCATCCCACAGGGGTCGGCCTGCTGTTTCACACGCTGAACGGCTTCAACGGCTTCACCTTCCTGCCGGTGCAACTGGCCTGGGGGCTGATCCCGGCCTACAACGCGGTAGTGGTATTCAGCTTCGCGGTGGGCGGGCTGGGCGCGTACCTGCTGGCGCGGCACGTACTGGGGCCTCGGGCCGGCCGCCTGCCGGCGTTTATCGCCGGCCTGGTGTTCACCTTCTCGCCCTACCACTTCGCCCACCTGCTGGGCCATATGCAGTTGATCAGTCTGGAATGGATCCCGTTCTACGTGCTGTACTTGCTGCGCACGGTGGAGGCCGCGCAGTCTACGCCGCCCCGCAGCGGTGTGAAGCGCAACGCGTTGCTGGCCGCCCTGTTCCTGGTCCTGGTCACCCTGTGCGACTGGTACTACCTGATGTACTGCCTCATCTTCACCGCAGCCCTGGCGGCCTGGCTGGTGGCCGTCGCCGGGCTGGCGGTGCAGCGGGAGCGCCGGGCGCAGGCGCGCACGTCGGTGGCCGCGCGGGAGGTCGTGGCGGTCAGGCACCTGGGCGTACCCTGGGCGACGGTGATGCGCCCCTGGCTGACCAGCGCGGCGCTGTTGAACGTGGCCCGGGAGTATCGCGCCCGGATGCAAGTCCTGGGCACGCTGCGGAGCCTCGTGGCCGTGGCCGGCCTGTGGGTGGCCTGGGGGTTGGCCATGAGCCCGTGGCTGGTGCCGATGGTGCGTGAGGCGCGACAGTTCGACTTCATGGTGCCCGATCCAGCACAGAGCCGGCTCCTCTCGGCCGACCTGCTGGCGTTCATCACGCCACAGGGGTTTCATCCCCTCTGGGGCGCGTGGGCGCGCGAGCAGGGGCAGAGGTTCACCGCGACCATCTCGGAGCACACGGTCTTCGCGGGGTTCACGGCGTTGGCGCTGGCCGTGGCCGGCCTGGCCCGCCGGGCGAAGCCGCCGCGACGGCCGCAAGCTTTGCATACACCGGCCGGTGCGACTGAGGGTCATATCGGCCGCAACGCCGGCGCAGATGCGCCGGGACAGCGCGGCCCGACGACGGGATCGCCCCCCGCGACGCGCCCGGGCGTCCGGCCCCCGGGAACCGACGGCATCGGCCCTGGCTTCTGGGTGGCAGCCCTGGCGGTCTTCTTCGTGCTGGCGCTGGGGCCGGTGCTCCACATCGGCGGCAACACGGCGATCTTGCCCGGCGGCCGTGAGCTGCCCCTGCCCTATGGCCTGGCCACACGGCTGGTCCCGTTCATGGAGATCACCCGTTCGGTCAGCCGCTTCGACAGCATGGTGATGCTGGCGCTGGGGGTATTGGCTGCAAGCGGTGCCCGTCGGCTGGCCGGCCTGGGTCGAGGGGGCCGCCTGGCAGCCTGGGCTGCGGCTGCGCTGATCCTGTTCGAATTCCTGCCCGCCCCCTACCCCATGAGCCCCCCCGACACCCCCTCATGGTACCATGACCTGGCGGCCGATCCCCGCCCCGGCGCGGTGCTGAACCTGCCCATGAACTGGGACCGGCCGGGCTATCTGCTGTACCAGACGGTGCACGGCAAGCCGCTGGCGGCCGCATACATCAGCCGTGAAGACCCGCGCACCCTGGTTGACCGGGCCCCGGTGCTGCAGCACTTCCGGCATCTGCAGCCGGACGTGATCGCGTTTGACCTGGCGCGGCAGGGGCAGGGGGCCTTGGCCGACCTGGGCGTGCGTTGGGTGGTGCTGGACCGCTACAAGATGCCCGGCGGCCGGGAACGGGAGGTCACCGAGGCGTACGCGGCCGCGGTGTTCGGCGCGCAGATGCCGGTGTATGCGGACGAACGGCTGACGGTCTACGAAGTGGATCCTGCTGCGCCGGCCGGGCCTTACGTCGTCCTGGGGATCGGCTGGGAGCCGTTCGACAGCGCCACGGGCACGCGCGGGTTCGTGGGCCAGGCGCCGCTGACGGTGCATTCGGCTGCGGCCGGGCCGGCCACGTTACGGATCTACCTGGCGCCGGGCAGCGCGCGGCTGGAGTGGCCGCAAGAAGGCGCCGCGCACGTGTTGCGGCTGAAGCTGACGGCCGGGACGACCCAGGTGACGCTGCGCGCCGCACAGCCGGGAGATCGGGTGGTGGTGGCCCGAGTGGAGCTGACCGCGGCGGGCATCGAATGAGGGGCGACCTGCCGGGCGGTTGAGTCTGATCTGCGGGGCGGTTGAAACCGCAGCAACCGTTGCGAAGTCGCCCTGCGGCGACTGAGGCGTGGAGGCCGAATCGCCGGGTTGTTCTCCCTCGACCGCCGGGCGGTTGAAGCTGGGCCTGCCGGGCGGTTGAAGCTGGGCCTGCCGGGCGGTTGAAACCGCAGCAACCGTTGCGAAGTCGCCCTGCGGCGACTGAGGCGTGGGAGCCGAATCGCCGGGTTGCTCTCCCTCGCCTGCCGGGCGGTTGAAGCGTTGAAGCTGGGCCTGCCGGGCGGTTGAAACCGCAGCAACCGTTGCGAAGTCGCCCTGCGGCGACTGAGGCGTGGGGGCCGAATCGCCGGGTTGCTCTCCCTCGCCTGCCGGGCGGTTGAAGCTGGGCCTGCCGGGCGGTTGAAACTGATCGCGGGGCGGTTGAAACCGCAGCAACCGTTGCGAAGTCGCCCTGCGGCGACTGAGGCGTGGGAGCCGAATCGCCGGGTTGCTCTCCCTCGACTGCCGGGCGGTTGAAGCTGGGCCTGCCGGGCGGTTGAAACCGCAGCAACCGTTGCGAAGTCGCCCTGCGGCGACTGAGGCCTGGGAGCCGAATCGCCGGGTTGCTCTCCCTCGACTGCCGGGCGGTTGAAACTGGGCCTGCCGGGCGGTTGAAACTGATCGCGGGGCGGTTGAAACCGCAGCAACCGTTGCGAAGTCGCCCTGCGGCGACTGAGTCGTGGGAGCGGCCTTACGGGGTGAGCCGTTCGCATCTGAGGATGCTGGCTCCGGCAGCCGCCTGGGCCCGGTCGCCGCTGCCCGGCCCGCCCACCCGCCGCCTGCCGGTGTGTCGTCACTCCCCTTGACGTGGCTCCGCCAGCGTCGCTCTTTTAGCTTGACTCCCGCCGGCTGCCGGTGCGCCCCCACGTGGTCCGCAGTTAGACGTTGGGTGTACGCCGTGCCGTAATCACGTCCATCAGGATGGACAGCGGGGCGCCGCACTACCGGTATCCCGCGCCGACCCGTGGGCCGACCGACCCCCAGCCGCTACCTAACCCAGGCGCGCTCATACCACCGTCTCACCAGCCAAGCCCCCACTACCGCTCGGCCGCTCCTACGCGCCCTTATGCCGCAAAGAGGTTTCAGCCGGCGCACACCGTGCCATGAAAACGGGCCCGTGGCCACGTGCCAGGCACCTGAGAGGATGCCTGGCACGTCCGGCGGCGATTTTCTGGTTAGTCTCCTGATATAAAAACACGAGTGACCCGATGGCGGTATACTACCGTCATCCATCCCAAACCAAGGAGGTCACTCATGCGTCCCTATTCTATCATACCTGGCACGCTGATCGTCGCTCTCGACATCGGCAAGAATGTCCACTGGTTCGGCTGCTTCCGCTACGACGGCCAGCTCACCGAGGTGGTCGCCCCCCGCAAGGTGCGCAGCGACACCCAAGGCTTTGCCCACTTCGTCGCCGTGGTGGACCCCTTGCTCCATTCCGGCCACTACCCCGCCGCCCTCATCGGCAACGAGCACACCGGCCACTACCACGAACCCTGGGCCTGGCTGATTGACCAACACTTCTCCTCTCGCACCCAGCCCGACGCCACCTGTCCCGTCACCTATCGCTGGCTCAACCCCCTCCTCACCAAGAAACGCCAGGAGGAAACTTCAGTCCGCCAACATACCACCGACCGCACCGCCGTGCTCGCCGTCGCCCAGTGCCTCGCCGACGGCCTCGGCCACCCCGCCCACCTGCTCACCGGTATCGACGCCCAACTCCGCGAACTGGTCCGCAGCTATGACTAGGTCAACCGCCAACTGCGCTACCTGGAACGCCAGATCATCGCCCAGGTTGACCGCCTCTCGCCCGGCGCAATCGCCAACGTCGCCCAGTTGCCCATGCGTCGGCCGGCTCCCCTGATCCATCTTGTACCCCTTCAGCGGCAACGGTTTGCCCGTCTCTGCTTCGATGGCCACCACACACTGATGC
>FWPV01002035.1_pt1 | contig 51364 bp, 50 predicted proteins | sample 2228371 | NCBI WGS metagenome assembly FWPV01 (sample SAMEA103939776, study PRJEB20133) | metagenome
GCTTCACCTAGTGCCATTGCCCAATCGCTCCCCGTAATGCAGTCTTTCCCATCAAGCCCTTTGGCTAAGCCACGGAAAAATTGAGATAGGATAACGCCTGAATTTCCACGAGCCCCCATCAAGGCACCTTGGGCCATTGCTTTGGACATAGCAGAAACAGTGAGGTCTGAAACGCGGTCAGCTTCTTCTATGACTGCACGCATGGTGAGAAACATATTTGTTCCGGTGTCACCATCGGGCACAGGAAAAACATTTATGGCGTTGATGTCTGGAACGCTTTTTTCCAACCAGTTGCTACTAGCAGCGAACATATCTCTGAGTTCCTGACCGCTGTAGGAACAAATAGGTTTCATCTAGGTATTCTCCTCTGTTTTTGTTTAAAGGGGAATTGTGGTATCATTTTACTACCGTTGTCAAGACCGATTTACAGAGAAGGAGTTGACTATTTGGCTACAAAATGTGAAATCTGTGGCAAAAGCGCCCACTTTGGTAGTAGAGTAAGCCACTCCAAACAATATACAAGGCGACGCTGGCTGCCCAATATCCAGCCGGCAACTGTTTTCATTGAGGGAAAGCCAAAGCGACTTAATCTGTGTACTCGCTGTCTGCGTAGTCAACATAAGCTAACCCGTTAAACCAAGCGCCCGTCTGATTTCTCTTAATGCCTCACCAGCACCCAGTTTGGAATTGAAAACCGCAGCCCCAGCAACCAAGACTTCAGCCCCAGCCTTGGCTACTCTTGGGGCTATGCTGGCGTTGATGCCACCATCGACTTCTAGTTCGGCGCTTGCCCGTCTGCTATCCAGTATTCTCCTTAGTCGGGCTATTTTATCCATCATGGTCTCGATGAAGGCTTGACCACCGAAGCCGGGGTTAACGGTCATAACCAGTACCAGGTCGAGCATAGGAAGAACTTCATCCAGTGAACTGAGAGGTGTGGCAGGGTTCAGTGCCACCCCTGCTTTGATCCCCAGTCCTTTTATCGTTTCGATCATGCGGTGTAGATGTGTGCAAGCTTCGACATGTACAGTGATGATATCGGCTCCTGCCTCTGCAAACTGCGTAACGTGTTTCTCTGGCTGTTCGACCATCAAATGCACATCCAGTGGCAGTGTAGTCTGTGGGCGCAACGAGGCTATCACCGGAGCACCAATGGTTATATTGGGTACGAAGTGTCCATCCATAACATCAACGTGAATATAGTCGGCGCCTGCTGTGGTTACCTCGGCGATTTCCTCACCGAGACGGCTGAAGTCTGCGGATAGAATCGATGGCGCCAGTTTGACCCACCTACCCCTCATCTTTCACCTCGATAAGCTTTCTAGCCCGTGACAAGGCAGCTGCTACTTGTTTTGGAGCAGTGCCACCGATGACGTCCCGGGCTGAGATTGAAGTCTGTGCAGTGATGTCATATACATCCTCGGTGAAAAAGGCTGAGAATTTGTTATATTCGCCAAGGCTTAGCTCATGAAAGTCCTTCCCTTTACTGATGGCGTATTTTACCAGGTTACCTACAATGCTATGTGCTTGACGGAAGGGTACTCCCTTTTTCACCAAATAGTCAGCTAGATCGGTTGCCAAGATATAGCTGCCAGTCATGGCAGTCTTCATCCGAGCTTCATTGATTTTCAGTGTTCTTATTAAACCAGCGAACACTTCTAGCGATGACAGAAGCGTGTCCACTGTATCGAAAAGACCCTCTTTGTCCTCTTGTATGTCCCGATTATAAGCTAAGGGTAGCCCTTTCATGACTGTCAGAAGGCTGATTAGATTGCCATATACTCTGCCCGTCTTGCCCCTAACCAACTCGGCAACATCTGGGTTCTTTTTCTGGGGCATAATGCTGCTGCCTGTAACGTATGCCTCGTCTAGTTCTACAAAACTGAACTCGGAGGAGGACCAAAGCACTATTTCTTCAGCCAGCCGAGACAGGTGCATCATGCATATAGCGGCAGCAGCCTCATATTCGATGATAAAATCTCGGTCAGACACAGCATCAAGGCTGTTGGTGCTTACTTCGCTGAAGCCAAGTTTCCTAGCTATGAAATCGCGGTCTATAGGGTGTGCGACACCAGCCAGAGCTCCGCTACCTAGCGGCAGGACATCGGTCCGTTGCAAACAATCTTGAAATCTCAATATGTCTCGCTGGAGCATTTCAAAATAGGCTAAGAGGTGGTGGGCAAAGAGGACTGGTTGTGCCTGCTGCAGATGGGTGTATCCGGGCATAATTACAGTTTTGTTAGCTTCGGCGACGTCTAATAGCGCCTGCTGAAAGCCTCTCAGCCGCTTAACAGTTTCTGAGATAGCCTCCTTAACAAAAAGGCGTAGGTCCAGAGCTACTTGGTCGTTCCTGGAACGGGCGGTATGGAGCTTTCCCGCCACGTCACCTATTATCTCGAATAGCCTGTTCTCAATAGTCATATGGATATCCTCAAGCTCTGGTTTGAAATTGATTTTCCCTTGCTCAATCTCATCGCGAATCGAAGCAAGCCCTGACGTTATAAGATCAGCCTCTCCTTCTGAGATTATTCCCTGCTTGGCTAGCATTTGGGCATGGGCAATACTGCCGGCTATATCTTGCTGGTACAACCGCCAGTCAAAATTTATGGAAGCGACGTATTTCTGTGCTAATTTGTCAGCGCGCTGTTTGAAACGGCTGCGCAAGTGGGTTTGTTCTTTGTTACTCATAACTGCCTTTACTCACCTGCATGTAAATGTATCGCGAAGCCTATTCAGGGCGATGCCAGCTTTGAGAGTTGTTAGTGGCTTCCTCTTGCCCAGATGTAAGCAGCCTTATTCCTCACTACCTTGCACTTTTGCTTGAATTCTCGTTGGTAGTCCCCAGATGTGAATGAAGCCAGGCGAGGCACTCTGGTCGAATGCATCACCTTTGTCATAAGTTGCTAGACTGTAATCATAGAGAGATACGGGAGACTTTCTACCTACTATTGAGCAATTCCCCTTGAAAAGTTTGACTCTCACCGTCCCAATAACATACCTTTGGCAGCTATCCACATAAACGGAGAGGTCTCGGCGTAAGGAAGTAAACCACAGTCCATTGTAGACTATCTCAGCATATTCGCTTGATACCTTCTCATTGAAGCGGAGCTGTTGCCGAGTCAAAGTCATAGCTTCTAATGCCTGATGAGCTTTCAGCAACACGGTAGCTGCTGGAGCTTCATAGATTTCCCTGGATTTTATTCCCACCAATCTGCTTTCCACATGGTCAATTCTACCAACACCGTGTTTGCCGGCTAATTCGTTGAGCCGCTGGACAAGGGCAACACCATCCAGTTTTTCCTCATTAAGGCTAACAGGGATCCCTTTATCGAAGCCGATTTCTAAATAGTCCGGTTTATCAGGCCATGCTGTAGGTGTTTTAGTCCAGGAGAAAATATCCTCTGGAGGTTCGACCCATGGGTCTTCTAGCACGCCACACTCTATGCTCCTGCCCCAAAGGTTCTCATCTATTGAATATGGGCTGGTAGCCTTAATTGGTATTGGAATACCATGTTTTTCGGCATAGGCAATAGTTTCTTCCCTGGTCATGCCCCACTCTCGTGCCGGTGCTATAACCTTAAGATCGGGTGCTAGAGCGGTGATACTTACGTCAAAGCGCACTTGGTCATTACCCTTGCCAGTAGAACCATGTGCTACAGCGATTGCCTTTTCTTTTCTGGCAGTATCTACCAGCAATTTTGCTATTAACGGTCGTCCCAGTGCTGTAGCTAAGGGATATTGACCTTCATAAAGTGCGTTTGCTTTTAGTGCTGGAAAGACGTAGGAGTCAACAAACATTTTCTTTGCATCTATCGTCAATGCCTTAACCGCTCCTATTTTCAGTGCCTTTTGTTGAATGGCTGAGAGGTCACCTACGCCGCCTATGTCTGCGGTCAAGGCAATGACTTCCATCTTGTATTTGTCTGCCAGCCACTTTATGGCTGCTGATGTATCTAGACCACCACTATATGCCAGTACTACTTTGTCTCCCATTTGCATGACCTCCGGTTGAAGACTGTTTCCAGGATGCTTAATGCCTTGTCCACATCTCGTTTGGTGATGATAAGTGGTGGCATGAATCGCAAGGCGTTCGGCTTTACTTGATTGACCAGTAAGCCCTCCTTTAAGCAGGCTAAAACCACCTCTTCAGCTATGTCATTGGTAAAAGCAAGGGCCAGTAACAACCCACGGCCCCTTACCTCAGAGATGAAATCGAATTTTGCCTTCAGGCTTTCTAGTCCATCCATGAAATACTGCCCCACCTGCCTGACCTTGTTGGGTATGTCATTGTCAATGATGTATTTCAATGTCGCAAAGCCAGCGGCGCAAACCAGTGGATTGCCACCATACGTTGAGCCGTGCTCACCTGGAGCAAAGACTGAAGCACGTTCTTTGGCTAAAAAGGCTCCGATGGGCACACCACTGCCCAACCCCTTGGCTAGTGTTATTATATCGGGTTCGATGTCGTATTGTTCGTAGGCGAAAAGACTCCCTAGCCGGCCAATACCCGTCTGAATCTCGTCGAGAATCAGGAGAATACCCGTCTCGTCACACCAAGCGCGTATTTCTTTGAGGTAGTTATTGCTGGGGACATTGACCCCGCCTTCGCCTTGAATCGGCTCCACCATCACAGCGCAGGTTCGATTGGTAGTTGCTGCCTTGATTGCTTTGATGTCATTGAACTCGACGTTGACAAAGCCATCTGGAAGCGGGATATAGGGCTGCTGAAACTTGTCTTGTCCTGTAGCTGCCACTGTGGCTAAAGTCCTTCCATGGAAGGAACCATAAGTGGTGATAATCTCGTAAGCACCATTGAGGTAAAGCTTGCCATACCTGCGAGCTAACTTTATCGCCCCTTCATTAGCCTCAGCACCGCTATTACAAAAGAACACCCTGTCGAGGCAGCTATGGTCGATCAGCAGTTGTGCTAGTTGTATTTGGGGGATGGTGTAGAATTGGTTTGATGCCTGAATCAGTGTCCGGGCTTGCTTTGTCAGCGCTTCGACTACTACCGGATGACAATGACCTAAACTGTTGACTGCCCAGCCACCAACAAAGTCGAGGTATTCCTTGCCGTCAATATCCCAGACCTTGGCATCTAGACCTTGGACTATGGTTACCGGCAGCCGCTTGATTGTACGCATGTATAGCTTCTGTTCAAGTTCCTGCCAACTATCCATTATTTATCTACCACCCGATTGTGGTCCCATCTCCAGTACCCTCAATCTCGCTGAGCAGGGCATGCGGTACTCTGCCGTCGATAATTCGAGTCACGGATATTTTGGTAAGAGCTATTAGGCATGCTTCAATCTTAGCAACCATGCCGCCAGAAGCTATTCCAGAGGTAGACAGTTCCTTGGCGCTTTCGGGACTTATCCTGCGAATTAGGTTTTTGGAACCATCGTAAAGGCCTGGCACATCTGTCATGAAAATAAGTTTTTCCGCTCTCAAAGCTGCGGCGATTTCACCGGCAGCAGTGTCAGCATTGACGTTAAGCAGATTGGTGTTCGTATCTGTATCTTGTAACAGCCCCAGGCTCACCGGTGCTATGATAGGCATATACCCAGCATCCAGCAATATTTCCAGGAGAGCAACGTTAACTCTCAGCTCCTCTCCGGTATATCCCAGTTCACGAGTCCTGTTTTTAGCCATAATTAGTCCGCCGTCAACGCCGCTCAGTCCCACGGCTTTACCTCCTAACTTCCAGAGGGCTGAAACCAGTTCTTTATTGACCAATCCCGCCAGCACTGCCGTAACTACTTTCAGCGTTTCCAGATCAGTAACCCTCAAGCCTTGGATAAAGCGGGTTGGGATGCCTAGCCGGCTTAGCCAATCAGTCACTGTCTGAGCACCGCCGTGAATTACTACTATTGGTATCCCTTTTCTTTGAAGTGTCACCAAATCCTCGACAGTGGTGTCAGTGTGACCTAGAGTGCTGCCACCAATCTTAATAACCAGAGGCTTTGTTATCCTTATCACCTCGTTTCCTAACTTGTATAAGCGCTATTAATAGTAACATATTCCTCGGATAGGTCGCATCCCCATGCAGTAGCTTTGCTCTTACCCAGGTTAAGTTCGAGCCTTAAAGAGACTTCCTTTTGGTTTAAACTGTTGCCCACCTCTTTCTTATTAAATGGTATTGGTTGACCACGCCTCATGACGCAGAAATTGTTTAGATAGGCGACCAAACTCCTTTCGTTTATTCTTGCCCCGCTCCTGCCTAGTGCTGCGACAATGCGTCCCCAGTTCGGGTCATTGCCGTGGATAGCTGCCTTAACCAGAGGCGAACTAGCTACTGTACGCGCTGCCAAACGGGCTTCAGTCTCCGTAAGGGCACCTTCTACAGTGACCTCGATGAGCTTAGTGGCACCTTCGCCATCTTTGGCAATGCATTTAGCTAGATAGAGGCAGACCTCACTCAAGACCTTTTCAAATAGTTTGCCATTGCTGTTGTCTATAGTTTTAAGGCGGGCTAAGCCGCTAGCCAGAATTAGCACTGTGTCACTAGGGCTGGTTTCGCCATCAACTGTGATCATATTGAAGGAAGCATCTACTGCTTTTTGCAAAGCCGACTGAAGGAAGTCAGCGTCCACAGGGGCATCTGTGGTCAGGAAACAGAGCATGGTAGCTAGGTTGGGATGTATCATTCCAGCCCCTTTGGCTACTCCAGCAATGATGAACTCGCCTCCATTAGCTTCGACACTCATGGCTATTTGTTTAGGAAAAGTGTCGGTAGTCATAATTGCCTTGGCTAATTCGTAGCCTCCTTCTTTAGTGAGCGTAATCTTACGGATGCCATCTCGAACTCGCTCCATAGGTAATGGCACCCCGATAACTCCGGTGCTGGCAACCAGAACATCAGTTGTCAACAGTCCCAGTCTTTTGCCTGCCAATCTCGCCATTTCAGCGGCATCAGCTATCCCTGTCTCGCCAGTGCAGGCGTTGGCACACCCTGAATTTACCACAATTGCTTGGGCTTGCTTATTCTGCAGATGTTTTTGTGAAAGGATTACCGGAGCTGCCTTCACCGTGTTGGTAGTGAAGACGCCGAAAGCTACACAGGGCACCTCGCAGTATAGAATGGCTAAATCAAGCCCCTGTTGACTCTTGATGCCGGATTCAACCGCCCCGGCAAGAAAGCCCTTAGGAGAGGTGATAGTGCCAGAAGTGATAGCTTTAAAGTTAGCTCCCATAGACAAAGCCACTATAATAACACTTTCTACACTGTAATCTCTAGTTCAGTCAGGCTGCTTCAAGTATTCCATAAGCTCGGCAAAAGATGGTGGGAACTGTGCCTGGTACATCAGAAAAGAAGGGGTGGGATACCTCATACCGGACCTATGTGTTGCTTCAAGCCCCTCAATTAGTGCTTCTATTCTGCTTGTCGGTATGGCGAAAGCGAGCTCATGGTCATCTGCTTGGGCGATTGCCCGATCACCCCCACCAGTTATGACTACTTGGCACTGGTCAGTTAGTATGGGCACTACGATTTCCCCACCGCAGGCGAAGCCGCCGGCACTGCTAGAAACGATCGGCTCGGCAGTGGCATAAACGGCACTTTGGATTAACCTGGATATCTGGGCTGGGTTGCCATAGACTACTATTACCTGGGGTTCGAAATCGGTTCTGTGAAGTGGTGCCATCACCACATGACTATACTTTCCGTAATCAAATCGTGGCAGGTTTCTGTTCATTTTGGCACGCATCTCCTGACTTTTTAGCCAGAAAGGTACATTGAAACTACCGTCCAAGAACTTTGTTTTGGCTGGAAGAAAGCCTAGTCCCAGGGCGCCTGGCGGGCAAAGCATGTCTTCCTTCCCCATTGCTATGAGCCAGCCTAGACGTCGGGCAATGGCTATGCCTTGGCATACTGCCATAGTTATCCCTAAGTCTCGCTTAGGCATTCTGGCTTTCTCCGGGACCTCGGTCATCGATTTAGTCATTTTGACCGCTACCGGGAATGTTCCGGGACGGATGTAGGTGTTCAAAGCCTCATGAATTTTTTGTAGTTCCATTCTTGACCTCCTTGACAGTTTTTTGTGGCGGCAAAGTGGTAGTATTGCGGATATTCATACCTGCCTGACCCTTCTCCTAGCTTCTATGGTCTCAATCAGGGCTTGCAATCTTGTGTCCACCTGTGCATCGCTGTAGAATCTTATGTCGCACGAATCTCCTCCAATGGTTACAGCGGGTATACCCAGCCTTCTTGATAGACCATCCATAATCATAAAGGCATGGGAATTGAATGCTCGGCAAGTCTGAGTTTCGCTCACTACCATGCCATCTATAGCATATTCCTGACAGAAATCAGCGAGGATCTTTATTCGGTCTTCGTAGTTACGCAATAACACAATGTCGCAGCAATTGTATGCTATACTTTCGAGAGGCTTCTCTGGGTCGATCATATCTGGCCTTGGCCACCAGACTAAATGGGTGTAGGCACCAGCGACAACACAGGCATCCAGGGCGGCGAACTTGTTGGCAAGCACCCCGATTTTGCCCCAGGTTAGTATGCCATCCCAATACAGGCGGTATCTCTCGTTGGGCACAGCGCTGATTCCATGGGCAATTCTTTGCTCTATCTCCTCTTTCATCTTTTGTAGCACATCTGCGGTACCCGGTAGACCGATTAGATGCGCCACTGCGGCTATGTTAGTCGCCCAATCAAAGAAGCTAGCGGGTGATGGGATATGCCGGCATAGCCTCATAGCTTCGTTTCGTAAGGTGACTGCCCTCTTTACTTCAACCAGTATTTCCTTTAAGCGATTCCAATCATAGGGTTTTCGGTTTATGTCCTCCAGCAGGGTGATAAACTCCTGTTCCTGGCGAATGAAATCCTCTACGCTTTCTTTTAGGTCAGACTCATTCCACAAGAAACGTGGCTCAAAATGATATACCGGGATGTTAAATAGTGCAGCCATGGCTTCTCCCCAGGGGCGCCCGGTGCCACAGCCGCCAGCCGAATTTACATAAATAGCAGGTCTTGGCATCAGCAACAAGTCTTGATTTAGCGAGGGGTCGAGACGGTAGTCTCCTTTGGCTATCCTGGCAGCACCAATAAAGCTTCGGGCATAGGAACAGGCATCGGGTAGTAGACCAAACGCCTCAGCAGCATCCTGGAATGGTTTTTCTAATCTCTTCGCTGCCAATCCAGCTACAAGGCCTTCACAGTGGAGCACTGGCATATCGGCTGCTCTCGCCAAGACGTAAACCGGCAGGCCATTAGCCCAGACTACCTTCTTTCCCTCTGCTGCTTGCCTCTTTATATTTGCGAAAGAGGCCATCATCATCTGCCCTATCAGTGAAGCGCTACTCAACTTGTTTGCCTTCTTAATCTGCGATATCATCCTGGTTCCTCCTAACTTGCAGGCTTATAATCTTTCGTCTGCCTTAGCATCTCCATAAATGCTTGTAGCCTATTTCTTATTCCTTCCAGGGAAACGACCTCGTGTTCAGTTTCTATCATAATGTGCGGTATGCCGGCTTCTGTCAAGGCATCTTTGATAAACGGGTAGTAGAAAAGGTGGGGTTCGCAGAACTTGACAAGCAGAACAATGGTTCCCTCTGCCTTGCAAGCCTTGACTCTATTGACAACATATTTCTCCCACCTTATCGGCAGATCGGTTCGGGTAGGTACCGGTAGAGATTTTTCCAGATGTCGTTTAGCCAGAGCCTCAATCGGATTGTCGTTCATCTTCACGTCCACAGCATAGTAGCGGTATCCAGTATACAGGTCATCATCGACAATAATTCCCCCTATCCCCTCGATCAGGTCCAGTATGTCAGCCTTCAGGGCCTGACACAGGTGGCCTGAGAGAAACAAGAGTTTTCCCTTTGAAGGGACCGGCTTGGTTTCTTCTATCCGGGCTAATATCTTTTCCAGAAGTTCGGAATGTTCCTCCTTTGGCATCAGCATGCTGGACTGGACTATGACCTGCAAATCTCGGTAAGAAAAAAGCTTAGGCTTTTTCATATGCAGGTCACGCAATTGCCTGAGCAAAGAACGGTTCTTGTTGTAAACCGTGATGCTTTGTATGAGAGACTTATGGTCTATCCTACGTTGAGCTAATGTCTCCAAATTGGTTTTGATCCTTTCCAGTTCTTTCATAGTAGCTTCCAAGGCACCTTTCCTAGAGTATGATGATGGAAGTTGGACGACATCCACGTAGATTGAGCGTAGGTTTTGTCTTAGAATACTGGCAGCAGTACGGTTTTGAACGCATATGTCAGCATAGATTAGCCCATCTAGGAAGCTCAGTTGCCCCTTCACACCTATATCTATTAGGTTTCTGGTAATACCGCAGAAAAATGGGTAAATGTAGGAGAATCCTGTGGTGACCGTCTCGTCAGTTTCTTGCAGTACTATTGGCAACATGCCGGCGGCATGTATTAACTCTTCGGGGAAGTGCATCGGACTGCACGCCACTATTTTCTTTTGGTTCGCTTCTTTCCATTGCCGCAGCCTTTCGTAAGGTCTATCCACCACTGCTCTGAATTTGTCCATAATTTCGCTGATTCTGCTTTCTGGCATCGAGGGCTCCTCCTTTTATGTCTTAAGAATTAACAAATTTCCCGTATTACCAGCTACTTCGAGCTTTCTTTTGCCTTGAGCTCATCCATGGCGAACAGCGCTGCTCCCAGAGCTCCGACTATCTGTGGTTCGGGAGGTACAAATATTTTGTTTTCAAGTAGCCTCTCCAGAACGCGAACTACGCCGATATTCTTAGCTACCCCGCCGCTCATAACTATTGGTGGAGCTATGCCTACATGGTTGACCAAACTGTGCGTGCGCCTGCCAATGGCTTCATTAATACCAGCGATTATGTCCAGTTTGGCACAGCCCTGAGCTTTCAATGAGATTACTTCAGATTCAGCGAAGACGGTGCAGATACTGCTTATAGTAGCAGGACTTTTTGCCTTAAGAGAAAGCGCTCCCATATCCTCGATTGGTACTTCCAGGGCCTGCGCCATCACCTCTAAAAACCGTCCTGTCCCTGCGGCGCACTTGTCGTTCATAGCGAAATTGGTCACATTTCCCTCACCGTTCAAGGAGATAACTTTACTGTCCTGACCTCCGATATCAATCACAGTTCTTACACCTGGAAACAGAAAGTGTGCTCCCCGAGCATGACAACTGATCTCGGTGATGCTTTTATCACCAAAATCCACCATATTTCTGCCATAGCCGGTGGTGACGAGGAAACCTATGTGCTCACTGCTCAGGTGCGCATCATTTAAGGCTTGGGTGAGGGATGCAACAGCTGCAGCTTCGTCGACGATTTTACCCTGAATCACTCTATAGGATGTAATGCGGTAATCGAAGTCCATAATCACGGTCTTAGCGGTCAGAGACCCGATATCTACTCCGACGGCTACTTTTGTCATTTCTCCTTGGTCTACCAAATCAGTGTAATAGCCCGCTAGCCTCTTTCGCCTTATGCTTTAATTCGTAGAGCTTGGTGATGGCTTCAAGCGGGGACATGGAGTCGATGTCCAGCTGGCTGATTTCCTCTATAAGCGGTGAACTATCTCCGAACAAAGGAAGCTGCTGGGTCAATTCTTTCTTGGGACGGATAGCTTTTGGCAGCTTTTGGCGTTGCTTGCTGCCTTCTAGTCCAGCCAGAACCTCTTCAGCCCGGTGCACTACTGATGCTGGTAGTCCTGCCAATTGAGCCACATTGATGCCATAACTCTTATCAGCGCCCCCTGGGACAACTTTCCGTAAGAAAATGACCTTACCTTCTTCTTCGGTCACCGCCACGTTGTAATTCTTGACTCTTGGTAGGAAGCTAGCCAACTCTACTAGCTCATGATAGTGGGTGGCGAACAAAGTTTTTGCTCTAATCCTAGGGTTGTTGTGGATGAATTCAGCAACTGCCCAAGCGATGGAAAGCCCATCGTAAGTGCTTGTGCCCCGCCCAATTTCATCTAAGATGATGAGTGATTTTGTAGTGGCATTGTTAAGTATGTTTGCCGCTTCTATCATTTCTACCATAAAAGTTGACTGCCCGGCGGCTAAGTCCTCTTGGGCGCCGATGCGTGTGAAAATGCGGTCAACTATGCCTATGTCCGCCGATTCAGCTGGCACGAAGCTACCTATTTGAGCTAGCAAGACGATCAGCGCCACCTGCTTCAAGTAGGTGGATTTTCCTGACATGTTCGGTCCGGTGAGGATAATGAGTTGCGTATCCCTGTTGCATAGATAAGTATCGTTGGGTATGAAACCGTCGCTGCCCAGACTTCTTTCCACTACTGGATGCCGTCCCCCGCTAATCCTTATAACGTCGTCAGTGGTTAACTTTGGTCGCACATACCCGTATCTGGCTGCTACCTCAGCTAGACTGGAGAAGACATCGCATTCTGCCAGAGCTTTGGCTGAGGATAGTATCTTCTCGCCAAATGTGGCTATCTGCTGACAGACTTGTTGGAAAATTGCTGTTTCAAGCTCGGCTATCCTGTCCTGGGCGTTAAGGATCACTGACTCGTATTCCTTAAGCTCGGGGGTAAAGAACCGCTCTCCACCGGTCAAAGTTTGCTTTCGGATATAGTTCTCAGGCACGAGGCCTAGGTTGGCTTTGGATACCTCGATATAGTAGCCAAACACCCGGTTATAGCCGACCTTTAGAGATTTGATGCCGCTGCGTTCTCTTTCCTGTCGCTCGAGGTTTGCTATGTAACGCTTAGCTTCGGATGCTGCCTTACGAATTTCATCCAGCTCATGGGAAAAGCCAGCTCTTATCACCCCGCCAAGCTCTAGGCTGGTGCCAGGTTCATCCACAATTGCCCGTTGGATTAAACTCAGCACATCGGGACAGGGCTTCATTTCGGAGCTGAGCCAGGCTGGGAAGGTCCCCTGTTGCTCTATCTCCGCTTTTACCTCTGCCAACTTCTCCAGACTAGTGCGCAGGGCAACCAGGTCTCTGGGCGTAGCTATACCTGTTCTAACACGGTTAATCTGTCGCTCTAGGTCAGCGATATTTCCCAACAATGATGTGACTTTACGCCGGACTAAAGTATTCTCATAAAACCAAGCTACAGCCTCCTGTCGGGCGACCAGTTGGTTTACATCAAGAAGCGGCTGTCCCAGCCATTTCTTGAGCAACCTGCCTCCCATTGCTGTCTTAGTAAGATCGATAACCGAGAGCAAAGAGCCGGAGCTGGCTCCTGTGCGGGCACTGGCGAAAAGTTCCAGATTATGCCGAGTGTGAGCATCCAAAATCATAAAAGACTGGGTGGAGTAAGTAGACAGGTGGTCTAGTTGCCTTAATGCCGCCTTCTGGTTCTCCTGAAGGTAGTGGAGTATAGCACCAGCGGCTCTTATAGCCAGAGGCAGATGAGCACAGCCATATGCCTCGAGAGACGCTACTGCGAAATGGTCAAGTAGCACCTGCCGTGCGGTCTCCAAATCAAACCAGTAGTCATCGAGCTGTGTTACCGAAGCCGTCAACGTTAGCCCGTTGGTATGCAAACTCTCGGGGAGTAGAAGCTCAGCTGGGTGTAGTCGTTCCAGCTCATTTGAAACCTGGATTGTGGGAAGTTGGGTAGTGGCGAACTCTCCGGTTGTTATGTCCACATAAGAAATCCCTGCCTCAGCGGCGTCCATAACTAGGCTAACCAAAAAGTTATTATTCTTATCTGTAAGCAGTCCTGGCTCAACAACTGTGCCAGGCGTTACTACACGGATAACTTCACGTTCTACTAATCCTTTGCCTGGGGGAGTCAACTGCTCACATATAGCCACTTTATAGCCTTTGCTAATGAGCTTAGCCAGGTAGTTGTCCAAGGTATGGTACGGGATGCCGGCCATGGGGACACGTTGCCCCTTCCCCATCTCCCGAGAAGTCAGGGTGATTTCAAGCTCTCGTGCCGTAGTTTTAGCATCGTCGTCGAACGTCTCGTAGAAATCCCCAAGCCGAAAGAAGACAACTGCCCCGGGATAGCGTTGCTTGATTCGCAAATATTGCCGTCTCAAGGGGGTTATCGGCATATCCCACCCCCACCTATTTTACTATTTCCCCAAAGGATGGTAAAAGGCACGTTGAACATCGCATGATGGAAGTTCCCGTCATCTTCTCTGCACCCGAACAGGGCATGGTTGAAAAAATGGATGTCCTTCTGAACGCCCGTTAGCCTTACCTCTTTTTGCCTCATCGCTAGGCTTCTCTCTGCTATCGGAATGTATTGCCCTCCGGTGGGATATGTAGCGCCACTAACACTGCTGTTCACAAAATAGTACTTATATGCTTTCTTCGGGATTTATTGAGTTGTGATCTGGGTTACCTATTCCTTTGCAGGGTTTGGTATGGTTGGGTGGGGAGCTATATCACAGCATTGTCCTCCCGGGCACGAAGCCTAGGGCTGCCCGGAAAGTAGGTCGTTGATGGTGTCACCAGGTAATTGATGCCTGCGTCAACAGGAGAAGAAATAGGAGCACAACCACCGCTGCTGAGAAGCAAAGAGAAATCACCAGCGTCATCAATAACTCCCCAGCTAAATGACCGGAAGTTGCCGTTGTCCATTTCAGCAGCCCAAAACTTCCTCTCGAGTCCATTTTTCCACTTGACGAAGGTAGCTTTGCCTTAACCGAGAAGTGAAGAGGCTGCATGCAATTTTTGCTCCCGTTGCCCCATCGGTGTCTATTTCACAGTGACCGATTTTGCTAGGTTTCTGGGTCTGTCAGGGTCATATCCCCGGCTGACAGCCAAATGATAAGCTAGGAGCTGAAGAGGAATTACGGTTACCAAAGGATATAGCAATTCATCTACCCTTGGAATTTCTAGCCAAAAATCGTAAATTTCATTAGCTCTATCGGAGATGGCGCAAATGTAGGCACCGCGGGCTTTAGCTTCAATGGCGTTGCTCAATGTCTCAGCGTAGGTGAAATCGTCGGGACAGATAACGGCTACCGGCGTCCCGGGTTCAATGAGTGCCAAAGTGCCATGTTTCAGTTCACCAGCTGGCATGCCCTCAGCATGGATGTAGGAGACCTCTTTTAGCTTTAGCGCGCCTTCGGAGGCGATAGCAAAGTTGATACCTCTAGCGATATAGTAGAAGTCGTTCTTGGTCTTCAACTCGTGGCTGAGCCTCTCGATCTTCTCGTTGTTCCAGGCGATAGTCTTAGCCACTTCGCTACTGGTTCTCTTGACGTTGGCGACTGCTTCGCCAAAGGCATTAATCGTGGAGAAAGACAAGAGGTAGAAGACCACTAGTTGGCTGAGGAAGGACTTAGTGGCTGCCACACACAGTTCGGGGCCACAGTTAAGGTAAATGACGTGGTTGCTGAAATTTTCAAGCAGAGACATGGGCCTGTTTACAATAGAGACAATCTTAGCACCGGCAGCCTTAGCCTCCTTAACGCCTTCAATGACGTCAGCTGTCTCTCCGCTCTGTGAGACGGCTAAAACGATGGTATCCTTGTCAATAGAGTCGGCGAAATAGTGAAATTCGGAAGCCATTACCACATCGCAGAATTTCCTGCCGACCTTGGAGAAAAGATACCTGCCCACCAGGGCAGCATATCTGGAGGTACCGCAAGCGGTTATTATTACCTGACCAGCCCTGAGGACGTCTAAAGCTATCTCAGTGAACAGTTCTTTATTTTGAGTGGCAGCATCTTCAATAACCCGCGGTTGCTCCATTATCTCCTTAAGCATGAAAAAACGGTGTCCTTGCTTGGTGGCATCTCCCCAGTTTATGGAAAGTCGCCTTTTCCCTCTTTGTAACCTATTACCAGCGGCGTCGAAAAGTTCAGCGCTATGTTCGGTTAGCACTACCATCTCGTGATCGTCCACAGGCAATAGTTCAGTGACATAGTCAGGGAAAGCTAGGGCATCACTGGCAGCAAAGAAACCACGATCACTTATGCCAACGGCTAAAGGACTGCCTCTTCTGACACCGATGATCTTGCTTGGCTCGTGGGAAGATATAGTTAGAAAAGCATAAGAGCCCCTAAGCTTAGGTGCTACAGCTAAGACCGCAGCTTCAAGAGAATTACCCTTTTTCATCTCCTCTTCGATGAGATGGGGGATGACCTCGGTATCAGTTTCCGAAGCGATTACATGGTTGTTGCTAATAAGCTGTTCTCTGATCTGTTGATAGTTTTCGATTATTCCATTATGGATGACCGCTATCTCGCGGCTACAATCGCAATGTGGATGAGCATTGGACTTGGTGACGCCACCGTGGGTTGCCCAGCGTGTATGTCCGATACCTATGTTTCCAGGCATAGTATCTAATCCTTGCTGGCAGTTAACCTCATCAATCTTGCCCACGCCTTTCTTCACTAGCAGGCGACCGTCACACAGGGTGGCTATGCCGGCGGAGTCATAGCCACGGTACTCCACACGCCTCAGTCCTTGTAGAACTATGGGAGCTGCTGTGTCTCTGCCACAATAGCCAATTATTCCACACATATTTAGACTCCTCGGGCAACTCTTACTGGTTTACCATTATAATTAGATTATACTATATCGTTCGGTTTTGGGTATAGAGTTGCGGCTAGTGCCCTTGGGGATATATACTTTTTGTCGGCTTTTCAATAAAGATAAATCTTATTCAGGAGGTGTCAAAAGATGGATTTTTCCCTAGACAGTTTTTCCTTAAAGGGCAAGGTAGCACTTGTAACGGGTGGTAGCCGGGGTATTGGGAAGGCGATTGCTGTTGGTCTGGCTAGAGCCGGTGCTGATGTGGCGTTAGCTAGTAGGAAACTTCCCGACCTGGAGCAGGTAGCTGCGGAGATAAAAGCAGTGGGTAGAAAGTCATTGGCAGTAGCGGCACACGTGGGCAGGCTTGATGAGATACAAAACCTGGTCAAGACGGTGAAAAGTGAATTTGGTAGGATAGATATTCTAGTGAATAATGCTGGCACCAATCCCACCATGGACCAGGCTATTGATATCGAGGAGCGTGCTTGGGATGCCATCATGAACCTAAACCTCAAAGGACTCTTCTTTCTCAGTCAGGCGGTAGCCAGAGTGATGAGGGAGCAAGGTGGGGGCAAAATTATCAATATTGCTTCTACCGCTGGGATCACCCCTGACATATTGCCTGTTTATTCTATTAGCAAAGCTGGGGTAATAATGGCAACCAAAGTTATGGCACAGCAGTGGGCTCAATATAACATAAGAGTGAACTGCATAGCCCCTGGTCTAACCAAGACCCGCTTTAGCGAAGCACTTTGGGGCAATCCAGATATCCTTCAGGGTGCCATGCTTCGAACTCCCATGAAACGCATTGCGGAGCCTGATGAGATGGTAGGTGCTGCTATATATCTTGCCTCTGATGCTTCTAGCTATGTGACTGGGCAAGTCTTAGCTGTAGACGGCGGTGCCACTATATAGAAGAAATCTTGTAAAAAGGAGGAGGTTTAAAAATGATTAGCTCAAGTGAATATCGGAAGAGGCTGACCAGGATGAGGCGGAACGTGTATATGAATGGACAACTAATAGACCGTGACCATCCCCGATTGGAGGGTGCGGTGAATGTATTAGCTAAGACCTATGATATGGTAACTGATCCAGAATTTAAAGAGTACGAAGATTTGCTTACAGCTAAGTCCCACCTGACGGGCAAGAAGATAAACCGGTTCTGCCATATCCATCGGAGCGTTGCTGATCTGCTGGCTAAGCAGCGGATGACCAGGCTGAGCTGCCATCAGGTAGGCGGGTGTATTGCTAGGTGTATGGGATGTGATACTATTAATGCCAATTATGTGGTTAGCTATGAGGTAGACCAAGCGTTCGGAACCGAGTATCACAAGCGCTTTTTGAATTGGCTTAAAGATTTCCAGGAGAACGATTGTACCGGATGTGCCGCTCAGACAGATGTGAAGGGAAACCGCCCGTGGCGACCTCATGAGCAGTTGGACCCTGACCTTTATCTCCGGGTGGTGGAAACAAAGAGCGATGGTATTGTAATCAGGGGTGCTAAGGTTCATAATTCGGTTGCTCCGGTCGTAGAGTGGATACTGGTGCTACCTACAAGGAGGCTGACCAAGGAAGAGGGACCTTGGGCGGTCTCATGTGCTGTCCCTGCCGACGAAGAAGGAGTGAAACAAATCGTCAGCGCCGGATTTTATGAGACCTCGAAGCAACTGGGGATGCCCGGACCTTATGGCTCTGCTGACTCCATGACGATCTTTGACAATGTGTTTGTCCCTTGGGAGAGAGTCTTCTTGAACGGTGAGTATGAGTATGGTGGTCAGCTGGCGCTTATGTTTGCCCTGTATCACAGGCATAGTTATACCGGCTGTAAACCAGCGATGACAGACGTGATCACAGGTGCTACTGCCTTGATGGCTGAATGCAATGGGATTGAGGGGGAGCCACACGTCAGAGAAAAGCTGGTGGAACTGATCTGTACTTCTGAATTGTGCTATGGAACAGGTATTGCTGCTGCTATCAACGGTCGAAGATCAGGTTCGGGAGCTTATGTTCCAGACATGCTCTATTGCAATGTCAGCCGTAGGCATGCCGGTATAAATATTTACCACGAGTATGACATTTTGGCAGATATTGCCGGTGGAATGCCCGCGACATTACCGCGTGAAGATGACTGGTTGAACCCCGAAACTCGCCCCTATATAGAAAAATACATGAAGCGGAACCCAAAGGTGTCAATCGAGAACATTCACCGTGCCTTCCGTTGGGTACAGGCTATATCGTGCTCCGAGCTTGCTGGGGTGATGCAATATGCTGGTGTTCATGGCGGTGGCTCACCTAGGATGGAGCAGATTGCTATCTCTAGTAGCTATAATTTGGAGCAGGTGAAGAATATTGCTAAGCGCCTGGCAGGCATTCCCGTGGAGGGAAAATACTCCTTCGATAGGCTGGGGGAAACACCTAAGGGAACGGAGGAGGGAAGTTAATGGCGTAAACACAGAGAGTATCAAAATAAGCATGCAAAAAGGAGGCTGAAAGATGAATTTCCAGACAATCATTTACGAGAAGAAAGACAACGTAGCGTGGATAACCTTTAACCGACCTGATAAGCTTAATGCGCAAAATCAGACATTGATGAGCGAGGTTATAGCTGCTCTAGAGCAGGCCAAGGGTGACGATGAAGTTCAGGTTATTGTCTTTACCGGGGCTGGTGATAGGGCTTTCAGCGCTGGCGCTGATATCAGCATGTTCATGGAATGGACGCCAATTAGTGTTGTAAACTGGACAAAGGCGACGAAGAGACCTTATACATTGATACGGCAGATCCCAAAGCCAGTCATTGCCATGGTAAACGGGCTAGCTTTGGGTGGAGGATGCGAAATAGCCATGGCCTGCGATATCATCATAGCTTCTGAAAATGCTAGGTTTGGGCAGCCGGAGATAAACGTTGGAGTTATACCGGGTGGGGCAGGTACCCAAATGTTGCCAAGACTCGTGGGTGAGAAGAAGGCGAAGGAGATGATTCTTACGGGAGATCCTATTTCGGCTGAAGAAGCCTTGCGGCTGGGCTTGGTAAACAAGGTTGTCCCTGCAGATAAGCTACGGGAAGCGGTGGATGAAGTCATAAAAAAGCTTAAGAGCAAGAGCCCGGCTATCCTGAAGTTCGCCAAGCTTGCAGTTAACAAGTCTCTGGAGACTCCCCTGTCGGTGGGCATCGATTGTGAGGCTGACCTGTTTGCCTTGTGTTTTGGTACACAGGATCAGAAGGAAGGGGCAAAAGCTTTCCTGGAGAAGCGGCAGCCTAACTATACCGGGAAATAGAAGGCAAGGAGAGGATCATATAGCAAGTAAGGCTATCATCACCTAGCGCATGACTGCGCTGTGGAACCGGTGTAGCGCGCTCCTTGGTTGGATAACTATACTTTGAGAATTACCTGGGGTCATCTGTTTTCTTGGGCTTCTGCCTTTCTATTTCCGCTAGGGTTGCGTCGCCGATGCCGAAATGATGAGCAATCTCGTGGCGGATGACTTCGCTTATTCGAACCTCTATTTCTTTAGCAGAGCGACATTTTGCCTCGATGGGCTTCTGGAACAGCGTTATCCTGTCAGGCAGCACAAGGTTGTAACTTGTACCTCTGTGGGTCTGTGGTACCCCTTCGTAAAGTCCGAGTAGTTGTGTACGGTGTCTTATCCCCAACTGCCTAAGTTGTTTTGAACTGGGCCAGTCCTCAACCAGCACCTCAACATTTTCCAGCTTACTCCGAAATTCGGTTGGCAGTGCCGTGATAGCTCTGGTGACTAGGGCTTCGAAGTCCTGCTTGTTCATGCGTACATATTATACATCTATACATTGTGGCAGGCACTATTCTGTTGGCAGGTACGGCTCTGAAGATTAGCAACAACCTACAGGGTTGACGATGTAGCGTTGAAGGGCTAAAATCAGCCTGTTATGTGTGCTATGAGGTATAATCCCAAGGAGATAGAAAAGAAGTGGCAGGAGAAATGGGCGGCTGACCGACTGTATGAGGTTAGGGAAGACAGTAGTCGTCCCAAGTTCTATGCTTTGACTATGTTCCCGTACACCTCCGGTGACCTTCACATTGGTCACTGGTATGCCATGGCACCATCGGACGCCCATGCAAGGTTCAAGCGGATGCAGGGTTATAATGTGCTCCATCCTATGGGATTTGATGCCTTTGGGCTGCCAGCAGAAAATGCGGCTATCAATCATGGCATCCATCCTTACGTTTGGACAATGGAAAATGTGGAGAACATGCGCCGTCAGCTCAAGAGCATCGGGGCTATCTATGACTGGAACCGTGAGGTTGTTTCCTGCCTCCCTGAATATTACAAGTGGACGCAATGGTTCTTCCTCAAGCTTTATGAAGCTGGTCTGGCCTATCGTGCTAAGGCGCCGGTCAACTGGTGCCCTAAGTGCCAGACGGTGTTGGCTAATGAGCAAGTGGTTGGCGAGGGCTTGTGTGAGCGCTGTGGCACGGCGGTTTTCAGGAAATTGCTGGAGCAATGGTTTTTCCGCATTACCAAATATGCTGATGAGCTACTCGACTTCAGCAAGATAGACTGGCCCGAACGTATTAAGATAATGCAGACGAACTGGATTGGCAGAAGCGTAGGCGCGGAGGTTTCTTTTGCTCTGGAGCACGATGGTGTCGCTGAGAAAGAGATAAGGGTGTTTACTACCCGTCCTGATACTATCTTTGGGGTGACTTTTTTTGTCCTGGCACCGGAGCATCCGCTGGTACCTTTGCTTACCACGCCGGAGCACAAGGCTGAGGTAGAGGAATACATCTTACAAACGCAGAGGCAAACCGAGATTGAGAGGACATCTGTGGAGCGAGAGAAGACTGGAGTGTTTCTGGGAAGTTATGTTATCAATAAGCTGAATGGTGAGCCGGTGCCTATCTGGATCGCAGATTATGTGTTGCTAAGCTATGGGACCGGTGCAGTTATGGGAGTACCAGCCCATGACCAGCGCGATTTTGAGTTCGCTAGGAAATACAGGCTACCTGTCCGCGTGGTCATTGCTCCGCCAGGTTGGTCAGGGGAGGAGCTTAAGTGTGCTTACACTGAGTCCGGGACCATGGTGAACTCAGGGCAGTTCGATGGTCTCTCAAGCGAACAGGGGTTTGAGGCTATCTGCGATTACGTCGAGGAAAAGGGTTGGGGAAAGAGGGCTGTTACGTACCGACTCCGTGACTGGCTTATCTCTAGACAACGCTACTGGGGGGCACCGATTCCCATGGTCTATTGCGATAAGTGCGGCATTGTGCCTGTGCCAGAAAGGGACTTGCCCGTGTTATTGCCACCTGATGCTGAGTTCAAGCCCACCGGCGAGTCACCGCTGAAATACTGTGAGACATTTGTAAATACTACATGCCCACAGTGCCGGTCTCCGGCTAAGCGAGAGACCGATACTATGGACACCTTCATGTGTTCATCATGGTATTTCCTGCGTTATACCAGCCCCGGCGTTAATGATTATCCCTTTGATAAGGAGAAATTGAAATTCTGGATGCCGGTGGACTTGTACACCGGTGGCGCTGAGCATGCCGTTATGCATCTTCTCTATTCCCGTTTTTTCATCAAGGCGATTAGGGATATCGGAATAGTGGATTTCGATGAGCCTTTTATCAAGTTGTTTAACCAGGGTACCATAATTTATCAGGGCGACAAGATGAGCAAGTCTCGTGGCAATGTGGTCACGCCCGATGTCTATGTGTCTGAGATAGGAGCTGATGCTGTCCGAGCCTATCTGATGTTTATCGGTCCCTGGGAGTTGGGTGGGGAATGGAGCGACCAGGGCATTGTGGGTATGAGCCGCTGGCTGAACCGTGTCTGGAACTTGGTCACACGAGGTTATATAGAGAAGAGCGTTGACTTTGATATAGAAAAAGAACTGAGCCGTCTCGTTCACAAGACGGTCAAGAAGGTGACCAATGATATGGAGAGGTTCCGTTTCAATACTATGCTGGCGGCGCTTATGGAGTTTACTAATCACTTAAGCAAGGTGCAGGAGGCAGGAACGGTTTCGAGCTCCTTGTGGGATCAGGCTATAGACAATTTGCTGCTACTATTGGCGCCCACAGCACCTCATCTTGCCGAAGAGCTGTGGGAAAGGACTGGTCATCCTTATAGCATTCATGATCAACCCTGGCCCAAGTGGGACGAGGAACTGGCTAAGGAAGAGGAGGTCACCTTGGTTATCCAGGTCAATGGCAAGTTGAGGGATAAGGTTATCGTGTCCGCATCGATTACTGAGTCGGAAGCCAAAGAGCTGGCTTTAAGCCGCGAGCGGATAAGAGCCCACGTAAAGGGTAACAAGATTGCCAAGATCATCTATGTGCCCCAGCGGCTGGTAAATATAGTGGTGGGGTAGCACAGCCCCGCTGTGGGGTGCTCTCGGAGAGCATTCGTGGCGTTGAAAATCGTATTAATATTCGTACTGTGTATCCTAGCATTTCCCATCTTGTGGATCAGTTTAGTGAAGGTGGTGAGGAAGCTGTGGCGCTTCCCCGCGCCGCCGTTTATTGGGCGGTTACTGGATAGTGGTTACAGGAGAAGAATCCAGCCCCCTGGTCAGTTGCTAGAACGCAGTGGCATAAAGGAGGGCATGCATGTTTTAGACCTTGGCTGTGGTAGCGGGGCATTGGTGCCTTTTATTGCCCGTGTGGTCGGTAAAGATGGGAAGGTGTTTGCACTGGACATTCAGCCAGGTATGTTGAAGCGGCTTGAGGACAAGCTATCCAAGCCGGAAAACAGGGATATTAAGAATGTCAAGGTGATTCAAGGCAACGCCTACGAGCTCCCGTTTGAAGACAAATCGCTTGATGCGGTAATCATGGTCACAGTGCTTCAGGAAATACCTGACCGAAATAGAGCTTTGTGCGAGGTTAAAAGGGTATTGAAGACCGGCGGATTCCTTGCAGTGACGGAACTGTTCCCTGACCCAGATTATCCCTGGAAGTCCACCACCATTAAGTTAGGCAAGGAAGCAGGTTTTGTGGTGGATGAAGTGTCGGGTAACTTCTTCAATTATACAGTCAGATTCAGGAAGCGGGATGGCATTTGAAAGCCGGTATCATTGACATGACTGCATGTTAAACATAGGACTGCATGTTTTGGTGTGCCAACAACAATTATGTTGCGCTCCTTCAGAGTCGTGCTTGTGTGACTATAGCCTTATGGTCACATATTAGCTTCTATCACTGCCAGAACGCCGCGCTTGTTGCTTTTGATGGATGTCGGTGCTAGTGTGCTAGAATAATTGGTGTGGATATACCGACAAACATCCGAGAGGTGCAGAGGCGGATTGCTCGGGCTTGTGAGCGGAGCCACAGATCGCCTGAAGAGATAACACTAGTGGCGGTCACCAAGGGTGTTGGGCTTCCAGCAGTAAGGGAAGCATTTGACTGTGGGATCAAAGACTTCGGGGAAAACCGCGTTCAGGAAGCAGAAAGCAAAATATTGCAGCTCTCCGACATGAGGGAGAATGGTATCTGGCATATGGTAGGGCATCTTCAGAGCAATAAAGCTAAGAGGGCTGTGGAGTTATTTGACATAATCCACAGTATCGATTCAGTAAAGCTGGCTGAGATTTTGAGTCGGCGAACTGAGAAACCGTTGCCCGTTTTACTGCAGGTGAATATTTCTGGAGAAGTGACGAAGAGAGGTTTCTCTGAGGTGGAGATTTTAGCTTCGGTTGAGCAGATAAGGCAGTTACCCAATTTGAAGGTAATAGGGTTGATGACTATCGCGCCGCTAGTGACTGACCCTGAAGAAGTGCGTCCTGTTTTCAGGAGGTTGCGGGAGCTTAGAGATATTCTGGGGCTGGAGCATCTGTCCATGGGAATGACGGATGACTTCGAAGTAGCGGTTGAGGAAGGAGCAACCATGCTTAGGATAGGTAGGGCTATTTTTCAGCAATAGGAGGTAGCGTAGTAATGAACATAGGCTTTATCGGTGGTGGAGTTATGGGTGAGGCGATGGTCAAGAGCTTGTTGATGAAGAAGGTGACCGAATCTAGTGACATCGTTGTCAGCGATGTCAGCCCAGCTCGGCGGGATATTTTGAAAGAGAAGTATGGTGTTAGGACTACGGATGACAATAGGGATGTGGCAAAGTGTGCTGACGTGGTTGTTCTTGCGGTGAAGCCGCAGGAGTTAGACAAAGTACTCAGCGAACTGAAAGGTCTGTTGTCTCAGCAGTTGGTATTGTCGATAGTAGCTGGCGCAACTTTGGAAAGTCTGCGCCGAGGATTAGCCCATTCCCGTTTGGTTCGGGCGATGCCTAATATGGCGGCACAAATCGGTGAAGGTATGACCGTGTGGACAGCCACTACTGAGGTTAGCCAGAAGCAGAAGGATATGGCACAGCATATTCTGGCAACATTGGGTGATGAAATCTTTGTGGACAGCGAGAAATATATAGATATGGCGACAGCTTTAAGTGGCAGCGGTCCAGCTTATGTTTTTCTTATACTTGAGGCGTTTGTTGATGCGGGTGTACATATAGGTCTGCCGAGAGATATGGCAGAGAAGCTGGTGATAAAGACGGTACTGGGCTCAGCCCGAGCCGTGGAGGTGATGGGTAAGCATCCGGCTGAACTTAGGAATATGGTGACCTCGCCAGGTGGTACGACCACCGAGGCGTTGCTGCAATTTGAAAAGGGTGGGCTGCGCTCTATGTTTCTTCAAGCGGTCATCGCTGCTTATAATAAAGCTAAAGCATTAGGAGCTAAGTAAGAAGCCGCCTTGATAGGTAATTTGCTAGTTGGGTCTGCTGGCTCGCTGAGGGCGGAGCCAGGTGCTGTAAGGCTTTCGCTGTTGTCTTGTTTCCGTTGCATTGGGGTGGTGGGGGATGTGGGTGGCGGTTGCCTTTCCCGGGGTGCTAATAACAACCGGGGTAAACGTGCTAAGTTCGACACAGCGTGGAATGATGAACATATATTTCCCGAGGTGATTAATCCTGATGCGGTATTCCTGTTGCGGAGGATGAACGAAGCTACTTTGCACAGTGTGAATCCAAAGCGGGGGGAAGTGATACTAGATATCGGATGCGGTAGGGGTTTTGATGGTGTGGAGCTGGCTAAACAGGGTGCGGTGGTCATCGGGCTTGAACCTTCTGATGTGATGATAGCTCATGCCAAGAGTTATATCTCCCGAAATGTTATCAATATGGCTATAATCCGTGGTGTGGGGGAATATCTGCCGTTCCGACCTCAGTCATTTGATAAGATCTTGTGCAAGGGGGCTCTGGACCACTTTTGTGACCCGGAGATGGTCATCTGTCAAATTGCTGAGGTGCTTAAACCTGAGGGGAAGGCGATAATAGCTATAGCTAATTTTGAAAGTCTCGGGTTTAGACTGGGGCGATTGGTATGGAGGTTCAGGAAGTTTTTTGGTTTCAGGCTTCCACAGGAGAGGATGCCCTGGGAATTACCTGAGGATCACACATATAGGTTTGACTATCTGTTCCTCAAGCGTCTGGTGGCAAGACATCTTGAGGTGGAGAGGGCTACTGGGATTTCGTTGCTCTTTGGGCTTCCTTGGTGGGGCGCATTGCTAGCCAAGTGTCCAAAGAATGTTTCGCTTATCGTATTGAAGACGCTAGATAAAATTGCGTGTGCCCTGCCCTGGCTCAGCGATGTGGTTGTGCTCAGGTGTAGGACTAGGAATAAAGGATGGCATTCGCCATAGCAGCCATGTGGCGGCAAGTTCTAAAGCAGTCTAAATCTTGTACTGGACAGCCATGAAGGTCTGTGGGCTAAGGGTTCCTCAGTGCAGAGCCTCTATGTTCAACGGAGTGTTTGTTTTTTGGTATCTTGTGGGCATAAATCACTATACTTTTAGAGAAGAACCTATTTAGGAAGCTGTCAAGGAGCCGGACAACCTTGCTATTTTTGTGTATGTCCCAGACCAGGAACCTGTAATAAAGCGATGGGATTAGGGCTTTTTCATTGTTTACTCCGAATAGGCACCGGGATATCCAGTAGAAAGAATGCAAGGCATGTTTGTGACGGACTGCGAACACATGCAAATTGTTCTGCTGTAGTTTAGAGACTAGTTCGCCTGCTCTATATATTCTAACGTGACCTCCTGGCTTGTCATAATAGTCTCTGGATAGTTTCCAGCAAATGGTTTCGGGGAGGTAGGAAGGAACGCTTATGGCAAGTGTGCCGTCGTCCTTCAGCACTCTCACCAACTCGCTGATGCCTCGAAGGTCGTCAGGAACGTGTTCCAATACTTCAGAGCAGATGATTTTATCGAAACAGGCGTCTTTAAAAGGCAGGCAAATTATGTCGCCGTTAACTAAGAGCCATTTACCCCTGGTTTCGCCCTGCTTATCCAAGAGATAAAGGGCATAGTGCGCCTTTTTCAGGTTTACCTCGTCGATATCTAATGCATAGACCAGGCAGCTTTGTTTACATGCTTCCCAACTATGTCTACCTTCGCCACAACCAACATCCAGTATTCTTTCACCATCCTTAATTCCTATGAGGTCATAATCGATGGTAAGCATCCAAGATATGCCCAGTCTATTTTGAACTCAACACTCGAAAATAAAGCAAGCACTCAGCCTTGCTATAGTGGGGATACCACCTAGAGGGTAGCGGTGGATGAATATGTTTGTTCATTAGCAATCCCTTTCTCTCTTCCTGACAGGCGGACAGATATAAGATTTTTCTAGAAACACAGCTAGGCAGCACCCATGTAATTGCTGCCTAAATTTTTGGGCTAAATTAGGTAGTAACCTGTTAAACTAAGTAGCCTGTGGGGTTTTTCCAGGATTGAGTTTCTTCCACTTTTCCAAGAGCTGTTCTTTGGTTTCTTTATGGGCGGGGTCGGGGACACAGCAGTCAACCGGGCATACTTCTGCGCACTTGGATGTTTCAAACCAGCCAACGCATTCGGTGCACTTATCGGGGTCGATCACGTATATTGTGTCCCCTTCCTTGATAGCCTGGTTCTTACATTCCGGCTCACAAGCCCCACAGCTTATACATTCATCAGTGATTTTGTACGCCATTTTTACTTCAAACCTCCTTCATTTGTTATACAAACTTGCTGTTAGAAGTCTTGTCGGGGACTTGAGGCAAAGCTCATTTCGGTGAGAGCTGGGCAAGTTCAGCACCTAACTTCTTCCTCAGGGCATCAGCAACATGGTCTGGAACCATATTCTCCAGACAGCCGCCCAACTGGGCTACTTCCTTAAGTAAGCTGGAGCTGAGGAACTGGTATTCCAAGCTTGCCATAAAACAGACAAGCTCAATATCAGGCGCTAGCTTTTTGTTCATCATCGCCATCTCGAACTCTCGTTCGAAATCAGAGCTCATTCGTAACCCCCGGACCATAACTCTTGCCCCCACTTTCTTGGCAAAATCCACAGTAAGGCCGGAATAGGACACGGCTTGGACATTTCTCAAATCAGCCACTGCTTGCCGAGCCAGCTGTAATCTTTCTTCGGTGGTGAAAAGAAGTCGCTTTTCAGGCTTGTCATAGATGCCGATGATTAACCTATCGAATATTGATGAAGCCCGTCTGATGATGTCAAGGTGTCCATGAGTGATAGGGTCGAAGCTACCGGGGTAGAAGGCTATAGTCAATGTTTAACCTCCTTTTCTTGCTTTGGAAAGATCTGCAGTTTTTCGGAGTTCAGTTTTCCATATATTGAAATGCAGGTGTCCCCATACCGTCTTTCTTTCACTAGTGCTAATCCATCGTAGCTATGGTGCAACGGCAGACGGGAGGCATGAGATATTATCACTAACGAGTTGTCACCAACAACGCTTGAGTTAGCAAGCTGGGTGAGCAGGTCGTTTATGGATGCGTCTGAGTATGGGGGGTCCACAAATATGATATCGTATTTATCATTGAGGAAAGTGAGGGCTTTAGTTACGCTGCAGCAATAAACGTGGGATCTGTGCAAAAATCCAGCCTTCTTCAGATTCTGTCTTATGGTGGCACAACACTTCGGTTTCTGTTCCACAAAATCCACCCACGCTGTATTGCGGCTTAGAGCTTCGATGCCCAGGGCACCGCTGCCAGCATATAAATCGAGCCCGCGCGACCAGTTGGTATTAAGAGATGCCAGAATAGAAAAAATAGCCTCTCTCACCCTATCCGTTGTCGGGCGAACTAACTGGCTCTTGGGCACTTTCAACTGTTGCCCTCTAGCTATACCGCCGGTGATACGCATTATCTACAACCTTACCAGCATTATTATACCTCGCTTTATCCCATAGTCAAGCTTTGCCGTTTATTTGGCTGTTATGCTATACTTTGCAGCGGCATTTTTGTGTCGGGAGCCTGAGCAATTGCTGGCAGATTTTGGCTACATCGGCATATTCCTTATCATAGCTGTCCTGTTCACGATTACCACATTGCTTCTTCCTCTGACTCTTGCACTTTTTGGTATTGTTCCTAGGAAAAGTAACCCCGTTAAGACTTCTACCTACGAGTGTGGCATGGAAACCATTGGTAAGACCTGGGTCCAGTTTAACTTTCGTTATTACTTTTTCGCCGTTCTTTTTGTCGTTCTCGATGTATTGACCGTTTTCTTGTATCCGTGGGCGGTCAATCTTAGGGGACTTGGCTTGCTGGGTCTAATTGCGATAGCAGTTTTCTTATTCATCCTTGTGGTGGGTTACCTCTATGCTTGGTTCAAAGGGGCTCTGGAATGGAAATAGAGGGTTACGAGGTTCTATCTCCATATGAGATTGATGTGGCTGAAGGCTTGAAGATTAACTCGCTAAAAGAGGCTTCCCGACAGCCAATACCAGACCCTGACAGCTGGCTTGATACTGAGGTTAGGCGGAATGTAGTGGTAACGACCGTGGACTATGTGCTTGATTGGGCAAGGTCGCGGTCTATATTTCCGCTTATGTTCGGTTTGGCATGCTGCGCTTTCGAGATGATTGGCTCTGCAGCATCGCGCTTCGATATTGCTCGTTTTGGTATGGACATTTTTCGCTGGTCACCCCGTCAGGCTGATTTGATGATTGTCGCTGGGACACTTACTTGGAAGATGGCACCGGCAGTTAAATTGGTCTATGAGCAGATGGCTGAGCCTAAGTGGGTGATAGCTATGGGCGCTTGTGCCATTAGTGGTGGCACTTTCCGGGAATCTTACAGCGTTGTTCCGGGTATTAACCGAATAATCCCAGTGGATGTTTATGTGCCCGGTTGTCCACCCCGACCTGAGGGGTTGATTCATGGCATAAGGAAAATACACGAAAAGATTATGAAAGACAGCATAAAAAGAGTATGACTGTAGCTTTGAATGGTGAGGCAATAGCCAGAAGGATAAACGAGAAATTTCCTGGCTCCGTGATTGCTGCTGATAAGATGGCTGTTATTGTCAGCAAGGAAAATCTCTATGAGGTGGCTGCTTTTCTCAAGAATACCCCGGGGCTTGATTTTGATTACCTGACCAACCTCACCGCCGTTGACTATATGGACTATTTTGAAATTGTCTACCATTTAATTTCTCTGAAGCATAACCAAAGTCTGGTTTTGAAGGCTAGATGTCATGAACGCGATAAACCTGTAGTGCCTTCGGTAGTTAGTTTATGGCGCTCTGCTGATTTTCAGGAGAGGGAAGTCTATGACCTTATGGGTATTGTGTTTGAGGGCCATCCTAATTTGAAGCGTTTGTTGCTTTGGGAAGGGTTTGTGGGGCATCCACTACGGAGGGATTATCTATAAAAAATGGCGATAAGGACTGAACAGTTTACCCTTAATATGGGACCGCAACATCCATCGACGCATGGCGTTTTTCGTATGAGAGTTACTCTCGATGGTGAGGTTGTTGTTGATGTGGAGCCTGTTATCGGCTATCTGCACCGTGGGATTGAGAAGCTTGCTGAAGGGCGTACTTATGCTCAGAATATTCCATTTACTGACAGGTTGGACTATTTGGCTTCGATGACGAACAATTTCGCCTATGTGTTAGCAGTGGAGAAATTAGCTGAGATTGAGGTTCCGGAGCGGGCTGAATATTTGAGGATTATCATGGCTGAGATGATGCGTATTGCTAGCCATCTTATGGCAGTGGGTTTTTTCCTTAATGACCTCGGAGCTATGATGACCCCGGTGCTCTATATGTGGCGGGAAAGGGAAAAGCTCTTGGATTTGTTTGAGATGGTTTGCGGTCAGCGCCTTACCTACAATTATATGCGTATCGGCGGTGTCAGTCACGATATACCCGAAGAATTTCTGCCAGCATTGAAAAAATTTGTGGCTGAGATGCCAAGGTTCATTGCTGAATATGACCAGCTTTTGTCCCAGAATGAGATTCTGCTGGCCCGAACCAAGGGTGTTGGCATTTTGCCTAAGGAGACGGCGATAAATGCTGGAGCCAGTGGTCCGGTGCTTCGAGCTAGCGGTGTGAAGTGGGATATACGCAAGGCTGACCCTTATTCCATCTATGACCGCTTTGACTTCGATATACCGGTGGGAGCTGAAGGGGACAATTACGATCGTTATTGGGTGAGGATTCAGGAGATGAGGCAGAGCGTTCGTATTTTGCAGCAGGCAATAGCACAGCTACCTGAAGGTGAGGTTTGTGCTAGGGTGCCCAGTTTGTTGCGCCCGCCGGTAGGCGAAGTCTATGGGCATATCGAGGCACCGAAAGGAGAACTCGGCTTTTATTTGGTGAGCGACAACTCCATCGCTCCTTATAGATTTCATGTTCGTCCGCCAACATTGATTAATTTGACTGCCTTGAAGGACATGGTTGTCGGTTGGAAGGTGGCTGACTTGATAGTAACATTTGGCAGCATAGATGTCTGCCTGGGGGAAATAGACCGTTAATGACGTTTCTACAACAGTTTCGCTTGTGGTTAACTGACATTTTGCCTGAGTGGGCTGCCTATGTTGTCCCGGGTATACTGGGCGTAATTGTCATCCTCGCTTTCGTCCTAGTTATGGTCATTGTTTTCATCTGGTATGAAAGGCGTTTGCTGGGGCGATTTCAGATTCGCTTGGGTCCAAATAGGCTTGGACCGGAGGGGATTTTTCAGCCGATTGCCACTGCGGTGAAGATATTATTGAAGGAAGATATCGTACCGGGGAAAGGTGATAAACTCCTTCACTGGTTGGCACCGGTGATTGTTTTTGTGCCGGTGTTGATGATCTTTGCAGTTGTGCCGTTCAGCAAAGGAGCCATCCTTGCTGATCTGAATGTAGGGGTAGTCTATGTGGTAGCGGTCAGCTCTATCTCGGCAGTAGGCATATATACTGCCGGTTGGGCATCAAATAACAAGTACGCTTTGATAGCGGCTTTGCGTACAGTAGCCCAGATGGTGAGCTACGAGTTGCCGGTTGTCTTATCTATTCTCGGCGTGGTATTGATGGTGGGCTCACTGTCTATGACTCAGATAGTGACTTATCAGAGCGTACCCCTGTTTATACTCCAACCCCTAGGCTTTTGTATCTTTTTTTTGGGGGCGCTTGCCGAGATGAACCGAAGTCCTTTTGATCTGCTGGAAGCTGATTCTGAGATTGTTGCAGGATACCACATTGAGTATTCTGGTATGAAGTTTGCTATGTTCTACCTTGGTGAGTATGGGCACGCCTTGGCATATTCAAGTATTATCACTACGCTTTTCCTCGGAGGTTGGAAAGGACCTTTGTTACCACCTATTATTTGGTTTCTGATCAAAGTCTTTGCGGTGTTTTCTATCATTGTGTGGATCCGTAGCACATTGCCCAGATTGCGTGTTGACCAGCTAATGGCTTTTACTTGGAAGGCTCTGTTGCCTATGGCGCTTATAAACCTGTTCATAGTGGCAGCCGAGATATTATGGCTACCCGAAGTTCAGTCTTGGATAACGGTGGTGGTGAATTTTGTTTTAGCTTCTGTCTTGATTCTGCTATGGTCGAAGCTGTTTACTCTGGGGGGTGGACGAGTTGAAGTTTGAAAGATACGGAATTGGTATAGCGAAGGGAATGGCGGTAACTTTAAAACATCTCTTTCGTCCTCCGATTACCGTACAGTATCCTGAGGAGAAGCTTGTTGTTTCACGGCGTATACGAGGTAATGATCTGGTGTGGTATGCAGATAAGTGCACCGGCTGTGGCACTTGTGCTAAGAGTTGCCCTCAGGGGAACATCGAGATTGCAACTCATGAAGGGAGCGAAAATAATTATGTGGTTGATAAGTTCGAACTAGATATCGGGCGTTGTATGTTCTGTGGCTTATGTGTTGAGTCTTGTCCCTATGAAGCATTGGCGATGGGTGTCGGATATGAGCGGGCTCAGTTCAGGCGCAGACAACTTGTGCTGGGAAAAGAGGAACTGCTGCCATCTGAGATAAGGCGCCCTAGCGGTTACGCTCGACCGAAGATTGAGGCATGTCTACCTAGACAGAGTCTGCTTATTTACGGTGATCGGGAGGAAGGCGGACAGAGATTGCGTTTGCTGCCATTAAGCAAGAAGAGAGGTCGCGGTGTTTGATTTCGTTTTTTGGATATTGGCAGCCATGACTATCGGGACAGCGCTAGCGGTTGTCGTGTTACGCGATGTCTTTCGAGCGGCTCTTTGCCTAGTTTTGCTTTTCCTGATTGTGGCTGGGATTTATATATTGCTTTATGCAGACTTTCTGGCTGTGGTTCAGATTCTAATCTATGTTGGGGCGGTGTCGGTACTCATTATTGTGGCTGTAATGCTAACGCGTGAGGTATGGCGTGGTAACCCACTAGGCAAGTTGCGTATTCCTGCTTTGGTAGTTAGCTTGCTTCTCCTTGGGATACTGGTGTTCACGGTTGTGACTACACCATGGGCAACAAGTCAAGAGCCACCTAAAACACCGACAACAGAAGCCATAGGTGCCGAGCTATTTGGCAAAGGTGGTTTTTTGCTACCTGTGGAAATTACAGCAGTGTTACTTCTAGCGGCGATGCTCGGAGCTATTGTGTTGATAAGGGAAAGATAAAATGTCGGTTGGTCTGGAAAATTACCTTGTCTTGTCAGCAGTTCTTTTCTCCATCGGGCTATATGGTGTCTTGGCTAAGCGGAATGCTGTAGGCATTTTGATGTGCATTGAAATTATGCTTAATGCGGTGAATATAGCGCTGGTTGCCTTTTCCCGTTATGTTGTGCCTTTGTTCCTCACCGGTCAGATATTTGCCATATTTGTTATTGCAGTGGCTGCGGCTGAAGCAGCCGTAGGGATAGCCATGATAATTGCTATCTATCGCAGTCGTCAGTCTGTTGATGTGGACAAATTCGATTTAATGAAGTGGTAGTGGGATAGAGTATGTGGATTCAGGTCAAGAGCGCACCTAATCTGATAATAGCCGAGATGTGGAAGGAGTTTTTTGAAGGTGAAGGGATACCGACACGGATTTTGCCTGACACAGCGGAGCCCGCTGCTGGCGAATTAGCCACCTATCGTATCCTTGTGTCTCAGGAGAGATCACATGTTGTTGAGGAGGTATTGAGAAAACTGTAATGCCTCATCAGGTCCCGTGGCTGATCTTTCTATTGCCGTTCCTTTCGTTGGTTATTATTTCCTTTGTTATCAGACCCTTCTTTAATCATCGCCCAAAACTCAGTGGTTATGTGACTATAGGGTCTATTGGCATTTCCTGCTTCCTTTCCTTCTGGGTGCTGGCGGAAGTCCTGGCTGCTCCGGGGCATAAGCTGGAGATAGCGGATATCCAGTGGGTGGTCATCGGTGATCTGAGTATACACGTCGGAATAATAGTTGATTCTCTAACCGCGGTAATGGTTGTGTTGGTCAGCTTTGTCAGCTTGATGATCCAAATCTATTCTCAAGGTTACATGCATGGCGACCCCGGTTATCATCGATATTTTGCATTTATGTCGCTGTTTACTGCCTGTATGCTGGGCTTGGTCATGGCTGATAATCTAGTGTTTCTATTCCTGTTTTGGGAGGGTGTTGGTTTAGGCTCGTATTTGCTTATTGGTTTCTGGTTCCATCGTCCTTCTGCTGCCAATGCTGCCAAGAAGGCTTTTATAGTTACTCGCTTCGGCGACTTCGGGTTTCTGGCTGCTATTCTTTTGCTTTTCTACCACACGGGAACGTTTGATATTGAGGAATTGCACGGTTTGGCAATAGCAGGCGCTGTGGCAGGGACGACGCTGACCTGGGCTGTGATGGGTATTTTTTCCGGTGCAGTGGGCAAGTCAGCGCAGTTCCCTTTACATGTCTGGTTGCCCGATGCTATGGAAGGTCCGACGCCGGTCAGTGCCCTTATACATGCAGCAACGATGGTAGCTGCCGGGGTTTTTCTGGTAGCTCGCCTTTTCCCGCTGTTTGAGCATTGCCAGGTGGCTTTAACTACGGTGGCAATTATCGGTGGCTTTACAGCTATTTTTGCTGCCAGTATGGGATTAGTAATGACTGACATCAAGCGTGTTTTAGCTTATTCAACTATTAGCCAGCTGGGCTATATGATGCTAGGTCTGGGTGTCGGTGGTGTTGCTTTGGGCATCTTTCATCTGTTCAATCATGCCTTCTTCAAGGCTCTTCTGTTTCTTGGTGCTGGTAGTGTCAATCATAGCACAGGAACCTTTGACATGAGGGAAATGGGTGGCTTGCGTAAGGCAATGCCATGGACCTATGCTACCTTCCTCATCGCCTCATTAAGCATTGCTGGCATTTGGCCGCTATCTGGTTTCTGGAGCAAGGACGAGATTCTGTCGTATTCTTTGGCTAACAACCGGATATTATTTTATGTGGCTATGGTTACTGTGTTCATGACCGCTTTCTATATGTTTCGTGCCGTGTTTCTTACCTTTGGTGGACAGTACCGTGGTGGAGCAAAGCTGAGCTATACTGGACACGAAGGCGAAAAGTTACATGAGTCACCGGCAGTGATGGTTGTTCCCATGGTGATTTTGGCTATTTTTTCCGTCATTTCGGGTTGGCTAAATATCACTGGCTCATTTGCTCAGTTTCTAGGTCATGGTGCACCTAGTGAAATACATAACTTTGCGGAAGGTTTCTTTGGCACGCTTATCCATCCGTTGTCTTTGATATCGCTGCTGGTGGCAAGTCTGGGTATTCTACTGGCTTATGCTATGTACGGTGCTAGGTGGCTATCTGCTGAAGCTGCAGGCAGGCTTTTTAGGCCCTTTTACGTTCTTTTTTATCGGAAATATTGGTTCGATGAATTATACGAGAGGGTGATAGTGGTTAGGGTTCTGGTCGATGGGGTTTTCGCAGCGCTTAGTGTCTTCGACGCCCGCATTATTGATGGGACAGTAAATGGTGTAGCCAAGGGGACGGCGGTTACGAGTGGGGCTATGCGGCGGGCGCAGACAGGACAACTGCAGGTCTATGGCTTGGCAATCGCTGTGGGTGTGATAGCCATTGCAGTCTGTTTTTACTTGTTTGGTTGAGGTGAATTGATTTGGATTTCAATCACCATTTGACAACTATAATTTTTCTTCCCTTAGCTGGACTGAGCATTATAGCTTTAATGCCTAACCCCAAGCCAAGAACCATAAAGTTTACCGCTCTGGTATTCACTCTGGTTTCGTTTGCTCTGTCAATAACTGTTTTCTGTCTTTTTGACCGTTCTGCCGGAGCCATAGGACGAATCCAGTTTGAAGAGAAGTTGCCTTGGATTCCGGCGCTTAATGCCTTTTATCATATCGGTGTTGATGGCATCAGCTTACCTCTGGTGGTGTTGACTACTTTCCTCGGCTTTTTGGCGGTGTTGGTCTCGTGGAGCGTCGAATTAAGACCTCGGCAGTATTTTATCTGGTTGCTGCTCTTGGAGACAAGCATACTGGGAGTCTTTTGCTCATTAGATCTTGTTCTGTTCTTTATTTTCTGGGAATTGGAGCTTGTGCCGATGTATTTCCTTATTTCCATTTGGGGCAGTGGTAGGAAGGAATATTCGGCTATTAAATATGTGATATACACCCTTGTTGGTAGTGCTTTTCTGCTGGCTGGCATCTTAAGTATTTATTTTACAACTGGCAGCTTGAATATGATGGAGCTTGCAGCTCTAGCACTGGTGAAGCCAGCTGTGCCATTAGCTGCCATGTTTTTCTTCCTATTAGTCGGCTTTGCCATTAAGCTGCCGGTGGTTCCATTGCATACTTGGTTGCCAGATGCCCATACTGATGCCCCTACAGCCGCCAGCGTGATTTTGGCAGGTGTATTGCTGAAGATGGGCGGGTATGGGATGATCCGTCTCTGTGTCGCACTTTTCCCTGAAGTTGCCTTGCACTATGCCCCGGTGCTAGTAGCTCTAGCTGTTATCAGCGTTCTCTACGGTGCGGCGGTAACACTGAGACAGAAGGATTTGAAGCGACTGATCGCTTACAGCAGCGTAAGTCACATGGGATATGTGCTTCTGGGTATTTTTGCCCTAAGCCAGATAAGTCTGACCGGAGCTACCTTGCAGATGTTCAGCCACGGCATTATCACCGGACTTCTATTTGCTATGGTTGGACTGGTATATGATAAAGCTCATGAGCGCAACCTTGACAATCTGGGGGGGCTAGCTCGGCAGATGCCAGTTATAGCAGTTGTCTTCAGTATTGCTGGCTTGGCATCACTGGGTTTGCCTGGGACAAGCGGTTTTGCTGCTGAGTTTATTACTTTTGTAGGTAGCTACTGTAGTGTGTCCGTTGAGGGTATCCGGCTTTACACCGTTATCGGTGTGTTTGGTATTGTCTTGACCGCCGGCTATATCTTATGGATGCTGCAGCGGGTTTTCTATGGTCCACCACTGGAGAAATTTAATGGTGTTCCCGATGCTAATAATGTTGACAAGGTCTGCATCTTTTGCTTTGTTGCAGCAATCATGCTCGTTGGTATTTACCCTGCTATTCTAACCGATATTATAAAGCTAGGGATTGAGCCGATTGCGAAGTTAGTAGGTCCGTGAGGAGGATGCTACGTCTCGAATAGTGGTAGCTGTAGGGGCAGTGATTGAGGATGGCGAAGGCAGGATACTGCTGGTAAGGCACAAGCCGGAAAGAGGCGGTTTCTGGCAAGGAAAATGGATTTGTCCGGGTGGGGAGTTGGAGTTGGGAGAGGCGATTGGTAAGGGTATAATGCGTGAGGTCAAGGAGGAGACTGGATTAGAGATAGAATTAGTTAGAGCTTTGCCGGCTTTTGAACGAATTGTCAAGTCGGCTGAGGGGGTTAGCCTGCATGTCATATATATTGACTATATAGCCAAGCTGGTTGGTGGTGAACTGAAACCTGGTAGTGATGTTGGTGAAGCTTTATGGGTAGAGAGAGACGAGCTCAGTCGGTTCGGGGATGAGGTGCATGAGGATGCCCAAAAATTGCTCAAGTTAGCTGGGGTGGTTTGAATCCATGGTTATAAGTGAGCTCAGGTTATTGACACCGGAACTCAGTCTGCTGAGTTTTGCCTTGCTGGTCGTTCTGCTTGATTTGTTTATCAAACAGAAGAAGGTTCTGGCTGGCGTCACCATTGCTGGTCTGGTAATTTCGGCTGGTTGCGTAGTAATCATTTGGGGAGTACCTGCAGTTGCTGTTTTCCACCATATGCTGGCGGTTGACCCTTTTGGACTTTTCTTTAAGCTTTTGTTTTTAGTAACGGCTGGGTTGGTCGTGCTGGCTTCCCAGGACTATGTTGGTAAGTTGGGACGATTTCAGGGTGAGTATTACGCGTTAGTGCTCATCTCGGCTGCTGGCATGATGTTGCTGGCAGCCGCTACAGACTTGATTTCCATTTATGTGGCTTTAGAATTGAGTGGTATCTCGCTATATGTTTTGGTTGGCTTTCTAAAGGATGAGAAGTCAAGTGAGGCAGGGTTGAAGTATCTACTTTTGGGTGCTGTTGCTTCAGCAGTGCTTCTTTATGGAATGGCTTTGGTGTTCGGTTTTACGGGAAGGACTTGTTTGGAGTGCATTGCCGATCTTGTTCGGGTAATGCCTGCAGCAGGTCTTTTAGATAGTCCGGCCTTGCTGTTAGGCATGGTGCTTTTGGCTGCCGGATTTGGCTTCAAGATTGCCTGTTTTCCCTTCCAGATGTGGGTGCCTGATGTTTACGAGGGCGCGCCGACGCCTGTTACTGCTTATCTTTCTGTAGCTAGCAAAGCTGCTGGCTTCGCTGTGATTCTCCGTGTCTTCTTCACCGCACTCGGTTCACCTGACTGGATTAGCCTTAATTGGGGTGTACTATTTGCCATTTTGAGCGCCATAACTATGACCGTAGGAAACGTGGCGGCTATTGTCCAAAACAATATCAAACGTATGCTCGGTTATTCCAGCATAGCTCAGGCTGGCTATCTTATGGTGGGCTTGGCTACAGTGGGGATGGCAGTGGGGAACGATGACTTAGGGCGAAGTGGACTACTTTTTTTCCTCATGAGTTATACCGTAGCCAACTTGGGGGCTTTTATTGCTATTATTGCCGTCTCTAATAGGATTGAGAGTGATGTGATTGACGACTATAGCGGTATGTGCAGACGGGCGCCACTTTTGGCGCTAGCGTTGAGCTTTTGTTTGTTTTCCTTGATCGGATTGCCACCGACAGCCGGGCTTATCGCCAAGATCTATATCTTCAGTGGGGCAGTGCAGCACGGTTTGCTGTGGCTGGTTATAGTGGCTGTGATAAATAGCTGCATCTCAGCCTACTACTATCTGAGGGTGGTGAAGGTGATGTGGTTGGGAGCTCCGGCTGTGGTGGAGAGGATACCTTCAACGTGGGCACTCCGCATTGCTTTGGCGGTTTGTTGCCTTTTTGTTTTGCTCTTGGGTGTAGTCCCCGGTGGATTCGTCAACTTGGCTGAAGTTGCTGCCAATATTTTTGGCTTATAATCTTTTATCCATTGGCGGTTTGTTCTTGCGTCTGACTTCTTTGTTTTTTGACCAAAGGGGGTGAATATGCCATATCGGACGTTATTGGTGGAAAAATCAGGTAATCTCGCTGTGGTGACATTGAATCGGCCCGAGATACTGAATGCCTTAAACGTGCAAATTATGCTAGAGATGAGGGATCTGTTTGCTGAGCTTAGGGCGGACCAGAAAACGCGTTTCGTTATTTTAACCGGGGCAGGGAAAGCTTTCTCTGCCGGCGTTGAGTTCACCAAGGAGTCGATGGAAGAAAGGTACGTTAAGCCCGAACTGGCTAACGAGCGGCTGTGGCAGTTATTCGGGCATGATTTTATGCATACCATGGAGAACCTCGAACAGGTGACTATTGCAGCGATTAATGGTGCCTGTGTCGGGGCAGGACTTTGCTTGGCTATGAATTGCGATCTAAGAGTTGCATCCGAGAAAGCTGTTCTTGGTGTCCCTGAGACCAACTTGGGCATCTTTTACACCTGGGGTGCTACTCCCCGCCTTACAGCTCTGATAGGGCCAGCTAAGGCTAAGGAGCTGATTATGACCTGCGATAACATCAGTGCACAGGAGGCATTGAGAATAGGATTGGTTAACCGTGTTGTACCTCCGGAGCAACTTATGAGTGCCTGCAAAGAGCTGGTCCAGAAGATTGCAAGCAAGGGCCCCATAGCCATAAGGATATGCAAGAAACAAGTCAATGCAGCATCCTTAGCTAGAATGGCTGACCTTTACCCCTGTGAGCCTGAGCTTGTGGAAAGACTTATGCTGTCAGATGATGTTAAGGAAGGTATCCAAGCCTTCTTGGAAAAGAGACCACCACGGTTCTCCGAATAGGTAGGCACTAGGACTTTCTTGTTAGCAAGGTCTTTTCCGCTGCAGTGCAATCGATAAGGGTGGCATTTTTACATAACAACGGACTGAAGCTTGATACTGTGACGTAAACGAGTTCATTTTGTGGGTATTGACAAGAACCGTATATTATAGTAGTATGGTTTAGAGCGAACGTTCGCTCTAAATCCCTGTGGAGGCGCGTGTATGGACGTTAGGGTGCGGACATACAGCAATGACGAAGTCCTAGTAAGGGAGCGCCGGCTGCAGATAATTGGCGGTGCAACTAAGGTATTTGTAAAAAAGGGATATGGTCGCACCAACATGCGTGAAATAGCAAAAGCTTGCAACATGAGTATGGGAGCGCTGTATCACTATGTGGGTTCAAAAGAAGATATTCTGTACCTGGTGATTGACCATGGCTTATCCAAACTGGCGGAGACAGTTGAGGGGCTTCGTAGTAAATTGACTAGTCTCAGTGCAACAGATGCTATCCGGGAGTTTATCAAGGTATACTACAGTGGAGTAGCTGAGGACCCAGATTTTGTTCTCTTTACCTACCAAGAAACAAAGAATCTGAAATCGAGTGCTCGGCAACGGATGCTTGAGTCTGCAGCTCGAGATGTGGCGGTTTGTGAGGATTTGTTAAGGCGTGGCATCGAGGCAGGGGAATTCAGCATGGAAAACCCTACATTGGTTGCTCATAAAATAATAGTTCTAGGTCATATGTGGGCAGTGAGGAGATGGTTCTTAAGAACATGCTGCACGTTGGATGACTACATAAGGGAGCATACTGAATTCATTTTAAAGACGATATGTGTGGATAAGATAACAAATAGGGGATATGGGAACGAGATGTAGGTCTTACGAAGGCTCTCTTCAGGCTGGTGCTTAAAAAAATGGCTTCCGAAGATAAGGCTAGATTAAAAGTTGAGCATCTCCATCTCAGATTTGGTGGTGTTAGAGCGCTTATTGATGTTTCTTTGGAGGTCAGGGAGGGGGAAATATTGTCTATCATAGGTCCCAATGGTGCTGGTAAAACCTGCGTTCTTAACTGCATTAGCGGTTTCTATCGCCCTCAGTCCGGAGATATTTTTTTCGACGGTCGGAATATCACCCGGCTGCCAAGCCACAGAATTGCTAGGCTTGGGATAGCTAGAACATTTCAAAACATAGAACTCTTTACTGGACTGAGCGTATTGGATAACTTGATGGCGGGAAGGCACTTCTATATGACTGGCGGTCTACTTGGTTCTATACTGGGTGGTTTCTACTTTGGCAGAGCTCATCGAGAAGAAGTTGAGCAGAGAAGAGTTGTGGAGGAGATTATTGATTTTTTGGAGATAGAGCCGATAAGAAAGCAGGTGGTGGGCACTATACCATATGGGTTACGCAAGAGGGTAGAGCTGGGCAGGGCGTTAGCTTTACAGCCCAAGGTGCTTCTAATGGATGAGCCCATGGCCGGGATGAACTTGGAGGAGAAGGAGGATATGGCAAGGTTCATATTGGATATATTTGAAGAGCGTGTTAATACCATAGTCCTTATTGAACACGACATGGGTGTGGTCATGGACATATCGCACAGGGTCGTCGTTCTTGACTTCGGGCGGAAGATCGCTGAGGGTAAGCCTGGGGAGATCAGAAGCGACCCTAGTGTGATTAGAGCTTATCTAGGTGCGGGCAAGGTATGAGACTATATTGTGGCAAGGAGTCTGGCTAATGCCAGGGGAGACTATAGCCAAGCTATTTAGGGGCACTTGTGAAAAATACGGTGATAAAAAGATAGCCCTGCGCTACAAAAACTTGGGCATATGGCAGCCATATACGTGGAAGGACTGGTGGGAGCAGTCCAAATACTTCGCACTCGGACTTATTAGTCTTGGCTTCAGACCTGGCGACAGGATTACCATAATAGGCGATAACGAGCCTGAATGGTATTTTGCCCAGTTCGCTGCTATATGTGCCGGAGGTATCCCCACGGGCGCCTATCAGGACTCTCTCCCAGCGGAAATAAAATATGTCATTGTTCAATCCGGTAGCACCTTTGTAGTAGTCGAAGACCAGGAGCAAGTTGATAAGGTACTAGATATAAAAGCTGAAATTCCTAATGTTAAGAAGGTAATCTACTGGGATCCGAAAGGACTCAAGTTTTACGATGACTCGATTCTGATGCGTTTTGACCAAGTGGTGATGTTGGGCAGGGATTATGATAGGCAGCACCCTGGACTGCTTGAGCAAATCATAGAAAAAAGTGAGCCTGAAGACCCGGTCATGTTGACCTATTCTTCGGGGACGACTGGTTTGCCAAAGGGGATAGTGCATTGTTCTCGTAGCGTTCTGGCAGCAAGCCGGTGTTGGGATATGCCAGCACCCACGGGTGAGAAAGACGAGTTCGTTTCCTACTTCCCGCTAGCTTATGGAGCTGAGTTCTTGTATATGATACCGGCGTTTATCAGAGGTGGGGCTACGGTAAATTTCCCTGAAGAGATGGAGACTATTCAGGTTGATATACGGGAGATAGGGCCGACAAAATCCTCCTCGGCTCCACGTCTTTTAGAGAACGAAGTTTCCTTCGTACAGGTGAAGATTGCGGATGCCAGTTTATTTAAGAGACTTGCCTACCAGCTCTTTATGCCGGTTGGCTATAAGATAGCTCGGATGAAACTTCGCAGTGAAAAAGTGAACCTATTTTGGCGGCTCGTTTATGCTCTAGGCTATGTCGTGTTGTTCAGGCCTATAAAGGACTGGCTGGCATATTCTGGAAATAGGGTTCTGCTCATCGGGGGAGCTTCCATGGCGGCTGAGGTTTTCGAGTTTTTTGTAGCTCTGGGAATCGATGCACGGATGATGTACGGAATGATTGAGTGCACGCCGACTGCTATGCATATGAAGGATGACATTGACCCGGAAACTTCCGGGGTGCCTACACCTGATAGTGAGCTCCGGATATCTGAAGGTGGTGAAATCTTATCACGGGGTCCGCAAAGGATGCTAGGCTATCACAATAATCCCGAAGCCACGGCAAAACTTATAGATGCACAAGGCTGGGTACATACGGGTGATGCTGGCTTCATCACGGAGCGTGGTCACTTGGTATGTATTGATAGGCTTGCTGACCTGGGGGTTCTTGCTGATGGGACTGGTTTTTCCCCTTCCTACATAGAGAATAAACTTAAATTTTCGCCTTATATTAGAGATGCTGTCATCACCGGTGATGATAGAAACTTTGTTGGTGCTCTTATTAGTATTGATTTCCCAAACTTGGGACAGTGGGCTGAGATGCATCGTATTCCCTATACCACTTTTGTTGATCTTTCGCAAAAGCCCGAAGTGTATGAACTCATTAAAAAGGATATTATGGCGATAAACAGGCGTTTGCCTGAAAGGCAGAGGATAAGAAGGTTTGCTTTATTGCATAAGGAACTGGATGCTGATGATGCCGAGCTCACCAGAACAAGAAAACTGAGACGTAAGGAAGTCAGCCAGCGTTACCACGATATGATAGAAGCATTGTATAGCGATAGAATGGAGTACACTGCTGAAGCCAAGGTTACTTATAGGGATGGAAGAACGGCGACAATAACTACAAAGGTTCGAATTGCCACGGTGGAGGACAGACCTGGATGAGTGCTGTACTGGAGCATTTGGTTATTGGAATAGCAGTTGGAGCAGTATATAGCATTGTTGCTCTTGGTTTTGTTCTGATATATAAAGCCACGGGCATTTTCAATTTGGCTCAAGGGAGCTTGCTCTGTCTGGGTGCCTATATTTGTTATGTCTTCAGTATTACGCTTGGGCTACCGTTTTATTTGGCAATTATTTTGACCCTAGGGGTCGCTTTTGCACTGGGCTTGTTAATTGAGGTTATATTCCTGCGTCGTATGATAGGTCAACCTCATCTGGCAATACTCATGGTCACCATTGGCATCTATCTCATGGTTCGAGGAATAGTGCTCATTGTATGGGGTGTATACAGCAAGTCCTTTCCATCGTATCTTCCTGCGAAACCAGTTGTTGTGCTGGGTGCCAATCTATTGCCTATTTTCATTGTGGCTCTCGTAGCCGCAGTTATCCTGTTCACGGCGTTTATTCTGTTTTTTAAGTATACGTCCATCGGTGTTGCTATGAGAGCCACCCAAGACAATCAGCAGGTAGCTCAATCAGTTGGAATAAGTGTCAAGCGAGTGTTTGGGATATCGTGGGCTATTTCCAGTCTGACGGCAGCTGCCGGCGGAATAATAGTAGGTACCATACTGTCTGTTGGATACTCTCTTGATGATTTCGGTTTCAAGGTATTACCAGCAATCATCCTAGGTGGTCTGGAATCCATCCCCGGGGCTCTCATCGGTGGGCTTGTGCTTGGTGTGGCTGAACACTTTGGTGGTGCTTATATAAAGCTAATCGGAGTCGAGGATGTGATTCCGTTTATCCTTTTGCTGGTGTTATTGCTGATCGTGCCCTACGGAATCTTCGGATTGAGGAGGATAGAGAGGATTTAGAATAATGCATCTGCCATCTCGAACTTTTAATCAGACATATGGACAGGACATGGCGATTTTCCGAACTCGGCTACAGTGGCTGCTACTAGCTGCTGGTATTGTCCTTGGTCTCTGTCTTCCATTAGTTACCGGGACTTATATGCTTACGATCGTTATTACTGTTATGACTGCCGTTATTGCTACATTAGGAATACAGATCCTTACCGGGTATTGTGGGCAGCTCTCGGTAGGGCATGCTGCCTTTGTAGCCATTGGTGCCTATACCTCAGCCCTTCTGGCTTCCAAAACAGGACTGTCCTTCTGGATTGCTGTTCCCATTGCTGGAATTGCTGCTGGGCTGATTGGTTTGATAGTTGGACTTACCTCCATCAGGCTTAAGGGATTCTACCTGATTATATCTACATTGGCAGCGCAGTTTATTGTAATGTATGTGATAATACATTGGACTAGTGTTACCGGCGGTTCCTTTGGCACGTTGGCACCAGCTCCTAAACTGGGTAGGATCGACTTTGCTACCCCTCGGAGCTATTTTTACATTGTTTTTCTAGCTTTGCTTATAGCCACATATGTGGCTAAGAACATAGTGCGGACGAATGTAGGGCGGGCATTCATTGCCATACGCGACAACGATTTAGCTGCCAAGGTGATGGGCATTAACCTAACCGGTTATAAGTTGTTAGCTTTTTTTATTGGTTGTGCTTTTGCTGGTGTCGGGGGAGCCCTACTCGCTCACGGTCGTGGGGTGATTACGCCAGATAACTACACATTGATAGAGTCATTCTGGTATCTGGGGTACATCATCATAGGTGGCATAGGTACCATAACTGGAGCGTTTTTTGGCGTTATATTCGTTGCTATATTGAATAATGGACTGTCTGCTATCTTAGCCTCCCTGTCTGCTGTATACCCTGGTGCTGGTAGCTTGCTGGCACCGCTTATGCTGTTTATTTTTGGCTTGGTGATCGTTTTGTTTCTGACTTTTGAACCCAGGGGTTTAGCGCACAGGTGGGAAAGATGCAAAGCCTACTATCGTCTTTGGCCGTTCTCACATTAGGTTTTCCGGAGGTGATGTATATGCGATAGCATTGGAGCTGGATCTATTCTAGGAGTGGAAAGTCTATTTTGCTTAGAGAAAAAGGAGGAGAAATGCCTGCAAGAAGCAAAATGATAGTATCTGTAGTGGCAGCGATCTTCATGGTGGGATTGTCTTTGATTGGGTGCAAAGCAGCACCACCGGGTCCTAAGGAAGGGGTAATAAAGGTCGGCCTTATTACGGACTTGACCGGTCCTACCGCTGCTTCGTCAGTGCCTGGCTATGAGTCGATGTCCGACTGGTGGAAATATAGGAATGAGAAGCTTGGTGGAGTTGCCGGGCACAAGGTAGAGGTTGTTATGTTTGATACTAGATATGATTTAAACCTGGCTGTATCAGGTTTTGAGAAGTTGGTGAACCAAGATAAGGTACATTATGTTTGGTTAGCAGCTGCACTGTATATGCCTGCAATCAAACCGCTGGCAGATAAGTATCACATGCCTTGTTCTGGTCCTACTGAAATGGCAGTGCTGCTTCCGCATACCCCGGGCTCATTTCTTTTCGGTGCTATTCCAACCTATGCCGATATGTACCGCTGTAGCCTAACATGGATTAAGGACAACTGGAAAGGCAAGGAGCCTCCTAGGATCGGTATCATGGGGCTGGATGCGCCGTTTTCGAAAAGCACTGTGAAGCCGGTTAAGTGGATGTTGCAAAATGAGTTGAAGTGGCCTATCGTTGCTGAGGAGTGGATGTCGATGGCGGCGACGGATGTTACCTCCCAGGTGACCAATCTAAAGAACGCCAAGTGTGACTATATACTTATGCCCCTCACTGGTGCGCCACAACTGGTATTTCAAAAGACAGCCAAAGCGGCAGGGCTAACGGACTCGACGCAGCTCATAGACATTTTCATAACCACCATGATGAGTTTCCGTAAGCTGGATCCTGAGGCGACAACCGGTATTATGAGTCATAGTCCGTGTGTTCTGCTTCAGATGCAGGACGAGGTGCCGATGCTGGCTCAGATAAACGAAATCCATAAGACTTCTCGGCCGGGTGCACCCGAACTTGATTGGGTACGCATCGTCAATTACGCAGGGGCGATGCTAATTGATGAAGCATTTGAAAAAGCAATTAGTAAATATGGTTATGACAAGCTCAGTGGGGACAATATTAAATGGGTCATGGAGCACCAGATGAAGGGGGCTAATGCCAAGGGACTGGTTGGTCCACTGCCTTGGTCAACCGAGACCCATGCTGGGCCTCATGATAACATCATTGTTAAGACCACTCCGAACTTTGGACTAGAAATTCTAAAGAAGTGGCAGAAGATGCCACCGTGGCCTAAAGAGGCCGACGACGTTAATTTCTGGAAGATGTGATCTGGGTTGGGGACTCCCGAAAGTCTTTGAATCTCGGGAGTCCCCTTTCTCGATGAGATGACACATGTTGAGGGTAAATAATATTGAGGTGTGCTACAGTCAGGTCATCCTAGTGTTGAAGGGGGTGTCCCTCGAAGTACCTGACAAGAGTATCGTTACTTTGCTGGGGGCTAACGGTGCTGGTAAAAGCACTTTGCTTAAGGCAATATCCGGGCTGCTTAAGACAGAGGAGGGCGAAGTCACTGATGGTAGCATCGAATTTGATGGTGAGAGAATAGACCATATGGAGCCGGAAGAGATAGTTAAGAAGGGTATTACGCAGGTGATGGAAGGGCGGATGGTGTTTGAACACCTGACCGTTGATGAGAATCTTGAGGCTGGTCACTATGTCCGCCGTCATCAGTCAAGTCTGAGTAGTGAACGGGAGATGGTTTTCAATTACTTCCCTAGGTTGAAGGAGCTCCGCCATCAGGTCAGTGGATATCTCTCCGGTGGCGAGCAGCAGATGCTGGTGATAGCTCGAGCATTGATAGCAAGGCCGAAGCTTTTTCTTCTCGATGAGCCATCGATGGGGCTGGCACCCATGATAGTAGAAGAAATCTTTGGCATAGTAAAACGGATTAGAGAGGAGCAGGGAGCTTCAGTTCTGCTTGTAGAGCAGAATGCCGTAGCTGCTCTTGCCGTTGCTGACTACGGCTATGTTATGGAGAATGGTAAGGTTGTCCTTGATGGGCCCGCCAATAAATTGACAGATAACCCCGATATTAAGGAATTCTATCTTGGGCTCAGTGAATTGGGGGAAAAAAAGAAGTACAGCCAGGTTAAGCATTATAAGAGGCGGAAGCGTTGGTTAGTGTAGGGTCACGGGTAGAGTAATGGCTAGGCCTTAACCCTGAGCTTTATGAAGTTGTTATCAGGAGGTGATATGTCAGAATTAGCTGATGCTTTAGCTAACCTAGATGAGGATAAGGTGAGAAGGTTGGTGCGTGAGAAAATCGATGGTGGTGTGGAGCCTATGTCCATAGTTAATGAGTGTCGTAAAGGTATGGATATTGTTGGCGATCGGTACAAGAATAAAGAGTATTTTCTCAGCGAACTGATCGTGGCTGGTGAGATATTCAAGGAAGCGGTGGCAGTCATCGAGCCGCTGTTAAAGGCGGGAAAGCAGTCAGAGCCGATAGGCAGGATGGTTCTGGGCACAGTAAAAGGGGACATACATAATATAGGTAAGGACATTGTAGCTACTCTCTTGAGAGCTGCTGGTTTTGAGGTATATGACCTTGGAATTGACGTGGCTCCTAGTAAATTTGTTGACAAATTGATTGAGACTAAGGCGCCCATTCTGGGTATGTCAGGGCTGCTGACACCATCTTTTGGTTCGATGAAAGAGACAGTTCAAGCCCTTGAGGCGGCTGGATTGCGGGACAAGGTCAAGGTAATCATCGGAGGTGGGATTGTTACTGAGCAAGTTAGGAGGTATGTGGGGGCTGATGCCTTCACAGATGATGCAGCTGAGGGTGTCGAGATATGTAGGAAGTTCGCTGTGGAGATGATGTAGGTGACGAAGGAAGCCATGACCTCAAGAGAGCGGGTTGAGGCAGCGATTAGGCTAGAGCGTTATGACCGAGTGCCGGTAGCGCCTTTGGTGGATGTTATGTTTCCCTCACGCCACAAGGGTATGACAGTTGCCTATGGGATTTCTCACTGGAGGGAGGGGTTTCAAGCTATAGTGGATGTCTTTGAGGAAGTGGGCGGTTGGGACGCTATGATATTGCCGGGCTACAGTCTGGCACTGACACCTAGTGTGGCTGCCGGCATAATGGCAGCTTTAGGTTCAGGACGTTATAAGTTCCCAGGACAAGACCCTGCTGTTTCTATCGATTCTCAGCCTCAATATGAGGAACGGGAAGTTCTAGTGGTGGAAGATTATGATGAAATAATAAAACTTGGCTGGTCAGGGTTTGCTAAGAAACATCGGGAGCGGTTGACCCATTTCTCTGCGGATAGCATAATTTCATGGACGAAGAGACAAACGTCGCACTATATCAGGGAGAAGGAAACTTGGGAGGCAAAAGGCATTCCGTCGCTTTGTGGAGCGGTAATAGAATCGCCGTTGATGTTTTTCTCGACAAAGAGATCTCTTGTTGAATTTACTAAGGACCTTTACAGGATTCCAGATAAGGTGCAGGCGGCGATGGATGCTGTGGTAGATGAGTTCATTGCCGAGGCTATTGGGGCAGCGCGGCTTACAGGCATACCTGGCGTAATGCTTGTTTTGGAAAGGGGTGGTGGGTTCTACTACCCACTAAAGATATTCGAGCGCTTCGAGTTTCCTTACATGAAGAGGATGGTTGAGGCATTTGCTGCTGAGGGTCTTCTTACTGTCATGCATTTTGACCAGGATTGGACCTTAAATCTTCCCTATTTTAGGGAGTTGCCGAAGAAGGCATGCATCTGTGAACTGGATAGCACTACCGATATCTTTAAGGCGAAGGAGATACTAAAAGACCACATGTGCATTATGGGGGACGTGCCGGCATCACTGTTTTCCATAGGCACGCCCCAGGATGTGGAGGCTTACTGCATCAAGCTGATCGATACTATTGGCAAAGGCACCGGGTTTATCCTTAGCTCCGGTTGCACAGTGCCTGCTGATGCCAAATTTGAAAACTTCAAGGCTATGATTGATGTAGCCAAGAGTTACCGCCCGCTTTAAGCTCGATGAGAAAACTTAGTCCCTTTGAGCATAGGCTCAATGATCACCTTGTGGTGATGGTATCCAGCTTCCGGTAAAGTGTGGCTTCCAAGGATAGGCTAGCACGGTTTTCCCAACCTTACTGCGAGCGTCTTGTCTTGGTTCTCCCTTGTAGGTGGCAAGTAAAACGGTATCGCTAGCTATGAGATATCTTTAATGCCTCCTCAGCCCTTTGCTGTATGGAGGAGCATGCATAGTCGGCAGTTCACCCCACAGGGTGTACTCAACATTTGTCACGATATTGTGTTTAACGGAGAAAGTGGGAATTTGACACTCTGTTTTGGTGGTGATAGACTCGATTTGTCTGTGAAGCGCATTGGCATTTTGTATCATCCTAAGATTGAAAAAGCTATCCAGTTTAGCCGTGAGCTTGAGGCATTCTTAGAAGCTCGCGGTATTCAGTTCTGGACGTGTTCAGCATGGGAAGAGGCGAAGGCAAGTCTCCAAATCGCTAGTTCAGACTTAGTTTTGAGTATTGGTGGTGACGGCACGATTTTGAGGGCAGCACGGGCTGTTGTCCCTTACACAGTTCCTATAGTGGGCATAAACCTAGGTAACTTGGGGTTTATGACTGAACTCAGGGCTGACGAGGCTTGGGATAAACTGCCTCGATTGTTAGACGGTGAAGGCTGGGTGGAAGAAAGAGCCATGCTTGAAGCCAAGGCGTTGTCTGAAGGTAGAGTTATTTGTGGATTGAACGATGTGTTTGTGGGGCGGAGAAATTCCGTGCGGCTGGTTCAGATTGAAGCAAGAATTGACGGACATAAAGTATCTACCTATCGAGCTGATGGTGTTATAGTAGCTACAGCTACAGGTAGTACTGGTTATTCACTGGCGGCAGGTGGTCCTATACTTTATCCTGAGTCGCGAGAAATGGTACTTAAGCCTGTCTGTCCGCATCTTGCTTGGGACGAGGCTATAGTGTTGCCACCAGAATCGGTAATCAAGCTTACGGTGGCTACAAGCCACGAAGCTGTGCTGAGTATTGATGGACAAGTGGAATTGCCTATCAATGATGGTGATGAAGTTAGCGTGGAGCTTAGTAGAAACGTAGCTCGCTTTCTGAGGATTCAGCCTAAGGGCTATTTTTATGACTCCCTGCAGGCGATGCTCAGGGGTAAGATATCATGAAGGTGGAGAAAGCCAAGATAAATGATGCTCAGCAGATACATGAGCTGGTGAATAGCTTTGCTGAGAAGGGTGAGATGCTACCCAGGGCACTAAGTGAGATATACGAGAATCTGCGGGACTTCTTTGTCATTAGGGATAATGGTCAAGTTGTTGGTTGTGTGGCACTTCATATTAGCTGGGCGGATTTAGCCGAGATCAAGTCTTTGGCAGTGAGGGAGGATAATCAGGCTCAGGGGCTAGGTTCGCTGCTTATTAGAGCTTGTCTCGATGAAGCCAAGGAATTGGGGATACCGACAGTTTTCTGTCTGACCTACAAGCCAGCTTTTTTCGAGAAGCATAGTTTTCATCGGGTGGACAAGATGGAGTTACCGCGGAAGGTGTGGTCGGAGTGCTATCGCTGTCCCAAGTTCCCAAATTGCGATGAAGTGGCTCTTATCTATCGTTCAAATCAGATGTGACACGACGTGAGCTAATTAGAGCGCTGATTGCAAAGAGACATTAGTGGGGTTGATATCTATGGTATCGCTCCG
>FWPV01002036.1_pt1 | contig 51364 bp, 47 predicted proteins | sample 2228371 | NCBI WGS metagenome assembly FWPV01 (sample SAMEA103939776, study PRJEB20133) | metagenome
GCAGATCATATCGCCGTTTTTATGGCGGTTTTTAAGGTTCACTCGCCTACTTTGGCGAAACTACAGTGAATTAATCACCCCTCAGATTTCGCCAGAATACGTAAAAGGAACCCTGGATATGAGGAAGATTGTCACTGTGATTTTATTCAGATAAGGGTGTATCATCTTGAGACCAGGTAAATCACTCAAAATCAGGTACAAATATGACTGACGAAGACCCAAGGATACTTGAATTGCGCGCCTTGCGCGAAAAAGCACGTCTGGGAGGCGGGATTGAGCGTATCGCCACCCAACACGCCAAGGGCAAGCTGCTGGCTCGCGAGCGGTTAGACCTCTTGTTAGACCCCGGCACTTTTAACGAGCTTGAACCCTTTATCACCCACCAGGGTGATGAGATGGGATTGGCAACCGAAAAATACCCGGGCGAAGGGGTAATCACCGGATACGGACAAATAGATGGACGGACGGTTTATGTCTATGCCCAGGATTTCACCGTATATGGCGGTACTTTAAGTGAGATGCAGGCGCATAAAATATGTCGGGTGATGGATTTAGCCCTGCGCAATGGCGTTCCGATTATAGGTTTAATCGATTCGGGCGGCGCCCGCATCCAGGAAGGGGTAAAAAGCCTGGGTGGTTATGCCGAAATCTTCCGCCGCAACGCGCAATACTCGGGCGTTATCCCTCAAATCAGTGTGATGCTCGGTCCTTGCGCTGGTGGTGCCGCTTACTCGCCCGCTCTCACGGATCTTATCATCATGGTTCGCAACCATTCGTTTATGTTTCTGACCGGACCAGAAGTGATTAAGGCGGTCACGGGTGAAATAATTGATTCTGAGAGCCTGGGCGGAACCGATATCCATATGGATATCACCGGCACCGCGCATCTGGCTACTGATACAGAAGGCGAAGCCCTGGCGCTCACCAGAAGGCTTATCTCATACTTTCCATCCAATAATGTTGAAAACCCACCGTATATCCCGCCAACGGATGACCCTCTGCGGATGGATATGGAGTTGAACGATATTGTCCCGATGGATCCGACTGAGCCGTATAGCATGCACGAGGTGATTGAACGGGTGGTTGACCAGGGCACATTCATCGAAATCCAGCCAACTTTCGCTCAGAATGCGATTATCGGATTGGCGCGGATTGGTGGTCACAGCGCTGGCATCGTCTCTCAGGAGCCGAGTGTGCTTGCCGGCGTGATTGATATCAACGCCTCTGACAAGATGGCGCGTTTTGTGCGCATGTGTGATTGCTTCAACATCCCCCTTGTGACTTTTGTCGATTCACCCGGGTTCCTCCCAGGGGTGGGGCAGGAACACGCCGGCATCATCCGCCATGGCGCTAAAGTGCTGTACGCCTACTCAGAAGCCACCGTCCCCAAAGTCACAGTGATCACCCGAAAAGCCTACGGCGGCGCTTACGTGGTGATGAGCAGCAAATATCTGGGGACTGATGTTACCTACGCCTGGCCTAGCGCAGAGATCGCCGTGATGGGCGCTGAAGGTGCCGTCAATATACTCTTCAAAAAACAAATCGCATCCTCGCCCAACCCATCAGAAGAGCGGCAGCGACTGGTTGATGATTATCGCGCTCGTTTCAATAATCCTTACTACGCCGCCCGGGCGGGGTATGTGGATGATATCATCGAGCCATGTGAGACCCGTCCGAAGATTATTGCCTCTCTCTCAGCGTTGAGAGATAAATTTTCTTCGGCGCCGCCACGGAAACATGGCAATATCCCGGTCTAAGAGCGATAAACATGCCCGATATATCGCTTGCTTTACGTATAACCATCATTGGGATGAGCCTCGTCTTTGCGGCGATCATCCTCCTCTGGGGTGTCATTGGTTTATTAGTCAGATTGACTCAAAAACAAACCCGGCAGGATGTCGTCCAAAGCGAGGCGGAATATCAAAGGAAAAAAATTGCTGCAATTGCAGCGATTACAGTGGCTCTCGCCCGCGAATTGGATAGCCATCCACACGAATTTCCCTTGCCGGCAACTGCTATTGTCAGCGCCTGGCAAGCCGTGATGCGCGGCAAGATGCTCAATAAACGAGGCTCGATACGATGAGATATAAGGTCAAAGTCGAGAATAAGTTATACGAAGTTGAATTAAATGACCTTCACAGCCAGCCAATCATTGCCTTGGTAGACGGTGAACCGATAGAGGTTTGGCTAGAAAGCGAGATGGGGATAAAACCCTATTTTGCCCAACCTGAGCTGGCACATCAAATTGGCAGGGATAATCAACAACTTGCCCCATCAACATCATCTGCAAGCGGCGCAAAACAAGCCGGTAAATCTGCTTCCGCCCCTCAAAATGTGACTGCCCCTATCCCCGGTGTGATTATCTCCGTTATGGTAAAAAATGGAGACGAAGTCACCTCTGGTCAACCCCTGTGCGTCCTGGAAGCGATGAAGATGAAGAATACGATTCGTTCACCAAGGCAAGGGATAATCAAGGCGGTAAAAGTCCAACCCGGTCAGACCGTCCAGCATAAACAAATCCTGATTGAATTCTCGGATTGAGCGATAAACTCAAATCACCTGGCACCGTTTAAATCTTATGGATTACAATTACCTCCTCGCCGAATTATCCAAAGGCTTGACTAACTTCACCATTGGCAATTTTGTGATGCTTGCTGTTGGCGCACTGCTGATTGCTCTGGCGGTGTTAAAAGAATATGAACCAATCTTGCTCCTGCCAATTGGCTTTGGGTGTATTCTGGCGAATATTCCCTTCACAGGGATGACAGATGGCACCGGCTTATTTGGCGTATTGTATAAAGCGGGCATCAGCACAGAATTGTTCCCATTACTGATATTCATCGGGGTGGGGGCGATGATTGACTTCAGCCCTCTGCTTTCGCAGCCCAAGATGGTATTGCTTGGTGCCGCGGGTCAATTTGGCATCTTTGGCACACTGATTCTGGCGAGCATGTTGGGATTTCCGATCAACGAAGCTGCCTCTATTGGCGTGATCGGCGCCATTGATGGTCCTACGTCTATCTTCGTGGCGACCAAGCTGGCGCCGTCCATGCTCGCTCCAATTGCGGTGGCAGCGTACTCTTATATGAGCCTGGTGCCTATCATCCAACCTCCCCTCATGAAACTACTGACCACGAAAAAGGAGCGCCTCATCCGGATGGAATACACCCCCAGACCGGTGACCCGCCGGGCAAGAATCCTCTTCCCCATCGTGGTGACGATCGTGATTGGCGTCCTGGTTCCGGCTGCCACCCCTCTGATCAGCATGTTGATGTTGGGGAACCTGATGCGCGAAAGCGGGGTGGTTGACCGGCTGAGTAAATCCGCCCAAAACGAAATCGCCAATATCGCCACGCTATTTTTGGGCATCACCATTGGCTCAACCATGAGCGCTGCCAGCTTCCTCAACTGGACTACCATCCAGATTTTACTCCTGGGCTTACTGGCATTTGCCCTGGACACTATAGCAGGACTCATTTTTGGAAAATTAATGTCATTTCTCTCGAGAGGCACCGTCAACCCGCTGATCGGAGCAGCAGGCATCAGCGCCTTTCCCATGGCTGGGCGGTTGGTCGCCAGGTTAGCCCAGGAGGAAGATTATGACAACTTCCTCCTGATGCACGCCATGGGCGCCAACACCGCCGGGCAACTTGCCAGCGTCGTAGCGGGAGGGGTGCTGTTGACATTGGTTTTAGGATTGGCTTAAACTATCGTTCACAGGTGTTGCCAGCACCGGTAGGAGTTATCCGTTATGAGTATCAGCCAGCTTGCCAAAGCAATCGCCGAATCGCCAACCTTCGCTCTTAACGAACAGGCGCGCATCTTGAAAGAACGGGGCGAGCCGGTCATCAATATGGGCATTGGTGAACCGAAAAATAAAGCGCCCATCACGGCGATTCTGAGTTCTGCTGCCACACTGAACACGGGCGATATCAAATACACACCCCCAGATGGCACTCCATCTCTAAAGAAAGCCATCATCCGCTATACGGAAGAAAATTACGACAAACTGGTTGCGCCAGAGAATATCATCGTCTCGGCTGGCGCCAAACAATCCTTATACAATATCCTCTTCACCCTGCTAAACCCCCAAGATGAGGTCATCATCCTGGCGCCGTACTGGGTGAGCTATCCGGAAATGGTGAAGATGTGTTATGGGATTCCGGTGATCGTCTCACCGGAAGATGGCACTTTTCACCCCCGCATGGAGGACATCGAGAGAAAGGTGAGCTCATACACCAAGGCGATCATCGTCAACAGTCCCAACAATCCTTCGGGGGAATTGTTTAGAGAAGATTTCATCGCTGACATTGTGGATTTTTGCGAGAAGAGAAAAATATACCTGATCATGGATGATATCTACCATAAACTGGTGTTCGACGGGCGGAAAGCTCCGCCAGCATATCGTTATACCACCAGGGATTTAGAGTCCTCGATGATCATCGTGGTGAACGGCGTTTCTAAGCTGTACGGCATGACGGGTTTCAGGATTGGCTGGGTGGTGGCACCCCGCAAGCTCGTGCAGGTGATGTATAACGTCCAGGCGCAGACCACATCCTGTACTTCGGTGGTGCTCCAGGCTGCAGCCGAAGGAGCCTTAACCGGCATGCAGAGCGTTGTCGAAAATCTACGCCTGACCTTTGAGAACAACCGGAATGTCATCATTCAGGAGTTACGCTCGTTCACCGGCATCACCGTCAATAAACCAGGCGGAACCTTCTATTGTCTGCCAGATTTCAGAGCTTACTGCCCATCCAGTATTGCGAAGGATTCCGTGGAACTTTCCCAGTTCCTTTTGAAAAAGGCGCTCGTCGTCACCGTTCCCGGCAAGGAATTTGGTATCGAAGGGCATCTACGCCTGAGTTTTGCCGGCTCCATAAAGGACATCACCACCGGCATTGAGCGGATTAAGTGGGCGTTAGATCCCAACTCTCCCAACGAGATTTATATTGGCGACCGGAAAATGGTCAGGGATTGGCTATGAACAATATTCTCGACATCAAAACCCCTGCAGAACCTCAGGCAAGAGAATTAAGAAGCGATTTTGGTCTGGAAAATTACGGATTGACCAATTTACGAAAGGTTTATTGGAACCTCCCCACGGAGGCGCTCTACGAAGAGGTCATCTTTCGCAACGAAGGTAAAATCACACAGCTCGGTCCATTGGTGGTGAATACCGGTGTCCATACCGCCCGTGCAGCCAGTGACAAATTCATCGTTCGCGAGAGTTCGACAGAAAACAATATCTGGTGGGGTCAGTATAACCGTCCATATAGCGCCGAAAAATTTGACGAATTGTTCAACCGGGTCCAGGGATTTTTACAGGGTAGAGATGTCTTCGTCCAGGATTGCTACGCCGGTGCCGATCCGAACTACCGATTGTCAATCAGAATTATTACCGAATACGCCTGGCATAGCCTATTTGCGCGTAATATGTTCCTCTTACCGAAAACCAGCGATGAATACCGCCGCCACGTGCCCGACTTCACCTTGATTGCTGTCCCTGGATTTAAGGCATTCCCTCAAATAGATAGCACTCCCAGCCAGACCGTTATCGCCCTGAACTTCGACCAAAAGCTGTGCATCATCGGCAACTCTGGTTATGCTGGTGAAATCAAGAAATCGGTCTTTACCATTATGAATTACCTGTTACCCTTAAACGGGGTGATGACGATGCACTGTTCCGCCAATATGGGCAAAAGCGGAGACGTGGCTCTCTTTTTTGGTTTATCCGGCACCGGCAAGACCACCCTTTCAGCCGACCCACGTCGCCGTCTGATTGGCGATGATGAACATGGCTGGAGCGATGAGGGTATTTTTAACTTCGAAGGGGGTTGTTACGCGAAAGTGATCGCCCTCTCTCCCACCGCCGAACCCCAAATTTATGCCTGCACCCGTAAATTTGGCACGATCCTGGAGAATGTGGTCTACGACCCGGTGACCAGGCTGATAGACCTGGACGACGACACGCTGACAGAAAATACCCGAGCCTCCTACCCTCTTGAATATATAGACAACGCTTTGCCAGAAAAGATGGCTGGGCATCCCAAAAACATCATCCTACTGACGTGCGACGCTTCAGGGGTGATGCCTCCCATTGCCAGGTTGACCCCAGACCAGGCACTTTACCATTTCATCTCAGGTTATACAGCCAAGGTGGGTGGTACAGAACTCGGTTTGGGAGAAGAACCCGAAATTACTTTCAGCGCCTGTTTTGGTGGACCTTTTATGGTGCACCATCCGGCATATTACGCAGATCTGTTGAAACGCAAAGTCTTGCGTTACAACGTCAACTGTTGGCTGATCAATACCGGGTGGGTTGGGGGTCCATACGGCGTAGGAAAGCGTATCAGCATCCGTTACACCCGCGCTATGCTAAATGCTGCCTTGAACGGGGATTTGTTAGATGTCGAATATTTCACCGACCCGGTTTTTGGCTTCCAGGTGCCGCGCCAGTGTCCTGATGTGCCCGACAATGTCCTCGATCCAGCTTTAGCCTGGGAGAGCAGAGAAGCGTATATGAAGCGTTATCGCGCCCTGGCGTCGCGATTCATCGATAACTTTAAACGTTTTGAAGATGAAGTTCCCCCAGAAGTGACCCGATCTGGACCCAAGATCTAAAGAATCAAACGGGATGGCAAGACCCATCCCGTTTGATGATCATCATCGTAAAGTTATAGAGCCCAGGCGAGGAGAAAGCCGAGAATCGCGATGATTACACCAAGGTGGAGAAAAAGGTTGCTCTCGGCAACCCAGCCGATGGCGAAAAATTGCAGGATGAAATTGACCAACACCAGTATAACGCCAAAGATTGGCAACATCCCCTTGCGAGCAGAAAGATAATTAGACAGCCAATCAAAAAAGCGATTTAACCTCTGCATCCTCTTCGACCTCTCCAATCCGCCCGAAATCCATCAGTTTTTGCCATTAACATCTTTGACCACGAAGGGCTGGTAGCGAGCTATCAGCCTACCCGGCAGACGACCACGAATCAGTGCGCCCCCGTGCGTTTGTTCTACCATCTCCACCTGTCCTTGATTGTGAAACAATGCGATTAAACCGCCTTCCTGGTAAGGTAAGCGCACGGTGATGGGGGAATAATCCTCGTAGAGATGACGATTGATCAATTCCAATAAGCGGGGAATACCATCTCCGGTTAGAGCCGAGATAGCGACCGAATACGGATACAGAGCAAGCGATTGCAGGGCGCTCTCTGGATCTGAGAGGCGATCTATTTTATTCAACGCCGTGACAATCGGGATATGATCAGCCTCTATTTCCTCGAGCGTCTGCATGACCGCCTCAGCCTGGGCGTGAGCGTTCGGATGGGTGACATCAATCACGTGTAAAAGCAAGTCAGCCTCGGCGATTTCTTCGAGTGTTGCCCGAAAGGCTGCCACCAATGCTGTGGGGAGTTTTTGGATAAAACCCACTGTATCCGTGAACAACGCCAGATTACCGCCCGGCAATTCCACCCGTCGAGTGGTGGGGTCTAGAGTGGCAAACAACTGATCGGCGACATACACATTGGCTTGAGCCAGATGATTCAGCAGGGTTGATTTTCCTGCATTGGTGTAACCGACCAGAGCCACCACCGGGATTTGTGAGCGTTTACGTCGCGCCCGGTACTGCTGGCGATGGGTGCGGACCTTCTCAAGCTCACTCTTGAGATGGCTGATGCGACGGCGAATATCCCGACGGTCAACTTCCAATTGTGTCTCACCGGGTCCACGGAGTCCGACCCCGCCAACACTTCCCGCACGCCCGCCACCGCCACCTGCCTGCCGCGCCAGGTGCGTCCAGGCGCGGGTTAAACGGGGTAAGCGATATTCATACTGAGCCAGCTCCACCTGAAGGGCGCCTTCTCTGGTGGCAGCGTGTTGGGCAAATATATCCAGGATGAGCGCGGTTCGATCCAGTATGCGCACCTCGTCGCCGAATATTTTCTCTAACTCACGCAAGTGACGAGGTGACAATTCTTCATCGAACAGGACTACCTGCGCCTGCGTTTCTTCAACCAACGCCTTGATTTCCTCAACTTTTCCGGGACCAATGAACGTTTGCGGGTTAGGCTGATCCAGGCGTTGACTGGCTTGTCCAACAACATCCAAACCGGCGGTTTCCGCCAGCAAGGCTAGTTCGGTCAACGAATCTTCCAGGTTAAGTAATTCTTCTTTGGACTTAATTTCAACCCCGACAAGAAAAGCTCTCTCACGGGGCGGTATGGTGGGTTCGGGTAATTTTTTGGGCATTTTACGGATTAAATACCTTCAATGGTTTTTCTTTATCTACTCGGCGCTCGAGGTAGCGTGGAATAAGCGGGCAATTTTATTATCCGGAGGCTCTTGTAATAGCGGGAGAAGAATATGAAATGTCGCTCCCGGACAACGCACTTCATCATAGCCTTCTGATTCTACCCAAATAGTCCCGCCATGTGCCTCAATGATACCTTTGGCAATGGGGAGACCCAAACCTGGACCTCCCCCTTTGAACTTCGTCTTTCCACTGGAGTGCAAGGAGGGGTTCCCCAGGCGACCAAACTTTTCAAAAATTTGGGCTTGGTTCTCCGGGGCAATACCGATGCCCGTATCTGTAACACGGACTTCAACAAAGCCCGGCAGCTCGCGACCATCAATCCGGATACTGCCACCGTCAGGTGTGAACTTTACTGCATTCAGAACCACATTCCTAAAAGCCTGAAATAAGCGCTCCGGATCCCCAAAAAACATTTTGTTACAACCGGGAAATGTCTCGATGGAGAAGGTCAATTGCCTTTCTTTAATGGTGGCGTCAATTTCCTGCCTGATCAAATTTAGAAGGCGATTTAGCCAGACAGGTTGATAATTGAGCGATAGCATATCGTTGTCAATCAGTGAGACATCAACCATATCATCGATAATTTCCCGCAAGCGACGCGTTCCATTACCGATACCCTTGAGCATCTCTTCGACCTGTTTCGGGTCCTGCCTGACCTGCTCTGACAGCATGGCGGAATAACCTTCAATCAGGGTCAAGGGCGTTTTCAACTCATGAGCAGCGATGGCGATAAAATCCGATTTGCTTTTATCCAGCCGTTCAAGGACCTCACGCGTGGACTCTAACTCGCCCTTGACGTGATCAATGCGCAATTTCGTCTCCATTTGGGAGGCGTAACCGAATAAATAGGCATATACAGGCAGTAATACACCCAGCAACTCCAGAGCTTCGGCATAATCCAGGTTTTCCCGCACGATTTCATAAGTGATGACCAACAACTGGGCGAATACTGGAGATAAGCTTGCGCCACTTTCCTCCAACTCCGTCACAGTGCGCGCCTGGATCCATTCGTCAACCACCGCGTTCAACCACCCTGGATCGCCCATTTCGACCGCTTGTATCAAGCGGTCATAAAACTGCTCCAACTGAGCGCGTAAAGTCTCGCGCAGACTTTCACCGCGAGCCAGACGATGGGAAACTCTGCTTATCCAAACAGAGCGAATTTGTGTCAGAGAGTCAAGGACAGGCATCAACGCCTTTAGTTTACGTCAGAATAACCGATTTGCCAATATCCGCCGATGCTTGTTTGCGATAAACGCCAGAAAGCCGGCGCAATCGCCAGATCAATCCCGGAGATTCAGTAACCAGGAACGCATGGTATCTCCTACAGCTTTCAGACTATCCGGCGATACTTTGTCTGGTGTATCTTCGATGGTGTGCCAGTAAGGGTAATCGAAATCAATGATATCAACAGCCGGGATACCAGCCTGGAGGAAGGGCGTATGGTCATCTAAGATGCTGTATTTTGCGGATTTAATAAATTTATCTCCATATCCCAAATCATGCGCAATCTGCCATATCTCTTGAGAGAGGGCTGGATCAGAGTTGCGTTCATAGTGAATATTCAAATCAGCATCCCCAATCATATCTAATATTATCGCCATATCTGGTTTATCCCCCAGTGATTTGACATAGGCGGTAGAACCCATAATCCACTCCCAACCCGGGATGTTCCCGTTATCCTCAGCATCGAAAAACACCAGGCTGATCTTTACAGGTAAATTTTGGGGCAATATACGCGCCAGTTCTAATAAGACCGCCACACCCGAAGCGCCATCATTTGCTCCCGGAACAGGCAGGTTGTGGTTTTCCGGCGTTGGATCATGATCGGCAAATATCCGGGAATCATAATGTGCGCCAAGAACCACCCAGGGGCTTCCTTCGCCACGAGTGGCGATGATGTTTTGAATGGTCTGACCGAGGAACTCCATTTCCTGGGTCTCTGTCTTCCACCCGGCATTTTCCAGCTCGCTGTTAATCCATACCTGTACCAGACGGTGCGCCTGACTCCCCGGTGTCCTTGAGCCTAAACCCACCTGGTACTCGACATGGCGATAGGCTCGATTGCCGTCAAACTCCTGGGCAACGTTTCGCTCATGAGACAAGATCGCGCCAATCCCCAGAAGTAATCCAATGAGGATCAGGCTTCCAAAAACCACAAGAATTATGGTTGATTTTTTCAAATTACGGGACGAAGTCATGATTAACCAGATAATCCTCTAAATCACTTAATGCCCGATGAACGTAAGCCCTCGCCCTTTCCCGCCTGCCACTTAATTTATCCCCTTCTAGGGGAGGCAATATACCGAAATTGGCTTTCATTGGCTGGAAGTCCGATGGACTGGCATGGGTTATATAATGGCACAAAGCGCCCAGCATGCTGGTTTTTGGCAAAACCAACGGTTCCAAGCCCTGGAATATCCGGGCTGCGTTCAATCCAGCCAATAACCCGGTACCGATATTTCCGACATATCCCTCCACACCGGTGATTTGACCGGCGAACAGTAAATCATCACGATACCGAGATTGCAAGCTTGGCAGTAGCTGTCCCGGTGAAAAAATGAAAGTGTTACGATGCATCTGTCCGTAACGGACAAATTCAGCCCGCTCCAGACCCGGGATGATCCGGAAAACACGCTGTTGCTCTCTGAAGGTGAGATTGGTCTGAAAACCGACCAGATTATAAAGGCTGCCAGCCAGGTTATCCTGGCGTAACTGGACAACCGCATATGGGCGTTTACCAGTTCGAGGGTTTATCAACCCCACTGGTCGCATCGGTCCATAGAGCAGAGCTTTTTCGCTCCGGCGGGCTAAAATCTCAATGGGAAGACAGCCCTCAAAGAAATGATGCCAGCCAGCGGTGACGCCATCCTCCAATATCTGTTCAAATTCCTTTAATTGAATCCTCTCTGCTTTAAGTAACTCGCTCACAAACCGGTCATACTCATCCCGATTGAGGGGGCAGTTAAGATAATCGCCTGCGTCCAGCTCTCCACGCTCATATCGTGAAGCGCGATACGCAATGTCGAGGTTGATCGATTCTAAGGTAACAATCGGGGCAATAGCATCGAAAAAATAGAGGTTCTGATGACTGGTGAATTCCATAATGGCTTTGGATAGCTGAGGCGAGGTCAGCGGACCTGAGGCGATGATCACCAGACCATCAGGTATGCGAGTGACTTCTTCTCTCAATATTTGAATGTTGGGGTGTTCCTCTAAAACCCGAGTAACTCTGGCAGCAAAAGCCTCGCGGTCGACCGCCAGCGCGCCTCCCGCAGGCAATGCAGTTTCGTCTGCTATGCGGATTAACAGTGAACCCATCCGACGTAATTCAGCCTTCAGCAATCCCGAGGCGCGATCAGGCAGGTTCGATCCTAAGGAGTTGGAACAGACCATTTCTGCCAGATAAGGACCCGTATGCGCGCCGGTTCCAACCCCAGGGCGCATTTCAAACAAGCCTACCCGCAAACCTCTACTGGCTGCCTGCCAGGCAGCCTCGCTTCCAGCCAAACCGCCGCCAACAATGATTAAGTCCATTCTATAAATTCTCAAATTTGCCGGTTTAACTCCAATTTTACCAATCAAGCGACTATCTCGCTTAATGGATCATGATAATCATCTAAAAGTTAGCTCACCCTACCAGCAGGGTAGTATAATACAAACACAAATTACCGAAAATTATTAGAGCCTGAATCGTAATTGGAAGAAAACGGAGGAAAATATCATGCGTCTCGGACCTACTGAGCTGATCATCATCCTGGTCATCGTTCTGGTGCTTTTTGGCGTAGGCAGAATAGGCAAAATCGCGGGCGAATTGGGGAGCGGCATTCGCGCCTTCAAAGAAGGTTTGCAGGGTGATCAAACCGAAAAAAACGAAGAGAAAACCGAAGATAAAGACAGCCCCGACGAAGTATAAGCAAAGATATCGGATATATTACTCGCCTTAAAAATTATCAAACAGGGTCGGATCTGGGTTTGTTCGCCTGAAGTCTGGCTAACATACCAAAACCGGCAAACTCCATAATTCAGAGTAAATATGAACCGGCGTCATCCCGCGCCGGTTTTCGTTTAACTCTTAACCAGGGGCAATGAACATAGTCAAAATATCCATTTGGCGAATTGTAGGTGACATTTTGTCTTCTTTTCAATGATAGAAAACACCTGACATATTTTGTGAATATAATTACAAATAAGATGTAACAGAATGATGAGATGTTTGTCTGCATGCAATCTGTGAGACAAAACTTCATGTGTTCTCTGATGCGGATATCCTGTGTTGTTTCAACCATCCAGGATTAATTAAGGATGACTGGCTGGAATGAAGAGAAGTAAGGAGTGTGAGTTATGAGCTGTGATCCCAAAGAAATCGCCGCAGCTCTCCAGACTATTCCCTGGTTCCAGGAACTTGATCCCCAACATTTCGACAGTTTATGTGGAATCACCTGCCTCAAGAAAGTTGAGCCAGGAGAAGAACTATTTCGGGAGGGTGATAAGGAGGATTTCCTCTACATCGTGCTGGAAGGTCGCGTGGCAATCGAGATATACGTTCCCGGACGAGGAAGGCAGCGTATCTACACCGCGGAACCGATGGATATTGTTGGTTGGTCTTCTGCCACGCCGGTTGTTCGACAGAGGACAGCTAGCGCACGCGCGGTATTGCCCGGCAGATTGGTCTATCTGGATGCAGTCAAATTGCGCCAGCTCTGCGATCAAGATCACGACCTGGGGTATGTCGTGATGCGACGCCTGGCAAATGTGATCGCCGGACGATTGCTGGTGACGCGCCTGCAGTTACTGGACATGTTCGCCAATCCAACCACGGAGACGGTCAATGACTGAGATCACCCCAGAAGTTGGCAGCACGTTTGCCCTGCCAAAACCTGCCTTTGACCAGTTGATGTCATCCTTGCGCGCCATGGGTTATGAGACCATCGGTCCACATGTCCAACAAGACGTGATCTCCTATTCCCCGATTGAGGGCTTGAAGGACCTGCCTCGAGGTTTTACCAGCGCTCAGGATGCCGGTCACTATCGCCTGGTCTATACCGGGCATCCACGCTACTTCGATGTGACCCCGGGAGCCGCGAGTTGGAAACAATATTTCTTCCCTCCCAGAGCGGAGATGTACACAGCCAGAAGGTCAAACTCCGGCTGGGAAATTGAAGAAAATCAGAATCTATTTCCAGCCCTTGCCTTAATCGGGGTCAGACCGTGTGAACTGGCGGCGATTCAAATTCAGGATCGTGTTTTCTTGCGCGAGGAATGGAGTGATCCGATTTATCGCACCCGGCGCGCAAGCGCATTCATCCTGGCAGTGAACTGCTTACATCCTTGCGGCACATGCTTTTGCGATTCGATGGGCACCGGTCCAGAGGCAACCAGCGGCTTCGATCTCAGCTTGACCGAATTGGAAGATTGGTTCCTGATAAAAATCGGGTCAGAAGCAGCTAAGATCGTGGTTTCAAGCCTGCCGCTTCAGCCCGCCAGCGCCTTCCTGGTTCAGAATGCCAATCGTGGCATCGAAGAAGCCCGCAAGCGTATGGGACGCTCACTGCCAGAGCCGGAAACGCTGCCTGCTTTTTTGCTGACCAACTTGGAGCATCCCCATTGGGATGATGTCGCCAAACGCTGCCTGAGCTGCACCAATTGTACCCAGGTATGCCCCACCTGTTTCTGTTGGGACGCGAACGACCAACCCAGTCTTTCAGGCGACTCCACCGTTCGTCTTCGGGTCTGGGACTCATGCTTCAATCCAGATTACTCGTATATCGCCGGCGGCAACACCCGTCCTAACACCCGGGCGCGCTACCGCCAATGGCTTACCCACAAATTAGCCAGTTGGAAAAATCAATTCGGGGTTATAGGCTGCGTCGGCTGTGGGCGCTGCATCACCTGGTGCCCAGCCGGGATTGACATCACCGCTGAAATCGCTGCCATGCGTAAGGAGGCAGTCGCATGAGTACATTAGCCGGCATTCAAAATATGGCTGTGGACAGCTCACATCCGATGCTGCCATACTGGGCAGAGATCACCAAAATTGAAGCAGAAGCGCCGGGTGTCGCCACTTATTGGCTCCGCTTTCAAAATCCGTTGGTTCGAAAGGGATATGCATTTCAGCCTGGGCAATTCAATATGCTTTATTTCCCAGGATATGGCGAGGCGGCGATTTCGATCAGCTCTGACCCGGAAAATAACGAAGTAATCGGGCATACCATCCGATACGTTGGAAATGTTACCCAGAACATCGCTCGCCTGAAAGTGGGTGATGTCGTCGGGGTACGCGGTCCGTTCGGCACATGTTGGCCTAGCGAACAGGCGGAAGGGTCAGACGTGATCATCAGCACAGGTGGTATTGGTTTTCCACCACTGCGTTCTTTCTTATACTACGCCATGCACCACCGCCAGGACTTTGGGCGGATTGTCCTGCTCTACGGCGCTCGCACCCCGCGCGATTTGCAGTTCACCAAAGAATACGAAACCTGGGAAAAAGCCGGCATCGAAATCATGGTCACCGTGGACCGTGGAGACGAGAGCTGGACGGGACAGGTTGGCGTGGTGCCGATTTTGTTTTACCGCCTGCGCATGGACCCACGACGCACTTTTGTATTTACCTGCGGACCGGAAATCATGATCCGCTTTGTGGTTTTTGAGGCATTAGCCCGCAGGGTACCCTCCAATCGTATCTTCGTCTCTATGGAACGCAACATGAAATGCGGTTTGGGGCAATGTGGTCACTGCCAGATTGGACCTTATTTTGTATGTAAAGATGGTCCGGTATTCAGCTTTGAGCAATTAGAGCCATACTACAACGTGGAGGAGCTCTAATGAGCAAACCAAAACTAGCCGTTTATAAGTTCTCTTCTTGCGACGGCTGCCAGTTATCCCTGCTAAATCTCGAGGACGAGCTTCTCGACCTGGCAGGCGCGGTGGATATCGCATACTTCCTCGAGGCGCGCAGCAATATTAAACCTGGACCATACGATGTGGCTCTGGTCGAGGGTTCGGTCAGCACACCCCATGAGGTGGATCGAATCAAAGAAATCCGAGAGCAAGCTCGTTTTGTCGTCGCCCTGGGGATATGCGCAACCGCTGGCGGCATTCAGGCGCTCCGTAATTTCACCAGCAAGGATGAACTCGCCTGGATGGTTTATGCCCATCCTGAATACCTGAATGTGTTGGACACCTCTACCCCAATTTCGGAACATGTCCGGGTTGACCTGGAGCTTTGGGGATGTCCGGTCAATAAATATCAGGCGCTCGAGGTCATCACTGCTCTGCTCCAAAACCGAAGACCCAACCTGCCTAACCATGCGGTATGCCTGGACTGCAAACGAGACGGCAATATTTGTGTGCCGGTGGCATATGGAAAAGCCTGCATGGGTCCGGTGACGAGAACAGGCTGCGGAGCGTTGTGCCCTTCGAAAGGACGTGGCTGTTATGGCTGTTTTGGACCGGTTCCCAATGCTGAAGTGGACGCACTGGTATCTGTACTCAAACCCATTGAAACCTATCCGGATGAGACCTTTCAGCTTCTCCGCTACTTTACCGGTTATGCTCCTGCCTTCCGCCAGGTAGCAGACGATATATCACCTCAAGGAGGCAACGCATGAAAAAGAATATCGAGGTGCCTGCCCTGGCGCGGGTTGAAGGGGAAGGCGCATTATACATCCGCCTGAAAAACGGTAAGGTGGCAGAGATAGAGCTGAATATTTATGAACCTCCCCGATTCTTCGAAGGATTCTTGCGTGGTCGGTACTTTCAGCAAGTACCAGACATCACTGCCCGAATTTGCGGCATCTGCCCTGTGGCTTATCAGATGAGCGCAGTTCAGGCGTTGGAAAAAGCGATGGGCGTGCAAATCTCACCCGAAATCCGCGCCTTGCGACGATTAATGTACGATGCAGAATACATCGAGAGCCATGCCCTGCACATCTATCTCCTTCAAGCCCCAGACTTGCTCGGCTATGAAAGCGCGTTATCCTGGGCAGAAGAAGCCCCAGAGGTCGTTAAGGGAGCTTTGCGCTTGAAGAAAATCGGCAATCAACTGCTCAAGGTCATCGGCGGTAGATCAGTGCACCCGATAAACACCTGTGTAGGAGGTTTTTACAACTTTCCTAAACAAGAAGAGATCAGAGCCTTAATTCCCGATCTGGAATGGGGTCTAGAAGCATCAAAAGAAACAGTCCGCTGGGCATCCGGATTGAACTATCCCAATTTGGAGATAGATGATTACGAATTCGTCGCCCTTCACCATCCGGATGAATATGCGATCCTTGAAGGGGACGTTCTCTCGTCTACCGGCAATCTGATCCCAGTGGAAGATTTCGAGCGAGCATACCTGGAGACTCATGTCCGCCACTCGAATGCCCTGCACAGTCGAAATGCGGATGGAAAACCATATCTCACTGGACCATTGGCGCGTATAAATTTGAACTACGAACAACTTGGACCTGAGGCGCAGGAGATCATCGGTGAAATTGGGCTGGAACTACCGATCAATAATCCCTATAAAGCCCTGCTCGCTCGCGCCATCGAGCTGGTAGAAGTTTATTCTGAAGCGATTCGTCTGGCGAAAAATTACGCCCCACAAGGACCCAGCCATGTCCCCATCACACCCTGCGAGTGTGAAGGTGCCGCTGCCTCAGAAGCCCCGCGTGGGCTCTTGTATCACCGCTACGTGGTGAATGGAGATGGCTTCATCCTGGCTGCGAAAATCGTACCCCCAACAGCGCAGAACTTAGCCCGGATTGAAGCGGATCTGTGGAAGCTGGTTCCCCAGCTTCTTGAGCTAAATCAGGATGAAGCAACCCTGATGAGTGAACACCTGGTTCGCTCATATGATCCCTGCATCTCATGCGCCACACACTTTTTACAGTTGAGAGTCGAGAATCTTTGAGGCATTGACATAATATTTTCATCCTGATTATCAACATGCTCTGGTGCATCCCCCAGGGCTATTGGGACATATAAGGATATCTCCGAAAGATGAAGATAAATAAATTCACTCAAATTGCCAAATGCTTTATAGCGTTTCTGGTAGCCATCCTTCTACTGTCAACATCTGGATACGCAACGAGCGCTCAGGGGAATAGCGTTCATGCAGTCCTGTTTTTCTCGCCTTCTTGCCCACACTGCCATAAAGTCATCCAGGAAGACCTGCCTCCCCTTCTGGAAAAATACGGGGAGCAATTCGTGATCATTGCCATCAATGTCGCGGACACTCAAGGAAGAGATGTTTACCTCAAGACTGTAGAAACGTTTCAAATTCCAGATGAGAAGCTCGGCGTCCCTGCACTGGTCATTGGCAATAATTACCTGGTAGGATCTGTAGAAATTCCTGAAGTGCTGCCCGGCATCATCGAAAATGGCATCGCGAATAATGGCTTACCATATCCGTCACTACCGGGGTTGGAAGATCTCCTTAAGACAAATTCAGCAGGGAATCCCTCCGGCGATATCCCCACCCTGACACCTGCGGTTATCCTCCAAAATCCTCCCGCAGTGGCGCGAATTATCGGTGAAGGACAGAGTTCGGCACCGGTCAATACTGGACAGAGCGGGGCGAACGTCACGCAAAAGACCGTTCTGGAAAAATTTAAGTCCGACCTGGCGGGAAACTCGCTCTCGGTCATCGTTTTGATTGGGATGATTGCCAGTGTGTTGTTGGTCAGCAAGGAGGCAGCGGATAGAGTCGCGCCTCCAAAAAGAAAAATCTCCCCCTGGTTGATTCCTGGGCTATCAGTTTTAGGTTTGGCAGTGGCTGGTTATTTAAGCTTTATTGAAATCACCCAACAAGAAGCGGTATGCGGTCCGGTGGGCAACTGTAACGCCGTTCAGCAGAGCGAATACGCCAGATTGTTTGGAATCATCCCCATCGGTGTTCTCGGCATGGTCGGCTACACGCTCATCCTGTTTCTATGGGCAATCGAGATGAACGGACCCGCCTCGCAAAAAAGGCTTGCTTCTATCGGCATTGGCGTTCTCTCGTTATTTGGAGTGCTCTTTTCGATCTACCTGACCTTCCTGGAGCCATTTGTTATCGGTGCGACCTGCGCCTGGTGTCTCACATCGGCGGTCATCATGACCCTGATTTTCTGGGCGTCTAGCTCTTCTGCCATTATCGCCTGGAAGGGTGATAAAAAAAAGCGCAGGAAGAGGTAACCCCTCAGACGGTTCTCTTTGGCTTTTAATCATCCCATTCGGGAATGGTGCAGCAGAGTTATCAACCGGAAATACCCGGTTGAAGAAATATCCATCGTTCGGCGCTAACCAGCTCAATCCTGACATGTGAGATGCCGATCACCGGGAAAGGTATGATGAATTTTTCCTTATTTTGATAACATTCCAGCCAGGAGTCTATGCAATTCGCCGAAAGTAATTTTACAAATCGGTTGGGTACCGACGGCGAATTGCTTAAGTGATTGGCTGGATAAATCAAATTTCCAAGTTAAAATCCTTTCAGCCAATCACATAGATATATTCCATAATTGAGAATAATGGTATGATTTCGATGTGACATACAGCACTTCAACATCTCCGATGGCTATGGTATCCTTACACAGGACTGAATCCCATGCATGAATTACCGGTGACCGAAAGCCTTCTGGAAATAACCTTACGTCATGCTCAAGAGGCAAACGCCTGTCGTGTCACGGATTTATATCTTGTGATTGGGCAGCTTTCCTCGATAATTGACGATTCGGTGCAATTCTACTGGGACATCGTCGCTCAGAACACGATAGCAGAAGGGGCAAGACTCCATTTTCGGCGCATCCCCATCCAGATGCTCTGTCTCGAGTGTCAGAAGTCTTTCACACCCACAGACAATGAATTTACCTGTCCAGATTGCCAGAGCTCACGGGTGAAAGTCACTGCGGGAGAAGAATTTTATCTGGAATCGATCAATATTGAGACTTAAAACAAATCAGGATCATCTATGCCAGAACGCATTCCTGTTGTTGAGAAAATACTCAGCGCAAATGACCGTATTGCAGCTCAAAACCGCTCCATATTGGATCAGGCAAGGGTTTTTTCGGTTAATTTCATGGCGTCTCCAGGGGCTGGAAAAACCTCGCTGATTGAGCAAACCGTTCAACGGTTGCAGGGTCGGACACGGATTGGAGTGGTCGACGGGGATATCGCCACCAGCCTGGATGCTGATCGGGCTGCTGCTGCAGGTGCGGTTGCCATCCAGATCAACACCGGAGGCGATTGTCACCTGGACGCGGTGATGTTACATCAGGCGCTTCAGCAAATCAATCTCGGTGAGATTGACCTGCTTATCGTTGAGAATGTGGGCAACCTGGTCTGTCCGGCGAACTTTCAATTAGGCACACATGCCAGTGTGCTAATCGCCTCCATCCCCGAGGGCGACGATAAACCCTACAAATATCCGGGCATGTACCGGGGGGTGGATGCCCTGGTCATCAACAAAATAGACCTGCTTCCCTATATCCCGTTTCGGATGGACTATTTTCAGCGTGGCGTGGAGATATTAAACCCGGGTCTGATGACATTTCCCCTCTCATGTAAAACAGGTGAAGGGCTTGACCCCTGGCTGGATTGGCTGAATTCAAGGTTATGGAAATAGAAGGTTTACGCATCCATATCACCGGTATTGTCCAAGGGGTGGGTTTTCGTCCTTTTGTGTTTAGCCTGGCAAAAAGGCTGTCACTGACCGGATGGGTGCGCAACACCTCCGCCGGCGTGGATATCGAAGTGGATGGCGCTTCCAATCATCTGGAGCAGTTTGTTCAGGCGCTACATAATGAAGCGCCACCGCTGGCGCGCATTGATGAATTCAAAGTTGAACGCCGTCCGGCAGACAACTTTACCGATTTTAAAATTATCCATTCCGAAGCGATTGTTCATGCTTTTCAACCGGTCTCCCCTGATGTCAGCATCTGTTCAGATTGCCTGCGGGAGCTGTTCGATCCCAACGATCGTCGCTACCGTTATCCATTCATCAACTGCACCAATTGTGGACCGCGGTTCACCATCATTCAGGATATCCCCTACGATCGTCCTAACACCACCATGTCCGGCTTTCCCATGTGCCCGGATTGCGCCCGGGAGTATTCTGACCCCACCAATCGGCGTTTCCACGCTCAGCCGGTCGCCTGTCCGGTGTGCGGTCCGCGTGTCTGGCTTGAGGAGAGCAATTATCCTTTTGTTTCTGCCGAGATTCATGATCCTCTTTCGCATCAGGACGATCAAGCTATTGCACAGGCGATAGAACTTCTTGCACAGGGTAAAATCGTCGCCATCAAAGGGCTCGGGGGATTCCATCTTGCCTGCGACGCCTTCAATGATGATGCCGTCAATACTCTGCGCGCCCGCAAGCTCCGGGTGGATAAACCCTTCGCATTAATGATGCCGGATGTGGAGACGGTAGAGAAGCATTGCTTCTTGAATGAGGCGGAGCGTCAATTGCTCGAATCAAGACAAAGACCGATTGTCATTTTACGGAGAAAACCCGAATCGAATATCTCCCCGGCGGTCGCTCCAAAACAGGATACCCTGGGGGTGATGCTTCCTTATACCCCCCTCCATTACCTCCTTTTCTCCCCCTCGCCTCGCCCAATATCGGATCAACAGAGGACTTGCCAGGTTCTGGTGATGACCAGCGGTAACCTGAGCGAAGAACCCATCGCCACCGATAATGACGAAGCCAGACTTCGACTAGGCAAGCTGGCGGACGCATTTCTGATGCACAACCGCCCGATTCAAACTCGCTGCGACGACTCTGTTGTCCGTTTTTTTTCTGTACCAGAGGCAATATTAACGGACCATCCAATAAAAATAAACCCCCAGAAAAAGGGTCATAATCCAGATAACCTGCTGCCCTTGCGACGCTCGCGTGGCTATGCGCCAGATCCGATTCTGCTTCGATGGAATTCGCCTCAAATCCTGGCAACTGGCGCTGAGCTAAAAAACACCTTTTGTTTGGTGCGCGATCAATATGCCTTTCTCAGCCACTATATTGGGGATATGGAAAACTACGAGACCTTTCTCGCTTTCGAGAATGGAATCCAGCATTTCGAGCAGCTTTTTAAAGTAAATCCTGACATCATCGCCTGCGATCTCCACCCTGATTATCTGGCTACTCGCTATGCGAAAGAGCGAGTTGAAAGAGAAAACCTCAAACTGGTGAACATCCAGCACCATCACGCCCATATCGCTGCTTGCATGGCTGATAACCGGCTTTCCAATGAAGAGACGGTGATTGGGGTTGCTTTCGATGGCACCGGTTATGGCACGGATGGCGCGATATGGGGCGGCGAGTTTCTGATTGCCAATTATCGCGGTTTTCAACGCGCAGCTCACCTGCAATATATGCCATTGCCAGGCGGAGATGCGGCTATACGAAAACCAGCGCGTATTGCCCTGGCATATCTGTGGCAGTCAGAACTTCCCTGGTTTCCAGAATTGGCGCCCTCCCAGGCTTTATGCGCGGAAGAACGCACCGCTCTGCGAGCCCAGCTTGAGCATCGCATCAACACCCCACTCACCTCCAGCGTGGGGCGCTTGTTTGACGCTGTTGCAGCCCTGGCGGGCATCCGACAGCAAGTGAACTATGAAGCTCAGGCAGCCATTGAGCTTGAAGCCCTGGTAGATCGTCCAGAGGACAAATCTTATCCTTTTGAAATCATCTCCCCCTCCTCGGGAGAAAAACCGCTCTCGGAGAATAATGCTCCCCTTGAAATATCCCTGGCACCGCTACTCGGAGCCCTATTGCAGGATATGTCTAATGAAGTTCCACCATCGATAATCGCTGCGCGATTTCATAATGCAATGGCTGAAGTCATCCTTGATGTTTGTAATATCATACGCAGCGAAACCTCCATCTCCAGGGTTGCGCTTAGTGGAGGGGTCTGGCAGAACCTGACCCTACTGGAAAGTACCTGTCGCTTGCTGGTCGATCACGGATACCAGATATTTGTCCATCATCAGGTGCCACCCAATGATGGGGGCATCTCTCTTGGTCAGGCAGCGATTGCAGCTCATTACATTGGTTAGAGGAGATTCCCGATGTGTTTAGGTGTTCCCGGAAAAATTATTGAGATATACGAGGCAAATGGGCTTCAGATGGGTAAGATCGATTTTGGCGGGGTTACTCGAGAGGCTTGTCTGGCTTATGTTCCCGAGGCAAAAATTGGCGATTACACCATCATCCATGTTGGCTTTGCGCTTCATCTTATCAGCGAAGCCGAGGCTCAAGAAACCCTGGAGCTATTGCAGCAGATTGCTGATGCAGATGCTGAGGATGAGTCTGGTCTATTCGGGTAGATCGTATCTATACGAAATTGCATTATCGGTTTAATATGAAACACCTCACCGAATATCGCGATAACAGGCTTGTACAAGGGGTATTGGCAGAGATTCGTAATACAGTTACCCGCCCCTGGGTATTAATGGAAATCTGTGGGGGACAAACGCACGCCATCATGCGCTCCGGATTGGATCAACTCTTACCCTCAGAAATTGAGCTGGTCCATGGACCTGGATGTCCGGTATGTGTCACCTCGGTCGAACTGATCGACAAAGCCCTGGCAATTGCTGCCCAGCCAGAGGTGATTTTCACTTCATTCGGAGATATGCTCAGGGTTCCCGGTTCTCATCAAGATCTATACTCAGTACGCGCTTCGGGAGGAAATGTCAGAGTGGTTTACTCACCACTGGACGCCTTGAAAATTGCGCAGGAGAATCCCGATAAACAGGTGGTTTTCTTTGCCATCGGTTTTGAAACCACCGCTCCTGCCAATGCCATGAGCGTGCTTCAGGCAAAAGCATTGGGTATCAAAAATTTTAGCATTCTGGTCTCCCATGTGCGCGTCCCACCAGCCATGCACGCCATTCTCAGCTCGCCCACCAACCGTGTGCAGGCATTCCTGGCAGCAGGGCATGTCTGCGCCGTGATGGGCTATTGGGAATACCCACCTATTGCCGAGCAATATCAGGTGCCGATTGTGGTCACCGGTTTTGAGCCTTTAGACCTTGTCCAGGGCATCCTGATGGCTGTTCGCCAACTGGAACAGGGGCGACATACGGTTGAGAACGCCTATGCCAGAGTGGTAACTTACGAAGGCAACCGTCCCGCCCAAGCGGTCATCCAACAGGTTTTTATGGACTGTGACCGAAAATGGCGCGGGATTGGGGTCATTCCTGGCTCAGGTTGGTGTCTGAGACCTGAATTTGCAGAATTTGACGCCGAGCGACGTTTTGCGGTGACAGAAATCACTCCCGAAGAATCGCCTCTATGTATCGCTGGTCAGATCTTGCAAGGAATTAAGAAACCATATCAATGCAGCGCTTTTGGCAACCTCTGCACACCTGAAAACCCATTGGGCGCAACCATGGTGTCGTCTGAGGGCGCATGCGCAGCTTATTACCGCTATTCATCCCATAATCAGACATAAATCAGATGACCCCAAAGAACCCTATCCTCCCATCGATGGAAGGCGCCGTATGCCCGGTTCCGCTACCCCACACCGCGCAAATTGTTATGGGGCATGGCAGCGGCGGCAAAATGTCACACGACCTGATTGCCAGACATTTTTTACCTCGTTTCAATAACCCCGCATTGGCTGCCGGTGACGATGCTGCTCTGGTTTTGCCTGAACCGGGCGTGAAAGTGGCGATCAGCACCGACTCACACGTCGTCTCACCTCTCTTCTTTCCCGGAGGTGATATCGGCAGGTTGGCGGTATGCGGCACTGTAAATGATATCGCCATGATGGGTGCCAAGCCACTTTATCTAACAGCCGGTTTCATTTTGGAGGAGGGATTAAGTATCGAAATCCTGGAACGCGTCATTGAGTCCATGCAGGCTGCTGCGCAGGAAGCCGAAATCCAAATTGTGGCAGGGGATACAAAGGTTGTTGAACGCGGCAAAGCTGATGGCTTATATATCAATACCAGCGGTATCGGGCTGGTCTCCGATAATTGTTTCATTGCTGGAGCCAACGCTCAGCCCGGTGATGTCATCTTGCTTTCCGGTCCAATCGGAGACCATGGCATAGCTGTTCTCGAAGCGCGCGGCGAGTTGGGATTTACAACCGATATACAAAGCGATGTTTCACCCCTGAACCATCTGGTCGCTGCCATGCTGGCGGTCAGTCATAACATTCATGTCTTGCGCGATCCAACCCGAGGCGGTCTTGCCACTACCCTGAACGAAATCGCCAGGCAATCCCAGGTGGGGATTCTCTTACAAGAAGCAAATATTCCTGTTCGCCCGGCAGTGCGGGCTGCCTGTGAAATGCTCGGATTTGACCCTTTATACGTGGCGAACGAAGGTAAACTTGTGGCGATTGTCGCCAGAGAAGACGCCGAAATTATCCTCGAAACGATGCGCGCAAATCGATACGGCGAACAAGCAGTTGTGATTGGCGAAGTGCAGTCAGATCCGGCAGGGCGGGTATTGATGAAAACCGAAATCGGCAGCACCCGCATCGTGGATATCCTGGCAGGCGAGATGCTCCCGAGAATTTGTTGATGTTCGTTCTCAACCCTGTCCTCTTTTATCCACAATCAAAAAGATATTAAAACCGTCCTTTTCTTCATGGATACGGGCGTTGGGGTAATCGAATAGTTTAGCGATTCGTTCGACCGAAATGAAATGGCTGCGCATTAATGCCAGCTTCTCAGCTAACGCCACCAGCTTGACCGAAAATTTTCGAATATCCGGCTCTTCAATCACAATCCGACCGCCTGGACTCAATACCCGCCACATCTCGGTGACCGTTTCCCGATGATCGCAGACATGGTGCAGCGCGTCCACCATGATAATCCTTTCAAAGGTTTCGTCCGGAAAAGGCAATTTTTCGGTATGGGCGCAGGTAAGATCTAAACCACCCTTCAAACGCGCTTGAGTTAGCATCCCCAGGGATAAATCTGAGACGACTACTTGCTGCGCCTGCCCAATCAACGCTTGAGCCACCCGCCCCGTTCCACCGCCAGCATCGAGCAGGCTGCCCTCTATCGGCAATCCAATTAGTTGGACAATTTTCTCGGCATTCCGTAGGGGAATCGCCCGGTCATAGAACCTGGCGATAATTCCAAAATGGTCAAGGATGGGCATAACGTAATCCCGATTCTTAGAAGATGAGGATTGAAATTACTCTCGCCACGGTCGCTGCAAGTATAGCAATCAAGACGGTGATGCCGGCAATCGTGAGCATATCTGTCTTACCCAATTCCCGCTTTAACACCGCCAGAGTTGCCAAACATGGGATGTAAAAAACCACGAAAACGGTAAAGGTGACCATCTGGACATTTGTCAACGCCAGGGAAAAATCTGAGACTCCTAACGCCTGTCTCAACATTATCAACGAGAGTTCTTTGCGTAAAATCCCAAAAATTAACGGAACCCCGACCTCTCCAGGAAGCCCCAAGAACCAAGTGATTGGGAAGACCAGAGTATTAATCAGCCGCGCCAGATTTAGATAATTCAGGATAGATAATACAATACTGCCGACAATCAAGATGGGCCAGGCTTCAAATACGAACTCCCTCACTCTAAACCAGGCTTTTTGCCCCACAGTTTTCAGGGTCGGGAGGCGATAAACCGGCATCTCGAGGATGAGACCGGGGGTGTCCTCGGGCATCATGGCAGCAATGATCCGCCCGGTGAGCGCGATGACGAATAAATTAAAAACATAAATCCCAAAAGCGACCATCGGACCCAGGTAAAAGGCAACCAATCCGAAAACAACCGCCAGACGAGCTGCGCAGGGCACCATGGTCGCCAGAGCTGCAGCCAGATATCTGTCTCGCCGATCTTCCAGGATGCGCGTGGACATCACCGCCGGGACATTGCAGCCGTAACCCAGGATAAATGGCACAATCGCTTTTCCATGTAATCCCATCCGGTGCATGAGCGCGTCCATTAAGAAAGCTATTCGAGGTAGATAACCAATATCTTCCAAAAACCCAAGACCCAGTAAAAATGGCACCAGGTAAGGCAGGACAATTGCCACCCCGCCAGCAATGCCATGCAAAATGCCATCAATCATTTCAGCGAGAAACGGCGTATTTAACAGGTAAAGATCCGTCCGTGCGATGAGTTGATCGAAAATATCGAGTAACGGTTTTTCTAAAGCATTTCCAAATCTGTATATCACCTGGAAGAAAATAACCAAGATAAGCCCTAAGGCGATATATCCCCAAAACGGATGAAGCAATAAGTCATCTAAGCGATCTTGCCAGGATAGGCGTCGTTGCCCATATTGGATAACCGATTCGGCGATTTGGGTAGAAAGGTTGTGCCTTTCACTGCTGATCATCCACTCGGGACTTTCACCTCGAGCCTGCGAAATTTGGATTTGGGCAGCGCGGACAATCGGTTGTAAGCCAGGGATTTGTTGCTCCACCATCTGGGTTAACAGCGGATTGCCTTCTAACAAGCGAATCGCCAGCGCCTCAGCACGCATGGGGAGATCTTTTCTTCCATTGATGTTCTCGACCAGGAGTTGAATCGCGCGCTCAATCTCCATGCCATAGATTGGTCGAGAGGGGATCTGATTAGCGCGCCCTAACTCCAGAGCTGTGGTAAAGACATTGCGAACACCCCTCCCCTTGCTGGCAATGAGCGGTAATACCGGCGTGCCAAGGATTTGACCGAGTTTGGGTCCATCAATAATCATCCCCAACCTGGTTGCCTCGTCCATCATATTGAGTGCCACCACTGTGGGACGTTGCAGTTCCAATACTTCCAGGGTCAAACTCAAACCCTGAGCTAAATGCGATGCATCCACCACATTAATGATCACATCAACCTGATGCGAAGATAGATAGCGAATGGTTTCCTGTTCGGCAGGGCTTGAACCAGATAGTGTGTAGGTACCGGGTAAATCGACAAGCTCCACAACTTCCCCCATGACCCGCACTTTGCTCGCCGTGTAACTGACGGTGGTGCCAGCAAAATTGCCAGTTTCAGCCTTATAACCTGCTACCTGGTTAAACAATGTGCTTTTACCGCAATTTGGTTGCCCCACCAAGGCAAATCTCATGTGATTGCTATCTCCTCGACCTCGATCTTCTGGGCAATGCCACGACCAAGGGCAATTTCTCTGCCATTAACTTCCAGTAAGATCGGACCTCCAAAAGGCGCCTCACGAACAACGCTGACAATATCACCCGGTAATATTCCGAGGCTATGTAATTTAGAACTGACGCCTCCCCCACCGCGTATCGTTTTTATCCTCACCCGTTGACCCTTCTTCACGGACAACAAATCCATCTCTGCCTCGGTCTGTAAATTAATAATGATATCCTAATGTCCATCTTGTACACACAGCATTATGACTGTGTGTATCAATGCGTAGATCCAGGATATTAATTATACCCAGATTAATAAAACAAATTCAGTGATATATATCACAATATTATAAATAAATTGTTACATTGGTGACTGGGGATGATTAAACCAGACGCGTATATATCCATACGAAATACGTCTGGCAATTACCTGAAGCGATGTAGATTATCTACACGAAATTCATATTTAAGGAATTCCCCGCCTTCCGTTATGGGGTGGTACCCCTGCCCTCTTTGTACATTCCGGGGAAGAAGTAATCCCGTGCGATTGACCCTACCTGAGCGAAGTTGATAACGATGAGATTCCTATCACACGCATCCTCGCCCCCATAAGTGTCAAAATAAACCTTATCAGATTTCGGATTGCCATTCAGATCATATAGCTGTATCCACAGAGAACCGCTGGATTCCACAGGCTGATCTGCCAACTTAATTTGATATCCACCTGGTCCTAACGCGGTATTTGAACCGGTCAATGCTAAGAGGAGTACCGGTTCCCCCATCAGGACACCACTGACTTCAACGATCATCCCAGAAACAGGTCTCTCCGTGCTCTCAAACACCTGCCCCCCAACGCCCAGCCAATTACAACCCGCATTGGGCTCAACAAAATTCGCAGTCCCGACAGGGGTGCCAGCCTGCACCTGAAATGGGAACCTATCCTCGGCGGTCAGCTCTGCGGTTGTCGTGGGAGTGGGCTTGGGTAGAATCTGGGGTTGAGCCTCAATTGTTGGGCTGACCGTGTCGGTTACAAATGGCTCTACAATCTCGGGCTTCTCAACCATGGGCGATTCAGTCCCAACCATCGTCCATTCTGGAGTAAAATTGGGCGAATTGGTTGGTGTCACTTCTATTTTTGGGGCAGACAGGGTACAGGCAGTGATCAAAAACATCATCAGGCACAACAAAACCCTTTTATCCATCCGACTCTCCTTCAGACGAAAAGCATGATATGCTTGATATTCTCCTGATAATCAACAGGTACAAGAATTGTGCCGCCTGGCATCGCATTAATCCTGGCATGCCATCATCATATCACCAACAACGAAAGGCATACCGATGAGCGGGTTTAATCATTCCCAGAGAGCAATAAGCACTTTCTTGCCAGTTATTATTCTTACCACCATATTTGTCTTAATCCTCATATCCTCCTATTCCAATGGATCAGCCCAGGCGCCCTCAGCCACCCCCATCCAATTGAGCTATACCATTACGCCTACTCAAACAGCCATCGTCTCGCCGGAAATTACAACCAGCCTGTTGGTCTCACCAACCCTCCCAATGACGGGAACGCTGACGGTCACTCCAACAGCTACCATCTCACCGACCGCAACCCTGACACCAACAATCACCGATACGCCTACATTTACCCCCACGCTGACCTTCACACCCACCCCTACCCCATCACCTACCTCGACGCCAACTCCAACGCCGAATCCCTTCTCCTTTCTACCTCTCATTGTGCGCCAACCTACACCTCTGCCATATATACCGCCGCAAACGGTTATCTTCTGCGACTCGCTGGCTTCGCCCCTGAGGATTCCAGATAACTACTGGCAAGGGATCTCTGACTCGATCTATATCAACGACTCCCGTATCATCGTTGACTTAGATATCACTCTGGATATCGCCCACACCTGGGTCGGGGATCTAACCGTAAAGCTGACGCATCTGGAATCTGGAAAATCTGCCCACCTGATCGATCGTCCCGGCATACCCAGCTCCAACCAGGGGTGCGGAAATGATAACATCGCGGCTATCCTGGATGATGAGATCAATTCGCCCGTCGAGAACAAGTGCGCGGTCAGCCCCGCAGCAATCTCCGGCATTTACATCCCCAATGAACCTTTGAATATCTTTGATCAAGATTACATTGCGGGCACCTGGATGCTTCAGGTTGCTGATAATTATCAAAATGATGTTGGTAAATTAAACAACTGGTGTCTGGTGGCAAAGATTAATCCCTATGGACAAACCCCCACCCCCACCTCGCCCCCACCAGCCTCGCCTCCATCTGTGATGTTGGATGGTGTATACGGAAAAGATCAGGCGTTACCTCTGGACTGCGAGTCACGCTCAGCCGTAGATTGGGCGGCGTATTTCGGTTACTCCATTGGCGAGCTGTCATTTTTTAACAGACTACCTCATTCCGATAATCCCGATAAAGGTTTTGTCGGTAATGTGTACGGAGAATGGGGACAAATACCACCTAGTTCATACGGCGTTCATGCAGAGCCGGTGGCAGCGGTATTGAGAAGTTATGGTGTCAGCGCTTACGCCCATCGCCCGCTGAGCTGGGAAGGACTGAAAGCGGAAATTGCTGCGGGCAGACCGGTCTTTGTCTGGATCGTTGGCTCGGTTCAAAACGGCATCCCGGTCTATTACACTCCTTCGGATGGGTTGAGCACCATTGTGGCTCGGTATGAACATACAGTGATCGTCACCGGCTATAGCCAGGATAAGGTCTATTTTCTGAACGGAGATACGATCTATACCCGTAGCGTCGAACAATTCCTTGATTCTTGGTCTGCCCTGGGTAATATGGCAATCACCGCCAAGCCATAAAAATAGACCGGGAACGGGTCAAAAAATTTATTTGCTACACAATAAAAAATCCCCCCTGTGGGGGGATTGCGTTTATGGCTCTGAAAGCGAATGGGATAAAGAGCAGAGATAAATTAGAACATAAGCGATGCAATCAAACCGCTGCTCGATCTAATGGCAAACCTGTGCTTTTATTCAATTTACTTAATACTCATCATCATCGATCCACAAGTCTTCGTCTTCGTCCTCGATCTCCAAATCTTCCCATTCATCGATGTCTTCAACTTCTTCCTCGTCCCAAACTTCCTCTTCCTCAATATCGCCTGTCCTTTTATATGTCATACAGCCGGTATCAGGATCCAGCTCAATGGCTGCCGCGCTGCAATACCCATCGTCCAATAAGATACAATCAATATAGTGACAACGAATTCGGGGCATTTTATCCTCCTCAAGTTCGGATTGGTTTCGTTTCAGGCACCTGCCTGAACAAGCGTACAACTGATATCACGAATAAAAGCGTCATCGCAATTGCGGATACAACGCAGTAAGGACAAACTGCATGGATCACTGCAAATTCAAGATAAGTTAGATAAGCTGAGTACAGCGTCCCGACTAAAGTCATCCCAAAAATGATCAGGGGGGAATTTTGTCTCCAGAACTCACCGCGACCTTCAATAAACAATAAAGCCATAATCAACAGATAAGCTCCCAAACCCAGTAAGGCGATGGGAATGCCGGCAATCTCCGCATAGCGGCTATTCGCCACTGTTTCACACTGATTGGATCCACCGCAGAAAACCTCTACGTGGGCAAATTTCACCCAGGTTAGATAGGCTGAGACCGCAGCACCGATACCAGCTAAAGCATACGAAAACAAGCGCAAATTTTTGTCTGAGTTCATGGCACCTTTATCTCACATCAACCGATAAAATATAATCCTCAATCTGATAACAACCAGGCGTCAACCTTGGATCCAATCGGCAGGTATTTTACCCCAGATGGGACTAAAAGCAAAGCATTCGCTCTTACCAATGAGAGCAAATTTCCTGATCCCTGATGCCCGGTCAGGCGAGCCTGCCAGTGACCATTTTCATTCCAGACCTGAGCACGCAGATAACTTTCCCGACCATCCGACTCAACAGGTTCGTCGAGGATCGCATGCACGAACGGTCTTGATTGCTCCGTCTGACCTTGCATCTTTAACAATGCGGGGCGGATAAATACCTCAAATCCCACGAACGCCGAGACTGGATTTCCAGGTAAACCGATAAATGGAATCTGCTGATACCGCCCCACCAACAATGGTTTTCCAGGGCGCATGTTCACCCGCCAGAACCCCAGCTCTCCCTGGCTCTCAACAACCTTACGGACATAGTCAAACGCGCCAACACTGACCCCCGCTGATGATAGGATTAAGTCAACCCGCTTAGAGACAGCGTTTTCCAGAGCCGATTGGACCGCGTCTGATTGGTCTGGGATGATTCCCAGTTCATTGACCTCTCCCCCATACTTGACAATCAGGCTGCTTAGCATCGGCGTATTTGCGTCGTAGATTTTTCCCGGCAGGCGCGGAGTCCCCACCGGTAAAAGCTCATCGCCGGATGAAAATAGACCGACTTCAGGTTTTCGAAAAACAGAGATCTCACTTACCCCCATCATCGCCAGTATACCGATGTCTTGAGCTCGTAAGCGGTGCCCTTTCGGTAAAATCAATTCACCAGCCGCCACATCTTGCCCATGTGGACGCAGAAAATCACCTTTCCGAACTGGCTGAAAAATCCGGATACGCTTTGGAAGATTGCTTCCAGGTTGTTGCTCAATTGCCCGGGTAAATTCAAGCGGAACGACAGCATCACACCCATCCGGAATCATCGCACCGGTCATGACCCGGATCGCTTTACCATGGGTTATCATATCCTGCGGCAAACTTCCGGCGGGTAAATCTCCAATGACTTCTAATGTGACAGGTTTATCAGTCTCAGCTCCGACTGTATCAGTCGCGATGACTGCATAACCATCCATGCTGGAATTTGTAAAAGGAGGCAATTCCTCCCCGGCATAGACATCTTCAGCCAATACATACTGATGGGCTTTGGATATCGGCAACCGGATTGGCGCGGTTGGTGAGAAATAGGCAAGAATAAGCTCTCGCGCTTTGGTGACGCTAATTAATTCATCCATCTTCGATATCAGCCACAACTGGTTTGAATTCCCATCAGGCTGGTTATGGCGGTAGATTATACCATTTTTGTGAAATAGAGGCATATCTGGTACTGTGTCAATCCCCCCTCGTCAAATGTATCGAAAATAAAAAAGAACTTGAAAATAATTATCCTGGACGGACGCGTTGCGCTTCCAGGATATTGGGCAAATTCTCAAGGCGATCTAAAACCCGACTCAGTTCGTTAATATCATGCACCTCAAGAGTCAGATCGAATGTTGCCAGATTCTGATACACCTCTACTTTAACGCCAAGCATATTAATGCCTTCGTCTGCAATGAGCGTGGACACATCTTTCATTAAGCCATTCCGATCATAAGCTTTAATTCGCACCGGAACCGGATAGGTGCGTTTTGCTTCACCCCACGTCACCCGAACCAGACGCTCCCGATCTTTGATGCGCAGGATATTTGGACAATCCTGACGGTGGATCGTCGCGCCGCGCCCTCGCGTGATATAGCCGACGATATCGTCACCTGGGGCAGGGTTGCAACAACGCGCCATATTGGTCAACAACCCCTTCAATCCCAAGACACTGACCGCGTCGTCAGCTCTAGGCGGTTGAGGCGTGGGCTTTGAAACAGGAAATGCCGGCTGTTCCTCTTCTTTTCCAAGGGTCAGATGATTCACAAGACGACCAAGCCCCAGATCGCCACAACCGATTGCCTCGTACAGCCCATCCAGATTGCGGTAATCGAACTCCTTCGCCAGACGCTCCAGATTGATATCGGTCAGCCCAAGGCGTCGAAGTTCCTTGTCAAGCATGGTCTTCCCCTGGCTGATATTCTGATCTCGAGCTTGTTTCTTGAACCATTGCCTGATTTTAGATCGCGCCCGTTGCGTCTTGACTAAACCCAGGTTTGGGTTCAACCAATCGCGGCTTGGTCCACCCCTCTTGGCAGAAATGATTTCCACCTTGTCGCCAGTCTTCAGGGCATAGTCCAACGAGACTAATTTGCCGTTGACCTTCGCCCCGCGGCAGCGATGACCGACATCGGTATGCACGTGATAAGCGAAATCAATCGGGGTTGACCCGGCTGGCAAATCTATGACATCGCCTTTCGGAGTGAAGACATATACCCGATCCTGGAAAACATCCGTTTTCATGCTTTCCAAAAATTCACGCGCATCCTCTACATCCTGCCGCCATTCCATCAAGGTGCGCAGCCAGAGGATTCGCTTCTCGTAAACATCATCGCGAGGCGCGCCTTCCTTATAGCGCCAATGCGCCGCGATGCCATACTCGGCATTCTGATGCATCTCCGGGGTGCGAATCTGCAATTCGAGATTCTTGCCATCATCGAAGATCACCGCGGTATGCAGTGACTGATAAAAATTGTCTTTGGGTACTGCAATATAATCATCAAACTCACCTGGAATCGGACGAAAATGGGTGTGCACCACCCCTAAAGCAGAATAACAAGAGGGGATATCCGGAACGATAATTCGAACTCCGCGAATATCGTAAACCATCTCAAAAGGCACCCCCTTGCGCGCCATCTTTTTATAAATGGAGTAGATATGTTTGGGTCTGGCATAGACCTCCGCCTTAATCCCTGCCGACTCAAGCAAATAGAGCAGTTTTTCCTTTATTTCAGCCATCTCCTGCTCTCTCTGTGAGCGTCTGGCATCCAGGTTTTCGGCAATTTCTCGATAAGTATCGGGATTAACGTAGCGAAAACCCAGGTCTTCCAATTCCCACTTCATTTGCCAGATACCCAGGCGGTTGGCTAAGGGGGCAAAGATATCCAATGTTTCCTGGGCAATTCGACGTCGTTTATGTTCTGGCATCACGCCGAGCGTGCGCATGTTATGCAAACGATCCGCCAGCTTTATCAGGACTACATTGACATCCTCACCCATTGCCAGGAAGGTTTTGCGAAGAGTCTCCGTGACCAGATCATGTTTTCGGCTGCGGGTCGCTTGAACTGCTTCATGATCCGGGTCTGGCAGCCCCCTTCGTTCGGCAATCACGCGCAGCTCTTCCTCTTGATTTTCTATTCCTTGATGTTGATCCCCCCGTGAAACTCGAGGTAGCTGGGTGAGCTTGGTCACTCCGTCCACCAGCATGGCAATCTCTTCGCCAAAGTCCTGCTCAATATCCTCCAGCGTGACAGATGTATCTTCGACAGTATCATGCAACAGACCGGCTGCAATGACTGCGGGAGGGACTCGCAAATCTGCCAGAATTGAGGCGACCGCCAGACAATGGTTGACATACGGTTCACCAGAGGCGCGTCTCTGACCCTCGTGAGCGCGTTCTGCCACCCGGTAAGCGCGCATGATCAACTCACGATCCGCAGGCGTGTAATACTCGGGTAACTTATCGAGCAAATTCTCAATCCGCATACCAGCTAACCACCTGAACTAACCATCTCTCTCCCAATGCAACCGGTCATTATCTCCAAACAATTAATGCGATGAGGTCAGAAATACCTCCACCTGACTTAAAGTAGGCAATGCCGGAATGGCGCCTCTTTCAGTGGTGGTGATTGCCCCGACGGCATTGGCAAAACGGCAGATTTGTCGTAATTTCGCTCGATCATGCCAGCAATCGGGATATTCCAAAAGCCCTTTCAGCAATCCTGCCACAAATCCATCGCCTGCGCCAGTGGTATCCACCGGATCAACCTGAAATCCTGGGATATCTTCTGAAAACTCCCTGGTGAAAAAGGTGCAACCATGCTTGCCTCTGGTGACTACCAGTAGTGATAAGCCATCATGCCACAGGGCATTCACTCCATCCTGAGTGTTGGTCATTCCACTTAAGAATTCAATTTCCTCCTCACTGACCTTGATCACTTTGGCTAATCGCCAGGCGCTCATCATCCCCTCTCGAGCCGCATCGCCGTTTTTCCACAGGCTTAATCTGAGGTTCGGATCATAAGAGACGACCAACCCGGCATCACGGGCTGTCTCAACTGCTTTAAAGGTTGCACTACGAGAAGGTTCCCCAATCAGGCTGATTGATCCGAAATGGAATATTTTGGCACCCCGGATATATTCGGCGTCAATTTCATCCGGGCGATGCAGCATATCCGCGCTGGGGTGGCGATAAAACATGAATTCACGCTCCCCATCCGCCCCGAGTGAGACAAACGCCAGCGCCGTTCTTGCCTGATCTGCATAACAAATTTGGCTGGTATCCACCCCGTTCTCTGCAAGGACTTTGGTCAGAAAATACCCAAAGGCATCATCCCCCACCTTACCCATAAAACCGGCTGAGACACCCAGACGAGCCAGCCCCACCGCCACATTCGCTGGGGCACCCCCAGGCGCTTTCTTAAAGGCAGGGGCATCAATCAGAGAGACGTTAGACACCGTCGGAACAAAATCAATCAGCAGCTCTCCAAAGGTGATGACATCCGGCATGTAAGACTCCTCCACTGCAAAATATGAACACTCTGGTTAGAATTATATTCTAAAACCAGTGACCGAAAAAGCTTTAATCCCGCTGCAACATCCTCGTTTTGCGGATAGCTTAATTCTTTTATCTATGCGAAATCGTTCGGAACGGAATATTTCGAGGCGAACTTACAAATGCACCCCAATATATGAAACCTATTATGGTAAAATTTCAATATGCAAGAAAACATCGAAACTGCCCCTGCAAACCAACAGAATAACCAAAGCCTCCCCCCTTCCACACAAGCGGAGATCCGTCGCCAACGCCAAATCATGGTGGTTGTGGTTGTTCTCGCAGTGGTATTGATTGGCTTAATCATCACAGCGGTGTATTTTCTACTCCAACCCAGCACGGATACCGCGAAGATACGAGATGTCTTCATTATCTTTATGGCGCTGGAATCGATCATCTTGATGCTGGCAATGGTGATTATGATTTTCCAGATGTCCATCCTGATCAACCTGTTGCAAAATGAGGTCAAACCTATCCTCGAATCCACCAATGAAACCGTCTCCACCTTACGTGGAACAACCAAATTCGTCAGTGATAATGTTGCTGAACCCTTGATAAAATTGAACGAATATCTCGCAGGATTACAACAGCTATTTCATCTGACTGGCATGTTCAAACCAGGCAGGCAGAGAAAATCAACTAAAAACAAAGGAGAGTGAAATATGGCAGAGCACGATTCGGACTTTGGGGCTTATCTGGCAGGATTCTTGATTGGTGGTTTGGTTGGGGCTGCGGCAGCATTATTACTTGCGCCTCAAACTGGCGAAAAAACCCGTGAGATGATCCGCGACAAAAGCATTGAACTCCGCGACAAAGCAGCAGAGAGCGCAGAGGACGCCCTCAATCGAGCGACAAAAGCCCTTGACGAAACCCGTAATCGCCTGGTCGCTGCTGTGGATGATTTGCGCGAAAAGGTCGAGGAGTTGTCTGAAAGTCTGCGCCAACCACCTAGCGAAGTCAAGGTGGAAGAAACCACTGCCCCACAAGAATAATCCCGTTATCTTCTGGTTTTGACAATATTGGAAACATTACAACATTCATCGTTGGCTTTAAGCTAAACCACGGAATCAATGCGATTTAACTCGTAGCATAAGATGCGTAGCAAAAACCCTGGGACTTAATCAACCCAGGGTTTTATTTACAATAAACTCCTCTTCTGCCATCAATTGGAGAGCGTAGCCATCACATCAATAACCCCCTGGAGCACATCGCCGGCTAATACCGTAGCCGTGCTTCCCAAGACTGCAGCCGCTCGCAATCCTGCTTGAGCATGAATCCAGCCCCCCAGAAGTGCAGCATCGAAGGCATCAACCCCTTGCGCTCGAAAACCAACGATCAAACCCGCCAGGACATCCCCCGTACCCGCCCGCGCCAGGGCGGGAGATGCTACGGGTATGATCCCTGTACGTTCATCCGGTGACGCGACCACCGTAAACGCGCCTTTAAGGACAACAACATGCCCCCATTGACGCGCAAATTGCTCAGCCACACCTACTCGATCAGCCTGAATTTCGCTAACCGATAGTCCGGTCAACACAGACATTTCACCCGGATGAGGGGTTAAGACCGTCGGAGCTGGCAAACGCATCGCCCAATTTGGGATAGTTGCCAGTAGCTTTAAGCCATCGGCATCGAGCACCAAATTAGGAAGTTTTTTTTCCCTGATGTCCCCTTGCGGCAATCCTGGCGCTTGCTGTTCCTCTTTGCCATCTGGCAATAGACCGGACAGAAATTCCCGGGTTGTCTCCGCCAGACCAAAACCTGGACCAATTAATACCGCGGTTGCCCGTCCGAGATTACTCAGTATCACATCTCGAGCAGAGCTTGCAATCGCTCCATCCTTCTGGGGCAATGGTAACCAGGTCGCTTCAGCGAAATGCCCTGCAAGGACGGGATGCAATTGTTCGGGTACTGCCAATGTCACCAAGCCCGCGCCTGACCGATAAGCTGCCTGTCCGGCTAAGAGCGCCGCACCGGTGTAATTGGTGGACCCGGCTATAATCAAGGCAGTCCCAAATGTACCTTTATGTGCATCCAATTTTCGTCGGGGTAATTTCCAGATTACATAATCTTGCTCAACCACAAATCTAGAGATTGAGCGCCATATCTCCAGCTCATCGCTCAAACCGATATCCACCAATTCCAACTCACCCACATACTCATATGCCGGAAATGCTAACAGCCCGCGCTTGACCGCTGCCATAGTTACCGTTAGGTCAGCAGGAAAACATTCTGATGCTGCCTGTCCGCTATCGCAATCTACCCCAGAAGGACAATCCACCGCTATGACAAGCGGCGGTTGTTCCAGATTGGCGAGTATCATTTTGGTTGCTTTCAGCACCTCCCCTACCCTACCCTTCAGTGGCAGGTGGATTCCCGTTCCGAGAACACCATCAAGCAATAAAACCGATTCGTGAACCAAATGGGATAATCGTTCGAAGTCGGGATCTGCCTCGCCATCGATCACCTCTCCCCCGGCTTCCACCAGACGGGCTAACAACGGATCTCCCTCCGGACGTGGTCGCGCCAGATATACCCTGGCTTTCCAGCCCCAAGAAAGCATATGGGCTAAGGCGACCAGCGTATCGCCGCCATTATTTCCCGACCCTACCAAACCTAACACCGGTCCCGGTTGCAAGTACTGATATCTTTCATGAACCACCCTAGCCAAACCCAAACCGGCGTTTTCCATCATCATCGCATAAGTAAGACCTGATTTATCAGCCTCTTTTTCTATGGAAATCATCTCTTGCACGCTGACGTATTTCATCGCACGATACCCTCCAGGGTTAATATTGTGTCCAGAGCTCAGGAATCACCCAATTCAAATCAAGTCTGTTCAGTGTTTCTCGGGTCGGATATCCCGTCTGAGCGTCCCAGCCTCGAGCAAGATAATAACAATGCAGCATTGCCTCAAAATCTGGCACATATCGCGCATCCTCAGAGGCATCCTCAAATGGCTTGAGAAATACCGAAGGCAAACGGTCATTTTTTGATGTCAATCCCAGGCGATTATTAATCACGCGTTTCAGGTTCCATCCCCGTTCACCTGCCAGCATCAATTCCCTCAAGCTCCAATCTAGACCGCAAACCGCATTGACCAGAGCCACCACATTTTCTGGTGGGATATTGGCAAAAAAGCACAACACTAAAGAATTGAAGATAGTCCTCCAATCTTGGTGCCTGGCAATGTTCGCTGATTTCTCTGAACCCCCAAGTCGGGAATAATTTTCCAACCCAATGATGGTCTCCACCTGACCGATATCAGCCAGGAAGTAATCCGATTGATTATGGCAAGCCCCTCTAGGGGAAGTAGCGTAGACAATTGCCATGCCCGAAGCTCCCCGTGGGTCATGATAGGCGACTTCCAGACCGTTAACCTGTACCGCCTCTTCATCTACGCCGAAATGCTTTGCCAGCGCTCTCGCACCTTTAGCCAGTAATACCCCAATCCCCTCTCTCCTGACCGTTTGGTGTACCAGAGTCTCAACACCATCCTTATCTCCCCATAGCAAGCGCAGGTTACCGGTGTCACGATCGGTAACCACACCTTTCTCGTATAAATGGAATGCCAAACCCAGAGTATTGCTCAGACTGATGCTATCCATTCCGTAACGGTCGCACCACTCACCCATTCTGGTGATGAATACTGGATCGCTGATCAACAGGTTCGGACCAAATCCCACCAGGGTCTCGTACTCGGGTCCCTTTCGTTTTACACCATCATCCAGCTTCACCACCCGCCCACAGGCGATGACGCAGGCATGACAGGCGCTGACCCCTGCCAGGATTGTCTCTTTGACACTCGCCCCTGATACGCTGGCAGCCCCTGGAAATACTGACTGTCGAAAATACCGCTTGGGCATAACACCAAGATAATCGAAGTAATCCGCGGCGCCCGCCGTGCCCAACTCGCGTAAAACCTGGGTCATCGAGTCAACCCGCAAATTCCTGTTGGCTTCTGAACGCAGAGGCAGGTAAGCGGTCAAATCAGCAACGGGTACCTCCCCATGTCCCTGTACAGCGATGCCTTTGAGATTTTTCGAACCCATCACCGCCCCCATGCCCGTTCGACCTGCCACTCGTCCGTGGTCAGTGAGTATCAAAGCATAGGGGATGAGCGCTTCACCTGCAGGACCGATCACTGCCACCCGCACTTTTCCCACACTGAGCTCAGTTTCAATCGCCGCTTGAGTAGAATAAGTATCCATGCCCCAGAGATGCCGGGCATGATGAAAACTCACTTTGCCATCCTGGATGAACAAATAGACCGGATGCTCGCTGTAGCCGGTTATCCATAATCCATCAAAACCTGCTTTGCGCAGCTCCACTCCCCAGAAACCACCGCAATTCGACTCAGCCCATAAACCTGTCGCGGGAGACCTTCCGCAAACCACAAATCGCCCTACAGCTGGTCCTGCGGTGCCAGATAAGGGACCGTTCAAAAATAACAGGGGTGCTTCAGTGCTGAATGGATCAACACCATTTGTTAAATCATCATAAAGCAAACGGGCAGCCAGCGAAGCCCCTCCCAGGAAAAGCTCTTCATCTTTTCGATTAATTGGGATGATCTCATTCTTTCCGGACGATAAATCAACTTTCAAAATCGGCTGCATAGGTGTCCTCAAACAATTGCGATAAAGCGATTGTATTTAGCGAGTTTTATCGGACATCGGTGTATCTATCCTCATATTCAATTTTTCACAATATCCCCTTGACGCATCATTTTATACCATGTATTATAGACAGAATTGAGGATTAGAGTGAGACCTTAAATATTACGGGCGATTTTTGGCGGGTGTATTGCCCGCCAATTTTTGCGGCAGGATATATCAAAAAAATCGCCTGCCCTGAGCTATAAAATGCTCAATAAACATGAGTTTTTTATTGTCTTCCGATAGACTCTTGAAGCGTAGAAAGGTCATCCCATGTCCGTTCGTATCCATCCAACAGCAGAAGTATCTGAGCGAGCCATCATCGGTGACGGCACCAGTATCTGGCATCATGCGCAGGTGCGCGAGGGGGTAACAATCGGGGAGAAATGCATCATCGGCAAAGGTGTCTATATAGACGCCGATGTCAAAATTGGAAATCACGTAAAAATCCAAAATTACGTCTCCGTTTACCATGGGGTAACGATTGAAGATGGAGTATTCGTCGGACCCCATGTTTGTTTCACTAACGATTTACGTCCACGCGCTGTCAACCCCGATTTATCTCTTAAAGCAGCAGATGATTGGGTTTTAAGCAAGACGCTGATTCGCCAAGGCGCAGCGCTTGGCGCGAATTCCACCATTGTTTGTGGCAGCACCATCGGAGCCTGGGCGATGGTTGGTTCTGGCAGCGTGGTCACCAAAGATGTGCCCGATTACGGACTGGTTTATGGCAATCCAGCCCGTTTACACGGCTTTGTCTGCCCCTGTGGCAACCGCCTGGAATTCCTGGCAGAAGGGCATGAAACAATAACATTAAAATGCTCAACCTGCCATCAAGAAGTTCATATCTCAAAAGAAGATTGGGGAAAATTAAATGATTAACATTGCAAAACCACTCATCGGCGAAGAAGAGAAGCAAGCCGTCCTTGAAGTCTTGAGTTCTGGGGTTTTAGCCCAGGGACCGCGCGTCAAAGCCTTCGAGGAAGCCTTTGCGGAAATGAGCGGCGTCAAACATGCCATCGCAACCACATCAGGTACCACCGCCTTGCACACCGCACTACTCGCTCACGGTATTGGTCCTGGCGATGAAGTGATCACCTCTCCCTTTACCTTCATCGCTTCCGCGAATAGTATTCTGTATGTGGGGGCAAAACCGGTCTTCGTGGATATTGACCCCTCAACTTTCAATATAAACCCTGCCTTGATCGAAGACGCTGTTACGCCAAAAACCAGGGCGATCATGCCTGTACATCTCTTTGGTTTATGCTGTGATATGGATGCAATCATGGAGATCGCCTCAAAACATGGGCTGATTGTCATCGAGGATGCCTGTCAGAGTCACGGCGCTACTTATAAAGGGAAAAAAGCTGGCGCATTCGGCACTGGCACATTTTCCCTCTACCCTACCAAGAACATCACCTCGGCAGAGGGCGGGATGATCACCACCGACGACGACGTTTTAGCGGAAAACTGTCGGGTTATTCGTCAGCACGGCATGCGTCGCAGATACTATCACGACGAACTTGGCTTTAATTTCAGGATGACCGATGTGCATGCCGCCATCGGTCTGGCGCAATTGCGCAAACTCGAGATGTTCAACCAGAAGCGCCGAAAAAACGCCCAGTATCTATCCAGCCACCTCAAGGGAGTGGCAACCCCTGTAGTGCCTGATGGCTATGAGCACGTCTTTCATCAATATACCATTCGGGTAGGCGACGGTAAGCGGGATGGTCTCATCACCCATCTCCAGGAAAAAGGCATTGGATGCGGTGTCTATTATCCGGTCCCGATTCACCAACAGACTTTTTACGTAAAAGACCTGGGTTACAATCAGACTCTACCCGAAGCTGAGCGGGCTGCGCAAGAAGTCCTGTCTTTACCGGTCCATCCTGACCTGAGTGAAAGCGACCTGGAAGCCATTGTGACCGCAGTTAATGAATACATAGCAAGTTGATTTCAGATACCTGAACCACAAACGATATGATCAAAGCTGCAGTGATTGGCGTGGGGTCTATGGGAAAAAACCACGCCCGAGTGTATAGCGAATTGCCCGATGTGGAATTGGTGGCGGTCGCGGATGTTCATTTGGACTCCGCGCGCGCTGTGGCTGAGCGATATGGGGCAAATTATTACGCCAACCATCTTGATATGCTGGAAAAGGAGCGACCTCAGGTCGTCACTATCGCAGTCCCAACCGCTTTACACGCCGAAATCTCCATACAAGCCATGGAATCAGGCGCTCACGTCTTGATAGAGAAGCCCATTGCCAGCAACATCGAAGATGCCTTGCAAATCATTCAACGGTCCAAAGAGTTGAACCGCAAGCTGATGGTTGGTCACATTATCCGCTTCAACCCTGCCATTCAGGCGCTCAAACAGAAAATATCCCAGGGGGCATTGGGACGCATCTTCCAGATTGACTGCCGGCGGGTTGGTCCCTTCCCCTCTCGGATACGCGATGTTGGCGTCGTGATTGACCTGGCGCCACACGACCTGGATTTGATGCGATTCCTGACCGGAACTGACCCTATCCGTGTCTATGCCGAAACCGAACAACGCATCCATACCGAGCACGAGGATTTACTGCTGGGTTTGTTGCGCTTTCCGGATGGTATTACCGGAATGCTTGAGATCAACTGGCTCACTCCGACAAAAGTGCGCGAGGTACTGGTCCTGGGCGAAATAGGTCTGTTTCGGGTTGATGACTTGACCCAGGACCTGTTTTTTTATGAAAACGCTCAGGTTGATCTGGTTACCTGGGATGCCCTGCAAACCCTGAAGGGCGTCAGCGAAGGGAGCATGACCCGCTTTGCCCTGCAACGTTACGAACCGCTCAAAGTTGAGCTGCAAGCGTTTGTCAATTCAGTCAAAGACGATACACCCACGCCGGTGAGCGGTGAAGACGGGCTGGCAGCGCTTAAAATTGCTTTAGCGTTGGTTGAATCGGGAAAATCTCACAAGATCATCGAGGTTTAAAGTGAATTTGGACGAACTACGCAAGAAAATTGATAACAAAGAAGCCAAGATCGCTATCATCGGGTTGGGATACGTGGGTCTTCCGGTGGCATGCCGCATTGCCCAGGCGGGTTTCAACGTACTGGGGGTGGAGCGACGCCAGGATGTAATCGAGAAAGTCAACCGGGGAATATCGCCAATTGAGGGAAAAGAGCCGCGCCTGGCAGAATTGCTGGCAGAGGTCGTGTCTGGCGGCAGGCTAAGGGCGAGCGACGACTATCGAGAGCTAAGCGATCGGGATGTGATTTTAGTTGCGGTCGAGACCCCTGTGGATGGTCATAATAAACCCCGGTACGAAGCGCTACGAGCGGCGCTCAACGCTCTGGGGTCAGTGCTCAAGCGAGGCGCCTTGGTGATTATTGAATCAACCATCGCTCCCGGAACGATTTCAAAACTGGTCATCCCTCTTCTGGAACAATCCAGCCAGCTCAAAGTCAATCGAGATTTTTACGTTGGTCATTGCCCAGAACGGGTCATGCCCGGCAGATTGCTGGCAAACCTGGAAAATGTGAGCCGCGTGGTCGGAGGGATGACTCCAGAGACGGCTGAGACGATGAGCGCCCTCTATAAGCACTTCGTGAAAGCCGACCTCGACCTGACCGATTGTGTCACCGCGGAGTTGGTGAAGACAACCGAAAACGCCTACCGCGATGTGCAAATCGCCTTCGCCAATGAAGTTGCCTTGATTTGCGAGGCGGTTGGTGGGGATGTTTGGAAAGTCCGCGAACTGGTCAATAAAAGCCCATTCAGGAATATGCACCTCCCAGGCGCAGGGGTGGGTGGACACTGCATCACCAAAGACCCATGGTTGTTAGTCTACGGAACCGAGGGTAAGGATGTGCCATTGCGCCTGATCCCTGCTGCACGGGCGGTCAACGATTTTATGCCGCTTCACGTGGTTAACTTAATCCGACAGGTATTGAAATCCCAGGGTAAAGAGCTCTTTGGATCCAAAATTTTAGTGATGGGCTATTCTTACCTGGAAGACTCGGATGATACTCGCAATAGCCCTAGCGAGGTTTTAGTCAAAAGGCTGGAAGAGTTAGGGTCAACGGTTGTCATTCATGATCCCTATGTCCATCAATATCAGGGCGATCTATTCGAGATGGCGGCGGGATGCGATGCAGCCGTGCTGATGGTTCGCCATCAAACATACCGGCAGATAAACTTGAAGGAATTAGCCTCCAAACTTCGCTCACCCAATCTCATTGACGGACGACGTGTGTATGATGAGAAGCAAGCCGAGGCTGCCGGACTAAACTACTGCAGCCTCGGCATTGGAGACGAGAGCGACTGATAACTTTATTCCAATCGGAAATTACAGGTTGTTCTCGCTTCAATCGAGGTGATCATCCCGGCGTTGATTATGCATCAACGAATCCGAACCCTTCAGACCACGATTATTTCGGGTATCAAACAATTTTCTGATCGTTTTCGCCCGGGATCATTCTTTATGAATGTGACCGTGCTTGCCTCCAGCACCGCCTTCGGTCAGGCAATTATTGTTTTAGTCACCCCAATCCTGACGCGCCTATACCAGCCGGATGATTTTGGGATTATGGCAGCGTACGCTTCGGTTCTCTCCATTCTAAGCGTGATTGCTGCCTTTCGTTATGATTTTGTTGTTCCACTTCCTGAAGAAGATACCGAAGCCGTCAATGTAATTGCCGTTGCTTTCTTCAGCCTGCTCATCATGACTGGACTAACAACCCTGGGCATCATCATGCTGGGTCATCAGATTGGCGCCTGGCTGCAAACCCCACGATTGGCAAGTTTTCTATGGCTTCTTCCGGTGGGATTACTGGCAGTTGGCGCTTATCAAAATCTGAACTTTTGGGCGATCCGAAAACAACAATTCAACACCCTTGCCAAAACCAGAGTGAGCCAAAACATTGGTCGGGCGCTCACCCAAACTGCAGCGGGTCTTTTGAAGGTCGGACCTGCCGGATTGATCGTCGGATATATCCTTGGTCTCTCTGGCGGTATAGGCACCCTGGCAAAACTGCTCTGGCAGGATGTCAGGCACCTTCTCCCCAGCATCACCCCAAACATGATGCGTCAGGTAGCAAGAAGATACAGACGTTTTCCATTGATCAATTCTTGGGCGTCTATCATCAGCAGCCTGAGCCAGGAGCTCCCGGTTCTCATCATTTCATCCTTTTTTGGAAGCACGGTTGTAGGATGGTTTTACCTCAGTTTAAAGGTCCTGCGTGTGCCATTTACAATTGTGGGTCAGGCAATTGCCCAGGTATTCTACGCCCGAGCAAGCGTCGCTTCACGTGGCGGAGACCTGTCAAGGGTCACTTTCGAGGTATTCGACAGCCTGGTTCGTATCTCATTGGGTCCAATGTTGTGGATCGGCTTAATGGCGCCGAGTCTCTTTTCCTTCATATTTGGCAGCAATTGGGAAACATCTGGTTACTATTCACGCTGGATTGCACCACTCCTCTTTATCCTCTTTGTCACCACCCCCCTCTCAACGATTGTTTTTGTCAAAGAAGGACAACGTACAGACTTAATCTTTCAACTTGTGTTATTGGGTGGTAGGATAGGAACGCTGTATTTATCAGGATTCTTCGGAAACGCTTCAATCGCCATTATTAGCTATAGTCTGGTTAGCTTCGTCATTTTATTGATTTATTTATTGTGGTTGATGGCAACCAGCGAAAATGACATCTGGCTTGTGATCAGGTCTCTTGCCAGAGAAATTGTAATTAATACATTCTTGGTTATGCCGATGATTATCATATTAGTCTTAGGTTTAGACCTGTATATCTTATTCATCGTAGCGGGCTTATCATTGTGCTTGATGGGTTTTAGAATATTACGACAGATAAAGCCCAGCGGATGACATATTTCGGGATATCAATAACATAACTCACATTAAAATGTATCAATTCAATATCCAGAAATATCTTGCAGCGATCGCTTTACTGGTGTTTTTGTTCGCTACGATCGACTTAGATGAGAATCTGACTGGCAATTATCAAAAGATCATTGCCGTCAAGACTTTCCTGTCGCTCAAACTTTCAGATGTTCACCCCAGTAATGCCTTGCAAGATGGTATCCCCGACGACTGGGCTGTTGAAGCCTGGGGTGGAGCGCGGGAGAAGTACGATGTCATCACCTATGACAGCTATTCCGGAAGCCGGGCGGCATCGATCGAACACACGAACCAATCGGGCGCCGCTACCCTGACCCAACAATTTTCTGTTTTACCTCAATCAACGTTGATCGCCAGCATATTTACCAAAGGCAATTCGGGAGCTATCCGCATCCAATTTTGGGACGAAAGTAACAAAGCCTGGTCTGGAGGAGCAAGAAAAGAGGTTGAACCCAGCTCCCAATGGTATCAGACAACACTGGAGCTTTCAGTGCCTGCGGGTACTCGGCAAGCCAGGATATTGTTATACGCAGACAAAGGTTTAACGCTTTTCGATAACGCTTATGTTGGACTAATTTCCGGCAATCAACCCGGAGATAATCTACTGACCAATGCCGATTTTGAAGAGGATGGAATTCTTGAAGACCCATTAATTTGGTGGCAGTCTCACGTGAGTTATAGAAAACCGAATCGGTACTTGTCAAGGTTAGATAGTTCTTCTCTTGCTTACTTAAATCTAACCGACCTCATTAACAAGAATTTTTCGGGAATTCATACACGCGCTCAAGCAATGGGTAGAGATTGTGCTCTTTATCCCGACATGACCTCCTACCTGCTCTCTTGGGGCGAAGAGTTTAACAGAATCGGTGGTGCTGCAGCCGAAGAACGTTTATATCAAGTAGCCATAACACTCGCTCCAAACTGCCCCAGACCGTATGCTGCATTAGCGAATCTTTACAAATCTTCCAAATCGTTTTGGAAAGCCTCAAATCTATACGTCAAGGCTGCCGAGTTATCGGTTGGGACAATATTAGAGGGTAAATACGCATTCGAAGCAGGATTAATCGAGTGGATGTACACCGGGGAATTGGATAAAGCGTTGCTCCATCTGAAAAGAGCAGAAGAGATTAATGGTTGGGCATTATCTCAATGGGAACAGGGAGCAGCAACCTACTATCTTGCGCGCACCCTGGAGGATTTGGGGAGAAATAATGAGGCTGTGCAAGCTTATATGAGACTGATTGAATGTAAAAAATGCGATAGCCATCACGAGGCTGCAAAAATCCAGATTGAAAATATTCGACCATAGTAGGAGGGATGGCTTTGCGGGTGTTGATCATTTCGAATATGTATCCGAGTACTGAAAACCCTGGCTATGGGTCATTTGTAAAAGATCAGTACCAATCTTTATTAGCCCAGGGGGTTGATTGTACGCTTATTGCCAGTTCTGAGAGTAGAAAAGGGCTTCGCTATGTCATCCCGAAATATATTAAGTTGTTATTAGTGACTTATTTTGCTGTTTTAAAAAATAAGTATGAAATTATTCACACGCACTATATATTCCCGACAGCGATTATCGGATTTCTAGCCTCTATCATTAGAAATAGTTTATTGGTAATCACAGTACATGGAAGTGTTGAACCATTTAACAAATCATATCTGAAAAAATTATTAATTGGATTACCTCTACAAAAAGCGGCGCACATCATATCTGTTGGATCCACCGTTACCAATGAACTTGTAAAATATTTTTCATTAAGCCAATCAAAAATATCTACAATTGATATGGGCGTCGATACCGATTTATTTAAAACTACAGATCAGCACAAAGCACGAAGATTATTGAATCTACCACTGGAGAATAAAATCATCCTAAGCATTGGAAACCTAATCTGGCGAAAAGGCTTTCACCTGTTGATAAAATCAGTTATTGAATATCCAAATGCATTTCATAACTGCCAGATCGTAATAATTGGCAATGGTCCTCTTAAAAAAGAATTAACCAATATGGTGGAAAGAAATAATCTTTCGGATCAAATCCATTTTACTGATGCCATCAAAAAACCAGAGATACCACTTTGGTTATCCGCTGCCGATTGTTTGGTACATCCTGCATTAGACGAACCCTTTGGACTGGTGATCATCGAGGCTATGAGCTGCCAGACGCTAGTCATTGCTTCTCCGGTTGGAGGGATAATTGATTATCTCAGGGATGGTGAAAATGGATTTCACATCCACCCATGGAATATAGGGCAAAGGAATAAATGGGATAGATGGTATGACAAAAACAACATCAGAGCGATTGCAAAAAGTGTAGAATTTGCTCTTTCTATACCAGACAATCAGCGCGATCTGATCTGTCAAAACGCCCGAAAAACCGCTTTACACCACGATATGAAACTCCAAGCAAATAAGGTGAAACAGATCTACGAACAATTACTCTAAAATAATCCATGAATATTCATATGTAAAGAATCCCTTATCTGTATCATGCTACAAGAGTTGTGCAAAATCAAACCGGAACATTCGGTGTTTTTTATGGATTATTAAAACTGTGCAAACCATCAATAACATCGAGCAAAAATTAATCTTCCCGACAATTAAGAATTCCAGTCTTATTATCGGACTGGTGATCTTGATGTTTTTGAGCGATGCGGCGAATACTTTACTCCTGAAATCTGACATTTCAGGATTTAGAATTTCCATCATTATCCGAGGTATTGCACTTATTTACTTTGTCATACTCTTGTCCGGCTATGCGCGAGGAAGACATGTACTGGGTACAGTTTTGATTTTATTTCTGGTTTTTCTGGTAGGCGGTATATCAGAGATACTATCAGGTAACAACTATATCTGGTTTGAGAATCTTAATTTGTTCTTCAAATTAAGCTTTATTTTTGTTTGTTGGGAGGTCTTACATAAGTATATAAACGAGTCGAGAAAAATGTACAAGCTATTTAAGATATTCGAGATGATCATCTTAATTCAATCCATAACAATCATTCTTGGATTTATACTTAAGTTAGATATCTTCTCGTCTTACGGGCAGGATTACCGCTTCGGTTATAAGGGGCTTATCCCCGCTCAGAACGAAGTAAGCGGTTTTTTCATTATTGCCGTGTTTTATTTTCTTTGGAAAGTAGCGAATCAACACAAAGGTATTGCCCAGTTGTTAATCGTTCTTCTGGCTGGTTTATTAACAGGAGCAAAAGTTGCATTGATATTTCCCTTGTTGCTCCTCGTTTATTTCATGATTTGGACAAGAGGATTCCTGTCGAGGAAAGTATTTTGGTTTTTGTGTGTATTCCTTTTATTTTTAATACCGATTGTTGGAATGAATCTAGACTATCTAAGGGAAAGATTGCAGCCAACATTTCAGTATTTTAGCTACCAGCTATCAGCGGGGAATAACCCCAACACTTTTTCTCTATTCATGTCTGGACGTGATTTATATGTCCAGAATTCCATCCGACAGATTTTTTCAAATAAAGGCTTTCACAACTTACTATTTGGTGGACACAATCTAACAATCACCTCCACCGAGACCGATTTCCTTGATGTCTTTTTATTCATTGGTTCGATAGGGCTAATAATCTTTTACTTTCTTTATTTGAAGATTTTACTCAGTCCTCGGAATGGTTTAATCAACAAGCACCAACTCGTTTTTGCCATCGTTTGGATTAGCGTATCATCTGTAGCTGGGCATTTGGTATTTTCTGCGATTAACTCCATGTATCTGGCTATTCTATTACTGGCATTTACAAGCTGCCATACTAAGAAAAACCAAATTGGTGAGAATGGACTAATTGTTGATGCACACTAAACTCTCAAGAAGAAGCTTTCTAAAACTGAGCGCTCCGTTTATCTTTAATTTGCTAAGTGTCCCAATTACCACTTTATTTGGTATGAAAAAGAAGAGCACACCAGACACTACTGAAGTGTTCCTACCCTTAATTGAGTATCTTAATGAACCCCAACCATATGTAAGGAATTATTATCCGATACATATTCTGGACGAAAACGAGCTTCCATACGCCAGGTCATCTCCTCTACCGCTCGATTACGAATACCCGCATGATGAGAATGGGGTTCTAATATTTGTTTACAAAGAAAACACTTACTACCATCCGGTGAACATCGCCCAATTGACCTTGTTGTTTTTAGAAAGTTATCGCCTCACGGGTAACCTGGAATATTGGTACAAAGCCGATATCCATTTACAGAAATTATTGGAAATATCAGTAATCTCCAACAGCGCTCGTTATTTTCCCTACGGTTTCGACTTTGCTCTTCACGGCATACCCGAAGACACATTAATCGCTCCCTGGTATTCAGGGATGGCGCAAGGTCAGTGCTTATCTGCATTTGTGCGCGCTTATAAACTGCGTGGAGTTGCAGAATATTTATCTGCATCGGATGAGATCTTTCGCAGTTTTACAAATTATCTTGGCTATTCTAACCCGTGGACGGTTTTTATAGATGAACGTGGGTATTATTGGATCGAAGAATACCCTTGGGTCGAAAGAACTCAAGCTTTGAATGGATTCGTTTTCGGAATATATGGTTTGTATGATTACTACATAACATTTCGTGATATGCTAGCTTTTCAACTCTGCCAGGCAGCCATATCAACGATTCAGGAATACATCTACACCTATCGTTATCCCGGCGGTGTTAGTTACTACTGTTTGAGACATAAACAACAAATTCCGAAATACCATATTATCCACACACAACAGTTGAACATGCTCTACAAAATTACCCAGGCAGATTTCTTCAAAACTGCCGAAGATCTATTTTATTCCGATTATCATTAACTCCCCTGAATGCACTTGTTTATGATGAAGTAGATGACAAAACATATTTGCATCGTTGTTCAAAATTACTACGATACCGACCCACGCGTCAGGCGTGAAGCGGAAGCCCTTGTCCAAGCCGGCTTTGCAGTGGATGTGCTCGGCTTACGCGCCGCCTCCCAATCGCATCAGAGC
>FWPV01002037.1_pt1 | contig 51341 bp, 48 predicted proteins | sample 2228371 | NCBI WGS metagenome assembly FWPV01 (sample SAMEA103939776, study PRJEB20133) | metagenome
CAGTATCTGCTCATACGACTCTCGACTGAGAGCGCCCAGCTGGTAGAGCTCGGTCAGACGGTCGAGGGTGTTCGTGGAATCGATGCGGTGGCGCAACGCGTAGAGCCGTGCGTAGTTGACGATGGGCATCACTGCCTCTTTGAGACTGATGGTCTTGTTACCCTCTTCCGTAGTGGCCGCCTGCAACTGGCCGAAGACAGTCAGCGGCGGCTTGTAGAGGAGGGCGTTCTGGGCGAAATGGAGGAAGAACAGCGGGTACTCTTCCATCTGGTCGAAAACCCAGGCTCGGAGGTCCCGAGCCAGATGTTCCTCCCCAGTCACCGAGCGAAAATCAAACAGCATATTCAGTTCGAGGAGTTCCTTAGCCTCGGCGTTGTGGATCCAGTGAGCGAACTGCTGCCTCCAGACCGCTCGCGGCAGGTTCCAACGTGGGTTCTTGGCCATGATGCCGCCTTCGCAGTAGCGGTAGCCTACTTGGTCGAGCCAGTCGCAGACCAGGGAACCCATGCTCAGGAAGTAGTCAGCCACTTCCTTGGCTTGTCCGGGCTCGGGGTCGTCGTAAATGAGAGCGTTGTCTTGATCCGTGAGTAGGGTCTGCTCTTCTCTTCCTTCGCTGCCGAGAGCAAGGAAGGCAAAACGCACCGGAGCGGGGCCCAATCGCTCGATCGCCATCTCCACTAGACGCTCGACGACTGCGTCGGAGACACTGGAGATTATCCGGTTCACATAGCGGGTGTCGGCACCCGAATCAACCACCGCTTTTACGAGCGCTGGCAGGCGGTCGTGGGCATCGACGATCTCCCCGAGGTTGCGGGCCCGCTTGATCGAATCAGTGATGATGACTGAGGACGATTGCTGATAGTAGGCCAAATCACGCAGGTGGACTGAACCCAGCAGTCTCCCCATCTCGTCCACCACCGCCAGGTGCTCGATGTCTCGCTCCTGCATCCGCGTGAGCGCCTCGTAAATGGGAGCGCTGGCGGGTATGGAGACGAGCGGTGCGCTCATGATCGCATGCACGGGAGTCTGGGCTTCCAACCCTTCTCCCACCACTCTCTCCCTGAAGTCATGGTCCGAGACCACGCCCAGTAGGGCGCCATCCGGCCCGGTGATGTAGGCAGCCGACACCCGCCGCTTCTTCATGAGGGCGGCCGTCCGGGCCACACTCTCGTTCATGTCGACGGTAAGCGCCGGGGTCATGGCCTGGGAGACGGGTTCACGCAAGAAGAAGAGCGCGGTCTGCAGATGGGCGATGAGGGCCTCGCGTTCCTGCTCGTGGCGTTTCTGCCTGGAGATATCCTCCATGATGCCATCCAGGTATAGCGGATGACCGCCCTCACCTTCCACAAGAACGGCAAAGAGCGAGACGTCTACCCGGCTGCCGTCTTCTCGTCTGAGACCCAGGTGGTAGTTCTGAACAGACTTGTCACGGTTGAGAGTCTCGGTCAGGGCAGTGCGCTGCTCTGGATCGATCACACGCTCCAGCCAGTCCATGCCTACGATGTCCGCGGCGATGGGCAGGCCCAGTATGGCGCGGACGGCAGGATTGACCTCAAGCAGCGTTGCCTTGCGACCCCACGTGCTGCGAAACACGCCCAGGGTCAAGGCATCGGACATGTCGCGGAACTGTCTACGTGTCTCCTCTAGAGCGGCGGCGAGCGCTTTGCGGGACGTCAGCGTCTTCACCAGAAGGATGAAGCCAGGTCGACCTCCCAAGGAGATGAGCGTGGGGGTGACCAGAGCGTCCACGCTTTCGCCGTCTTTGGTCCTAAGGCGGGCATCAAAACTCGGCGGCATGCCCTCAGTGGCTCCAGTGCGCAACAGCTCGAGGGCTTTGGGGTCGGTACCTTCGGCCACGAACACGCGGCTTACTTCCATGTCCGCGAGCGCGCTTTCCGGGTAGCCAAGAGCGTCTGCCAGAGGTTTGTTGGCGTAGGTGGTTCTACCTCCGATCACAATCAGAAGACCCTCCGTGGTGGCCTCGACCAAAGCGCGGTATTTCTCGTGGGATTCCTTCAGGGCATGTTCTGCGGCTGCCCGCCCTCTCTCGATAGCAAGACTTTGCCGCCCGCTGTAGAGAAGGAGAAGGGCCACGATGACGGCGATGCCCAGGGAAACATAGATCAGATTTCTCCTGACGGCCCCGATGGCGGCCTCGACTTCGTCGAGATATATGCCTGTGCCTATTACCCAATCCCAGGGGGAGAATCTCTCGACATAGGAAAGCTTCTGTACAACACGGCTGGGGTCGTCCTTGTATTGCCAGTAGTACTCCACGTACCCGGCCCCTTTATCCCGAACGACGTCGACCATGTCGACGAACAGTCGGTGACCGGCCTTGTCCTGGTAAGTGGAGAGGTCCTGCCCATTGAGCTCCGGCAGATAGGGGTGCATGATCATGACCGGGGTCATGTCGGTGATCCAGAAATAGTCTTCCCCCTCATCTCCCCAACGGAGTAGTTCTAGGCGGCGGGCGGCCTCGGTCTGGGCCTGTTCGCGGGACAGCTTCCCCGCCTGCTCCTCGGCGTAGAACTCCCTCACGATGCTTATCGCCGAGCGAGTGAGTTCCTGGACCGTCTCCTTCTTTCCTTCCAGCATCTGATCTTCCACCGCAGGGATCAGGAAAAGAAAGGTAACCAAGACGAAGAGCACTACTGCCAGAGCTGCGGGGAAGACGATCCGTAGGACGAAACTTCGAGTGGCGCGCCGCGCGCCCAGACCGGTCGGCTCAGCGATCACCAGACCCCCTCCTTTAGGTTAGTTTAGGAAAACCGACTAACATTGACATCGTTCGCTGTCAGGGAATGCCCTTCCCAAGCTCGACCCGAGGGGCCAAGACCTCCTCGCCCACGAGATGCTTGAGGATCTTGTTCCATTCCCCACGGGGTACATCCACGCCCAGGGTAGCCCCATCGGAGTGGTGCAGTCCGTGGAAATCACTGCCGCCGGTGGGTATGAGACCTCGTCTCACAGCCAGCGCCAGCAAGCCGAAGCGCACCCCCTCGGGGTAGGAGCGGTGGAAGACCTCCAAACCGTCGAGACCTTGAGGCTGCAGCAGGTCGAGTGCTTCCTCGATGCGCCTGAAAGTGCCTAGGCTCTCAAGAGGATGGGCGAGGAAAGCAAGGCCGCCGGCCTCGTGGATCAGGCAGATGGCTCGCGCTGTGGAGAGAGCGCTCTTTCGGGTGCGAGGTTCCGGCAGACAAGGAGGGGCGGGCGTGCCGCCGTTCTTGGTCGTCCGGCGCAAGCGGGCCAGCCATTGGTTCAATGAGAATCTAAGAGGCCTGCGGACCGCCTCCAGGGTTTCGAGCAAAGCTGGGTAGGTGAGATCGATACGGTAACCCAGGATGTGCAGAGGACCGAAAGGCGAGCGGGCATCGATCTCCACGCCCGGGATGTAACCGATGCTGTAGCGGGACAACGCCCTGCGGAACTCCTCCTGTCCGGCGACCGTGTTGTGATCGGTCAGCGAAGCCCAGGTTGCGCCGACCTCTGCCAGGCGGCGGGCGACGTGAGCGGGGGTGTGGTCACCGTCGCTTGCTGAGGAATGGCAGTGTAAATCAATACGCACTGTTTCCAAGGGTAGTACCTTTGACCCCGCCGAGTCGTCACACTCCTGGCTTTCGTCTGCAAACGCCGAGACATTCTACAAGAACCGGGCCTTCAGGTGGACAATGAGTATGAGCCCCAGTATATTGTCGCGCGGCTTGGGCCAGCGACCTAGAAAGGGGGGTAGGAGCGGTCGCGGCTAGTGTCATAAGTACTAACCGCGCAAGGAAGGAGAGTATTAGCGAGAGATGGCTAACACAGTAGCATCGACCGAGACGGTCACTAAGTTGCTCGACACCAATGCGAACCCGGCACCGTTGGGGCTCATGGGGTTCGGTTTGACCACGGTGCTCCTCAATATCCACAATGCCGGGTTCTACGAGCTCAATGCCATGATCTTGGCGATGGGCATCTTCTATGGCGGCCTAGCCCAGATCATCGCGGGGGTCATGGAATGGAAGAAGAACAATACCTTTGGGACCCTGGCCTTCACTTCCTATGGCTTGTTCTGGCTGACGCTGGCGGGTATCTGGCTATTCCCAGGACTGTTCTCTGAAGCAGGCGCAGCTGCGAAACCGTCCGAGACTTCCCTGGCCTGGTATTTCGTGTTCTGGGGCTTGTTCACCCTCTACATGTTCATAGGCACTCTCAAGCTCAACAGGGCGTTGCAGGTAGTCTTCGGGTTGCTCACCATTCTCTTCTTCCTCCTCGCCATCCGTGACTTTGGCGGTGGAGCCATTTGGGGGAAGATCGCTGGTTGGGAAGGAATAGTGACTGGTCTCGCTGCGATTTACACAGCCATGGCCCAGATCCTGAATGAGACCTACAGGCGGGTCGTCCTGCCGCTGGGACCGATCAGCCAGCTGCCCAGGAATTTCGTCCAGCAGTATGGCGAAGAGATTGCGACCATGTGGCTGGAGGCGCTTCGCGCCAGTCCCCAGACGCCTTCGTACGGAGTGGTGAGCGATGAAGAGTTGGTCGGAGCCAGTGAGTTCGCTCTCCAACAGGTGCAGGAGTACTTCAGTGGCAAGCCCAGTGAGGCCGACATCGGCAGTTTCTTCTACAAATTGGGAGCAACTCGGGCAGCGCAGGGACTGCCTTTGCCTGAGCTTGTAAGCGCCATTCTGCTACTCAAGCGGGAGATTTGGATGACCGCGCGCACCCACGGTGTCTGGGAGTCCGCGATGGATCTCCAGAGGGCGGTCGATCTCAACCGCGAGCTCGGTCGCTTTTTTGACCGGGCTGTCTACTACGCGACAGCTGGCTACACCGGCTATCCGCTCCGGCCCAAGGATGTGTTCTAGCCGCATCCAAGCCTTACGCGCATGATAAGAGGCCGGCGCCGGGTCGACCCGGCGCCGGCCTCTTCGCTTGTCTCCCGCTGGCGCCCTCGTAAGCCGCGTGGGCGGGCTGGCCGCAAGCTCAGCTGCTAAGCACCTATTCGGAAAGAGGAGCGGCTACAGGGGCGGACTTGGGTGGAGTGCGCAGCTTCTGCTCGTCGGCCATGTCCGGCTTGGTCAGCAGCGAAACCAGGATTATGGTGAGGAAGCTGGCCGGTATCGAGAAGATACCTGGGTTCTTGAAGGGGATGGGGGCATCGGCTGGCACGAGCCCGTACAACTCCCAGGCGGTCGGCGAGAACAGGATGATACCCACCGACACTATGATGCCCACGATTATGGAAGCGATCATGCCCTTGGAGGTAGTGCGCTTCCAGAAGAGCATCATGAGTATGCAGGGGAGATTGGCAGAAGCAGCGACCGCGAAGGCGAGGCCCACGAGGAAGGACACGTTGACCCCGTGGAAAGCGATGCCCAGGAGTATGGCCACAGCGCCGACTGTGAAAGCCGCAGCGCGACCAGCGATGACCTTCTGCCGCTCGTTCTTGATGAGCCCGCCGAAGCGGTCCATAAGGTCGTGGGCTACTGCTCCCGAGGCCGCGATGATCAATCCGCTGACGGTGCCGAGCACGGTCGCGAAGGCGATGGCCGAGATCATGGCGAAAAGGAAGGTGCCGAAGGATTGCGCCAGAAGCGGGGCCGACATGTTGTTATCCGCCGGGTTGACGGTAGCGTTGACCATGGCTCCCAGCCCCAGGAACAAGGTCAGGATGTAGAAGAACCCGATAGCAGCGATGGCCACCACCGTAGACTTGCGGGCTGCTCGCTGACTCGGCACCGTGTAGTACCTGATGAGGATATGAGGAAGCGCGGCGGTCCCGAAGAAGAGGGCCAGCATCAACGAGAAGAAGTCGACTCGATCCAGCACAGAACCTTCCAACTTGAAGATCTGTCCAGGCCGGGTCACGGTGTCGCCGGGGACCGGTGCCTCGTAGTAGATGGTGACACTTTCACCGGCATGGGTGAAGGTGGCTTTCTTCCAAAGATTGACGGTAGTGTCGGGGTCGCCTATCAGTGCCAGAAACCGGAAAGGATTGAGGGCTCCGGTCTTCACATCTTCCTCGCCGGCTATCTTGCTCAGGTTCCCCGTCAGCCGCAGCTTGTTGTCCTTCGAGGCGGGTGCGCCGTTGATCCACTTGCTGCCATCCGCCTTTACCACGACTTCCTGGGTCTCGTGAAGTGTGACGGAGCCATCCTTGATAGTGGCCTTCCACCAGGTGGCGACGCCGTCTTTCTCCAGCTTGACGAAGGTCGTGACCTTGTCCTTGACCTTGAGGTCGTACTGATCAACAGCTTTATAGCTGGGGTCTTCGGGGGTTATTCCCTCCGCGGTCTGGGTCGCGGCGATGGTCTTGTACCCGTAGAAGGGGACTCTGCCGCCCTGGTCGGGAGCAGTGGAGAGTCCGCGCACACACAGGGCGATGGTGATGACCAGAGTAAAGACGATGAGGAGGGCACCCTTGATGAACTGCACGTAGGTGGTGGAGGTCATGCCGGCGGTAGCGACTATGGTGATCACGATGGCTCCGACCAAAACCACGCCGGCCCAGTAAGGAAGCCCCAGAAGAGGCTCGATCAGGACCCCGGCGCCCACCATCTGAGGAATCAGGTAGAAGATGGATACGATTAGGGTGGCGATGGCTGCCATCAACTTGAGGCCACGCTTGTTGAACTTGGCGTCCAGGGCGTCGGTGAATGTATAACGACCCAGACGGCGCATGGGCTCAGCTACTACGAAGAGAGCGACCACCCACCCGGCCAGGTAGCCTATCGAATACAAGAAGCCGTCGTAACCGGCGGTGGCAATCATCCCACAAATACCAAGGAAAGAAGCCGCCGACAGGTAGTCGCCGGCGAAGGCTATGCCATTGACACCCCAATGGATACGTCCGCCGGCTGCGTAGTAACCGCTGGCCGACCGGGCTCTACGAGCTGTGAAGAAAGAGATGCCGAGCACCAGCCCGACAATGATGAGAAAAAGTACGATAGCGAGAGGCTTGACGTCTCCCATATCAGGCCTTCCCCTCGGTCTCGAAGGACTTTTCGTGCTTCGTGCATAGCCAGTTGTAGAAGATCGCGAGAATGAAGGCTATGGCTATGAGCGCAAAGCCGTAGACGATCGCGAGGTTCAAGCCCGCCACCACCATCACGCCCATGGTTTTCGGTGTGGTCACGTTGATGATGATGAAGGCCAGGTAGAGGACGCCGTAGACGGCTAACATCCACAGACCGAGGCGTCTCTTGTACGCTGCGGCCTCATCGACGCCCGTTACGACATTTGCGGGTTCATGGAGCATGCACACCCCCCATACACTAGGCGGCGACCCGCGAGGGTCGCCGATTGACTGTTTCTACGCCTCTGTTACTGGCTGGAGGCGCACCAGCGTATTTTGGGTGTCCGGTTCTGCGGTGTCAAGTCCGCTGATTGGCGGAGGGCGTCGGTGTGCCTCTGTGCGCAGGTTTACGTTAGAATGCAGACATGATTCTGTGGGGCGATATCAGGGAGTTCCCACTCCCAACGGTTCTTCAGTTCTTGGCTGCCCAAAGGCGCTCTGGGGTGCTTGAGATCCAGGACTTCGAAGAGGAGGGATCGGTCTATCTGTTGCACGGTTGGCTCGAAGCGGTCAGCCTGCCCCAGAGCGACGAGGATTTCGGAGCTCGTCTGGTAGCCATGGGCCTCTTGACCGAAGAGCAGTTCAAAGACTGTCTCCTGCGGTTCACGAACGAGGGTTCGCGACCGCTTCTGGCTCTGTTACTTGAGGAAGTCCGCGGCGACCGCGAGACTTTGTTGGAGCTGGTCAACCGTCACGCCGTTGACCAGGTGATGCAGCTCATGTACTGGCGGAGCGGGGCTTTCCGTCTGGTCCTGCCCACCGAGCCGGTCCGTTTCGCAGTGGTCCCCTCGCTCGATGTGGAGACTCTCCTACTCGAAGCTTACCGGCGGTTGGATGAAGGAGAACGGCCTCGCCGCGAGAAGGTCGCGGCGGAGGCGGAGCTGTGCCTCGGTTGCACGCTCGAGTGCACCCCCCGCATCAAGGCACGCTATCTCAAGCCCGACGTCTGCCTCTGGAGGAGCATGCCCGCCGTGCTCAAAGACCCCGAGTTCGCGATCGTCACCAAGCGGCGGGAGCCTCGCGAGGACGAGGGTGAGGAAATCGATCTGCCCTTCCTCTGATCGATGCGGATGACCCTGATCTGTGTGGGGCGTCTGAGCCGGGAGTACTTGCCGTTGTGGCGTCATTACGAGGGTCTCCTGCGGCCCTATGCTGAGCTTCAAGTCCTTGAGGTGTCTGAGCGGCCTCTCAAGCAAGGTCTGGGCCAGGCGCGGGCCAAAGAGGGGGCGGCTCTTCGGGCCCTCTTGCGAGAAAGGGCTGACCTGGTGGTACTCGACGCTAGGGGGCGGGAGTTGTCGTCCGAGGAGCTGAGCGCGCATCTTGCCCAGCGCAAGTTGGCGGGGCAGAACCACTTCCAATTCTTGATCGGGGGACCGGCGGGTGTGGCGGACGACCTTCTGGGGGAAGCCGACCTGGTATGGTCCCTTTCGCGTTTGACCCTGCCTCACCAGCTGGTCCGGTGTCTGGTGGTGGAACAGCTCTATCGAGCCTGCCGGATCGAACGAGGCGAGCCCTACCATCATTGATTGGCATGATCAGCATTTTCGGCTCGCGCAGACAAGAAGCAAAGACGGTCCTGACCTTCATCGGTTCTCTAATGGCGGTCGTGGCAGTAGGCACGGCCGGCTACCGGCTCATAGAAGGTTGGGGACTGCTCGACTGTCTCTACATGACGGTCATAACCATCTTCACGGTGGGTTACCGAGAGGTGTATCCGCTGTCAACGGCCGGCACGGTCTTCACCATGGTGCTGATCGTGGTGGGAGTAGGAGCTATCCTGTATGGCCTGGGCCGCATGGCTCAGCTCGTACTGGGCGAGCAGCTCGCCGGGGTCTTCAAGCGAAGGGCGGTGAAGCGACAAGTGGAGAAGCTCCAAGAGCACTACATCATCTGCGGCTACGGCAGGGTCGGTCAAGCGGTGGCTCGCCAGTTCCTCACTCACAAAGCCAAGTTTGTGGTCATCGACAACGATCCGGAGGTAGTGTCTCAAGCGGAAGCCGAGGGTCTGCTGACGATCCGCGGGGACGCTACTGCTGATGAGGTCCTTGAGGCGGCGGGGGTGCGTCGAGCAAGAGGTCTAGTGGCCGCGGTGGGGTCTGATGCCGGCAACATCTACGTTACGCTGTCGGCTCGGGTACTGAACCCGACCCTGTTGATCGTCGCTCGGGCCGGGTCCGATGACGCGGCCAGCAAGTTGCAGAGAGCCGGGGCCGACCACGTGGTCTCCCTCTACGGTATAGGTGGCAAGCGGATGGCCACTCTCATCTTGAAACCCGCCGTCAGCGACTATCTTGAGGTGGTGACAGGCGGAGGAGAGCTGGAGTTCAGGTTAGAGGAGTTCGCTCTTCATCCCGGGAGTCCAGCGGTAGGGAAGTCCCTGGAGGATCTGGCCGTGCGGCGCAAGACCGGGGCCAGTATATTGGCGGTGCGGCGTTCTGACACTGGGGTGTTCGACACCAACCCCTCAGCGCAGACTCGTCTGGGGCCGGGTGACATGGTCATCGCCATCGGGACCCCCGCCGAGATCGCGAAGCTGGAAGAATTGCTCGGGGCCAGAGGAGATGGTTCCTGAGTCTGAGGTAGTGAAGTCTAGGGAGAGGACTGGCAAGGCTTGATCACAGAGAAGGTACAGCGAGTAGTGGATGCCTGGGCCTTGGCCCAGGGCTTGACGGAGTCGCCCGCCTGTCGCTTGGAGCGTCCGGCGGACGAGGCCCATGGCGACTACGCCACCCCTCTCTGCATGCAACTAGCACGGGCGGCGGGCAAGCCGCCCCGCGTACTGGCGGAGGATCTTCGCACCTGGTTACTGGCTGATCCCGAGCTGGCTGCTCTGGTCGATAAAGTGGAAGTGGCCGGACCCGGGTTCCTCAACTTCACGCTGGGGCCTAAGGCCTATGCCAAGGTCATGAACGACTTGCTCGCGCAGGGCGAGGAGGTGGGCCGCGGGGAAAGGCGCCCTCACCCCCGGGTGAACCTGGAGTTCGTGAGCGTTAACCCCAACGGGCCGCTTCACGTCGGCCATGGCCGGTATGCCGCCTACGGTGACTCGCTCTACCGGCTGCTGGTGTGGAGCGGTGCGGAGGTCTCTACAGAGTACTACATCAACGACTATGGCCGGCAGATGGACCGCTTCGGGCGCAGTATCGCGGCTCGCTATGCCCAGTCTTTCGGGGTGGATCTTCCCGTGCCGGAGGATGGCTATTTCGGCGAGTATGTGAAAGATATCGCAGCCACTCTGCGGAACGAGGTGGGTGACCACTACCTGCCGGTGCTGCGCGAGGTGGCGGAGTCTCTGGCTCAAGGCGACGGCGACGCAGAGCTACGGTCCGCCCCTCTCGCGGCTACGGCAGTAGGGACCGAGTTGGAGGGGGAGGAAGAATCCGAGGAGGAAGAAGCCGCGGTCGTTCCCAGCGAGTGGCCGAGCGGCAGCGGTGTAGAGGAGGCGGTGACCTTCTTCCGCACCCGCGGCTGCGAGCTGATGCTCAAGAGCATCCGGGAGGAGCTCGCCGCGTTTGGGGTGGAGTTCGATTGCTGGTTCAGCGAGACCACCTTGCATACCAGTGGCCGGCTCCAGCAAGTGGTGGACAGGCTGCTCGCCAGCGGAGAGGCCTACTACAAAGGAGATGCCGTCTGGTTACGCACCAGTGCCCGCGGGGATGACAAGGACCGCGTCCTCATACGCAGAAACGGGCGTCCCACCTACTTCGCCGCGGACATCGCCTACCATGAAGACAAGCTGGAGAGGGGCTTTGAGTACCTTATCAACATCTGGGGGGCAGACCACCACGGCTACGTGCCCCGGATGATGGCCGCCGTCGAGATCCTGGCCGGCCGCCCAGGTGTGCTCGAGGTCATCATCGGGCAGCTCGTCAACCTCATGGAAGAGGGGGAGACACGACAGATGTCGACCCGCCGGGGCGAGATGGTCACCTTGGCGGAGCTCATCGAGGCCATTGGGGTTGATGCAGCTCGTTTCTTCCTGGTCATGCGCTCGCATGACCAGACTTTGGACCTTGATCTGGGCCTGGCCCGTCGGCAGTCGCAGGAGAACCCCGTCTACTATGTCCAGTACGCTCATGCCCGCATTGCCAGTATCATCCGCAACGCGCCCCCCGACCTGGTGGCCGCGGTAGGAGACGATCCGCAAGTCTACGCCTCCCCCTACGAACGCAATCTCATAAAGCGGTTGGAAAGCTTCTCCTGGGTGGTCCAAGAGGCGGCGGCGCGGAGGGCCCCGCACCGGCTGGCTGCCTACGCTCAAGAGGTGGCCGCGGACTTTCACGTCTTTTATAAGCATTGTCGGGTGATAGGCGCGCCGCCGGCCCTGGCTTCCTCGCGATTGGCCCTTTGTCTGGTGACCAAGCGGGTCATAGCCCGCTGTCTCAACCTGCTGGGCGTAAGCGCTCCCGACAGCATGTAGGTCGGAGAGGTCAGGATGCCCGAACTGCCAGAGGTCGAGACGGTCCGCCGGCAGCTAGCCCAGGGCTTGCCCGGGGCGGAGTTCCTCAGCGTCGAGCGGGTAGAGCCCGCCATGCTCGCGGATTGTGATGAGGAGGAGCTGAAGGCGAGTCTGCCGGGGAAGCGCATAGAGGAGGTCGGCCGGCTGGGCAAGTTCCTCATCGTCAGCCTGCAAGCGGGTCTTTATCTCACCCTGCACCTGGGCATGACGGGGCAGCTCCTATTGGAGGGGGCCCCTGTTGACGACCACACGCGCTTTGTCTTCTTGCTCCGCGGTAGGTCTGGAGGACCGTTTGCGCTACGCTTTCGCGACATGCGCAAATTTGGGCGGGTGCATCTGACGCGGGGTGGGCCTGCTCCTCGGCTTGCCTGCCTCGGTCCAGATGCTTGGGTGGGGGACTGGGACGCGCAATACCTGGCCGGCCGCTTAGCGGGCCGCAAGGCTCCGCTCAAGGCCGTCCTTCTAGATCAGAGCGTGCTGGCAGGCCTGGGCAACATCTATGTCGACGAGGTGCTTTGGTGGACCGGCCTCTCGCCCCTGCGGCCGGCGGGTGCCCTGAGTGGGACAGAGGTCGTCAGCCTGTCAGAGGAGATCAGGAGGCGCCTCGGGGAAGGAGTCAGGCTCCTCGGTTGCTCATTCTCCGATTTTGTCGATACCCAGGGGCGGACCGGCGGCTTCCAGAACTGGCTACAAGCTTATGGCCGCAAGGGGGAGCCCTGCCGTCGTTGTGGAGGGGCCTTGGCAAAGGTGGTGGTGGCAGGCAGGGGCACGACCTACTGTCCGGGTTGCCAGCGCTGAGTAGGCGGCCTGAGCGCGGGCACGATAGGGAGGGGCGGCATCAGCAGGCCGTGCGTCAGGGGCGAGGAAGAAGCGAGCAAAAGAAACGAGCCCCGAGTGCACTCGCTTTGCGTCTTTCACCGGCTCTCACTTTGTTCCCGCTTCTCTGTACTCCGCGGCCATTTACCTCCGCGTTTCCTCCACGGGACCCCTTGTAAGCTCCTCAGACGCTGCGTCTGAGCTCTCGGGACTCTGTGTTGATTGTACACGGTCTCGGTGGCCGGTCAAGTCCTGCGCCGCAGGGGGCCAATCGCAAATAGCGCTAGTTGCACTCTGCGTTGGCGGACGCTGAGTACGCCGTCAGCGTACCCCGGTCATCCCCAACCGATCCCCAATTGGCTTGTTCTGTGCTAGAATCACGACGCCACGGGTCGGTAACGTGCGGCCACGGGAGCGAGCGGAGTTAACTCAGTTGGTAGAGTGCCAGCTTCCCAAGCTGGATGTCGCGGGTTCGAACCCCGTACTCCGCTCCATAACCTCTCTTTCCTTCGGCTCATCCCTTCCAACGCCCGGCCTGGCCCCTGTCAGCACTCGTGATCTGCTCTCTTCAGCTTAGCCGTCTTCTCCACTCAGCTTGTCCGAGGATACCCCTTGGGGTATCATGGGACCGTTAGGGCAGGCTAGCTGCCGGGTAGGTAGGAGGGCGCTGGTCATGGATGAGGGGCCCGCCGGCGGGCATAGAGCGAGCGGGCAGAGTGCGAGCGAGTACGGCGGGGAGCAGGATTCTTCGCGCATCCTTCATCGTCTAGCCCGGGTGGAAGGCCAGGTCCGGGGACTGAGGCGGATGGTGGAGGAGGGCAAGGACTGCGAGCAGATCCTTACCCAACTTGCTGCTGTGCGCTCCGCTCTTGACGGGGTGGGGGCGCACCTGGTCGCTCACCATCTGCGGGAATGTCTGCGTGAAGAGATGGGTCCTAGTGTGGACCCGGGTGCGTTCGAACGGGCATTCTCTCTGCTCTACCGGTACGTGAACTGCTTGCGCTGACCTGCTGCCAACGCTTGCTGCCGTTACTCGGTGTTGTGGCTCTTGCCTGTCACTCTTGCTGTCCTGCCAGATTCGCTAGCCAGCGCATGGTCAGACGGTGGATGGCAGGGTCGTGTTGGGCCGAGGTATGGCTGCCGCCAGGAAGGATCTTCAGAGTGACCTCACCGGGAAGACGTCGGGCCAATTCCAGGGACTGCTCGAGGGGCACCACTTCATCACCGCGGGCATGAACGAGGAGGGCCGGGCAGGTGACCTCCCAGATGCCTTCCCACTCCTCTTGTTCTTCCAAGTAGCGGCACATGCTCGCTAGATCCCACCGGGCGGGGGACGCGGACCTAGAGGGCCGACTGCTGTCTTGCTCCTCCTGGGCCTTCCTCACCGCCTCCAGAAGAACCCCGCGGTTGGCCGGACAAAGCAGGACAAGACCGGCGAAGCCTGCTGCTGTGGCAGCTCGTATCCCATAGAAGCCGCCCATGCTGGAGCCTCGGTAGTAGATGCGCTCGGGGTCGACTTCTCCTTGCTCGCGCAGGAAGCGTGCGGCCGCGACCAGATCAAGATCAAGGTCACCGTCCGCCAGGCCTTCGCTCTCACCGTGGCCTCGGAAATCAAGGGCTAGGACCACGAACCCGTGGGCACCGGCCACCCGGCAGAACTCCGCGTGTCTGCCTCGATGGCTGCTTGCGCCGTGGCCGACTATCAAGGCAGGTCGTTTTCCGGGCTTGGACTTAGCGGGTGAGGCCGGAGTAGCGGTGGGGGTCCCGGTCGGAGGCGAAGACGAAAGCGGTAACAACCGGGGCCGGTACAGGGTGGCGGCCAGAGTCAGGCACTCCCGGGAAAGACGAGAGGCCGGGGCGGAGAGGGCAACGGTCGAGATATCCAGAGTCGGTGCTTCCATGGCCGAGGTGTAGTCGGTCGGGGTCTGTGGGGCTCAGCTCTTCCTCAGAAGAGGGATTGCTGGAGGCTGCTGGGCTCCAGATAGGCCACGTACGGTAGATTGCGATAGTACTGCTGGTAGTCGAGGCCATAGCCCACGAAGAAGTCGTCCGGGACTTCGAAGCCCCGGTAGCGGACCTCGATGTCGACCAGGCGTAGCTGCGGCCGGTCGAACAAGGTGCAGGCCTCCAGTCGCCGCGGCCGCCGCAGGCTCAGTGACCGGTGGATGAAGTGGTAAGTCAATCCCGAGTCCACCATGTCCTGGACCACTATCACGTTCTTGTCCTTGATGGGCTGGTCGAGGTCTTTCAGAAAGCGGATGGCCTTGGCGCCGATCTGGTGGTGCTCCTTGTGGTAGGAACTGAGACTCAAGAAGTCGATCTCCAAAGGGACTTGGATGGCCCGAGCTAGGTCGGCGAGAAAGAAGACCGCACCTTTGAGGATGCCCACTAGCAGCACTTCTTCGCCGGCAAAGTCACGGCTGATCTCGGCTCCCAACTCCGCCACCCGGCGCTCGAGGGCCTCTTCGGTGAGGAAGACAGGACCGGTGACAGGCATGCGGACCTCACAGACCGTACTTCTGAGCCAAGCGTACGAAGTCTTTGCGATAGAGTAGCTTGATTTTGATGTCCGGGTAGCGTTCGCGCAGTTTGCGCACCTTACGATTCTTAGCCGTGACCAAGGACTGTTTCATCTCCGTGACTTCCACGTAGAGGTCGAGGTCGGGCAGATAGAAGTCGGGAGTGAAGGCCTCCAAGATGTTGCCCTGCTCGTCTTCTTCCAGGATGAAAGTGCGCGGTTCGTATTCCCAAGCGATGCGGTGATAGTCGAACAACTTGGCCGCCTCAAGCTCGGTGCGAGTTGCGAATTCGGGCTCTTTGCTGCCCCGGTAGTAAGCGAAAGTGGGCGGTTGCTCGCTCATGCCGAAGCTGCATTCTACCAGCTTCCCGTTGTGTGATAAGGTACCCGCGTGTTTCCTGCCTGGAGGTTGTCTTGACTCACACACTTGTCTATCCGATCACGGCACGCCACAACGCGTCGGGGCACCTGGAGATAGCCGGTTGCGATGTGGTGGAACTGGTAGCGGCCTTTGGTACGCCGCTCTTGATCTACGATGAAGAGTCGATCCGCGATCAATGCCGGCGTTACCGAGAGGCGTTCGCGCAGCACACCGACGATTTCGAGATCATCTACGCGAGCAAGGCCTTTCCGGCCCTTGCTATCGAGCAGCTCGTCCTGGAGGAAGGGCTCTCTGTCGACGTGTCCTCGGGCGGTGAGTATCACATCGCGAGGGCGGCGGGTTTCCCCCCCGAGAAGATCTTCTTCCACGGCAACAACAAGACCAGGGAGGAGCTGGAGTACGCCCTGGCCGGCGGTGTGGGCTTTGTGATCGTGGATAGCTTCCAGGAGTTGAAACTCCTCGAGGAGTTGGTCAAAGCTCGGGGTCAGGACAACAGTTCACGGCAGAAGATCTTCCTTCGTATAACCCCCGGTATCGAAGCCCACACCCACTCCTACATCCAGACCGGACAGCTGGACTCCAAGTTCGGCTTCGGTCTTGCCGAAGGCATCGCCCTTGAAGCCATCCGTCAGGCCCTGGCTTCTCCCTCTCTGGAGCTGATAGGTCTTCATGCTCACATCGGTAGTCAGATCTTCCAGTTGGAGGCCTACCGCAAGGCTATCGAGATCCTGGTCGGGCTCATCGCCGAAGCCAGGGAGCAGCTCGGCTTTGCTTGCCGCTACCTGAACGTAGGCGGGGGGCTGGGTATCCGTTACACGAAAGAAGACGCCCCCTCTTCCATCAGTGAATACGCAGCGGTCAAGGTCGAAGGGGTGCGAGAGGAGATGAGCGCTCGGGGTCTACCCATGCCGCGGGTGCTCATCGAACCGGGGCGCTCCATCGTCGGCAAAGCGGGCGTCACCGCCTACACCGTGGGTACTATAAAGGCCATCCCCGGTGTGCGCACTTATGTGAGTGTGGACGGCGGGATGAGTGACAACATCCGGCCTATGCTGTACGGTGCGGAGTATGAGGCCATGCTGGCCAACAAGGCGGACTGGCCGGCCGACACGGTGGTGACCGTGGCCGGAAAGCACTGCGAGAGTGGTGACATCTTGCTGCGCGAGGCTGTGATCGCCCGTCCGGAGCCAGGCGATGTTCTAGTCATGCCTGCCACTGGGGCCTACTGTTACGCGATGGCCTCGAACTACAACGGGAGTCTGCGTCCAGCCGTGCTGATGGTGCGCGAAGGCAGGGCGAGAGTGATCATAGAGCGGGAGACGTACGCCGATCTCATCGCCAAGCACCGCCCGCTTCACCAGGACGTTCTTCCGCCGGATGGAGGAGAGTGATGAACCGCGAGAGGATTGTGAGGATCGGGCTGCTTGGATTCGGCACTATCGGGTCCAGTGTCTATCGTCTGATCCAGCAAGAGCACGATCAGATACTGGAGGGTACGGGCGTCGATCTGCAGGTAGCGAAGGTCCTTGAGATCGACCCGCGGAAGGTCCCCCCGGATGCTCCGGCCGGACTTTTTACCACGGATTTCGCGGAGATCGTGGATGATCCCAGCATTGCTATCGTGGTGGAGGTGATCGGTGGCACAGGGGCGGCCTTCGACTTCCTGGATGCCGCCATGCGTAAGGGCAAGGATGTAGTCACTGCCAACAAGCAACTTCTTGCCACTCGGGGCCAAGCCCTGTTCACCCTGGCCCGCGAAGAGCGACGCCACCTGCGGTTCGAGGCCTCGGTAGCCGGAGCTATCCCCATCATCAAGGTGATGCGGGAAAGCATGATCGCGGCCGGACTCAAGACTGTGTACGGCATCGTGAACGGGACCACCAACTACATCCTCACCCGCATGCACCGGGAAGAGGGTGACTATGCCGACATCCTGGCCGAGGCCCAGCGCTTGGGCTACGCTGAGGCTGATCCGACCGCCGATGTGGGTGGGGCGGACGCTGCCGCCAAGATGGCCATCCTGGGTTCCATCGCGTTTCACAGCCGGGTGACGTTGGCCGACGTCAGCTACGAGGGCATCCAGAACGTGACTTTGGAAGACGTGCGCTACGCCAAGGAGCTGGGTTTCGTGGTCAAGCTCATCGGAGCGGCGCGTCTCCTTGGAAACAAGGTGAGCGTGCGCGTGTTCCCGGCCCTGGTACCCCAGGCTCATCCCTTGGCTTCGATCGAGGGATCGAACAACGCCGTGTTCTTGCAAGGGGACGAGATCGGCGAGATCATGCTGATGGGCCCGGGAGCGGGAGGCCGACCCACGGCCACCGCGGTGGTCAGCGACATCGTGTCCATCGCCAACACCAAGGATGTCGGTTTCCTGCAGAGCTGCTCCTGCTACCGGAGCCTGGAGTTCCTGCCCGCCACCGAGGTGGAGTCGGCCTTCTTCATCAAGATGAGCGTGGAAGACCGCGCCGGAGTGCTCGCCCAGATAGCCTCTGTCTTCGGTGACCATTCCGTCTCCATAGCCAGCATGCTGCAGAAAGGGCGGGGGGATGAAGCCGAACTGGTGCTGATCACCCATCCCACCAAGGAAGCAGGTTTCTTCGCTGCTATCGAGCGGGTCAAAGGACTCTCTTGCTGCAAGGGCAGCCCCAGGACCTTAAGGGTGCTCTCATGAAGCTGCCATTCGGTGTCATCGAGAGGTATCGCGACTACTTGCCTCTGCAAGCAGACACCCCGCCGGTCACCCTGGGGGAGGGCAGCACCCCTCTGATCCCGGCCCCTTGGCTCAGCCAGGAGCTGGCCTGCCGGGTCTTCCTCAAGTATGAGGCAGCCAACCCCACCGGTTCTTTTAAGGACAGGGGTATGACGGTAGCGATCACCCGGGCGATGGAGGAGGGCTCGAGAGCAGTCATCTGTGCCTCCACCGGGAACACCTCCGCTTCTGCTGCTGCCTATGCCGCTAGGGCGGGGATGCGTTGCGTGGTGCTGATCCCGGAGGGCAAGATCGCTATGGGAAAGCTCTCCCAAGCGCTTATGCACGGAGCCGTTGCTATAGCTATAGATGGCAATTTCGATCTGGCCCTGAGTTATGTCAAGGAGATCGCCGAGCGCCACCCCATCACCCTGGTGAATTCACTCAACCCCTATCGGATCGAAGGGCAGAAGACGGCCGCTTTCGAGGTCGTCGACAGCCTGGGGGAGGCTCCCGCCTTGCTTTCCATCCCGGTGGGGAACGCCGGCAACATCACCTCGTACTGGAAGGGGTTTCGGGAGTATCAGTCCCGAGGCAAGGCGACACGCCTGCCGGTGGTCTGGGGGTTCCAGGCCGAGGGTGCCAATCCCTTGGTGCGCGGCTACCCCATAGAGAGCCCGGAGACTGTGGCTACCGCCATCCGCATTGGCAATCCCGCCCGGGGTGAGGAGGCTCTGGCCGCCGCTCGCGAGTCGGGCGGCGCGATCCGGGATGTGACCGACGAGGAGATACTGGCGGCGCAGCGTCTGCTGGCACAGAGAGAGGGGGTGTTCTGCGAGCCAGCTTCAGCTGCCAGTGTCGCCGGCCTCCTCAAGTACCGGGAACAGGGGCTTCCTCTGGGCGACACCGTGGTCTGCGTGTTGACGGGTCACGGTCTCAAGGACCCCCAGATAGCTATCGAGCAGTCCCGACCGATCCTTCATTGCCCTGCTGACCTTGGCCGTGTCGAGGAGCTGATAGTCGCGACGGGGTAAGCGCGATGGCAGACCAATGGTGCTCCTGCGTCATCGCCCATCTTTCCGATCTTCACACCGGTTCCCAGTACTTCGTCTCAAACCTGCTCGACCGCGCTCTGGTCGAAGTGAACGACTTGGGACCGGACGTGGTGGTGGTGACGGGGGATCTCACTAACATGGGCTTTCGCCAGGAGTTCCGCGAGGCCAAGGAGTACTTGGACCGCTTGACCTGCCCCGACGTGCTGGTGGTGCCGGGAAATCATGACAGTCGCAACGTAGGCTATGCCCACTTCGAGCGCCTCTTCGCTAGTCGGGAGACGGTGATACGCAAGCCGGGGGTGACCATAGTGGGAGTGGATTCCACGGAGCCCGATTTGGACAATGGTCGCATCGGTCGCCACCGGTATCCCTGGATCAGGCAGGCTTTTCTGGAGCGACCTGATGACTTCAAGATCTTCGTACTCCACCACCATCTACTTCCCATCCCCGGCACTGGCAGGGAGCGCAACATCGTGAACGACGCCGGCGATGTGCTGGAAGTGTTGATCGAATGTGGGGTGGAGCTGGTTCTCTCCGGGCACAAGCATGTTCCCTATGCGTGGCGCCTTGAGAACATGTACATCGTCAACGCTGGTACGGTATCGACTCTACGTCTTCGCGGCGACACCAAGCCCTGTTACAACGTGATCAAGATTGAAGACTGCCATGTAGTGGTCACTCGCCGCTTTCCTTTCCACGGCGAAGAGCCGATAGTGGAGTTCGACCGCACGATCAGCCGATGAGACGAACAGCTTTGGCCCTGATCGACGGCGAGCACTACCCGTCGGTAGTGGCCGACACTTTGAGGGGTACAGCCGGCGACTATGACTTTGTGGCCGCGGTATTCCTCGGTGGGGCCGAGAAGATAAGAGGGGCCGGTCTTCAGCAGGAGGCGGAGCAGATCTACGGCCTGCCCGTCGTGTTCGGAGATGATGCGGTGGAGACTCTGGTCAGGGCGATAGAGCGGTTCCAACCCGAGGTGGTCGTTGACCTGAGTGACGAACCAGTGCTAGGATACGAAAAGCGTTTCTGCCTCATCAGCGAGAGTCTGGCACGCAACGTCGATTATGTAGGCTCCGATTTCCGTTTCCATGCCCCGGTTCGTCAACGCCTTTGCTCAAGTCCGTCGCTAGCGATCATCGGCACGGGTAAGAGAGTCGGCAAGACGGCGGTCAGCGGTTACGTAGCGCGCAGGATCCGGGAAACCGCCGAGGCGGGAACGGTCTCTGCGCAACCGGGAGGGCCACCCGTGGTGGTGGTGGCGATGGGAAGAGGCGGGCCGGCGGTACCCGAAGTCGTGGACGGTCGGGGTGGGCGCCTACAAGCGGCCGACCTGCTTGCTCTCAGCCGACAGGGAAGGCATGCCGCCTCGGACCATTTCGAGGATGCGGTCTTGGCGGGTGTGGTGACAGTAGGCTGCAGGCGCTGTGGCGGGGGCCTGGCCGGCGCGCCCTTCTCCTCGAATCTTCCCGAGGGGGTGAGGCTCGCCAACCAGCTGCGCGGTGACTTCCTGGTCCTGGAAGGGAGTGGGGCCGCGTTGCCCTCTGTGGCCAGCGACGTCACCTTGTTGGTGGTGGGGGCCCAGCAGCCGCTCGTCCACGTAGCCGGATACTTGGGCAGGTACCGGACGCTGGTGAGCGATGCGGTGGTGGTGACCATGGCTGAGGAGCCGCTTGTCACCAAGGCTGAGGTGAGACTCCTGGTCGAGGCGGTACGAGGCGTCAAACCGGGCATAGCGGCGGTGCCGGTAGTGTTCAGGCCTCGGCCTCAGGCGGAAGTGAGGGGACGAAGGGTGGCCTTTTTCACGACCGCACCGGAGGAGCTAGGGCCGCATCTGGTCCGGCACCTGCAAGAGCAGTGGGGGTGCAAGGTCGCGTCGGTGTGCTGTCGGCTGGCTGACCGGGTGGCGTTGCGAGAGGCGATGGAGAGCCCAGCCATGGCCCAGGTGGAGCTGGTGCTTACGGAGATCAAGGCCGCCTCTATAGATTTGGTGGCGGAGGAGGCCGACAAGCGAGGATTGCCGGTCGTGTTCGTCGACAATGTTCCGGTGGAGGCAGCCGGAGCACGGGAGGGACAGTTGAGAGAATTGGTCGACGGACTGGTGGCTCTGGCCAGGGAAAGGTTCGCACAGGGAGTATGACTACGTGATCATCCACCTGGTGAGTGAAGGTCACAAAGTCCCCTTCTCCAAGGGGCTGCTCGCCACTGCTTTGACCTCGACCGGCCTTCCCCCGGAACGCTCGTATGTGGTGGCGCTCGAGGTAGAGAGCCGGCTGTCTCGCTCAGGGAGAAGCGAAGTGGGATTGGAACAGCTGCGGGGGATGGTGGAGAGCGTGCTGGCCGGCCTCGGGGAGCATCGCTACCTGCAGAGATACCGGCTGTGGAACAAGGTGGCCGCCGAGGACAAGCCTGTGGTGATTCTCATCGGGGGAGCCACAGGGGTGGGGAAGAGCACGATCGCCGCTCGTCTGGCCAATCGACTGGGCATCGTGCGTATCATCTCCACCGACTCCATCCGAGAGGCCATGCGAGCGTTCTTCTCCAAGAGTCTGATGCCAGCTATCCACTACTCCAGCTACGAGGCGGCGCGAGCGGTGCGCATTCCGGTGGGGGGCGAGGTAGATCATCGTATGCTGGGCTTCATGGAGCAGGTGGAGATGGTCAATGTGGGTGTTCTTGCCATCATCGACCGGTCCATCCAGGAGCACACGAGCATAGTGGTCGAGGGTGTGCACATGGTGCCCGGCATGCTGGCTTCCATGGGCGCCAAGGAGCGGGTGCCCGAGGTCTTCTTGCTCCCCCTAGTGGTTTCAGTCCGGGATGAGGAGCTGCACCGCAGCCATCTCTTGGTGCGCGAACAAGAGACCGCCGGTAAGCGGGCGGTGGCTCGTTACTTGCGCAACTTCCCCGAGATACGCCGTATCCAGGATTTCATCCTGGAACAGGCGGAGAGAGAGGGCACACTGGTGGTCGATAACGTGAACATCGATGACACGGTGGTGTCGATTGTGGATGCTCTGTACGACGTGATCGAGGAAGCAGAGGGTGTCTGTGTGGCCTGAGGTGTCTTGTGGCTGCCGCCACTTTCTGGCGGTGACCGAGGTCGCGGCTCTGGCCGCGGCGGCGTGGCTGGGTCGGGGCGACGGAGTCGCGGCCGACCTTGCGGCTCAGGTAGCCATGGCGGAGGCGTTGGCGCAGGTTTCGGTCAGGACCCGAGTGGTGGCGACCAAAGGGTCGGGAGGGCCGGGGGCCCTCCACGCGGGCCAAGAGTGGGGGGAGGCGGGAGAAGAGTGGGAGGTAGTGACGCTGCCGCTGGAGGGCAGAGAGCCGCTGGCTCGGGGAGCCGAAGGGGCACTCTCGATGCTTGCGGCCGGGCCGCCCGGGAGTTTGCTCGCGGTACCCGACATGTACATGGAGAAGATCATGACTGCGGCCTTGGTCGGGGGCTCGCTTGATCTCGATGCCCCTGTCGACAAGAACCTGCGGAGCCTGGGCATCGCTTTGAACCGGCCGGTAGGGGAGTTGGTGGTGGCTGTGCTGGACCGGCCGCGACACGAACGGTTGTGCGCGGAGATCCGGGAGGCAGGTGCCCGGCTCCGCCTCATTCCGGATGGTGACATCTCGGCCGGTTTGGCGACTGCGGTGAAGGATGCGGGCGTAGACGCCTGTATCGGCATCGGCGGCTCTGTCGAGGCCGTGATAGCGGCGGCCGCTCTGCGGGGTCTGGGCGGGGAGATTCAGGCGCGCTTCTGGCCGGTATCCCGACGGCAGGTGGAAGAGCTGCAGTCGTCTGGGGTGGAGGATTTCCAGGCCAAACTGAGTACCGGCGACTTGGCCGGGGAAGGCGTGGTGTTTGTGGCCACGGCTGTCACTGGAGGGCGTTTCCTGCGCGGGGTCGAGAGGCACAGTGAAGGAGTCTGTACGGAGACGCTAATAATCTGTTCCCGGTGCAAGGCAGTGAGGACCATCCGGACTTTGCACCGCAAGGAGAACGGGGCAGGGGTGTATCTCACTCTGCGCTAGAAGGTGAAACCAGCGCAACATGGAGGAAGTGAAGAACTGAAGTGGAAGAGCATGAAGAACAACAGGCAGTCGCGGTGAAGGCTACTGCCGCGAACGAGATCGAGCCCAAGCTGCTGTCCGATCTGCACATCATAGCGGGCGAGCTGGGCATCAAGAACTACCGCAAGTACTCGAAACAGGATCTCATCATGAAGATCCTGAACGAGCAGTCCCAGGACCGCGGTCTGCAGTTCCGCACCGGCTTGCTCGACATCTTGCCCGATGGTTACGGGTTTCTGCGGACTCAGGGCTACACCCAGTCGGACTCTGACATCTACGTCTCCCTGTCGCAGATACGTAGGTTCAAGCTTAGACGAGGCGATGAGATCACCGGTCAGGTGCGGATGCCTCGCGACAATGAGAAGTACCATGCTTTGCTCAAGATACAGTCCGTCAACGGCATGGACCCTGAGCAGGCGCGGCACCGGCCGAATTTCGAGTCACTGACCCCCCTTTTTCCTACCGAAAGACTGCGTTTGGAAACCACCCCCGATCGTATCTCTGCCCGTGTGATGGACATCATCAGTCCCTTGGGCAAGGGGCAACGCGGTCTGATAGTGTCACCTCCTAAGGCCGGCAAGACCACCATCCTCAAAGACATCGCGCATGCCATCAGCATCAACAACCCGGAGGTGCATCTGATCGTCCTCTTGGTTGATGAGCGCCCGGAGGAGGTCACCGATATGGAGCGCACGGTGAATGGCGAAGTGGTGGCCTCGACCTTCGACCAACCGGGGGAGAACCACATCCAAGTGACGGAGCTGGTGCTCGAACGGGTCAAGCGCCTGGTCGAGATCGGCAAAGACGTGGTCGTTCTGTTGGATTCCATCACGCGGATGGCCAGGGCCTACAACCTGATGGCGCCGGCGAGCGGGCGCATTCTGTCCGGAGGGGTAGACTCCACCGCCCTCTATCCGCCTAAGAAGTTCTTCGGGGCGGCCCGCAATATCGAGGAAGGTGGTTCCCTGACCATTCTGGCCACTGCTCTTGTGGAGACGGGGTCGCGGATGGACGAGGTCATCTTCGAGGAGTTCAAGGGCACCGGCAACTGGGAGGTCCGTCTCACCAGGCAGCTTGCCAACAAACGCATCTTCCCCGCCATAGACATCGAGAACTCGGGTACGCGAAGAGAAGAGCTACTCTTAGACCCGGCCGAAGCCAAGATGATCTGGAAACTTCGCTCTGTCTTGCATGCGCTCGACCCGAACGCGGCCATCGAGCTACTCATCCAGAAACTCAAGGAGACCAGGTCTAACGCGGAATTCCTCGAGCAGATGAGGAAAAACTCGCGCTGACCCACACGACAAGGCCATGACGGCGGTCCCCGGGCTTGACGGTATCTTCATCGGCCATCACTCTGACTACGTCGGCCTGACCGGCTGCACGGTAGTGCTTGCTCCGCAGGGCGTGACTGCCTCGGTCGACATCCGAGGGGGAGCCCCAGGGACTCTTGAAACCGCCCTGTTGTCTCCCTACGCTTCTGTGCGTGAACTGCACGGCGTGCTTCTTACCGGGGGCAGCGCCCCCGGGCTGGCGGCAGCTGCCGGGGTAAGCCGTTTCCTGCGGGAGAGGGGACTAGGGTACCGGACCCCTTATGCCCGCGTACCGCTGGTGGCGGGGGCGGTGGTATACGACCTGGGCTTGGGGGATTCGGCTGCCTGCCCGCGGTCTGACGATGCCTATCTGGCTGCTCTCTCCGCCTACGAAGGTACGGGCCCTGTGATCGAGGGCTCGGTGGGCGCAGGCACAGGCGCCACCGTAGGCAAGCTGCTCGGTATGACCGGAGCCATGAAGGGAGGCGTCGGCCTGGCCCATACGATCATCGGGGCGGGGGTGACGGTCGCCGCCCTTGCCGTCGTGAACGCCCTGGGAGACGTGCTGGCCGAGGACGGCTCGGTCCTGGCTGGTGCCCGCGAGAACGGGGTCTTCATCAGGAGCAGTCGGCGGCTTCTCTCCTTGCCGAGCGCGCCGGTGTTCAACGCGGTGGAAGCGACCACCCTTGCTGTGGTGATGACTGATGCGGCCCTGGATAAGCTCGAGTGCGGGATCGTGGCCCGGATGGGTCACGACGGGTTCGCCCGGGCTGTTGACCCAGTGCATACTCCGGTGGACGGAGATGCCGTGTTTGTTCTTGCCACGGGAAGAATGTCGGGCAACGTGTTTCAGGTGGGAGTGGCAGCGGCCGAAGTGGTAGCTCGTGCCATCCGCCGGGCGGTGCGGCTGGCGGAAGGCAGAGGTGGGGTTCCTGGGCTGGGGGAGTCGACCCTGCGGCAGGTAGAGTGATCGCGATGACTAAGGAGGCAAGACCAGTACGGCAAGTGCCGCACGGGGAGGGAGCCGCCATGTCAGGGGATCTCGTGGCCAAGGAAGCGCCAAGCCCTCATTCTGAGAATCCTTTCTGTGCTGAGTCGGGGGGCCCGTCGGGTCCGGTTCGCGTCGTAACGACTATTGCGGAGGTCCGCTCGCAGGTAGCGGAGGCCCGTGCGAAGGGTCTTAGTGTAGGCCTGGTACCCACCATGGGGGCTCTGCATGAGGGTCACGCCTCCCTCATCCGGCGGGCTCGCTTGGAGAACGACCTGGTCATCGTGTCCGTGTTCGTAAACCCTACCCAGTTTGACGACCAGCACGACCTCGCCGCCTACCCTCGCAGTCTGGAGCACGACTGCCAGGTAGCGGGGCGGGCCGGCGCCGACCTAGTCTTCGCTCCCTCCGGACAAGAGATGTATCCGGATGGTTTCGCCACCTGGGTGGAGGTCCAAGGATTGACCGACCACTTGTGCGGGGCCTCCCGGCCTGGTCATTTTCGAGGAGTGTGCACGGTGGTCGCGAAGCTCTTCGCCATTTGCACCCCGGACCGCGCTTATTTCGGCGAAAAGGATTTCCAACAGCTGGCCGTGATCCGCCGCATGACCCGGGACTTGGACCTTCCTGTACAGATAGTGGGCTGTCCCACGGTGCGGGAAGCAGACGGTCTTGCCCTCAGCTCGCGTAACACCCGTCTTACGAAGATCGAGCGAGAGCAGGCGCCGGTGCTTTTCGCGGCGCTGCAGGAGGCAGGGCGTCTGGTCGAGGGGGGCGAACGGGCGGCGGAGGTGATAATCCGCCGCCTCACTGAGACCGTCCAGAAGGCTCCGCTCGCGGTTATCGACTACGTACAAGTGGTGGACGCGGAAAGTCTCCAGCCGGTGCAGACCCTGAGGGGGCGGTGCCTGCTGGCCCTCGCCGTTCGGTTCGGAGAGACGCGTTTGATCGACAGCCTTGTGGTGGAGGTGCCGTAGGCCGACAAGGAGGCGTACGGAGGTAGGCGCCCAGCGGACGCCCGCTCACGCGGGCGCAAGCCAACGAGCATGGCAGCGGCCGGGGGGACTGAGCTGTCAAAGGGCTAGCGCTTCTCCCAGCGGAGGAGATAACCGACTTGGCTTAAGGTGCTCCCCGCCTGTATCTCTTTGCGCAGGCGGTTCTCCCTCTCCAGGACGTCCAGAGCCCGGTTTGTATATTCGAGAGCCTTCTCGCGCGGTATGACACATACCCCGTCATCGTCTCCGATGATCCAGTCGCCTGGGCATACCCGCACTCCTGCGATACGGATGGGCACTCCGATCTCCCCGAAGCCCTTTGGTTCGCCCGCCGTCGGGGACACCAGAGAGCAGAACAGGGGGAAGCCAAGGGCGCGGATGTCCCCACTGTCGCGCGCAGCGCCATAAATCACCACCCCGGCCACCTTGCGCTGCAGGGCCGAATGGGTGGCTAGTTCTCCCCAGACCGCCGGTCCGACCCCTCCCGCGTCGATCACGATCACGTCCCCCGGGGCGGCCTTGTCGATTGCTTCCACGGGTTTGGCCCAGTCTCCGGCATAGGTGCGCACCGTAAGAGCGGGTCCGACAAGCTTGCAGCCGGGAGTGAGGGGGCGGAGGCCAGGTATGTCCCCGGTCCGGTGCAGAGCGTCAGATACGTTCGCCGCCGAGACTCGCGCGAGCTTCTCGCGCACGTCGGGCCCGGTAGCGCGAACGAAGTATTCGGAGCGGACAGGAGTCAGGGTCTCCATGGCCTGCTTGATGGTGCGGGTGGCCGCTGTCGCGTCAGCAGCCTTGATGATCGCTCCTCCTACCACCACGATACTAGCCCCTGCTTGCACGGCCAAAGGCGCCGTCTCCGAGTTGATACCTCCTGCCACGGCCACAGGCAGGGAGACCGCCCGGACGACCTGTTCCAATAGAGCAAAGGGCGTCTGACCACGCATCTGCTCATCGATGGCGATGTGGATGCCGATGTAGCTGGCGCCCATCTCCTCGACCGCCTTGGCCCGTTCTACGACGTCTGCCACCTGGATCATGTCCACGACGATCTCGGCTCCATAATTGCGGGCGGCTTCGACGCACTCCCGGATGGTGGCATCTGAGGCGGCCCCCAGGACTCCCACCACCCGTGCTCCTGCCTTAGCAGCGTATTCGACCTCGGCTCGCCCCGCGTCCATGGTCTTCATGTCGGCAACGATGACATGGTCGGGCCAACGGGCCTTCAACTCGCGTACGGCCTGAAGGCCCTCGCTCTTGATGAGGGGGGTACCGGCTTCGAGCCAATCCGCTCCTCCGGCGACGGCCTCTTCGGCCACTTGGAGGGCGCGCGGAAGATCGACGAAATCAAGGGCGAGCTGGAGTACTGGTTTCATAGGCCCTCCACCTCCTATGGGAATCGAGGCTCCGGCGGGGTCTCCCCGGGTGCTGTGGTCGCAGAACGGGCATGGTCAGCGCACTCCCATCAGCTGCAGAATCACTGTGCGCTCCCGAGGCCGATTATCGAAGCAGACGAAAGCGATCTCCTGCCAGCGACCTAGGCAGGGCTCCCCTTCTTCAAAGGGAACCACCAACGACGGTCCCAGCAGTCCCGCGCGCACATGGGCGTGGCCGTTGCAGTCCGGGTGGGTGTCGTTGTGGTAATAGTGCTCGCTGGGAGAGGCCACCCGGTCGAACAAGGCCCGGAAATCCCTCACCACTCCGGGCTCGAACTCGAGGGTGGTCACGGCCCCGGTGGCTCCCGGCACGAAGATGGTCAGAAGGCCGGCGCGCAGGTCGCTTTCCCGTACAGCACGGCGCACGCCCGGGGTGAGGTTGACCATGTCCGCATCCCCTGCCGTGGTGAAGTGCAGACGCCGGGTGATGACCTCAGCCGGGCCCAGGCGGGGCGAACCCTCCGTGAGGGTGAGCGGACGCGGGTCCGCGAGCGGCGAGTCTGGGGTGGGCTCGGGGGTTGACATAGCTTCTTCCATCATGTTCCTATCTCCCTACGGTTGTCCAGAGCCAAACGGGAACGGTTGCGCCACTCCCCTAGGACACTACTTACTGCCGAGAGCTTGCCTTCTTCCAGCCGCCCCTGCCGGTGAGCCAGCTCGACCGTGGCCAATCCCAAGGCCACGTACAGGGGGACGACGTCAGGGGTTTCCAGACTCAGCGCCTCTAGGTGTTTGCGCACGGTGTCTGCGTCACCTCGAGCTACGGGCCCGGTAAGCGCTGCGGCCGTACCGGTCGCGCGGATGTTTTCCAGGGTCGAAGTGACCAGGGGTAGGAAAAGCGCGAGCGCCTCTTGCTCCGGTAGCCCCGCTCGAACGAAAAGCTTTCGCGCTTCTTCTTCCAGAGTCACGAAGTAATTGCAAGCCATGACAGCGGCGGCGTGGTAAAGCGCCCGTCGGTCGTCTGCCAGCACGAAGGGACGTGCCTCAAGGAGACGAGCAAGGGCAAAACCGAAGGCGATGGCCGCCTCCTGCTGGGTCCCCGTGGGCGGAGTTATGCCCACCGCTGACCCCTGCAGACGAAGGGCGCCCACGGTAGGGTCAGGAAAGGTCTGCAGGGGATGGAAGACCAGCACGGTACATCCGGCCTCTTCACAAGGGCGCAAAACAGAGATCGAGGTGACGCCGCTTGTGTGAAGGACTACGGGCGGAGCGGCCGACTTCCGGCCGGCAAGAAGCGCGCCCAGTTCTTCGGCGACCGCCGCAAGGCTGTCATCGGGCACCGTGAGGATGAAAAGTCTAGGCTCAGCGGCCACCAGCTGCGCAAGGGTCGGCGAGGGCTCCAGACCGGTCCAAGCTCGGGCCCGCTCCCGGCCTGCAGCCGTACGGGCGGTGAAGCCGATGGGTACGGCACCCCGATCGCGCAACGCCAACAGGAGGCTCGCTCCGAGTCGACCGGCGCCGACGACGGCAAAGTGAAGAGGTGTGGTTTCCGCCTCGATGAGATACCTGCCTGTTCCAGTTCTACCCAGAGATACCAGACGTGGCTCGGCCTATCACTGTCAGTCTGACTTCACTGCCACCCGCGCTGGCCGTGCAGCTACGCCTCCCTAGGGTAGGCGGTCCGCCTCGTTACCGCAGGGTGTCAATGGACGCTCTCAGCACATGTCTCGAGCGAAGAATAACAGTACCTGACAGACGCGGCAACTAGGGGCCTTCCTTGACGACTGACGGCGCCGCTCATTTGGTAACCTGGAGGCTACGACAGGCGAGATGTGCAGTGAGTAGAACTGCGGAGTGGATATGGATGCTGCTGCGGCCCTCCGGGCGCTTCACGAGTCGATACGGGATTGTACCGACTGCCCGCTCCATCGGGGGCGGACACAGGTGGTGTTCGGGGTCGGTGACCCCCGGGCCGAACTGATGCTGGTGGGGGAAGGGCCGGGCTTCCACGAAGACCGGCAAGGGGAACCGTTCGTGGGGCAAGCCGGCAAGTTGCTCACGGCACTGTTGCAGAGCATCGGGCTGGAGAGGAGCCAGGTATATATAGCCAACGTTGTCAAATGCCGACCGCCTGACAATCGGGATCCTGCCCCTGACGAGATAGAGGCTTGCAGTCCTAAACTCATGAGACAGATCGACATCATCGGCCCGCGCGTCATCTGCACACTCGGTCGGTTCGCCACGCGGCTGCTCGCCGATACAGAAGCAAGTATCACCGCCATACACGGCAGGGCCAAAGAGCGCGAGCTCTCTGGTCACAAGGTCATCATCTTCCCTGTGTTCCATCCAGCGGCTGCCCTTTATACTCCGGCTAACCGGCGAGTCTTGGAGGAGGACTTCGCTAAACTCAAAGTACTTCTAGCCCGGGGCGCAGACGCCTTGCGCAAGGCGGAGACGCCCATGCGGGAGGACGCAGAGTCCCCGGAAGATCGGCTGGGCCCGGGCGTTCAGGGGCGCGGGGAAGCAGCCGTCCAGGAGGATGGCTTGGCGACCTCACGGGGGGAGCAGCTGCTGCTTTGGTGACTGAGGGCTTGGTAGTCTACAGCCACTCGCGAGCGCCCCTTACCGTGGTCACTAGGGCGGCTCGACGGCTGGCCCGGGCCTTGCGACCGGGAGACTTGGTGCTTCTGTTGGGGCCCATGGGGTCAGGTAAGACGACGTTCGTCCGAGCGGTGGCTGCGGCTCTTGGGGTCAGCGACCCCGTCCGCAGTCCGTCTTTCACTCTGGCCAACATCTACCGTGGCGACCTCACCGTCAGGCACCTGGACCTTTACCGTCTGGAAACCCTTGCGGATGACGATGCCCTCGCGCTCGAGGAATATCGAGACGACCGGGCGGTGACCCTGGTCGAGTGGCCGGAGGTAGGGGCGGAGCGGCTGGGGGAGCCTTCCTGGGTGGTGAGGCTGGAGCACGTTTCTCCGCTTGAACGCGCGATCGAGATCGTAGCTATGGGTGAGGCGGCAAGAGAACACTGGGAGGCTGCCGGTGGCTGAGAGGCTGGTGGTGGCTTTGGACAGCTCTACTCGGGCCTGCGGGGTGGCGCTGTTCGTCTACCACTGCAGCAGAGAGGCGGGCGGGGACCACGGCGGAGAGAAAGGGGGTAACCGCGGCGGGGACAGAGGGGAGCGGTTCTCGCTGGGGTTGGTGGCCGACCACCTCGACGCAGGCGCACAGAACCAGGCGCGGAGTCTGGTGCGGTCGCTCGACACACTGTTACGCGGACTGGGGGCGGAGCCTGGCGACATCGCAGCTGTGGTGGTCGGGATAGGGCCCGGGACGTTCACGGGGGTGAGACTTGCCGTGGCTACGGCTCGGGCTCTGGCCTTGGCCCTTGACCGCCCGGTAGTGGGGGTGAATACCCTGGCTGCGCTGGCGGCAGCCGCTGCCCTTAGAGTCCGTTCCGGCCACGAGTCCGCCGAGGGAGTCCCTGGGGCGGCACAAGGTCTGGCGGGTGATCTCGTCCCGGCCCAGGCTGGCAGGATCGACCCCTCACAGGCCGGCAAGATCGTCCCAGTCGTCGACGCCCGCCGGGGACAAGTCTTCTACGCCACCTATGAGGCTGTCGGAGTGGAGCCAGGGAGGGGCTGCTGCCCTATCCCCTCGGCCTGGCTCCGCTCCGGCCCGATAGCTGTATGCGACCGGCGGGCTCTATTTGAGTTGCTGAGAGACCGGGAAGGCCCTGGCATTCTTGTGGGCGACCTTGGCTTCCTTCCCGTGGAAGCCCCGGCCGATTGGGCCGCGGTCGACTGTCTGGTACACCCGCAGTTTCTCGTGATCGGCCAAGAGTGGTTGGAGGAGCCCGTGGGGGAGGCGGGTGGGGTGGACGCTCTGGCTTGGCTGGGCCAGGTCCTTGCCGATGACCTCAGGGTAGCGCGGCTGAGGCCAGGAGCCCCGGGCACTCCCGAAAGCGTCAGGCCCATATATGTCCGATCTCCCGATGCTGATGTGCACATCACCAAGATGCGGGACCCTTGGGCCTAGGGCGGTCAGGCCTGGAGAACGGAGAATCCATGTCCATGGACACCGGGTTGATACTGCTGCGGAGAATGCGGCCAGCCGACCTGCCTGAAGTGGCGGCTATCGAGAGCACGTCCTTCTCCGACCCTTGGTCTCCCGGGATGCTGGCCGAGGAACTCGCTGAGCCGCTGGCCTGGAAGATGGTAGCGGAGGATGCTTCTGGGAGGGTCGTGGGCTACCTCTTCGGACGGATGTACCCCGAGGTCTGGCACCTTATGGACCTGGCCGTAGCTCCCTCGTTCCGAGGTCGAGGCATAGCTCGCCTGCTGTTGGAGGAGTTTTTGGCGGCGGCTCAGGAGGCAGATCGTGCAGTCCTTCTGGAAGTGAGGCCCGCGAATTCGGCTGCTCTTAGGTTGTACGCCGCGGCCGGTTTCGAGCAAGTGGGCGTCCGTCGAGGCTACTACCGTGACACAGGAGAGGACGCTTTGGTCCTCAAACGTCAGCCCGTCGCCCGTGAATCCCTCCCCCCGGTGCCGCGAGCGGGGCGAGGAGTGTCGCGGGCGGAGCCGGAGGCGAGCAGCGGATCCTGGTCACAGGATGGGGCGCCCGGGAGCGGCAAGAGGCTGTTGTTGGCGATCGAAACCTCTTGCGACGATACGGCGGCTGCTGTGGTGACCGGGGATGGCCAGGTTCTGGCCTCGATCTCGCACTCCCAAGATTCCATACACGAGCGATATGGCGGGGTGGTACCGGAGGCGGCCAGCCGGGCGCATGTCGAGCGGATGAGCGCGGTGGTGGCGGAGGCTTTGCGAGCAGCACAGCGTGATTTTGATGATCTAAGTGGGGTCGCGGTCACGGTGGGGCCTGGCCTTATCGGTGCTCTTCTGGTCGGAGTGCAGACGGCCAAGACGATAGCCTGGAGCCGGCGTCTGCCGCTCTATCCGGTGAATCACTTGCACGGACATCTAGCGGCGGTGTGGTTGGCCGATCCCGCGGCACCTTTCCCCATGGTCATACTGGTGGCCTCAGGGGGGCACACCCTGCTGGTTCGTGCCGACGACAAGACCTCTTTCCATCTCCTAGGCCAGACTCTGGATGACGCTGCGGGCGAGGCCTTCGACAAGGGGGCCCGTCTGCTGGGGCTGGGATACCCGGGGGGAAGGGAACTTGATCTCTTGGCTGAGGAAGGCGATGCCGGAGCCTTCAGCTTCCCGGTGGCCTTGCGCCACTCGCGCAAGCCAGATTTCTCTTTTTCGGGAGTGAAGACGGCTTTGTACTACCTGCTCCGGGACATGAGCGCGGAGGAAAGAGCACGCCGGGCGGCAGACGTGGCCGCCTCCTATCGGGAAGCCATCGTGCGAGCTCTGGTCGAGAAATCGCTGCACACAGCGCGCAAGGAAAGAGCGAGAACCCTGGCTGTGGCTGGCGGTGTGGCTGCCAACTCGCTCTTGCGGCGTCGCTTGCGGGAGCAGGGTGAGGCCGCCGGTTTTCACGTGGTGGTGCCTCCATTGGCTTATTGCACCGACAACGCGGCCATGATAGGAGCTGCCGCTCTGGCCGGACCTTTCCTCCCTTATCCCACCTACTTGGAGCTGGACGCGTCCGCTTCCTTGCCGCTTGGGCGGTGGCTCCCGGTGGAGTCATCGCAAGCCTGACGGTGCTCACCTTGTCTTGCTCGCGACTGGCTGGGCAAGCCGAGCCTGCACCGAGCATTTGACAAATCTTGAGTCTGCGCATAACATATGCGCGCGTTGGCACTCTCAAGGGTAGAGTGCCAATTCGCTGAGGGAGCCGAAGGCTCCATGAGTAGCAGTCAGCATCAACGCCGTAAGTAGGAGGATTGTGCATGAAACTGGTGCCACTCGAGGACAGGGTGATCGTCAAGGTCATCGAGCAGGAGCAGGTCACTCCGGCTGGCATCGTGCTTCCCGACACGGCCAAGGAGAAGCCGTCCAAAGGCCGCGTTGTCGCTGTCGGACCGGGCAAATACTCTGAAAAGGGCGAACTCATCCCCATGCCGGTCAAAGAAGGCGACGTGGTCGTCTTTGCCAAGTACGCAGGTACTGAGCTCAAGCTTGACGGCGAGGAATACCTCGTTCTGCGCGGACTCACCGACATCATCGGTGTGATTCCCGGCGAGTGATCCTGTCCGCACTTGCAGGCTGATAGTGGACTGATCGTGAAGGTGTGAGACGAAGATCCAGGTAACGAGCAAAGGAGATCGGGTTTATGGCAAAACAACTTTTGTACGGTGAAGAGGCCCGGAGGGCGCTCGAGCGCGGAGTCAATCTCTTGGCCGACGCCGTGAAGGTGACCCTGGGTCCTAAGGGCCGCTATGTAGTTCTGGACAAGAAGTTCGGGAGCCCCACCATCACCAACGACGGGGTTACCATCGCCCGCGAGATCGAGGTGGAGGACGTCTTCGAGAACCAGGGCGCCCAGCTTGTGCGCGAGGTCGCGACCAAGACGAACGACATCGCCGGTGACGGCACCACCACAGCTACTCTGCTTGCGCAGGCTATCGTGCGCGAGGGTCTCAAGAACGTCGCTGCTGGCGCCAACCCCATGGCTTTGAAGCGGGGCATCGAGCGCGCAGTGGATGTGGCTGTCGAAGAGATCAAGAAGATGGCCAAAGAGGTCTCCGGCAAGGAGGAGATCGCTAGGGTGGCCACCATCTCGGCCGACGACCCCGAGATAGGCGACATCATCGCCGACGCTATCGAGAAGGTTGGCAAAGACGGCGTGGTCAACGTCGAGGAGTCCAACACCTTCGGTATGGACCTGGAGTTCACCGAAGGTATGCAGTTCGACAAGGGCTACATCTCGCCCTACTTCGTCACCGATCCGGAGCGCATGGAGGCGGTGCTCGAAGATCCCTTCATCCTGCTCGCCAACCGCAAGATCGGTTCGGTCCAGGATCTGCTCCCCGTCCTGGAGAAGGTCATCCAGGCTGGCAAACCCTTGCTCGTGATCGCTGAGGATGTCGAAGGGGAAGCCCTGGCCACTCTCATCGTGAACAAGCTGCGGGGAACCTTCACCGGTATCGCTGTGAAGGCGCCTGGCTTTGGCGATCGTCGCAAGCGGATGTTGGAGGACATCGCCATCCTCACCGGTGGCGAGGTCATCAGCGATGAGATGGGCCTCAAACTGGAGAACACCACCCTCTCCCAGCTCGGCCGCGCTCGCAAGGTGGTCGTGAACAAGGACACCACCACTATCGTTGACGGCGCCGGGGACATCAACCAGATTAAGGCCAGGATCAATCAGATCAAGGCTGAGATCGAGGTCACCGACTCCGATTTCGACCGCGAGAAGCTGCAGGAGAGGTTGGCTAAGCTGGCCGGCGGCGTGGCTGTCATCAAAGTCGGCGCGGCCACCGAGACCGAGATCAAGGAGAAGAAGCATCGGGTGGAAGACGCGCTCAGCGCGACCAGGGCCGCTCTCGAGGAAGGCATCGTGCCGGGCGGCGGCGTAGCCCATCTGCTTCTGGTTCCAGCGGTCAACGCCATCCAGGCCGAGGGTGACGAGCTCACCGGAGTGAGGATCGTGGCCCGGGCTTTGGAGGAGCCGCTCCGTCAGCTGGCCAACAACGCCGGCCTCGAGGGGTCGGTGGTGGTCAATGAAGTCCGCTCCCGCGAGAAGGGCGTGGGCCTCAACATCGCCACGGGCGAGTATGAGGACATGTTCAAAGCCGGCATCATCGACCCGGCGATGGTCACCAGGTCGGCTCTCCAGAACGCGGCTTCCATCGCCAAGAACATCTTGACCACCGAGGTCATCGTGGCCGAGAAGCCGGAAGAGAAACCGGCCGGCGGTGGCATGGGCGGTGGCATGGGCGGCATGATGTAAGTCGTCGACGGATCGGGGCGCCGCCTGCTGCGCGGGCGGCGCGGCGTTGGGGCCGCGGCGGCCGGATCGGAGATACGGCCGCCGCGGCCCCTCAGTTTGGGCATCCGCTGCCGGTGGTACACTGAGCGGCAGACGGGATGAGTGGGGGCCGATCGAGGAGGCGGTCATGAAGCAAGCGGTGGAAGTAGCCTTTGCTGAGATGCTGGACATCTCCACGGACATCGACAGGGCTATGGTATTCGGTCCCGAGGGAGTGATCGTATCCAACGTCGACCCTGCCTTGCACGACTTGGTATTAGCGGAGGCCCGGCAGTTGATCGCCTTGGGGGAGGAGAGTGCTTCCCACATGGGTTCACAACCCCTTACCCAGCTGGTCGTAGAGACCGGGGACGGTCTTGTTTTACTGGTGCGGGAGGTCGAGGCGGGTGGCTTGGCGGCCCTAGCCACTGCCAGGAAGAGAAGCCGCGTGGGTCTACTCCTTTACGACCTGAGAACTTGCTTGCGGGACGCGCGGGAAGCAATGAAGGCAGCTTCGCCGGCAGAGCCGATCTCGGGGCAAGAGGCGACGGCACAGGCAGCAGAGAGCGCGCCGGCGGCAGGAGAGGAGGCATAGCATGCGGCGTTTTCTCAAGATCTTCGGGATCGTGACCTTTCTGGGGAGCCTGGCTGCCGGTACCTACTTTCTTGTGCGCCTGCGTTCGCGCCGGCCCCAGGTGGAGCTGTACTTCGACGACGGCTCTATGCTCACGCTTGCCGGGAATTCTCCCGAGGCAGCTAGTTTTGTTTCTCACGCAGCAGAGATACTGAAGGCTGTACCGGTCGGTCGGTGAACTTCTGCGACATTTCACAGCTCCTCCCCGTCGACCTGCAGCGTGAGCTGCTTGCGCGCGTTTTGTCTCGGGGAGGCGAGCAGGCAGACATATTCGTAGAGCGGCGCGACTCGCTCTCTTTGCGTTTGGAAGACCGCCGTTTGGAGGAGGCCCTTTCCGGGAGCGATGAGGGTGTTTCGCTCCGTCTCGTTCGCGGGCAGTCAGCCTACTTTGGCTATGTGGAGACCTTGTCCGAGGCAGAACTCATGCGCCTCGCCGAGGAACTGACGAGGATCGGGTCGTCTGGGGTGGTGACGAGTCTGCGTGACACCGCCTCGGTGAAGGGGCGGCGACCGGCACTGCGCGACCAGGTCCCGCCCGGTGCGGTCCCGCGGGATGAGGCCGACCGGTCTGGTCACGTGGAACGGGTCGGCGGTCGGATGCGCCTGGTTGATGAAACGTGGAGCGGTCTTTGTCCAGAGGTGCGGCAGGTCACTGCGGTTTACGGAGAGACGACCCAGAGAGTCTGGGTGGCTCACTCCTCGGGGACGGTGGCTGCCGACAAGCGCACTCGCAAGATGATCGCCGTCACGGTGATGGCCCAGCGCGGCAACCTCCTCCAGGTGGGCAGAGAGACGCTTTCACTGCGAGAGGAGCAACAGGAGTTCGATGAGGCCGCAGTGGCGACGGCGGCGACACTGGCGGCCGAGAAGGCTCTTCTTATGCTCGACTCCCGTCCTGCTCCGGGAGGACGCATGGCCGTGGTCCTGGCTAACGGGTTCGGTGGCGTACTGTTCCACGAGGCCTGTGGGCACGGGCTGGAAGCAGACTACATACTTAAGAAGGCCAGCGTGTGGGAAGGCAAGATCGGGCAGCGGGTAGCCGGGCCTCATGTCTTCGCCTACGACGACGGCCTCAGTGCGGGCATGTGGGGTAGCTCACAGATCGACGACGAAGGGGTGCCGTGTCAGCGGACGCTCTTGATCGAGGAGGGAGTACTGACCGGCTACCTGAGCGATCGGGTGCGGGCCGCGCGCCTTGATCTGCCTTTGTCTGGTAACGGGCGCAGGCAGGACTTCCGCCACCTACCCTATCCCCGGATGACCAACACCTACTTTGCCCCCGGTCCGTACAAGCCCGAGGAGATCATCGCTGACACCCGCTATGCCCTTTATGCCAAGTCACTCTCCGGAGGGCAGGTCAACCCGGCCACCGGCGAATTCGTGTTCGGGGTGGCTGAGGGTTACTTGATCGAGAATGGCAAGATTACCGAGCCTGTCCGGGGGGCCACTCTCATCGGAAACGGTCCAGAAGTATTGGCAGGCATCGACGCCATCGCTGATGATCTCGACGTCAAGCCGGGCATGTGCGGCAAAGAAGGGCAGTTGGTCCCGGTAGGAAGCGGCCAGCCCACGCTTCGTATCAGGGAGTTGACTGTAGGGGGGACGAACGTCTGATGGCCGGGAGTCTATCGCCGCTTGCTGTGTGCCGTCTGGCCGTGGAGCGGGGAGCCCTTCTCGGTGCCGCAATCGAAGCCTACGCTGAAGTCGGGCGGACGGTGACAGTCAAGGCCTACCGCGGTGCGGTCGAATCGATGCGCGTGGCCGAACCGCGAGGACTTGGCATCCGGGCGGTCGCCGAAGGGCGGGTAGGCTATGCCTTCACGAGCGATCTGACCCTGGCCGGTGTGGACCGGGTGTTGCGCGACGCGGTGGCCAACTCCCGGGTGGTGGGGTATGACCCGTATGTGGCCCTCCCCCAAGGCTGGCACTTGGAGTACCCGGTCGTGAGCGGCCTCTGGAGCCCTGCCGTGGCGTCTTGGAGTCTGGAGAAGAAAACGGAGCTGGCGCTGGCGGCCGAGCAGGCAGCTCTGGCTCTGCCCGAGGTGGGGGCCGTGGAGGAGAGTGTTTACGCTGACGAGGAGTCGCACACGGCCGTCGTCTCCAGTGAGGGCATCGAGGCGGAGTCCGTCCGTTCATCCGCCTACATCTGGGTCCTTGCTCACGCGGATTCTGGTTCTGACCGGCAGTCCGGCCTGGGCTTTGATGCTGGACGTGGCCCCGAGGACCTCAAGCCCGAAGCCGCGGGAGCCGAGGCGGCGCTGAAGGCACGGGCTCTGCTTGGGGCGAGACCGTGCGCCACGGGTACCTACAACGTGGTTCTAGACCGGGAGGTAACCGCCGCTCTACTGTCCTACTTGGTCCAGGCCTTGACGGCGGAAGCGGTCCAGAAAGGCAAATCACTCTTTGCGGGAAGGCTGGGCGAACAGCTGGGCTCTGCCCGGCTCACCCTGGTGGACGACGGACTAGCGTCAGGAGGTCTGGCCTCCAACCCGTTTGATGGGGAAGGGCTGCCTCGGGGTCGGACGGTCTTGTTTTCTCAGGGCTCACTGGTGTCCTACTTGTACGACTCGTATACCGCTCGCAAAGGAGGACTGCCTGAGCTTCGAGTAGGTAGTGCGAGACGGGCCTCCTATCGCGTGCCGCCACGGGTAGGACCCAGCAATCTCGTGCTCGAGGAGGGATCAGGGACTCTCGAAGACCTCGTTGGGCGGGTGGGAGAGGGTCTCTATGTGGACAGCGCCACTGGGCTTCACTCCGGTGTCAACCCTATCAGCGGGGAGATATCCATCGGAGTCACCGGCAGATTGATCAAGGGGGGAGCTCTCAGCCAACCGGTGCGTGAGGTCACGATCGCCACGGATTTTGTGAGCCTGCTGGCTGGCATCGAGGATCTGGCCGCCGACGGAAGGTGGATACCTCTGCACGGCAGTGTGTACACGCCTTCCCTTGCTGTGGCTGGCGTGGCGGTGGCTGGCAGCTGAGGACATGGTAGAAGCGAAGGTTTGCCCTCGTGCCTGAGGGAGAGGAGGGAAGGTGGACAAAGAAGCTCTAGCGAAGGCGCTGCTTGCGACCGCGTATTTGGAAGGTGATTTCGTGCTGCGCTCGGGGAAGCGAAGCCGTTACTACTTGGACAAGTACCTCTTCTCCACCGATCCGAACGTCTTGCGAGGTATCGTGCACGAACTGGCGATGATGATAAGGAACCGTCTTGCGGTAGGGGTCGACTATCACCGTCTGGCCGTTCCCGAGCTGGGAGCGGTCGCCCTGGGAGCGGGCCTCTCGCTCGAGCTGGGTCTGCCTTTCGTCATCGTGCGCAAAGCCGCCAAAGGATACGGTACCGGCAAACTCATCGAAGGACGGTTTCAACCCGGTGAGACGGTGGCCCTGGTCGAAGACGTGGTGACATCAGGCGGAGCAGCCATCGGGGCGGCCGCAATCTTGCGCGAGGCCGGACTCGTCGTGCGCGACCTATACTGCGTGGTCGACCGGGAGGAGGGGGGCTTGGAGGCCGCAGCAGCGGCGGGACTGGCGCTCAGGCCCCTTTTCACGGCTACGGAATTGGGCATAGGAAAACCGGCTTGAAACTGCTTGTCTATGGGCCATGTTGTTGGTAAGGTGAGGCTCTGTACCGCGCGGACTCAAGGGAGGTAACTGTGACCAAGGCCGAGTTTGTCGACAGGCTTGCGGCGAAAAGTGGCATGACCAAGAAGGACGCGGCGAGCGTGGTCGACGCGTTCCTGGAGGTAGTATCCGAAGCACTCGCGAAGGGGGAGGACGTTCAGTTCACCGGCTTTGGGAAGTTCTACGTTCAGAAGCGGGAAGCTCGGGAGGGAAGGAATCCGCGGACCAACGAGAAGATGGTCATCCCTGCGAGTGCCGTTCCCAAGTTCAGTGCTGGTGCGGCGCTGAAGAACAAGGTGAAGTGAACAGCCGCGAGAAAAGAGCGCTGGCATGAACAAGGGCCGCCTCGCGGCCCTTGTTTCTGAGGGGCCCTGTCCCCCGTGGAGCCGTCAGGGGTGGAGACGCTACCGGCGGTGGGGGAGAGTGTCTACTATGGGCAAGAAAGACAAGGTCAGCTAGAACAAAAAGAGCTACGACAAGGTCAGCGGAGGCAAGGGTCATGTCCCAGGCGTGTTTCGCCGACCGACTTCTTGAAGCCGTGGAGAGCAAACGCTCGCACGTGGTGGTCGGCTTTGATCCGGCGTTGGAATGGCTGCCGCCGGAGCTCGTCGCCTCGCGATCGAGAGAGGACTACCACTGCGTCGAGGAGTGGCAGGCGGCGCTATACCGGGACTTTCTGCAGCGGCTGGCCGAGGCTCTTGTTTTGGACGCTGTGGCTGTCAAGATCCAGATCGCATACTTCGAGGCCCTGGGAAGTGCTGGTTACGAGCTTTACGAGGAGATGGTCGCCTTCTGCCAGAAGTTGGGCTTTCTGGTGATCGCAGATGTCAAACGGGGTGACATCGGTAGCACAGCGGAGGCCTACGCCACGGCTCATCTGGACAAGACCGGGGCCGATGCGATCACGGTCAACCCGTATTTCGGTACGGATGGCATGGAACCTTTCTTGAAAAGGGCGAGGGAAGGCGGCAAGGGCGTCTTCGTACTGGTCAAGACTTCGAACCCCAGCTCCGCTGAGATCCAGGACGTCGTTCTCCAGGGAGGCGAGCCGCTTCACGCTCGGGTGGCCGCATTGGTCCGCCAGTGGGGAGCGGGTACTTTAGGCCGGTACGGGTACTCTTCAGTGGGGGCGGTGGTAGGGGGGACCCACCCGCAGCAAGGGGCCTGGCTTAGAACCTCACTCCCTAACGTACCCTTTCTGGTGCCGGGTTATGGGACTCAGGGCGCCAAGGCTGAGGATATCGCTGCGATGTTCGACCAAGCCGGGTCAGGTGCGGTGGTCAACTCCGCGCGGGCCATCCTGTACGCTTATCGCAGTCGACCAGGCTGTTCCTGGCTTGATGCGGCGGTTGCTGAGGCCAGGGAGATGAGGATGGCTCTCTGGAAGGCTGCAGGACGTGCGTGAAGGAGAAAGGCAAGAACAGAGCTGGGGGCCTGACTGGATGAGGACTTTCCTGTTTCCCGTCATGGTGCTGGTGGTGATCGTGGCCATCATGAGCGCTTTGGTGCTGGCAGGGGTGGTCCAGGGAGAGGTAGTGCGGCCGGCGCCGGCCGTCTCCTCGACGACCTACGTCACTGTCCTGATCGAGCCGTAGGCTACGACGGCAGGGTGCGCCTGATCTGTTCGTAAAGGAAGATGAGCACGAGGTCGATGATGAGGACCACGAAGGCCTCGACCAAGAGCTGACTGAAAGGCAAGAGCACGAAGATGTCGTTGGCGCCTTTGTAATAGAGGGCGTAGAGGCGGGACAGCCCCATCATCAGAAGCTGGACGATCACGAAGATCACCAGGACCGTCGGCCAACGCCGCGCCAAGAGGCGGAGACTGCGACGAAGGGCGGCGGGGACGGGCAAGTTTTCATAGACGATCACGTAGTCGGCGAACACCACAAGCAGAGCTACGGCCAGGGCCACCATGGCGGCCAACTGCTCCAGGACGCTCCCGGTCGGAGTGGCTAGGGGCATCACCCACACCAGCAGGTTGACAAAAAGGTAGAACACGGAGAGCCTGCCGACCTCCTCCCAGCTGCGGGGCGCTCGCGGATACCCGCGGCCGGCGACGGCGCGGAAGAAGGGAGCCCGGATCATAGCGGCGAGCACGCAGACAGCCAGGCCGGCAAACACGGCCACAGCGAGGTCGGGAGTGAAGGCGAACCCTGTGAGGAAATGGTCTCGTACGTATGACCACCGTTCGAAATTGGCAGCGAAGAAAGTGTTGGCACGCAAAGGTTCACCGCTGGCTGCGTAGATGGCGAGAAAGGCCAAGGTGTGGATGAACCCCAGCGCAAGCGGATATGCGATAAGCCACTGTTTGTGGATCAGCCGGCCCCAAGCTTGGCGAAGTGCCTCGCCGATAGTCCCACCTCCTGTCCGTGGCCTACGGGCGGGCGAAGTATAGCATCGGGGGCGTGGTGGGCATTCCCGGCTCAGACAGGCCTCTAAAGGGAGGTCCCGGGAGGGAAAAGGTCTGCAAAGGCGCAGGTAAGGCGCATGTTATACTGCCGCCATGAGGCTCATATCGCGCGGTCGGGAGCGGCTGACCCCGCTCCTTTTGTTGTCGGTTCTTCTGCTGCTGGCGGTCTTGCTGGCGGCTATCACAGTGACCATAGGTTGTGCCGGTGGCGGCGCTGCGCCGCCTCCCGGCACTTCTCCCGAGGCCGGCACTCCTCCCGAGGAAGTGGGCGTCGGTGGACTGACGTCGCGCGTTCTTCTTTCGGGAAGTGATCTGGGCTTGGTCGCTCAGTCTGGGCCCCAGCTGACCTCGCCGGCTGCGGTGTTGATCAGCCTGGACAGCGGTCGGACTCTTTACGAGCACAACGCTCACAAGCGCATGCGGATGGCTTCCACGACCAAGATCATGACCGCTGTGCTCGTCTTGGAAAAGATGGATATCCAGGAACGGGTGAAGATCTCGGCCAAGGCGGCGTCTACCTACGAGCCCAAGTACTGGGTGCGCGCAGGTGATGTTCTCACGGTGGATGAACTGCTTTATGCCTTGTTGGTGCGCAGCGCTAACGCTGCGGCTGTGGCTCTGGCCGAAGCTTGCACAGGGAGTGTGGAGGCCTTTGTGGCCGAGATGAACCGCAAGGCGGCTGAGCTGGGGATGCAGGATACTCATTTCACGAATCCGCACGGACTCGACGATGATGCCCACTACTCAACAGCGGCGGACATGGCTGTTCTGGGTCGCTACGCGATGCAGAACGAGCGGTTCCGCCAGTATGTGAGTACCAGGACCTACGAGCTGGACTTGCCGGGACGCTCGCCCTTGCTCCTTACCAACACCAACAAACTCCTTCACGAGTACCAGTGGGTGACCGGTGTGAAGACGGGCTCTACGCCCAGGGCCGAACAGTGTCTGGTGGCGGCGGGTAAGCGGAACGAAGTGGAGGTGCTGAGCGTGGTTCTGGGCCAGCCGGTGAGCGACCTATGTTTCGAGGAGAGCAGGAAGCTGCTCGAGTATGGTCTTGCTCAGCGTCGACGGGTGGTCTTGCTGGCCGAGGGCGCGGTCCTGGCTGAGGCTCCCCTGCCCTACCGGTTTGACGAAACGCTGCAGTTGGTGGCGACTGAGGGTGTGGCGCTCGAGGTAGGGGCGCGAGAGGGGATACAGGTGGATATCAGCCTGCCTAGCGATCTGGCCTTGCCGGTTCAAGCTGGCGAGGTCTGCGGAGAGGTCCGGGTATGGGTCGACGGCGAGTTGGTGAAGACCATCCCTCTGGTCGCGACTGGGCCGGCCAGCGCCCCGACCCTGGCGGCCAAGGTCCGTTATGGCTTCGCCAGTATCGGACGCTGGGTGAGTGGTATCTTCTAGGGCGTCTCAGGAAACGTTGACATGATTTTGACGGTCACACTCAACCCTGCTCTGGATCGGACGATGACCGTGCCTAACTTCCAGGCCGGTTTTCGTCACCGCGCGACCGAGACCGTTATCCTACCGGGGGGCAAAGGGATCAACGTCGCTCGCGCGGTGAAGGCTCTGGGGAGGCCGGTCATCGCTACCGGGTTCGTGGGTGGGCGGAAGGGCGACCAGATCGTGGCCGACCTCAACGGCGAAGGCATACTCTGCGATTTCGTGCGGGTAGCGGGGGAGTCCCGCATCTCCACGGCGGTCGTCGACCCGGAGAACGGCAGCATCACGGAGATCAACGAACAGGGGCCGCACATCCAGCCGGAAGAATTGGACTTTCTGAGCGAGAAACTGGACTACCTGGCCAAAGCGGTCGATGTCGTGGTCTTCGCCGGCAGCGTGCCCCCGGGTCTGGGAGATGATTGCTATGCCCGCCTGATCCAGAAGGTGCGGGGTCACGGGGCCAAGGTGTTCTTCTACACTTATGCCGATCCTCTGCGCTTGGGGATCAAAGCTAAGCCCGACTACGTCTTTCCCAAGCTGGTGGAGGCAGAGAAGGTGATCGGTTATGAGTTCACCAGCTTGGAGGACCGCATCCAGGCGGCGCACCGTATGCGCGAGATGGGAGCGGGCTCCGTGGTCATAACCTACCGGTTCGGCTGTGTAGCGGAGCTGGCCTACGGAGCGACGACCAAGGTCTTCGTCGGCACGATGCCGAAGGTCGACGTGGTGTCGCCTCTTGGTTGGGGGGATGCCCTGGTGGGAGGCTACGCGGTCAGGCTGCTCGAGGGAGATCCACCGGAGGAATGCCTGCGTTTCGGTCTGGGCTGCGCGGCAGCCAACCTGGTGCGGTACGGGGCAGGGGTCCTTCTGCCTGCCGACGCGGAGCGCCTCGCCCGTAAAGTCGAGTTGGAGGAGGTTACCGCTGCCTAAGACCGACGATACTCCGCGTGGAGTCCTGGTTCTGGATTTCGGGGGACAGTACGCGCAGTTGATCGCCCGGCGGGTGCGTGAGTGCAGGGTCTACTCCGAGCTCATCCCGTACGACACTCCAGTGGACGAGATCAGAGCTAGGCGGCCGGCAGGTCTCATCCTGTCGGGTGGGCCGCGAAGCGTAAACGAGGCCGATGCTCCGGTCGTCGATCCAGCCCTGTTCAGCTTGGGAGTCCCCATTCTCGGCATCTGTTACGGTCTGCAACTGATGGCCAAAGTCAAAGGCGGCACGGTCGCCCGCACCGATCTGGCCGAGTACGGTGGACGACCACTCGCGGTGATAGAAGAGAGCCTGCTGTTCGCCGGCCTGCCGAAAGAGATGACCTGCTGGATGAGCCATGCCGACTCAGTGCTGGAGGCCCCGGCCGGGTTCAAGGTGACGGCTCGCAGCCCTCACTTGCCGGTCGCAGCGATGGAGTGCGGCGAGGAGGGACTGTACGGGGTCCAGTTCCACCCTGAGGTCAAGCACACGGAGTACGGACAAGAGATCCTCAAGAATTTCCTCTACAAGGTGTGCGACCTGGCGCCTACCTGGACCCCGGTCTCCATCATCGAAGACGCGGTCGAACGCATCCGCGCCCAGGTGGGCCAGGAACGGGTCATATGCGGCCTTTCCGGGGGAGTTGACTCGGCCGTGGCGGCGCTGCTCACCTACAAGGCGGTGGGTGACCAGCTAACCTGCATCTTCGTAGACCACGGGCTCATGCGCAAGGGAGAAGGCCAAGAGGTGGAGGACACCTTCCGGCGGCATTTCCATGTGCCGCTGGTCCACGTGCAGGCTCAGGAGCGGTTCCTCAGCAAGCTGGTCGGGGTAGTCGATCCGGAGCAGAAGCGCAAGGTCATCGGCGAGGAGTTCATCCGCACCTTCGAGGAGGAGGCCGGTCGTCTCGGCAAAGTGTCTTTCTTGGTGCAGGGGACGCTCTACTCGGACGTCATCGAGTCAGGCACGCGGCAGGCCGCCAAGATCAAGTCTCATCACAACGTTGGCGGACTTCCTGAGGACATGGAGTTCGCGTTGGTGGAGCCGCTCCGCATGCTGTTCAAAGACGAAGTCAGAGTGGTGGGGGAAGAACTGGGTCTGCCCGAGAACATAGTCTGGCGCCAGCCGTTCCCCGGCCCTGGCCTGGCTATCCGAATCATCGGAGAGGTGACCGAAGAGCGGCTGCGCATCCTGAGGGAGGCGGATGCGATACTTTTGGAGGAGGTCAAGAAGGGCGGGTGGTACCGGCGTTTGTGGCAGTCGTTCGCAGTGTTGCCGGCCATCCGTAGCGTGGGAGTCATGGGCGATGAGCGCACGTACGCTTATCCGGTCGTGATCAGAGCGGTGACTTCCGACGATGCCATGACCGCAGACTGGGCGCGGCTGCCCTACGACCTCTTGGAGCGGATATCTCAGCGGATCATCAATGAGGTACCCGGGGTGAACCGGGTGGTCCTAGACATCTCCAGCAAACCTCCATCGACGATCGAATGGGAGTGACCGGTGGAGACACCCGACAGCGCTCTTCCCCCGCAACTGGAAGCTGTAGTCCGGCGGACGCGTCCCCGGCCGGCTACGAGCGATTCCGGTCCCCAGGCGGTAAAGGAGAGAGCCTTGGCTGCGGCGCGGGCGGCCGCCGCGATGAAAGCCGAGGACGTTCGGGTGCTTGACATGCGGGAAGTAGTAAGCTACACGGACTTCCTGGTCATCTGCACTGGGCGCAACGTACGGCTTACCAAGCGCATTGCCGAGGAGGTGGGCCGTCGGCTCAAGCTCGACTATGGCGTACTGCCGGCCGGCACCGAGGGGGAGACGGCGGGCGAATGGATACTTCTTGATTACCTGGACTTCATCGTCCATGTCTTCACGCCCGAGTCCAGGGAGTTCTATCGGTTGGACGTTCTCTGGAAACAGGCACCGGTCGAGTCGGTGGAATAGGCCGCTTCGCTGGAACGCCGACGGGGGCGGCATACCCCCGAGTTGCACAGCTTGCCCCGAGCAGTTATAATCCGTGCCCGCCTGTGGGGGTATAGCTCAGTTGGGAGAGCGCGACGCTGGCAGCGTTGAGGCCAGGGGTTCGAGTCCCCTTACCTCCACCTTCTGCTTCGTTCTCATCGCATCTCCGCTACAGATGGCCGCTTTCCCTTCGCGCGTAGCTGCTTCTTAGCCGCGGACTGCTAGAATCCAGTGGGAAAGATGGGAGCAGAAAACATCGTAATCCGGGGCGCCCGGGAGCACAATCTCAAGGACATCTCCCTTTCCCTACCTCGAGACCGGTTCATCGTCATCACCGGCCTGTCTGGGTCGGGGAAGTCGAGTCTGGCCTTCGACACCATCTACGCCGAAGGACAGAGGCGTTACGTGGAGAGCCTCTCTGCTTACGCGCGCCAGTTCTTGGGTCAGATGGAGAAGCCTGATGTGGACTCCATCGAGGGTCTCTCTCCCGCCATCTCCATAGACCAGAAGACCACCTCCCGCAATCCCCGCTCCACGGTGGGCACGGTCACCGAGATCTATGACTATCTGCGCCTGCTCTATGCCCGCATTGGGCGTCCGCACTGCTGGATATGCGGCCGGCCGATTGAAGGCCAGAGCAAGGAGCAGATCGTCGATCAGATCATGAGCCTGGAGCCGGGCACCCGGTTCCAAGTCAAAGCGCCGGTGGTGAGGGGTCAGAAAGGGTGGCACAAGGAGGTTCTGGACCACGTACGGCAGGAGGGGTTCACGCGGGTGGAGATCGACGGGCAGCAGTACACCCTGGATGCGCAGCTTCCGGACCTCGAGAAGAACGTGCGGCACGATATCAGCGTCATCGTGGACCGGCTGGTGATGAAGGAGGGAGTACGACGTCGCCTGTCGGACTCAGTCGAGACCGCCCTTTCGGAGGGGCGCGGGCTCGTGGTGATCGATGTCTACGCCGCTGACGGCGATTCCCCCACCAGTCTGCTTTTCTCCGAGAATCTGGCCTGCCCCGAGCACGGGGTTTCTCTTCCCGAGATGGCGCCCCGGATCTTCTCCTTCAACTCCCCTCATGGCGCCTGCGAGATGTGCGGAGGTCTAGGAGCGCGTAGAGAGATCGACCCTGCACTGGTAGTGGGTGACCCCTCCTTGTCTCTGGCCGAAGGGGTCTTGCTTCCCTGGAGTGGCAGTGGCTCCCGGTATTACGAGCAGATAATGAAGGCGGTGGCGGAACGCTATGGGTTCGACCTTTCCACTCCCTGGCGCGATCTTCCGCCTGAGGCCAGGGACATGCTGCTTTACGGGACCCGGGGAGAGCGGCTATATGTCTCCTACTTCAACCGGGCGGGGCAGAAGCGCAGTTACCTGACCAGCTTCGAGGGGTTGATCCCCCAGCTGGAGCGACGCTATCGGGAGACCGACTCTGATTACGTGCGCAACAAGATCGAGGAATACATGGCCGACCGGCCTTGTCCATCCTGCAAAGGCGCCCGTCTGAAACCGGCCTCTCTCGCGGTGCGTGTGGGCGGCCTCAACATATATGAGCTGAGCTGTCTCTCGGTCACAGAGCTCATCCGCTTTCTCGATCAGCTCCGCTTGAGCGAAAGGGAACGTCTCATCGGCGGCCGCGTGCTCAAAGAGATAAGGGATCGTCTCCAGTTCCTGGAAGCGGTGGGGGTCGGCTACCTCAGCCTTCATCGCAGCGCAGGCACCCTGTCCGGCGGCGAGGCGCAACGAATCCGGCTGGCCACTCAGATCGGGTCGAGCCTGGTGGGAGTCCTCTACATACTTGACGAACCGTCTATCGGTCTGCACCAGCGCGACAACCGCAAGTTGATTGATACCCTGCTTCGCTTACGCGACCAGGGCAACACGGTCATAGTGGTCGAGCATGACGAAGAGACCATGCGCTCGGCTGATTTCATAGTGGATATGGGCCCCGGCGCGGGAGAGCACGGGGGAGAGGTGGTGGCAAGCGGTCCCCTCTCCGCCATCGTGGCCGAGCCTCGCTCGCTCACCGGGCGCTTCTTGTCCGGGGAACGAGTCATCGCCGTACCGGAGGGACGGCGGCAGCCGCGGGGATGGTTCACGGTGCGAGGAGCACGGGAGCACAACCTCAAGAACATCGACGTGGCTGTTCCGACGGGGATGTTCGTCTGCGTCACCGGTGTCTCCGGCTCGGGTAAGTCGACTTTGGTGAATGACATCATCTACCGGAGTCTCTGCGGTCTCGTCAACCGGGTGCCTGTGCGGCCGGGAGACCACGACCGCATTGAAGGCATCGAGCAGCTTGACAAGGTCATCAACATCGACCAGTCTCCTATCGGCCGGACCCCGCGCTCCAATCCGGCAACCTACACCGGTGTGTTCGACCACATCCGAGAACTGTTCTCGCAGACTACAGAGGCCCGGGTGCGCGGTTACCGGCCGGGCCGCTTCAGCTTCAATGTCAAAGGCGGGCGCTGCGAGGCCTGCAAGGGGGACGGCACCCTCAAGATCGAGATGCATTTCCTGCCGGACGTGTACGTACCCTGCGATGTCTGCCAGGGCAAGAGGTACAACCGGGAGACGCTCGAAGTCAGGTTCAAGGGGAAGAACGTGGCCGAAGTGCTCGACATGAGCGTGGAGGAAGCCCTGGACTTCTTCGCCAATCAGCCCAAGATCAGGCGTCGCCTCAAGACCCTGGCCGACGTGGGGCTGGATTACATCAAGCTTGGTCAGCCTTCCACCACCCTCTCGGGCGGCGAGGCCCAGCGTGTCAAGCTGGCGACCGAGCTGGCCAAGGTGGCCACGGGCAACACGCTGTACATCTTGGACGAGCCGACCACCGGCCTGCACTTCGCGGATGTGGAGAAGCTCCTGGCCGTGTTGCAGCGACTGGTGGATGCAGGGAACACGGTGCTCGTCATCGAGCATAACCTTGACGTGATCAAGTCGGCCGACTGGATCATCGATCTGGGGCCGGAAGGTGGCGAGGCTGGGGGCCGGGTGGTCGCTGTGGGTACTCCGGAGGAAGTCTGTCTGAACCCAGCGAGCGAGACCGGCAAAGTGCTGCGTCGTGTGCTTTCCCTCCGGCCGCGGGAAAGAGTCGGGCAAGGGGTGGCGTGAAGAAGGCAAGGCTGATAGGCCCGGTCGACACTACGCAACGGGAGCGTGCCTTTCTGGTCGCGGTGGAGACCGATGAGTCCGGGGGCTGGACGGCGGAGGAATCGCTCCGGGAGCTGGCCTCCCTGGTGGAGACTGCGGGCGCCGAGGTAGTGGGCATGATGGAGCAGAGGCGGGAGTCTGCTCATCCCACCTGGTATGTGGGCAAAGGCAAGGCCGAAGAGCTCAGAGAAGCCAAAGCCGTGACGGGCTTCTCCCTGCTGGTAGCCGACGACGAGCTTTCCCCGCGGCAGCAGCGTTCGCTAGAGGAACTACTGGATGTCAAGGTGCTTGACCGCAGCGGCGTGATCCTGGACATCTTTGCGCAGCGGGCCCACACGCACGAAGGCCGCATCCAGGTCGAACTGGCCCAGCTTGAATACCAGCTTCCTCGGCTGACCAGGCTATGGACCCATCTCTCCCGCACCGGCGGCGGGATCGGGACCCGGGGGCCGGGCGAGACCCAGTTGGAGACCGACCGCCGGGTGATCCGTCAGCGTATCAAGAAGACTCGCGAGCGGGTGGAGGAGGTGAGAAGGCGTCGCGAGACAGCCGCGCGGGCTAGAGACCGCCGCCTCCTGCCCACCCTGGCCATCGTGGGTTATACGAACGCCGGCAAGTCGACCCTGCTCAACGCTCTGGTCGGCGAAGAGGCCGCCTACGCGGAAGACATGCTGTTCGCTACCCTCGACCCTACCACCCGGCGAGTGCGTCTGCGGGATGGGCAGACCGTCCTGGCTAGCGACACGGTGGGCTTCATCCATAAGCTGCCGCACCAGCTGGTGGAAGCCTTCCGGGCCACCCTGGAAGAGGTGTCGCGGGCTGATGCCCTCCTTGAGGTGGTCGATCTGTCTGACCGGCATGCGGCCGTCCACCGGCGGACGGTGCAGACGGTGCTGGAGGAACTGGGAGCCGGGGAAAAGCCGAGAATAGTGTGCTTGAACAAAGTGGACCTGGCGCTCACCGCCGGCGCGGATATCCACGACATAGTAAAGCGCGACGATCTTTACGTGGTGCGGATCTCCGCCCTGCGGGGAGAGGGCATCGAGCGGCTGCGGGACGTGATCGCCGAGGTCTTCGCTGGGCTTTGGTCCGAGGTCGATATGTGTCTGCCCTATTCCGCAGGCGAGTTGTTGGCTCGGGTGCGGGAACGGGGCACGGTGGTGGTGGAGTACCGAGACGAAGAGGTCCGGGTCAGGGGCCGGGTGCCCCCGTTCCTCGCTGGCGAATTGGAGGCGGCTGCAGCCGCTTGGGCGCGGGCTCAGCGCCTGCGCAGTACTGGTCAAGAAAGCGGGAGTAGGAGTCAGTAGGGCGGAGCCAAGGAGGACGAGAGCGGTGAGCGACGAGCTACTTACTACTGCTAAGATCGCGGAGAAGCTGGGGGTCGCGGCCAGCAAGGTCAGCAAGATCGTCAAAGAGAAGGCGATCGAACCTGACCAAAAGAAGGGAAATTGCGGCTACTACGGTCCCGAGAAGGTCAAGCAGATAGAAGAGGCCCTCAAGAGCAAGTAGCTCCAGCGCCGGCGGGCGGTTGCAGCCCGCCGGCGCCCATCCGCCTAGAAATACCGG